>Ga0209172_10004816_pt1 | contig 17358 bp, 14 predicted proteins | sample LarsenN4metaG_FD_184113 | JGI IMG/M metagenome (GOLD analysis project Ga0209172, IMG submission 184113) | Hot spring sediment bacterial and archeal communities from British Columbia, Canada, to study Microbial Dark Matter (Phase II) - Larsen... ... | reverse complement strand
CCGCAAAGTCGCCTTCGCTGGCCGGCGCTTGCACATCAATTGTCCAGCCCAACTCTTCACTCCGGGCTGTCGCCCCATCCACCATCGCCACGTGGAACGGGCTGGTCAACGCCGGCGGCACAAACCCAACTGTGTGAGGTTCTCCGGCTTCGGCTGGAGCAGCTTCCGCCTCTTCTTCCGGCACGGTGGGCCGGTCGTTATCGAGTTCAGGGAAACCGGCCACCGGCTCAGTCCACAGCTTGCCGTCCAGGTAATCTTGCAGGTTCTCCGGTGTGACCACCACCGATGGGGTCAGGATAATCTCCGGCACTTCCTCACCGGCGAAGATCTTCTCCATCGTGTCCACCACCGTCACCCCCATCCGCACCGGGTCTACACCGAGAGTCGCGCTGAACTTGCCTTCTTTCAATAGGTCGAGGGTGGGTTGATTACCATCAATCCCCACCGCGAAGAAGTCCTGGTTGATGACCAAGCCCAACTGCTCCGCAGCCAATGCTGCCCCTATCGCCATCTCGTCGCTGTTGCCATAGAACACATCTATGTCCGGGTCTTTCTGCAAAGCAATCGCCGCCACTTCCGAACCCTTCGTCCGCAGCCACTCGGCGCTCTGCTCGCCAACCACTTCCACATTGGGGCAGTTCTTTTCCAGACCGGCTTTGAAGCCGCCTGTCCGCCGGTGCGAGAAGATGCTGTCTATCCCCAACAGGATGAACACCTTGCCGCTCGTCTCCGCCGGCGTGCTGTTGTACTTCTTGGCAATCAACTCACAGGTCGCCGCGGCCAGCTTCTCCGCCCCACCCCACTGGTCATAGCCAATGTAGGCGTTCACTTCCCCTTCCGAAAACGGGGTGATGAAGTTGTGCGCCAAAATCGGCACGCCCTTCGCATTGGCCGCCTTCACCGCTGTGATGGCCGAGTCTGTCCCAATCGGGTTGATGCTGATGGCTTCAACGCCCTTTTCAAGCAGTTGTTCCACCGTCGTCACAAACGCCGCAAAGTCGCCTTCGCTGGCCGGCGCTTGCACATCAATTGTCCAGCCCAACTCTTCACTCCGGGCTGTCGCCCCATCCACCATCGCCACGTGGAACGGGCTGGTCAACGCCGGCGGCACAAACCCTATCGTGTGCGCTCCGCCTTCGGCTGGTTCTGCTGCCGCTTCTTCGGTGGCCGCCGGAGCTTCTTCCGTAGCCGCGGCTTCTTCGGTCGCCGGGGCCTCGGTGGGGGCAGCTTCCTCAGTCGCCGCCGGTTGTTCAGCCGGGGCTTCGGTGGCTGCGGGCTGCTCCGGCGCAGGCGTAGCCGCGCCGCCGCAGGCAGCCATGAGCAGCAGAATTACTACTAAGGAAATGATCGTGAAACTTCGTTTGTGAAACATCTCAATCTCCTCTTTTTAGAATTGCCGGTTAAGGTTCGATCTCACCTCTTCCGACCCAACTTTGTAACTAGAAGTATAGCATTTCTAGTAGATCGCCTAGCTTAGGCAATTCCAAGAAAATAAAACTTCCATTCTCGTGGTGCGTAGTGCGTGGTGCGTGATGTATTATGTTACGCACCACGCACCACGTCCTTGAAGGATTTAAATCTTGGAACTGCCTTACTCCACTCTGCGCCGCAGAATAGCGTGCATCGAAACCGACAGGATGATGATTAAACCGTAGATCAATTCGGTCCAAAAACCGGTCAAGCCGATAGCCACAATCGCCGCCTGGATGGCTCCGATGATGAAACTGCCGATAAAGGTACCCAGGATAGTGCCCACCCCGCCAAAAACCGAGGTGCCGCCCAAAAAGACCGCCGCCAGGGTGCTGAGCAGATAGCCTTCACCCAGCGAAGGCCAGAAAAAGGATACCTGCAAACTGGCCAGGATACCGGCAAAAGCCGCCGCCATACCTACTAGGGCAAACATCAGCATGCGGGTGCGGGCCGTGTTGACGCCCATCAGTTCGGCCGTCTGCTTGTTATCTCCGATGACGTAAATATTGGCCCCAAAGCGATGGCGATTCAGTAATATCCAAACGACCACAGCCACTACCACCAGCCAAATCATTTGCATGGGGATGCCGGCCACTTTGCCGACTAACAAGTTGTAAATAAAACTCCCTTTGGCCTCGGCTAAGGTATGGCCTTTACCATTCAATAACACCAAAGCCGCTCCCCGCCAAAAAAACTGAGTCCCAATGGTTACAACCAGCGAGGGCAAACCTATACCAACCACAATAGCGCCGTTCAACAAACCGGCCAGAAATCCCGCTACCAGGCCGGCCAGCAGGGCCAAAAAGACGTTGCTGGTGGCGTTAAGAACCGTTACAAAAGCCACCATGCCGATAGCCATAATAGATGGAAAAGACAGGTCCATTTCTCCGGCGATGACCAGCATGGTCAACGGCAGGGCAATGATGGCAAAGAAGGGGATGGTGGACATAAAAGCCAGATAAATTTGAGGGGCCAAAAACGTTTTTGGTGCGGAAATGATAAAGGAAAGCCACATCAGCACAAAAACGGTCAGAATCCCTATCTGGGTGCCATACCGGCGCAGGAACTTGGCGGGAGTAGATTTTTCACGGACTTTTGGCAGCCTTTGTTCGGCCACAGAATCCTCAACAGTCGAGTTCATAGTACACCATCCTCTAATCAAAACTACCGGTTTCAGCCACCCGGTACATCTTCTCCATCAGGTCATTCAGGCTGATGGCGTTGGTCATAAATTCACCCGCCACGCGGCCCCGGTCCAGCACCACCACCCGGTCGGCCACGGAGTAGACATGGAAGATGTTGTGGTCAATAAAAATTGCCGATTTGCCGGCTTCTTTGATGCTGCGCACAAAATTGAGCAGTTTGCGGGTTTCTTTTAACGACAGGCCCATGGTCGGCTCGTCCAGCACAATGATTTCCGCATCAAAAAACAGCGCCCGCACAATTGCCACACCCTGCTTTTCGCCGCCGGAAAAGGTTTTGATGGTCGACTCGGGGCTGACCGCCGTAGAGGTAAAGCCCATGGATTCCAGCATCAAACGCTCGGTTTCCGCTTGCATAGCCTTGACGTTAAGAAATCCCAGCGAATTGCTTAACTCACGGCCGATAAAGATATTCCGCCATAGAGATTGCTGCTCGGCCAGCGCCCGCTCCTGGTAAACCGTCTCGATACCCAACCCTCTGGCTTTGGGTACGGTCAAGTGGTCAACTTTTTGACCGTTGCAAAAAATTTCGCCTGTATCGGGCTGATGGTAGCCGGTGATGATTTTAATCAGGGTAGACTTGCCGGCGCCGTTGTCGCCCAGCAGGCCGACCACCTCATTTTGTCCCAAACGAAAATTGATATTTTGCAGGGAGTTAACTTCGCCAAAGGATTTTGAGACGTTTTTTAATTCAAGCCTGTAATCGGCAGTCATGTAGTTCACTCCGGTGAAGATTTCGTGTTGCGTGTTGCGTCTTGCGTAAAACGCTTTGCGCGGAACACGCAAGACGCAACACGACCCTCATACATTAGCCAATATTTATCTAGAGAAGTTACCGGATTTGCCGTTCAACCAGGTCGGCCAGCAGTTCCACATTATCTATGGAGGCAAAGCCGGCCCCGGTATCCACGTGCAGACCGGTGAAGGCAAAGTTGTGGGTCAAGCAGATTTGCAAAATGGGCAGATAGCCTTGCAGCCATTGCTGCTGGTCAATCACCAGGTCGGTCCAACCACCGCGAATACCCTCAATCGTCGCCGGCGAGAGGTCGAACCCGGCGGTAAAAATGGCGTCAGGCTCCAGCCCGGCGGCAGATAACAGGGCTTCCTGCGTGCCGGTCAGGTTGCCGTGGTCGGTCACAACCAGCTTGACATCGGGGTTAGCCGAGACATACCCAACAAAGGTGGGGATACCTGCCGAAGCATCGGCGTTGGTAGCGTCGTCAATTTCCAGATAATCCACCGTCAACCCGGCCTCTTCCAGGGCTTCAACCACGCCTCGGGTGCGCTCGCCCCGGCCCGCCTGGGCCAGCAAGCCCCAGACCATCGCCCGGTCACCGGCCACCAGACCAAAGCGTTTCACCGCCTCGGCGCCCAGGGCATGGCCGGCCGAATATTGTTCAGCACCCACATAGCCAAAGCCATCGGCGCTGTATGCAGCCTCGAGTTCGGGCAGGGTTACGTTCTGGCTGGTCACAATAATCCCTTGCGCACGAGCGTCGTCAACTACGGCCTGGAAGGCTTCAACCCCAGGGTGGCCCATAATGGCAATGCCGTCGGGTTGGGTGGCAGCGGCCTCGGCAAATTGAGTCACCATTTGCTCCGGGTTCCAATCGGACCAGACATATTCCACATTGGCCCCCAGGTCTGCGGCGGCCTGGACAGCGCCATTGTAAACTACGGTTTCAAAGGGGCCGCCCGGCGCTCCGCCGGGGAAGAAAACAATATTGGTGTTGCTGCACCACTTTGGCGCTTCGGCCTCAGCAGTAGCTTCGGCTGTTGCCTCCGGGGTTTGAGCGGCTGCCGGGGCAGGGGTAGCCATAACATATTGGGCCAATAACAGGGTCAGGATTACCAACCCCAGCGTTAATAAAAAAAGCTTACTCTGTCTCATCTTTTACTCCTTGGTATAGGTGTATGTTTAAACAACTTTGTCCAGGAAAACCTTACCACATTGACCATCCTCATGACTTTGTTGAGTAAATAATCTCACCTCCTTCCAGCGAATTTAGGATTTGGACGAGCGCATACCCGGCAGCCGCAGCCAGGGAATCTCGCCGCGCCGGATCACGTCCAGGGCGACCGCCAGCACAATAATCACACCGATAACGATTTCCTTGGCGTTGGAGGGCACATCCAGGTAAACCAGGCCGGCATCCACCACCCGGATGATAAAAACGCCGACCAGCGTACCCCAGATACCGCCAATACCCCCCGACAGCGCTGTGCCGCCGATAACCACCGCCGCCACCGAGATAAGCGTCATGTTGGTGCCATTTTGATACGCGCCCGATTGCAGCCGGCCCATCACCAGAATGCCGCCGATGGCCGCCAGAAAACCGCTGATGCCGTAAATCACAATCAGCATCCGGTCCACGTTGATGCCGGAAAGCCGGGCGGCGGTCTGATTGCCGCCAATCGCGTAGGTGTAACGGCCCAGTTTGGTGTGCTTCAGGGTAAACCAGACAATGGTATAAATAACCAGGGCAATAATGAGCGGCATGGGGATGCGCAGCGTTCCCAGGTTGATATAGCTGGTCAAAAAGGTTAAAAATTCATCCTTTTGGATATTGATGCCCGCCCCGCGAGTCGCTACCAGTGAGATGCCCAACAACACACTCCGAAAACCCAGCGTGACAATGAGCGGATTCATCTTCAGCTTGGTGATAAGCACCCCTTGAAACAAACCAATCAATGCGCCCAATGCCAAAGCAATGAGGATGGCCTGCCAGGCTGGAATGCCAAAGGCTATCTGGCCGCCGGCGATATTGGTGCCGGCGATGAGAATGGCCGCAATAACTCCGGCAAATGAAACCATCGCCTCCACCGACAGGTCAATCCCGCCGGTGAGAATGACAAAGGTCTGACCCGCCGCTACAATCCCAATGGCGGCTGCTTCCAGACCAATAAGCAGCAGGCTGGTCGGCGTCCGAAACGCGGGCGAAGCAATCCACAACCCGCCGACCATCAACAGCAAGACCAGCAGCGGGCCGGTTTCGGTGACTAATCTCCTTAATAGATCGCGTAGATCATAATCGGAACGTTTATGGGCGATGATTTCACTCATGGGGTGTTTACCTTTAACCTGAATTGGCTAATGTTCTTTCAGAACTGGTGGCGTATTCCATTATTTTTTCTTCGGTGGCTTCGGCCCGGCTCAGAAAGCCGCTGACGGCGCCGTTGTGGATCACCATAATCCGGTCGCTCATGCCCAAAATCTCTGGCAGTTCTGAACTGACCATCAAAATAGCTACCCCTTCCTGGGCCAGTTGGTTCATCATCCGATAAATCTCAACTTTAGCCCCCACGTCAATGCCGCGGGTGGGTTCATCAAAAATTAGCAGGCGGGGCGAGGTCGCCATCCACTTGCTCAAAACCACCTTTTGTTGAGTGCCGCCCGACAGGTTGATCGCCAACTGGTTCTGGCTGGAAGCCTTGATAGCCATCTTGTCAATATAATTTTGAGCCAGCACTGCTTCTTTACGTTGATTGGTCATGAAGGTGGCGGTCAACCGGTCCAACACGGCCAGCGTAATATTTTCGCGCACGTTGAGTTGCAGCAGCAGCCCTTGCTGTTTGCGGTCTTCCGTCAGTAAAGCAATCCCGTGCCGGATAGCATCGCGCGGACTATTAATGCTGACCTGGCGGCCCTGGACAAAGAATTTGCCGCTGTCAATCGGGTCGGCCCCAAAAATGGCCCGCACCAAATCGGTGCGCCCGGAACCAACCAGCCCGGCCACGCCGAGAATTTCGCCGGCATGCACCGAAAAACTGATATTGCGCAGCCGTTTGCCCTGGTTCAAGCCCTCGACACGGAATATTTCCGGCCCGCGCGGCGCTTCTTCTTTAGGAAACTGCTCCGACAGGTCGCGCCCGACCATTAACCTGATGAGTTGGTCAACATCAAGCGTCTTGGCCGGCCGGGTGGCAATATGACGCCCATCGCGCAGCACCGTAATCCGGTCGCTCACCTCAAAAGCTTCGTCCAGATGGTGGCTGATATAGATAATGGAGACGCCGTTGGCTTTTAACTCGCGGATAATGGCAAACAGATCGTGAATCTCGCGGATACTCAGGGCCGACGTCGGCTCATCCATAATGATCAAGTCGGCTTTGTGATGAAGGGCTTTGGCTACCTCAACCATCTGCTGTTCACCCACGCCTAACCGGCCCAGGTTAGTGCGCGGGTCAACATCCAAACGCAGCTTGGCCAAAAGCTGCCGGGCCTGCCGGTGCATTTCAGGCCAGTCAATTACCGGCCCGCGCGTGATTTCGCTGCCGAGGAAAATATTTTCGGTAATAGAAAGTTGGGGAACTTGATTGAGTTCTTGATAAATGGTGGCAATGCCGGCGGCCTGCGCCTGGCGGGGATTGGTAAAAATAACCGGCTTGCCTTTGTAGATAATCTCGCCGGCATCGGCCAGATAGACGCCGGAGATAATTTTCATCAAGGTAGATTTGCCGGCCCCATTTTCGCCAACCAGGGCCACCACTTCACCTTGACCAACGGTGAAGTTAACCTCAGAGAGGGCCAAAACGCCGGGAAAACGCTTGGTAATCGCCCGCATTTCGAGTAGGGGCGGCTTATTTTGCGCGGAGGAGTCTGCTACGTTGGAGGTTGTCACAGCCTTGTAACCTGACTTATTTTTATCGTTATCGTTCCCGTGAACGATAACGATGCCATTATAAGCCTGAAAAAATAGGGTGTCAAATTTCGGAAAGTGAGAGTACAGGAGAGACGGCTAAAAACAAAGAGCGGAAACCAAAGATTTCTGGTTTCCGCTCTCATTGATTACCCTTATAGGTTATAACCTCTACCCACCCCGCGACTCGCGACCAAGCAGTTCACACTTCAGGGCCTGCGACAGCCAGGCCTGGTAGTCCTCCGCCGACCAGCCTGATTGCCGGACCAGTTCGTTAAATACCTCAGGCAGGCATAGAGCCTGTAGGATAGCAGCAGCACGGGCTGTGTCCAAGCCAGGACGCAGGTGCGGTTCCAGGCTCAAGGCGAAAGTTTCCATACCTTTACGGCGACCTTTTAAAGCATCGTTTAACTCGGCGGCAGCCTCCGGATCGGCTGCTGCCGCTCCATTATAGATGGCAATCACCTCTGAGCCAGTCTCCCACTGCTGGTAAGTTGCCTGGGCCAGCTTCTCCAAACGTTTCTCTGGACTGGCCTCCCCTGGGTCGCCATAAACCACCTCCCGGATACGCGACCTTTCATGCCAGGCGGTCCGGATGGCGCGCATGATACCGCGCTTCGAGCCGAAGACGGCATAGACTGTGCTGACTGCCACACCTGCCCGTTCCGCGATGGCTTCAATGGTGGTCCCCGTATAACCCTGTTCGAGGAACAGAGCTTTGGCCGCTGCCACGATCATGCTGGCAGTAGCTTGGGCCTGGCGCTGGCGTAATGTGGACTTATTTTGCCTTTTTTGTTTATTGACATTATTCATATCTTGTAGTATAACTCTATTTAATAGATTTGTACTATATTATAATTAAGGGGGGCCAATATGTCAATGGACAAATCTTTCCAAACCATCGTGATCGGCGGTGGACAGGCAGGTCTGGCTGCTGGCTACTTTCTCGCCCAACAGAACGATAGCTTCACTATTTTGGACGAAAACAGGCGCACCGGCGAGGTTTGGCGGAATCGCTGGGATAGCTTGCGTTTGTTCACGCCCAGCAAGTACAACGGTCTGCCAGGAATGCCCTTCCCAAAGCCCGACTTCTACTTCCCGACCAAGGACGAAGCCGCTGATTACCTGGAGGCATATGCCGGGCGGTTCAACCTTCCAGTACAACACGGGGTGAAAGTCGAGCTGCTGACCTATAATGACCAGGGGTATCGGATATCAACCGGCGCAGGCAGTTTCCACGCCAGGAATGTGATCGTCGCCACCGGTCCTTATCAGAAGCCCTATACACCTGCCTTTGCCCAGGAACTCGACCCGACCATCCTACAGGTACACTCCAGCGCCTACCGTAACCCCGGACAGATCTCAGTCCAGAATATACTGGTAGTGGGGGCGGGAAACTCCGGGGCTGAAATCGGCCTAGAGCTTGCCAGAGCCGGGAAGCGGGTCTGGCTGGCGGGGCGAGATGTGGGGAGAATTCCCGCAGACAAAGTGGGCAGAATCCTGGGAGGCCGGCCGTATTGGTGGTTCATCAGCCGGGTGCTGAGTGTAGTTACCCCCATTGGACGGAAGATGAGGTCGAATGTGCTCTATCACGGCGCTCCACTGATCCGGGCCAGCCGCCAGGAGGTCCTTGACGCAGGCATCGAAAGCATACCGCGGATATCCGGCGTTCTATCCGGTAAACCAAAAGTAGAAGACGGACGCAGCTTGCCAGCCGAAGGGGTCATCTGGGCGACCGGTTTCCGCCCGGATTTCAAATGGATTGACCTGCCGGTGTTTGATGAAAATGGCTACCCCCGGCACCAGCGCGGGATCGTCCAGGGAGCGCCAGGTCTATACTTCGTCGGCCTGCCCTTCCAGACGGCGCTAACCTCAGCTCTGCTTGGCGGAGTAGGCGCAGACGCTGCCTACATCGCAGGGCAGATCGCCAACGGAGGACGCAGCGCCTGAGAGGAAGGACAGAACAACTTCAGCCAAAATGTTTTGCACCGGCTACCACCCACCCCCGCCAACATTAGCCTCAATGCGGCTGTCGCGCTCGGCCTGGGCGCGGGGCAGATCGAGGATGATGATTTTACCGGCCTCGTAAGCCACCAGGCCCCGCTTTTGCCAGTCGCGCAGCAGCCGGTTGACCCACTCCCGCCGCGCCCCCACCAGCGAGGCCAAGTCGGTCTGGTTCAGTGACAGGTCGAGGATATAACGTTTGCCGGCCTCTTCTTCTTGACCAAACTGCTCGTTGTACAGCAGCAGGATGTGCAGCAGCCGGCCCGCGGCGTCATATTGGGCAATAGTTTCGGCAAACGCGGCAGTCCAGCGGACCCGGCTGGATAAGAGTTTGGTCATGCCCAGGGCCAGATCAGGCAGATGGCGCATGTGCTGCAAAAATTTCTCGTGGGGCATCAGCAGCAAATCGGTCGCCTCGATGGCTTTAGCCGTGGCCGAGCGCGGCTCGCTGTCCACCACCGCAAACTCGCCCATCACGCTGCCGGTCGAGTAAATAGCAATGGTTGTTTCTGCCCCAGAGGGACTGATCCGAAAAATACGGACTTTGCCGCGCACCACCAGGTATAATTCCCGGCTGGTATCGCCCTGGCGAAAAATAATTTCGTCTTTACTAAATTCTCTGGGATGAAAGTCGTCAACCAGGGTCGCTAATTCCGCTTCACTCACCTCACTGAACAACGACACCTGTTTGAGAAAAGCAATTCGCCGGGCCAAAATTTCCTGGCGGGATGATGGTCGCAAGGGACTCCTCGGAAAAAAGAGATTGGAGATTAGAGATTAGAGATTGGAGATTAATTAATCTCCAATCTCTAATCTCCGGCGTGAACACACCTTATGCGTGGTGTGTGTTCTGTTAATTTTACAGACCACGCACCACGCACTACGAGACCTACCTCACGTTATAAAACGCACGCAGCCCTGGGTAGACGGCTGTTTCGGCCAACTCCTCCTCGATGCGGAGCAGTTGGTTGTACTTGGCCACCCGATCGGAGCGGGCCGGGGCGCCGGTTTTGATTTGCCCGGCGTTGAGGGCTACGGCCAGGTCGGCAATGGTGGTATCTTCGGTTTCGCCGGAGCGATGGGAGACCACCGCCGTCCAGCCGGCCTTTTTGGCCATCTCGATGGCGGCGATAGTTTCGCTCAGCGAGCCAATCTGGTTGAGTTTAATCAGAATGCTGTTGGCGGCCTTCTTCTCGATGGCCTGTTTCAGCCGGGCCACATTCGTCACCAGGAAATCGTCACCCACCAACTGTACCCGGTCGCCAATAGCCTGGCGCAGACCGCCCCAGCCTTCCCAATCATCCTCGGCCAAACCATCTTCAATCGAGATAATCGGATACTGGCTGACCCAACTTTCCCATAGTTTAATCATGTCGTTGCTGGAGAGCGTCTTTTTCTCGATGCGCAGAGTGTACTTGCCATCTTCATATAACTCGGACACCGCCGGGTCGAGCGCAATCAACACCTGCTCACCCGCCTTGTAGCCGGCTTTGCCAATGGCCTCCAAAATCACTTCGACTGCCTCGGCGTTGCCGCTCTTGAGGGCCGGGGCAAAGCCACCCTCGTCGCCAACGTTGGTGTTGTACCCTTTGTCCTTCAACACTTTTTTGAGGGCGTGATAAATCTCCGCCCCCCAGCGTAGCCCTTCGCGGAAGCTCTCCGCGCCGACGGGCATGACCATAAATTCCTGAAAGTCGGTGGTTTGCCAGCCGGTGTGCGCCCCGCCGTTGAGAATGTTCAGCATCGGCACCGGCAGGGTGCGGGCGCTGACACCGCCCAGATAGCGATAGAGCGGCTGGCCGGTGCTCTCGGCCGCGGCCTTGGCTACCGCCAGGCTGACGGCCAGGATGGCATTGGCCCCCAATTCGGCTTTGTTGGGCGTGCCGTCCAACTGGCACATAAAGGCGTCAATGCCTTCCTGGTCGCGGGCATCCCAGCCAAATAACTCAGAGGCAATTTTTTCATTGATATTCTCTACCGCCTTTTCGACGCCTTTGCCCAAATAGCGGCTCTTGTCGCCATCACGCAGTTCCAGCGCCTCGTGAACGCCGGTGGAAGCCCCGGAGGGGACGGCTGCCCGGCCCATGGCCCCGTCTTCCAAAATAACTTCAACCTCGACAGTGGGGTTGCCTCGCGAGTCGAGAATTTCTCGCGCGACAATTTCTTCAATATAACTCATGGTTAACTCCTTGTGGTTATGATTTAGTCAGAAGAGAGGCGATGACTCGTGAGGCGAGGAGGCGATGATAGGTCTTCTTTCCATTTCCTCGCGTCCTCGCCTCTTCGCCTCATCCCGGCGTCTATCTTACAACGATTTAGCTGCTTCGACAATTCTTTAGCGCGGCTGCGAGACCGGCATTTTTGCGCATTTTGTAACTGCTCAGGCATGTCATTTCGACCGAAGGGAGAAATCCTTAGAATTGACAGCCGCCAATATCGCCGGTAGACTATGACGCTATGATTAACTATCCGTTCAGTTTAAGGTTTTTAATTGGGCTGTTGATGTGCCTGCTAACCGCCTGCCAGAGCACCGTTGGGGTGCTGGAAAATCCACCCCCTACGCCTACACCAGCACCTGTGGTAGCCAACACTGCTACCCCAACTCTGCCGCCGCCAACCGCTTCCTCCACCCCCAGCCCAACCCTCACCCCTACCGTTACGCCCACCTTCACCCCTGTCCCAACAGAGACCCCCACCCCAACCTCGACTCCCACACCCACGCCTGACCCCTACGCCGGTCTGACCATTGCCGACCTCTCCCGCCGCAGCTACGGCGGGGGCGAATTGAAAATTGAAGAAGTGCTGGAAGTCACCGACGCCTTTACCCGCAGCCTGGTCAGCTACCCCAGCGAAGGCTTGACTCTCTACGGCTTTATGAACACGCCGCGGGGGACGGGGCCGTTCCCGGTGGCGCTGATGATGCACGGCTACATCCCGCCGGAACAGTACAACACCCTTGCCTACACCACCCGCTATGCCGACGCCCTGGCCCGCGCCGGGTATTTGACCATCCATCCCAATTATCGCAATTATCCGCCTTCGGATGAAGGCGATGACCGCTTTCGGGCGAGTCACTCGGTGGATGCGCTAAATCTGATTGCCATCATCCGCGACCAAGCGGGCCAGCCCGGTCCGCTGCAAGCCGCCGACCCCAGTTTTGTGGGCATGGTCGGTCACAGCATGGGCGGCGGTATCACCCTGAGAACCATTACCATCAGCGACGCGGTGCAGGCAGCAGTTCTCTACGGGGCTATGAGCGGCGACGAGCAGCGCAACTACGAGAAAATCCTGGAGTGGTCGGGCGGGGCGCGCGGGTTGGAGGAGTTGAACACGCCGCCGGAAGATTTGCAGCGCATCTCCCCTATTTTTCACCTGGAACGCCTCACCGCCGCCGTGAGCATCCATCACGGTGATTACGACGGAACCGTGCCCCCGGCCTGGTCCGAGGAGTTATGCCAGCAGTTGCAGGCGTTAAATAAGCCCGTCGAATGTTTCACCTACCCCGGCCAGCCCCACACCTTTCAGGGGGAAAGCGACCAGCTTTTTATGCAGCGGGTAGTTGAGTTCTTCAATCGAGTTCGAGAAGAAAGGAACTGAGAGGGAGATTTCTTTTAAGTAGTTGTTCAATCCGTGTTGCGTGTTGCGTGTTCCGTCCACTTCGCGTGACGCAAGAGGCAACACGCAGCACAGTTTGACTTACGAAACAGTTTAATTTCCACAGCTCCCCCTTAAAAAATGGTTGTTACTCCCATGTCATTTCGACCGCAGGGAGAAATCTCCGACACCTTACTTTCATGGGTTGCGCCTTGAAGATTTCTCGACCTTCGGTCTCGAAATGACATGAGCCTCAGTAGATCCAATTTTCGAGGAGTGAGGCACGCCCACGTGCCGAACACCGCCGCACGTGGGCGTGCTGGCTCCTCAAATTTGGATCCACTGAGCCTGAGCAGTAACAAAAAATGGAGATTTTCTAATGGCTTCTCAACCTGAAGCAAAAAACCTCCGCGCCCATGTCTTCATTTCGGGCCGGGTGCAAGGGGTCAGTTTTCGCTGGTTTACTCAGCGCCAGGCCCAGGAATTGGGCTTAACCGGCTGGGTGCGTAATTTGTGGGATGGCCGGGTGGAGGCAGTGTTTGAGGGTGAGGCCGAGGCCGTACGCCAGGCCGTCGCCTGGTGTCACACCGGCGAGCCGCCGGCGCGTGTCAGCCATGTTGATGTGACCTACGCTCCCTACACCGGCGAGTTTCGCAGCTTCCGTATTACCGGATGAGTCGAGCGGCTCTCCATTTCATTTTGCCATTCGGACCTGAGAGGACTATTATAATTCTCACTTGCAGCCTAACCTAGAATGACGCGATGAAGCGTGAGGCGATGAGGCGAAATATTCTTCGCGTCATCGCGTCATCGCCTCCTCGCCTCATTTTCATTATCGGTGATGTACCCAGACTCGTGAACACTTCTCAAAAAATAACCCCTCAACCCCCAGTGCTCTCCTCAAAAATTCAGGCGGCTAATTTTTTTCATCTTTATTGGGACGTAGCCTGGTACGGCATTGCCTATGGCAGTACCCTGTCCTTTCTGGCCGTTTTTGCCGCCCGGCTCGATGCCGCCGGCTGGCAGATTGGCTTGCTGAGCGCCGGCCCGGCCCTGGTTAACGCGTTGGTTACCTTACCGGCCGGGCAGTGGCTGGAAAATCGGTCTCTGGGCCGGGCTGTGGTGGAAACAGCTATTTGGCAGCGCCTGGGTTTTTTCCTGATGATTCCCTTACCCCTGCTTTTGCCCGACTCGCTCAAGGTTTGGTCGGTGCTGGTGCTGACGTTATTGATGGCGGTGCCCGGTACGGCCCTGGCCATTGGTTTTAATGCGCTGCTGGCCGCGACCGTGCCACCTGAAGCAAGGGGACGAGTGGTGGGTTGGCGTAATTCGCTGCTGGCTGCCGCGATTATGCTGGCTTTTGTCTTGAGCGGCTGGATTTTGGATTGGTTAACTTTTGAATGGGGCTACGCCGCCGTTTTTACCCTGGGCGCCGTGGGCGCGGGCATGAGCACCTTCCATCTGGCCCGAATCCAGGTTCCACCCCTGCCCCAGTTTCAAATGCGTCCTTTGCAAGACCGGGCCCAGCCAGGGCGAGGTACAGGTTCTGCTGGCGATGCGCCCCAACGGATGAATATCACCATGCGCCTGTGGCTGCGCTGGCGACCGGGTCAAGGAAACTGGATTAGCGGCATTGAGTCTCGGTACTGGTGGGTCATGCTGGCCTTTTTGTTGTTCCACTTTACCCAGCTTTTGCCGGCCGCCCTTTTTCCGGTCTTTTGGGTGCGGGAAGTGCATCTGACCGATGGCCAAATTGGTTGGGTTAACGCCCTATTTTACTTGACCATGCTGGCAGTCTCGCCGCTGCTGGAGCCGCTGACCCGCTGGTTGGGCAGCCATCGTCTGACAGTTGCCGGCTCGATTTTGCTGGCCTCGTATCCGTTGATTACTGCGCTGAGTTACGGCCTGGTGCTGCTGCTGGTCACCAGTGTAGTGGGTGGGATTGTCTGGGCCATCTTGAGCGGAGCGCTAGTCAACCGGCTGCTCGAGCTGACTCCCGAGGACAAGCGGCCTTCTCATCTGGCCCTCTATAACCTGGCTCTGAATATGGCGACTTTGAGCGGGACCATGTTAGGCCCATTTTTAGCCGATTGGGTCGGCCTGCGAACTGCTTTGTTTATCATTGCCGCCCTGCGGATTGGCAGCGGTCTGGCTATGGCTCGCTGGGGCTAAACCACACAGTAATCAGTAATCGGTAATCAGTTACCAGTTCAACTGTTCACTGACCACTGACCACTGATTACTAACTACTGACTCACGCGCTTGACGACAAACAAAGTCAAATCATCCGACTGCGGGGCCTGATCGGTGAAGCGGTAGACGGTTTCGACAATCGCTTCTAAAAGTTCCTGGGCGCTGGCCTGACGATGCGCCACAAGAACAGCTTGCAGTCGTTCTTCACCAAACAGCCGGTGCTCCGGGTTCATGGCTTCGGTCACGCCGTCGGTGTAAAACACCAGCAGGTCGCCCGGCGCAATCTCAATCTCCCGTTCTTCCAACTCTATATTTTCAAAAATGCCCAGCACAATGCCCCGGCCGCCCAATTCGTCGCACAGGCCGGTGGCGGCATGCAGCCATAAGGGCCGGTTGTGCCCGGCAATGCTGTACCGAAGCCGGCCGGTCTCGGTGTTTAAGACCGCGTAGAAGGCCGTCACAAAAAGTTTGGACCGGCTGTCTTTCATAATCAATCCGCTGGCCCGCTCGAGGACCTGGGCCGGGCCTAAGCCCGAAGTCAAGGCCTTGGTGCGAATAATGGAGCGGCTCAGGGCCATCAGCAGCGCCGCCGGAACCCCCTTGTCGGCCACATCGGCGATGACCATGCCCAGCGCACCCGGTTGATCGGGCAAATCAAAAAAGTCGTAAAAATCCCCGCCGACCAGTCGAGCTGGCTGGTAAAGAGCCGCAAATTCCCAGCCTGGCGCAGTGGGGGGCGACTCGGGCAGTAAGGTCAATTGAATCTGCCGGCCCACCGCCAACTCTTCTTCCAGGCGCTGCTGTTTAAGTTCAGCCTCGTGCAGCCGCGCTTTTTCAATGGCCATGGCGGCCTGGTTGGCCATCAGGCACAAAAAACGGATTTCATCCTCGTTGAACTGGTGGGGCTGGCGAGTATCCACCATGAGGACGCCGATGGAGTTACCTTCGGCCAGCAAAGGGATAACAGCGTGGCTGCGAAATCCTTCAGCTTCCAGCCAATCGGCGCTCCACGGCGTCGGGTCGTGGCTCAGCAGGTCATAAATAAGGAGCGGCTCCTGTGTTTGCATCACGTAACCGGAACCGCTGCGCCCGTCGGCAGGAACCCGACGTAACGCGGCAACCGGGTCAACCCGCCAGCCAGTGGCCGCATAAAAAGCCAAACTCTGAGACCTCTCGTCGGGCAGCAAAAGGGCGCAGGCATCCACTTGTAGCAACCCCTGGACCTCTTCGACCAGGCAGCAAATCAAATCATTCATATTCGATTGGCTGAGCAACTGATTAGAGAGGGCCAGCAGCGCGGCCTGCTCATGAATCCGCCGCTCGCGCACCAGTTCAAATAAACGGGCGCGCTCCAGGGCAATGCCCATTTGGTTGCCCACGTTGGTCAATAGGGCCAGGGCCTCGGCGCTGAAATGAGTCCAATCCGGCCCGGCGACGTTTAAAATACCCAAGATGTTTTCCCCGGAGCGCAGGGGAGTGGAGGCGTGCATCACCAGCCCGCGCCGGTCGCCGGGAGCGTTGAGCAGCCGGCTACAACGGACCTCGTTGTAAGCCCCGGCCAGTTTACCTTTTTTGCACAAATCCTGGCAGTCGCAGTTGCCTTTCCAGGGGCGGGCCTTATCCAGGGCCATGGCCGGGGGGAGATTGTGGTGGGCGGCCAAAATGTAGCCCTTACCGGCCCAGCGATTCTGCGAGGTCGGGTCCACCAGGAAGATCCAGCCGGTTTTTAAATCCATCAACTCAAGCAATCGTACCAGGGCGGAGTCGAGGGCGCTGGTCACATCAACCGACTGGTTCAGGATTTCGGCAATCTTGTTGAGGGTGGTTAAGTTTTTGATGAGGTCTTTGTTAGAAGGCATGCCCCCTCACAAGATAGACTGGCCCAGCAGTGAAGCAATCAATTCCAACGCAATTTTAGCCGTTTGATTTCGCTGGTCCAAAATGGGGTTGATTTCCACCACATCAATTGAGCCAACGCAGGCGCAGTCGGCAATAATTTCCATCAGCAGGTGCGCTTCGCGGTAGGTGAGGCCACCGGGCACAGGAGTCCCCACGCCGGGGGCAGCATCGGGATCGAGGCTGTCCATATCCAGGCTGATGTGCAGGCGGGGTAAATGGCTCAAGCGGGCTAGTGCATTTTTAACAATCTGATTGTGCAATGGGATCGGTGAGTTCACACTGGTAATAGGCACAGACTCGTTCCATCAATTCTGACATCGGGAGCAGCCGAGCAGGTTCAGCCACTGCTCGTTTGC
>Ga0209172_10004815_pt1 | contig 17358 bp, 23 predicted proteins | sample LarsenN4metaG_FD_184113 | JGI IMG/M metagenome (GOLD analysis project Ga0209172, IMG submission 184113) | Hot spring sediment bacterial and archeal communities from British Columbia, Canada, to study Microbial Dark Matter (Phase II) - Larsen... ... | reverse complement strand
CTCGAACCCCGTCCCCGCGCCCAAGCTCGCAAACGTCGTCTGCCGCATCGCCCGCTCCATCGCTCGATGCGATCAGAGTGGACTGCTTCGCCGACTTCGTGAATCCTTGGACTTATTCAGAGTGTCCCTAGGTCCACATCGGGATATCCTAATGCGGTGACGCGATCGCCCACGTGCGGAGCATTTGGATACATTGTCAGTCGTGGCAGCGCACCGGTGCCAGTGAATTCTATAAGCGCCAGTTCTTTCGCCGGTTCATATCGCACAACGCGTGCAGGCAAGAAATCGTATCCCTGTGGCGTCAGTATCTGCGGAGATAGGATGGAAACGCTGTAGCCCGGCGCATCGCGCGCCGGTGAAACAAGACGAGCGTTTGTAACTACGAGATTGGGTGCGACGACGAATCCAGAGCCTGAACCGTAGAGCACTCGCTCATCGTTTGATTCCAGCAAGATGACGACGCGTACGACGCTCCGCTCGGCTCGCGACAGTGTCGCTCTTCGCTCAGCCGCCTGGCGCGCGGCGAGGCTTACGCTTCCGGCGTTGGACTCGTCGGTTGGCGAGGCGACGGTGCCAGGCGGGCTGGAAGCGCCGGCAGTGCGAGGAACTGCTGCTCGTGAGCCGCTTGTCTCTTGTTGGCCCTGCGCCGGCGCGGCGCACGCGCCAACGAGCGCCAGCGTGTCCTGCCGCAACGCCGCATCGTCGGCGAAGCGACGTCCAACCGCCTCCGAAGCACCTCGATTGGCGCTCTGCGCGTAAAAAGCATTCCAGCCAGACTGCGGTTCAAAGCCTGCGCGCGACATGAGATCCTGCGTCAGCGGGCGGGATGTCGTCTCTCCCCGTGACCGCACGGTGTCGTGCAGCATTACCCAAACGCCGCGGGCGCCGCCGCTCGGCGCTATGGTTGGCTGATCGTACGATATTGCTCGCCTGAAAGCGGCGCTGCCATAGGCTCGACCGACTGCCAGCCGTTGGCCGCGCGAGAAAGAGTTGCTGTGATCGATCGCGACGGACACAACGCAGAAATCGCAAACCTGAACGGCCTCGCCATTAACTTCTCCAGGCTGGCAACGCTCGACGCTAGAGTCGAGGATCGGATTGGAGCCAAATGCTCTCAGACCTTGCATAAGGTCTTCGCTGCCAGGTGGGGTCGCCAGCTGACTGCATGCTGCGAGCAGCCAAGCGGCGCACAGCGTCAGCGCGCGCGATCCAGCCGTTTGCATGGCATCCTCCCCGTCAAGTGCGAACATACCAGGTTGCCGCACGCTATCAATGCAAAAGCGTTCTCCCGGCTCAAACCGCGCTTGCGGGGATGACGAAGCTGTCGATCACACGCTTTTCGCCGGCTTTGTCGAAGTCGACGGTGAGCTTGTTGCCTTCGACTTGGCGCACGCGGCCGTAGCCGAACTTCTGGTGGAAGATGCGGTCGCCGACGCCATAGGTCGCGTCGCTGGGGCTGCTCTTCGCCACGAGGCGCGCTTCGCCTTCGAGCAGCGGCGGCTTTGACGTGAAGGCGCCGCGCTCCTGCGCGCGGCGCCAGCCCGGGGACTGATAGCCGGAAGAGAAGGGCTCGACGGCCATGTCGCGCACGCCGGGCTGCACATGATAGCCGGTCTCGCTGATCGCATCGACGTTGGCGGCGGGCAGTTCGTCGATAAAGCGCGAGGGCAGCACCGTCTGCCAGCGGCCGTAGATCTGGCGGTTGGCGGCGAAGGAAATGCGCGCGCTTTCGCGGGCGCGCGTGATGCCGACATAGGCGAGCCGGCGCTCTTCTTCGAGGCCTTTCTCGCCGTTCTCGTCGATCGAGCGCTGCGACGGGAAGACCTGCTCTTCCCAGCCAGGCAGGAAGACTAGCGGCCATTCGAGGCCCTTGGCGGCGTGCAGCGTGGAGAGGTGCACGTTGTCGCCTTCGCTTTCGGCTTCGATGTCGAGCACCAGCGCGACGTGTTCGAGATAGGCCTCGAGCGAATCGTACTGGCCCATGGATTGGACCAATTCCTTCAAGTTCTCGAGCCGCGTCTGCGCCTGCGGGGATTTGTCGTTGCGCAGCATTTCCGTGTAGCCGCTCTCGTCGAGCACGATCTCGGCGAGTTCGACGTGGCTGATCTCGCGTGATTTGTCCCGCCAGCGGTCGAGATCGTTGAGGAAGGCGCGCAGCGCGGTGCGTGCTTTGAGCGGCAACTCGTCGGTCAGCGTGAGCTCGCGCGCGGCGGCGGCGAGCGAGCGGAAGCGCGTCGCGCCGCCCGGCGTCTCGGGCTGTTGCGTGACGACTTCACCGGTCTCTGCATCGAACAGCGGGCCGTTATCCGTGACGAAGCGCACCGGCGGCTTCCCGGCGTGTGCGTGCAGCTTCTGCACCGTGCCTTCGCCGACGCCGCGTTTGGGCTGATTCACGACGCGCTCGAAGGCCAGGTCGTCGTCCTCGGAGCGAATGAGCCGCAAGTACGCGTGGGCGTCGCGCACTTCGGCGCGCTCGAAGAAGCGTGGGCCGCCAATCACCTTGTAGGGAATGCGCAGCATCAGGAAGCGTTCTTCGAACGCGCGCATCTGCCAGGCCGCGCGCACCAGCACGGCGCACTCGGCGTAGGAGCGGTTGGATTGCACCCATGCCTCGATGTCGTCGGCGACCAGCCGCGCTTCGGCCTCGCCGTCCCACACGCCGCGCACCTTCACGCGATGGCCTTCGTCGTCGTCGGTGAACAGCGTCTTGCCGAGCCGGCCGCGGTTGTGCGCGATCAGCTGCGAGGCCGCGGCGAGGATGTGGCCGGTGGAGCGATAGTTGCGCTCGAGCCGGATCACCTGCGCGCCGGGGAAGTCGTGCTCGAAGCGCAGGATGTTGTCCACTTCGGCGCCGCGCCAGCCGTAGATGGAATTGTGCGTAACGAGGCCGTTGGCGATGAAGTTGTGCGTGCTCTCGACATTGAGGTCGTAAACGTTGCCGGAGAAAGCCTTCCGCGCAACGCTTGTCACGACGTCGTAGTCGCCCTGTTCGTCGAATAGCGCCATACCGGCGCGGCAAGCGCCTGCTGATGTGAAGGGGAGTGAGTTCGCCTCCAGGGTGTCGGCTCTTTGCGCCCCGAAGCGGGCCATGCGGAACACGTTGATCGGCATCACGTCGCGAATCTTCTCGATCGTGGATGCAATAACCTCGAAATCGGAGTGGCAGGTCTCGAACCGCCAGCTCGCCGAACCAGACTTTGCGGGCCGAACCGAAAGGCCCAATGAGGTCAGCAGGGCGCGTCCCGCCTCGTCGTTACCAACGATCGAGATGCGGTGCATCGGCGTACGCCCGCGTCGATCACCGCACAACGTGACCACGACATTGCGACGCTTGGAGTTACGCGAACGCGGCCGGTGGGGGGGCGCTTCCATGGCCAAACCGAAATCGCGCAGCAGGCGGTCCGCCGACGCGGCGGTGTCGAACGCATCGAAAATGCGTTTCAGGTATTTCTCGTCGTGCACTAGGCCATTGCGCGATCGCCCCTTGCGCGGCGTGAATGGCAGCGTTGGAATGGCGTAGCGTAGCGACAATTCGTACTCATGGGCGCGCGCTTCGTTTTCGGACGAATGCGTAGCGAGGACCCAAAGTGCGTCGCCATGCTCGTGCAGCAGCCGCTGCGCGAAGCCGACCATCGGCTTCTGCTGGCCCTTTGTGTAAACTTGCGTCGTCCCCAGCCGGAATCCGACATCCTTCTTTTCCATAAGATAGACGAAGTAGGTCTGCGGCACGACGCCAAGACGATAGCCAGCAAAATGCACGTGCTCCGGCGTGCTCGTTAGCGTTCGACCCGCGGCCGTGGTCAGCGTAATGACATCGCCGGAGCGTCTGCGCCTGAACACATCGAGCACGCGCGCCGGACGGAAAGCGCCGCTGCCGCCGGCGGACAGCACGAGATCGCCGGGTCTGATTTCTTCAACCGGGCGGCGCGATCCGTCAGCCATCGTGACGAGCGTCCCTTCAACGACGCACTGATCATCGTCACCGACCACGCAGAGGTTCTTCGACGCCTGCGCCAACAAGCGCAGCCAAAGATACTGCGCGACGTTGGTGTCCTGGTATTCATCCACCATCAGGTGGCTGATCTTGCGGTGATACGTCTCCAGTACGTCCTGATGATTCTGGAAGATCCAGATCATATGCAGCAAGAGATCGCCGAAATCGCAGGCGTTCAGGATTTTCAGGCGCGCCTGATAGAATTCGTAGAGCTTGGCGCCCTTGCCGTCGGCAAACGCATAGCTCTCGCCCTTCGGCACGCGCTCGGGCGTCAGAGCGCGGTTCTTCCAAGAATCGATCAGCCCCGCGAGCGCGCGGCCGGGCCAGCGTTTCTCGTCGATATTCTCGGCTTCGATGATCTGTTTCAGCAGGCGGATCTGATCGTCGGTGTCGAGGATGGTGAAGTTGTTCTTCAGGCCGACAAGTTCGGCGTGCGTGCGCAGCATGCGTGCGCTGATCGAGTGGAAGGTGCCGAGCCACGGCAGCCCGCCGCCGCCGGGGCCGAGCAGCTTCTCCACGCGTTCGCGCATTTCGCGCGAGGCCTTGTTGGTGAACGTGACGGCAAGCACGCCCCACGGTTTGGCGCGCCCGGTGGAGAGCAGGTGCGCCAGACGCGTCGTCAGCACGCGCGTCTTGCCGGTGCCGGCGCCGGCGAGCACCAGCACCGGGCCGTCGAGCGCCTCGACCGCAGCACGCTGCTCGGGATTGAGCGCGGCAAAGTAAGGCGGCGTCGCCGCCGCGCGCTGCGAGATGGGGAGATGCTCGTCAGCCATTCGCCGCGGCCATTTGTTTGATCGAGTCGACCAGTTGTGGACGCAGATTGGCGATGGCGCGCCACAAGTTGCGATGGCTGATGTATGCGTCTGACCAAAAGATGCGGCCTCCCCGCACGCTCTCGACATAATAGAAGCCGAACCAGGTGCGTCCGACCCGTTCGATCTCCTGCCAGCTGAGTTCGCGGCGCCTCATTGAGAATTGCGAGGCGGGACCTTCAATCGAAGTCCTGGTCCATTCGATGCGCGCTGTTGGCAACGCCGCCAGAAGCGAGACGATCGCAAGCGGCGCGACGATCGCGAAGCACGCAGCCATGATTAGCCAAAGGCTAATATTCCTCGGCGCCCAATAGAGCGCGCCAAGACCGGCGAGAACGACAAGACCAAGTAGCGCTCCCATGACGAACCAAAGCGGCGGCCAGGGACGGATCACGACCCTGTCCTCATTGAGCACGTGGGGCTTGTCCCAACGCGCGAGCAAGCGCTGCCCGAACACCCACACAAAGGTCGCCGCGAAGGTCACGACTGCGATTACGCCGAGGCGCCAAAGAAGGTCGATCCAGTCCATCCGCGTTCGTTCTGCGCCCGATTCGTTCGCCGCGCTCCCTGCCTAGCACGAAGCAGGAACATAGTGCCCGCGATCGGCGCATGCGAGGCCAGGCGAGGAACCGGCGCGCCGTGGATCAATTGACCGGCCATGCGCATCATCGCGGCCGCCGTCATCGTCGCCTACCTCGTCTCGTGTGCGCCGCCGGAAGCCGAGCCGCCGCCGGACCCGGACGCCGCGGTTCAGCTCGGCGAAGCGGAGACGTTGCCGCGGGTGCTGCCGGCGCCTAGTGCGGAGCGGGCGCGGTATGTGGGGCGGTGGGCGGCATCGCAGGACGGCTGCGCCGATCCGGCCTGGCGGTTCGAGGAACGCTCAGTGGTCACGCGCGGCGAGGTGGCCTGCGAGTTCAACGACGTGCGGCTGACGAACACGGGCTACACCATCCAGGCGACTTGCACCGCCGAAGGCCCGCCGACCCCGCAGACAATCCAACTCTCGTTCGCAGAATCGGCGCGAGCGATGTTGGTCTCCGGCGGTCCCTGGGCGCCAATTGGCCTGATCTATTGCGGGCCGCTTCAGTAGCGCTTGACAGAACGTAAGCTGTAACTTACGGTTAGTCATGGCTTACGGAAATGCCCTCGAAGCCCTGGCTGACCCCACGCGTCGTGCGGTGTTCCAGCAGCTGCGCGGCGGCGCCCGCTCGGTCGGAGAAATCGCGGCGCAGCTGCCGGTCAGCCGGCCGGCGGTGTCGCAGCATCTGAAGGTGCTGAAAGAGGCGGGCCTCGTGCGCGACGAGCCGCGCGGGACGGCGCGCATCTATCGCATTCATGTCGAGGGTCTGCGCGAGCTGCGCGACTGGCTCGACGGCTTCTGGGACGAGGCGTTGGCGAATTTCAAGGCGCACGCGGAGCGCGGCGCGGAAGGGGACGAACAATGAGCGTGGTTGAGATAGCGCCGGTCGTGAAGTCGATCGACGTCCGCCGCTCGGCGGGGGACGCATTCCGCATTTTCACCGAGGAGATCTCCGCCTGGTGGCCGATGGAATCTCACACGCGCGCCAAGAGCGCCGCGGGCGAGCGCACGGTGCGCGTCACCGTCGAGCCGCGCGTGGGCGGACGCGTCTACGAAACTCTGCAGGACGGGCGTGAACTTGATTGGGGCGAGGTGCGCGCGTTCGAGCCGGGCAAGCTGTTTGCGCTGGCCTGGCGGCTTGGCCGGCCCGTCGAACAGACCACGGACGTTTCCGTCACGTTCGAGCCCCTCGATGCGCAAAGCTGCCGCGTCACGCTCACGCACGAGAATTGGGAGCGCATGGGCGAAGAAGGCGAAAGGCTGCGCAACGCCTACAATGGCGGCTGGGTCACCGTTTTCGAGAAGGGGTTCGGCGGCTACGCCGGCTTGATCTGAGGGAGATTGCAATGAAACTCAAACTGCACGCGTTTCCATTAAGCCCGCGTTCGTTCAAGGTGCTGGCGGTCGCCAATCATCTCGGGCTCGAATACGACCTGATGTTCTGCGACCTGACCAAAGGCGAGCAGCGGCGCCCGGAGTTCGGCGCGATCAATCCAAACCACAAGCTTCCGGCGCTCGAAGACGGCGATTTCAAGCTCTGGGAGTCCAACGCAATCATCCTGTACCTGGCCTACCTCAAGCCCGAAGGCGGCCTCTTGCCTCAAGACGGACGCGCGCGCGCCGATGTGGCGCAGTGGTCGTTCTGGGAATCGACGACTTGGGATCCGGCATGCGCCATTCTCGCGTTCGAGCGCGCCGTGAAGGCCATTCTCGGACTCGGCGCGCCTGACCCCGTCGAAGTTGAGAAGGGGCTGCAGAAATTCAATGCGGCGGCGGCGATCCTCGATGCGCATCTCAAGGGGCGCCAATTCGTGTGCGGCGAGCGCCTGACGCTCGCGGATTTCGCGCTCGGTTCGGCGCTGATCCTTGAGCAGCCGGCGCAGCTGCCGCTCGCGCCTTATGCCGAGATCAAGCGCTGGCGCGCGCAACTTGCGGCGCTTCCCGCGTGGTCGGCCACGTTGGCGCTGCAGACGGCGCCCGCCGCGGCCGCCTAAGCGGAACTCTATGCGTTACAGTGCGGCGCCGCCGGTGTTACCGGTGGCGTCGTAACGCTCATTACTAACGCGGCGCCTCGCCGCCGCGGCGCAATAGCGTTACTCTCGCAAAGCGACTCGCACTGCGGGAGTGACGCATGGCCGACGTGTTCATTTCATACGCGCGCGAGGATCATTTTCGCGCCGAACAGGTGGCTCGCGCGCTGATCGCAATGGGCCTCGACTGCTTCTGGGACACGGAGATTCCGCCGGGCCAAACATGGTCCGATTACATTGAAGGCAAGCTCGATCAGAGCCGCGTCGTGGTCGTGCTCTGGAGTGCGCATTCCACCAAGTCGCAATGGGTGCGCGAAGAAGCGCGCATGGGGCGCGACAAGGCCAAGCTCATTCCCGCGATCATCGACGGCTCGCCTTCGCCGCTCGGCTTCGGCGAGGTGCAAGCAGCCGATCTGACGAGCTGGCGCGGCGAAGCTAATCATCCGCAGTGGACGCGCTTTGCCAACGCGGTGTTCACCGCAGCGCGCGGAACAGCGGCGCCGCAGCCGCAACCCTCGCCGCAGCCGGCGCCAAGCGCGTGGCGCGCAGCGTCGAGCGCGCCGGCTGGCGATGCGGAGAATCTTTCTCCGATCGGTTACGTGCAGAAGTGTTTCAAGTTGTACTTCGACGGCAAAGGTCGCGCGCGCCGGGCGGAGTATTGGTGGTGGATCCTGTTCACCGTGATCGTCTCGATTGGCGCGGTGATCGTCGACATCGGCATATCCGGCATCAACCCCTACACGAACCAGCCCAACAGCCAGTTCGTGAACATGATCGCGAGTCTCGCCCTGCTCGCGCCCAGCCTCAGCGTCACGAGCCGCCGCTTCCATGATGTGGGCCTCAGCGGCTGGCTGGTTGCGGCCGCGTTCGCGGCCTATGCCGTGGGGTGGCTGATGATGGCGGCGGCGATGCCGTTGGGCGCGCTCATCATCCTCGCGACAGCCATCGCCGTCCTCGTCATCACCGTAATTCCTTCGCGTCCGGGCGCAAATCAGTATGGCCCGAACCCCAAGGAGGCGCTCGCCGCCGTTTGATCCCCGCCCGGCCCCTGCTAGGAGTGAGGGGCAGGAGGGGAGATGGCGGACGTATTTCTTTCGTATGCGCGGGAAGACGCTGCGCGCGCCGAACAGATCGCGCGCGGGCTCGAGGCCGCCGGCCTCGACGTCTTCTGGGACAACGAGATTCCGCCGGGCCAGACCTGGGCCGACTACATCGAGCAGAAGCTGACGCAGTGCAAAGCGCTGATCGTGCTGTGGAGCGAGCACTCGACCAAGTCGCAATGGGTGCGCGAGGAAGCGCGCATGGGACGCGACAAGAGCGTGCTCATTCCTGTGCTGATCGACAACGTGCAGCCGCCGTTCGGCTTTGGCGAGGTCCAGGCGGCCAATCTCTCCAACTGGAGCGGCGGGCTGGAAGACGCCAAATGGCGCCGCTTCGTGGACGCGGTGACGCATTTCACCAACGCAGCGCCGCGACCGGCAGCGCCGCAGCCGGCGCCTGCGCCGCCTCGGACAGTCGCCCCGCCGCAGACGGCCTACGCCGCGCCGGCGGCGGAGAAAAAGAAGGGCCTGCCGGTGTGGGTCTGGGTGGTTGGCGCTGTGGTTGCGACGGTCGTGGTGCTCGGCGCGATCGGTCTGATGATGGAGGAGCAGCAGCAATTCGTCGGGCCGCCCAACCCGCAGAATCCGCAGCAGGCCGCTGCGATGCCGCAGCCGGGCCAGAACGCCTACGAGCAGCAGATCCTGCAGCGGCTGGCGCAGGTCGAGCAGGCGTTCGCGGCGCAGGGCTTCCAGCGGATCGCTCAGCCGGTGACGGGGCAATTGCCCGCCGGACAATACCACAGTTGGCCGGTCACGCTGAATGTCGGCGGCGACTACCGCATCATCGGCGTCTGCGACAACGATTGCGGCGATCTCGATCTGGTCCTCTACGATCAAAACAACGTGCTGATCTCGCAAGACGTGCTCGCCGACGCCACGCCGATCGTGAGCGTCGCGCCCTCATGGACGGGCCCGTTCACCGTGCAGGCTGTGATGCAGAACTGCACGGTGCAGCCGTGCTACTACGCGCTCGTTCTGTACGTGCGTCCGCTGCAGTGATCAGACCCGGTTCTCCAGCACGAAGACGCGCACCGCCGAGGCAAGCGAGGACTCCGGCGTGGTTTTGGCGCGGCGGTCGTCAATGGTGGCGATCAGCACCGGCAGCGTCATCGAGCGGGCGCGGGCGATGCGTTCGAGCGCCGACCAGAATTCCTGTTCCAGAGCGAGCGAGGTGCGATGCCCAGCAATGCGCATGGACCGCTTTTGCAGCCCACCTCCGGCGCTAGCTGCCTTTACTTCCGGGCTCATTGGGTGTGCGCTTGTGTCCATCGAGGGTTTTTTCTGCGGCTTTCCGTTCCGCCTGCGTGAGTTGCTTCTGCGCTTTCGTGCGCCCGTGTGTGAGCCGGTTCGCGGCGGCTTGCGATTCTGCCGCCTCACGTTGTTTCAACTTGCGGGCGCGCTTCAGGTTCACGACTCGATTCATGACACGCATGTAGGCCGATGCGGTATGGCGGCCAAGGCGTGAGTGACGGAATAGCGCCGGGTCTGCTGCTTTGGGTGCGATTCGCGCGCGAAGGGAACAAATGTTATCGCGCTGTTCCGCACGAGCAGCGAGTTCCCTCGTGGAGCGGAAGTCCATCTGTCGGCGCAGCCGAGTTCGGTTGCGTGCGGGAACGCCGCGGGCCGCGCCCCTACATGCCGAGGAACAGATAGTCGATCGCGCGCGGAAGCTTGTCGAGCAGTTGATCGTCCAAATTGGCGACAGGTTTGGTCAGCAACCGTTTCGAGATCGCGGCCAAGGATTGAAACAACACAACGAACGGTTGGCCATCTATCTCGACCGGCACGACGATGCGGTCGTTGGCAGGCACGTCGCTTTTCTTGGCGAGCGGAGCGACGATCACAGTGGAGGGGCCCGTGGATGCTTCGTTCTGAAGCACGACGATCAAAGGAGTGGACTTACGCGCCTTTGCGTTGGGATTCTCAAAGACGCCAAATTGAGCCACGACTAGAACTGCCGCAATCCGTCCGACCAGAGCCCATGCTCTTCAATGAAGGCCTCATAGGCCTCTATGCCTTGCCTCATTTCGGCGCGCAGCGCCGCATGCCGCGTCTCCCGCTCGGCATCAGATTCGTTTGCGAGCATGCTTCGGGTCAGGAGGCGTTCGACATAGGCCTGAGGGTCGACGCCGGCCTTGCGCAGGCGCTCCATCAATTCGGCGTCGACTTCGATCGTCAGGTGTTCTTTGCCCATGGTGCGCAATCTATCGCAAAGGCGCTCCGAGGTCACGCCCTCACCCTGGCCCGATCATCTGCTCCGGGCGGACGATGGCGTCGAAATCCTCGGCGGGGATGCCGTCCTTGACGGCTTCTTCGCGCAGCGTGGTGCCGTTCTTGTGCGCGGCCTTGGCGATCTTGGCGGCGCGGTCGTAGCCGTATTTCGGCGCGAGCGCCGTCACCAGCATCAGCGAGCGCTCGAGATTGGCTTTAATATTGTCCTCGCGCGCGGTGATGCCGGCGACGCAATTGTCGGCGAAGCTGATCGCCGCGTCGCCCAGCAGGCGCGCGGACTGCCAGTAATTGTAGGCCATCACCGGATTGAACACGTTGAGCTCGAAATGGCCGCTGGCGCCGGCGAAGGTGATGGCGGCGTGGTTCCCCATCACTTGCACGCACACCATGGTCAGCGCCTCGGCCTGCGTAGGGTTGACCTTGCCCGGCATGATGGAGGAGCCCGGCTCGTTCTCCGGCAGCATCAGCTCGCCGAGGCCCGAGCGGGGGCCGCTCCCCAAGAAGCGGATATCGTTGCCGATCTTGAACAGCGCCGCTGCGGCCGCGTTGATGCCGCCGTGCGCGAACACCATGGCGTCGTGCGCCGCCAGCGCCTCGAACTTGTTCGGCGCGGTGACGAACGGCAGATGCGTGATGGCCGCTATGCGCTCGGCGACCCTCTCGGCAAAGCCCACGGGCGCGTTGAGGCCGGTGCCGACGGCGGTTCCGCCCTGCGCCAGCTCGTAGAGGCCGCGCAGCGACTCCTTCAGGCGCTGGTTGGCGTTGGAGGCCTGCTGCACGTAGCCGGAGAATTCCTGGCCCAGCGTCAGCGGCGTTGCGTCCTGCGTGTGCGTGCGGCCGATCTTGATGATGTGGGCGAATTGCTCCTGCTTCTTCTTCAGCGCCGTCTCCAGATGCGCCAGGGCAGGCATCAGGTGCTGCGCCGTCATCTGCGCCGCCATGATGTGCATCGCCGTCGGGAAGGTGTCGTTGGACGACTGGCTCATGTTGACGTGATCGTTGGGATGCACCGGCTGTTTCGAGCCGCGCGCGCCCGCGAGCAGTTCGATGGCGCGGTTCGAGATCACCTCGTTGGCGTTCATGTTGGATTGCGTGCCCGAGCCCGTCTGCCAGACGCTCAGCGGGAAGTGCGCATCGAGCTTGCCGTCGATCACTTCCTGCGCGGCTTTGACGATTGCGTCGCCGATCTTCGCATCGAGCCGGCCGAGCGCCATGTTGGTTTCCGCCGCAGCGCGTTTGACGACGCCAAGCGCGGCGATGATCTCGCGCGGCATCTTCTCCACGCCGATCTTGAAATTGCCGATCGAGCGCTGCGACTGCGCGCCCCAATAGGCGTCGGCGGGCACTTCGATCGGGCCGAACGTGTCGGTTTCGGTGCGGGTTTTCATCGGGGGGCGCGCTCGCTTGAGGAATCTGCTCCCGCAGGGGATATGGGCAGCGAATGTGGCGATCAAGCCGGAAGGTGGAAATGGCGGGCGATTGGACCGGACGCGGCAAGGTGCGCGCACGCGAGATCGCCGGCGGCGTGGAGATCGCCATCGATGGGATCACCACGCAGGCGCGCTACTACAAGCCGCTGGTCTACGAGTTTTTCCGCAAGGAGCGCCTGATCCGCCCACGGTGGGGCGAGTTCGAACTCGAGCTCGTGATGGAGTATGCCGGCGAAGTCCCCTCGCTCGACCTCGATAACCTGGCCAAGGCGCTCTGCGACGCGCTCAAAGGCCATGTCTTCTTCGACGACAGCCAGATCGCGCGGCTGTTGTGCGAGCGGCGGGTGGGTGAGAGGGATCGGATTACGGTGCGGGCCGTGAGGCGCGACGGCGCCGATTAGCGTCCCCTCTCCCGCTGCGCGGGAGAGGGTGGCCGCGAAGCGGCCGGGTGAGGGTCTAATCCCCAATCTCGGAAATGATCAGCGCCTCAACCTCACCGAATGCCTGATAGACGTCCGAGTTCTTAATGCGCAGCACGCGCCAGCCAGACGTGCGCAGGTATTCCTCTTTCATCTCGTCCCAGGCCTGCTGATCAGGCGTATCATGCGAGGGGCCATCCACCTCGATCGCGAGTCGGATGGCCGGGCAGGCAAAGTCCACCACCCAGTGTCCGATCGGGTGCTGCCGTCTGAACTTGCGCTTGATGAGCCTGCGATCGCGCAATAGCGACCAGAGTTTACTCTCCGCGCAGGTCATCTCCTTGCGCATTTCGCGCGCGCGGCGCAGCGCATCCCTATCGCGAGTCATTCTACAACCGTCATTCAACACACCCTCATCCGGCCGCTTCGCGGCCACCTTCTCCCGCTAAGCGGGAGAAGGGACGCTAATCGCTACTTCCACCGCAATGGCGGCGCCTGCGCCTTTAGCGCTTCGATCCGCGCGCGCAGCTCGTCGACGAAACCGTGGTGCGAGCCGGTCCAGGAGAGCGGATCGCCGATCACGGCGGTGCAGTTGAAGGGGACGAGGAGCTTTGCGTCCTTCGGCAGCGAGCGGCCGGCGCCTTGGAGATAGACGGGAGTCACGGCGGCTTCTGGGCAGAACTCGACGAGCCGCGCAACGCCCGTCTTGAACCGCGTCATCTCCTCGGGCTCACCGCGCGAGCCCTCCGGAAACACAACCAGGATTTCGCCACGCATCAGCGCTTCCTTCGCGCCGAGCAACACGTCTTCGCTGCGCGAGGCGCCGCCGCGTTTGATTGGGATGATGCCGATGACGTTGCGCGAGAACCAGGAGCCGAAGCCGCCCTTGTCGAAGTGATCCGCCGCCGCCACCGGCCGCAGTTTCGGCAACAGCTTCGACGGAAAAAGGCACAGCAGCACAATCGTATCGACGTGGCTGTTGTGGTTGGCCGCGACGATGGCCGGGCCTTGCGCCGGCAGCTTTTCCTTGCCGATCACGTCGAGCCCAAACAGCAGGCGTGCGATCGGACGCACCAGCAGCATCAAAGCATAGCGGCGAATGAGCTGCAGCATCAGAAGCGTTCGATCGCGAAATAGGCGAGCAAATGGAAGTAGACCGGCGCGGCGAAGGTGAGGCTGTCGAGCCGGTCGAGCACGCCGCCGTGGCCGGGAATGAGGTGTGAGGTGTCCTTCACGCCAAGGTCGCGCTTGATCGCGCTCATGGTGATGTCGCCGAAGAATCCGGCCATCGGCACGACGACGCCCATGATCGCGGCGTGCAACGGCGACAGCGGCGTGAAGTAGGGGGCGAGAAAGTAGAACACGACAGCCGTGGTCAGCCAGCCGCCGATCGCGCCTTCCCAGGTCTTGTTCGGCGAAACCGTCGGCGTGATCTTGGTGCGCCCCAGCGCCTTGCCCCAGCAATATTGCGCGACGTCGTTCAGCTGCGTGATGAAGAGGAGGAAGAACACCAGCCCAGCCGCGCCCGCAGGCGCTTCGGCGTCCGGCGTGCGCATCAGGAAGGCGACGTAGCCGATGTTGTAAACGCAGACGATCGTGCCCCAGTGCACGATGCCGACGGTGGCGAGATAGCCCTCGGTGCGGCCGATCCAGGCCATCGCCGCGGCGGCGATGAGGAAACCGTAGACCGGGATGAAGACGAGATAGACCTGGTAGCTGTCCTCGAACAGCGGATCGGCGAAGATGAGGCCGTAATTGACGACGACGGAAAGATAGGCCAGCAGCACGACGATGCGGTCTTCCTTCCGCGTGGGCGCGAGCGTGAGAAACTCCTTGAGCGCGAGAAACGAGATCAGCGCGAACAGGATCGCCGTGGCGCGCCAGCCCAGCAGCAGCGCGCCGCCCACCAGGATCGCGATCACCCACCAGGAGCGCATGCGCGGGCCGAGGTCGCTCCATTTGCCGGGCTGCAGCGCGGGCAAGATGAAGGCGGCGAGCGTGCCGAGGATGAGGAGCGCGAGGACGACGGCGAAGCCGTGGCCAAGCGCCGTCGGCAGATACCACTCCCAGATTGTGATTTGGTCTCCGCCCATGCGCCGGTCATTTCTGCGCAACCGCTGGCGGCGTCAATGAGCGCGTTGCGAGCCGCGCGCGAGTGGATGGCGGGTTCGACCGTCGCGCACGTCGCGTTCGGCTTTCTGGCCATGGGCGCCTGGGCCGTGTTCGCGAACCGAAATCACCCGCTGCCCGATGCGCTGCTTGCGGGTCTGGTGCAGGGGACGATCTCCGGCTCGCTGACGCTGGTGCTGAAGAAAGTCCTGGAGCGCATGAATGCGGCGTTCTTCGCCGCGCCGTCGTCCGACGAGAACATGGGCCGCCCCATGGCGGCCTTGATCGTTCCGCCTCTGATTACGGCGACCAGCATCCTGGCGATCCTCGTCGGCGCGCACGCGTTCGCCGGCACGCCGGAGATCGCCGCCACCATCGCCGTGCCGTTTGCGGTCTCGACGACGTACGCCATCGTGTACAATCTCAAGCTCTGGAGACAGGCGCATGGCCGTCGATGAAAACCGCCGCCCGATCTCGCAGCGCGCGCACGGCTGGGCCAAGTGGCTGACGCGCGTGCTCGTGAAGAGCGGCGTTTCGCCGAACTTCATCTCGTTCACCAGCATGGTGTTCGCCGCGCTCGCAGGGCTGTGCTTCTACGCGATCGGCGCGCGGATGACGCCGCTACCGAGCTTCGTGCTCTGCCTCGGCGCCGCGCTCTTCTGCCAGCTCCGCCTGCTGGCGAACATGATGGACGGCATGGTCGCCGTGGAAGCGGGCAAGGCCAGCAAAGACGGCATGATCTGGAACGAACTGCCGGACCGCTTCGCCGACATCGCCGTGCTCGTCGGCGCCGGCTATGGCGTCGCTGCCCTCGCCGAGGTCGACCCCTGGTTCGATGCCTTGATCCATAGGTACAGTCCCATTGGCGCGGACGCGCTCGGCTGGGCGGCGGCCGTCGCCGCCGTAATGACGGCGTACGTGCGCGAAGTGGGGCGCGCCGCTGGTGCGCCGGCGGATTTCTCCGGTCCGATGGCAAAGCCGCACCGGATGTTCGTAATGACGATGGCCGCGTTAATCGCAGCGAGCGCCCCGCTTTGGGGCGGTCCCCATCCTCTCTTTTTCTCAAGCAATGACAGTGCCGAGATGGGCCACGTGATCCACATCGCGCTCTGGATCGTGCTGATCGGCTCGATCTTCACCGCGCTCAACCGCGCGCGGCGGGCGCTGGTGTTCCTGAACAAGAACTAACTCCGCTTCCCCGCCGAATGCCCCGCGGAAGCGGGGCTGAGAGCGGGGACCCAGAGCAACATGCACCACGGTCCGTGTAGCCGCCCTGGATCCCCGGATCGCAGCCCGGCTCAAGGCCGGGCATGCGTCCGGGAAACGGATATAGGCTTGCCAACAGTTAGCCTGTACGCTAAATGTTAAGGCGACGATGCGATGGAGGCGCATGGCTCGGAAAGCGGCGGCGAAGGCGGATGCGTATGAGGCGGTGTTTACGGCGCTGGCGCACCCGGCGCGGCGGCACATTCTCATGACGCTCAATTTCGAGGGCGGAAAGATGACAGCCGGCGAGATCGCGGCGCTGTTTAGGCACGCTTGGCCGACGACGACGCGCCATCTCCAGGTGCTGGAAGGCGCGGGCCTCATCGCCCACGAGCGGGTCGGGCGCGAGCGCATCTATCGCATCGAGAAAAAGAAGCTCGGCTTGGCGCGCGACTGGCTCGCCTGGTTCTTCAAGCCGACAGGGTAGGAGGGCTATGCATGACCGCGGCCGACATTCCGCAACTTTTTCGGCTCAACATCGAGGTTGGCGATCTCGCTGCCGCCCAAAGATTCTACGAGCAACTGCTCGGCCTGACCGGACGTCCGCAGCCCGGCTCGCGCTTCTACATGAACGCCGGCCCGGTTGCGCTGCAGATCCTGCAGCCGCAAGGGCGCGCGCCGCACCCGGCGGCCAAAGCGCTCTATTTCAGCGTGAACGATCTGGAGGCCGTGCATGCGCGCGCGGCGTCGCTGAACTGCCTCTCCAGTGAACCGGTGCACACGCTGGACGGCGGCGACATCAGCGTGAAGCCCTGGGGCGAGCGCTCCTTCTACGCGAACGATCCCTGGGGCAATCCGTTGTGCTTCGTGGAGGCGGGGACGGTCTACGCGGGATAGTTTGCCTGGCGCCGCCGGGATTTGGAGAACGCATCATGGCTACGCACCACGTCGACGTTCGCTACAGGGTCGATGACGTTCAGGAGTCGGTGGACTGGTACACCAAGCACCTGGGCTTCAATCTGCTGTCCAACGCGGCACCGGCGTTTGCGGACGTCGAGCGCGGCGCGCTGCGCTTGCTGTTGAGCGGTGAGAAGAGTTCTGCAGGCCGTCCGATGCCTGACGGAGCACGGCCGGCGCCAGGCGGCTGGAATCGCTTCGAACTGGTCGTCGACGATCTGGAAGCTGAGGTCGACAAGCTCCGTGCGTCAGGGCTCAAATTCCGCAATGAGATCGTCAGAGGCCCGGGCGGCGCGCAAATCCTGCTCGAAGATCCGTCCGGCAACGTGATCGAATTGTTCGAGCCCGCGAAGCACTAGCAATAAAGGAGTATCCGTCTTGATCAAGCGGGTTTCGGGCGCCAGTGGCGCTCCTCCCGGAGCAGGACGTTGGCGAGGATGACCAGCTTTCGCATGACGGCGGTCAGCGCGAGCTTTTTTGGTTTTCCGG
>Ga0209172_10004814_pt1 | contig 17360 bp, 11 predicted proteins | sample LarsenN4metaG_FD_184113 | JGI IMG/M metagenome (GOLD analysis project Ga0209172, IMG submission 184113) | Hot spring sediment bacterial and archeal communities from British Columbia, Canada, to study Microbial Dark Matter (Phase II) - Larsen... ... | reverse complement strand
CGCAGAAAGGGCTTCAGCACCTCAGCCGAGGATGGGTGCTCCGCGATGAGCCGGTCGCGCGTGGCGCGGTCCACCACAAAGGCCTTGTTCAGGCCCGTCAGAATGCCGCGATAAAACCGGCCCTGAACGTACTCGCCCAGCGGCTGGCCGGCCTGCCGAAGGCGGTCGAGCAGGCGCAGACTCACCGGTTTCTCCAGGCGCCAGCCGTCGGGTTTGAGATCGCGCTGGGCCAGGCTATGCGCTTGCCCTTCAAAGGCATCGGGAAGGTCCCGAACATCCTTGCCAGGATTCCATGAATAGACCCGCACAGCCCGATCGGGCTCGTCGAGCAGTTGCTCGACGCGGCCGGCCTGGTCGAGGCTGGCAGGGTCGGGCAACTGGCCATAGCCGACGTGGCGCACCTTTTCCGCGACGAGGATGCACGGGTAGGCAATGGACGTGAAGACGGGGGCATCGCCGAAGTCGAGGATGGCGTGCGGATGGGTGGCGTATGCCAGGTAGGTGCGCAATTTTGCGCCGTAGGCGGCGCGCATGTACTTGTTGCTGGTGATCAGGCTCAGCACGCCGCCGGTGCGCAGCAGTTGCAGCGAGCGCTCGAAGAAATAGACATAGAGGTCGGCCGTCCCAGTGTAGCACTCGTAGCGCTCCTTGAGGGCTTCTTTGAGCGGGCGCGGTTGGCCGTCGCTGCCGGTGACAGTGAGACCGCGCAACTGCTCCTGCCGAACGTATGGAGGGTTCCCGATGACGATGTCGAAAACGCCGGCGTCCTGAGCATCGACGGAACGCAGTCCGAACATCCAGGTGGGATCGAAAAAGGAAGCTGCAACGTTGGTGTTATAGGGATTCCACTCCGCGATCCGCCGCGTGTCATGGGGTGTGAAGTGCCCGCTGGCGGCGAGCGCCTTCGCCAGCTCGTCGCACAACTCTCTGTCGCGAGCCCGCAAAGCCTTCTTGTCCCGGTATCGGCGGGCGGTGAAGTAATCGTGGCGCACTTGCTTCAAGTCCTCCTCGAAGCTGCGCACCCGCTCGTCATCGAGGCGCAGTTGACCAGGGCGAAGGCCCAGCAGCGTGTCGGCTGCGACGATCTTGGTCTCCAGGTTGGGCAGCGGCAAGATGCCGTAGTTCGGCTCATGGGGATCAATGCTCTGGTCCACGATCAGGGCGATGAAAAACCGCAGCTTGGCGATCTGGCAGGCGATCGGCTGGATGTCCACGCCATACAGGCAGTTCTCGATGAGGTAGAGCTTGCGGCCGTAGTCATCGTTGTCACGCGCAAAGGCGCGTTCGAACGCCTGGCGCGCCTGCTCGCGAGCCGGTGGGCTTTCGATGCGCGCGATGGCAGCTTCCTGCCGGCGACGCCAGCCACGGTTGTCGGGGTCGAGCCTACGCAAGATGTGCACCAGCTTTTGCAGCATGCCGATTGGGAAGGCGCCTGAGCCGCAGGCGGGGTCGAGCACCTTGAGGTGGTCGATGGCGTCGATAAGTGCCTCGGTTTCGACGGCGGTGAATACCGGCGCGGCCTCATCCATAACCTCATCCCAGGAGAGCAACTGACGCAACCGCGGGTCGGGCTGGTGGGAGACGGTGGCGTTGTTGACGCGGACTAGCGCCTTGTTGAGGTAAATCAACAGCGCCTGATCCACCATCCAGTCCACGACCACGCGGGGGGTATAGAACGAGCCGGTGGCCTTGCGGGCAACCGTGCCGGTTTCCGGGTTGTACGCCGCCAGGAGATTCTCGAAGACATGGCCGAGCAGTTCCGGGTCGAGGGCGACCTCTTGATCGTACGGGGTGTTCTCAGTGAGGGTGAAGTTATAACTCCGCAAGATCGACAGCAGGGGATGCACCGTTTCGCGACGGCGGCTGGGGTCGCCGTAGGCGCCAGAGAGATCCACCGACCAGTCGCGACCGAAGAACAAGAAGTTCGGGAGTTGTGGATGTTTTTCCAGATCGTTGGAGAAGCCGTCGATGCGCACCTCTTCGGTAAAAGCAGAGTTCCCCTTCTGTACACGCTCATCCAGGCATTCGAAGAGGCCGCCGTTGAGGAACGGCACGCGCCGGAGTAGCCGGGCAAAGGCCTCGGGATCGTGGAGCAGGTGCGCGCTGCGCCAGAAGGTGTGGATCATATGATCGTCGCTACGCCGACCATCGCCCTCGACGACGAAACGACGGTTGGGCGGTTCCCCTGGCTTGTCCATTTCGGTGTTGAGTGTGGCGAAGAACAAATTTTGGAGGATGGCTGGGTAGTAGGTGTACGCCTCGGGGGAAGCGTCCTTAAGCAGCCCTCGGATATGTTGTTCCTCAAAGAGTTCGTCGGGAAGGAGTCCGCCGCCACTCTGTGGGCTGCGCTTCTTGCGAAGAAACCAGCAGAAGATCAGGCGAGTGAGCAGGCGGATGAGAAAGAGCGCACGGTCTTCCGCGCTTTCGACGTCCTTGGGGAGGACAACCTCCTCACAGTCCCGTGCCCAGAAGTACCAATTGGCGATCTCCTGGTAGAACTGCTTGGTGACCGCTTCGACGCTGAAGGCCCTGTCTAGCTTGCTGATGACGGTAGCGACGGGCGGTTGGCCGGTGGGGCCGAGTTCGTCGAGACGGAACGCCAGTTCGGCCAGCCGCTCAACGGTGGTGCGGGCCGGCGAGCCAACTTCGTAGGGCAACGTGCGCAGCTCGATCTTGTCGTCGTGACGTTTCCGTGGCCAGACGAAGGCCGCCTGGCGGTCGTCGCGTGTGACGTAGCAGAGCAGATGCTCGGCATAGACCGGCGCGAGAGCGCGGTGCACCTTGCGACGCTCGGTGACGGTGGGCGGCCGGTCTGCCCCCCAGTCGACCCGGAACACACGCACGCCGCTGAGTTGTGCGACGGGCACGGCGGTCAGCGGCCGGCCTTCCGGCCCAGCTCTGGGCAGCGGCTGTGGCGTCATGCCCCGTGGCGCGCCCCAGCGCAAGGTCTCGCAGAACAACGGCGTCAGGCAGTCCGCCAGCGGGGCGGTGTTGAGATGCGCTTTGATCTTCTCCTCCAGATCACTCATGCCCGTTCCTCCGTCGCGGTCGGCATCGACCGGGGGTGCACGAGCCCCAGGGAACAGATCAGCTTTGGCTCGCCACGCGCCTCCTGATCGTCATCGCGGACGTCGCAGAGGTTGTCGTCGGCGGCACGGCGGAGGACGAGCGTCACCAGCGCTTCATCGGTGATGCCGAGCCGCAGCTGGCGGCCGATGGCGTCCTGCGCGGCGCGCTTGAGCGGATACCGCCAGATCAGGTCGAGGACGCCGTCGAGCTGTTCAGGCGTCTGCGAGCTGAACAGGAGTGGGTTCGCCTGCCGTTGCTGGCGGTAGCGCGTGAGCCGCTCCCAGAGCTTGCGGCGCACGCTGCGCAAGGAGCCGAGCTGGCCGCCGAGCCCGGTTTGCTCGTCGGTGGCGAGCTGCACGCAACGGGCGACCAGATCGTGGTGGTTCGGCGCCCGCGGCAACGCTGGGGTCTCCGGCACACAGGCGGCGGCGCGGAAGATCCCCGACAGCGATTGCGACACCAGCTCGCCGCGCTCGTCGACGCGTACCAGGGCGTCCGCGCCGTCGGGAAAGCGCAGGAAGGCGATGGCACCGGGCGGGTCCTGGACGGCATCGGCGCCGTTCGGCAGAACGCGGGTGGCGGATACGATGGGGGGCAGCGCCGCGGCGGCCTTCTGGTCGGCAGCGGCGGCGCTGTTCCAGACCTGCAGCGCCAGGCTGGCCAGGTCGATGTCCTCGTCGGCCTCGTCGTCGTCGAGCGTGCCGGCCTTCTCGGTATACAGATCCCGCAGCTTGGCGGCCGCCTCCTCGCCGAAGAACGACTCGTCGGTCCCAAGGACCTCCTGGTTTTGCTGCAGCCGCCGGAACAGGCGGGTGCGCAGGCGAATGACGCGGTCCACGCCGTCGGCGGGCAGGAAGGAGTAGACGGTGATGGCGTCGTGCTGCTGGCCGATGCGGTCGACGCGGCCGGCGCGCTGGATAAGGCGGATGATGGCCCACGGCAGGTCGAAATTCACCACGATGTGGGCGTCCTGCAGGTTTTGCCCCTCGGCCAGTACGTCGGTGGCGATGAGCACGCGTAGCTCCGTTTCCCCCTTCCGCAATCCTCCATTGGTGTTGGGGCTGAAGCGCCGGGCCAGCGCCACGGGATCGCCGCTGGCGTTGGTGACCACGGCGAAGTCGTTCAGGCCGCGCTGTGCGAGCTGTGCCCCCAGATAGTGCGCCGTGTCGGCGAACTGGGTGAAGACCAGCACTTTCTGGCGCCGGTGCTGCCGCATCAGCAACTGGGCCAGGGCATTGAGCTTGGCGTCGGTCGCAGGCTGCCACTCCCCGGCGGATTGCAACACACCGAGTAGGGCCTCGGCATCGCTCCGCAGAGCTTTGGCGAGTTCAGGGCGGAAGAGCCTGGCCGGCAGCCAGTCGAAGCGACCGCGGAACTGCTGCTGGTAGCGCTGGTAGATCGCCGCGGCACGGGCTCGATAGAGGGCCAGCGTCGTCCCCTGCGGTCGGGCTTCGAAATCTTCCGAAGCGCCATCTTCGCCCGCCTCGGCGACGGTGTCCTCGGTGGCGGCATAGTCTTCGTCAGCGTCGCTGACGGCGGTGTCGAGCATGGCGGCGTCCTGCGTCCCGATGGGCACCGGCAGGCCCTGCGCGAGGGCGTGCAGCGTCACCAGATTGCGCACGATGTGCCGGTCGACGGAGAGCAAGAAGCTATAGCCGCAGGATTCCAGGCGCTTGAAGAGATTGGTGCGGGAAAACCCGATCAGGCGCCGCCCGGCGCGGTTCAGGTTGGCCAGGATGCGACGCTCATCGCCCCGAGCGAGGCCATCTGCGTTCTGGACCAGGAAGTTGGCCAGGCCGTAGCGCGGCAGCGCAAGGTTTGCGATCACCCCCACCACTTCGTCGCGGAAGAGCCGCGCATACTGGTCTGCCGGGTCTTCCTGACGAATGGCAAAGGTCACGGTCTTCGGCTCCCGCCGGGGAAAGTAGGCCGGCTGCCCGTTGAGCATGACATAGTAGCGCTGTTTCGCCTCGTCGAATTTAGCGTAGTGCTTGATGATGAACTGCCGGGTGCGGCGCACCAGGAACAGGCGCATGAGGTCGCGCCAATCGTCGGGAAAGGGGCTGTGCTCGAAGGCGCGCAGCGCATGCGTCGAGGTCTGGAACTGGGCGATGAAAGCCGCCTCGGTTTTGCCGTCCTGCGTCCAGCGCTGAAAAAAGCGCTCGGGGCGGACATGCAGATCCTGGTCCTCGTCCACGAACAGCCGCAACTGGTTGCTGAGGTCGGTGAACTGCTTGTTGTAGGGCGTGGCGGTGAGCAGCACGACGCGGGGCTCATTGCGCTCGACGTAGTCGCGGATGGCGCGGTAGCGGCGGCCCTCGCGGTTGCGCAGGTTATGGCTTTCGTCGATGATCAGGAGACGGTAACGTGGCAGGTCCGGCAATGCCTCGATGACTTTTCCCAGGGACAGCACGCGCCCGGTGATCTGATATTGCTCGAGATAGCCCTCCCACATCGGCTGCAACTTGGGCGGGCAGATGACCAGCGTGTTGGCCTCGTCATCCTCCTGCATCACACGCGCGATGGCGGTGGCCATCAGCGTCTTGCCAAGCCCGACCACGTCACCGAGCAACACCCCGCCGCGCCGGTGCAGGTGATGCGCCGCCAGCGCCACAGCTGCTTCCTGGAAATCCAGCAGGACGTCGCGGAAGGGACGCGGCAGACGGAATTCGCGCTCGCCTTCTCGGGCTTCCTCACACAGGTGGTAGGCGATTTTAAGATAGACGAGATAAGGGCGAACCGGCTCCGTGCGCGCCCAACTGGTCTCGATCAGCGCGGCGAGCTCGTCCGTCAGATCGAAGGCCAGCTCATCGCGCCAGCGCGCGTCGAACCAGGTTTGCAGCTTGTGGGCGGCATCCTGCTCGACCACATCGACGTTGAGCTCGCCCTGCTGCGACAGCCCGGCCAGGGTGAGGTTGCTGCTGCCCACGAAGCCCACTAGCGGGGCCACCGGGTCCTGACGGCGCACCAGGTAGAGCTTGGCGTGCAGCGGATGGCGAAGGAAGGCTTTGAGGAGGACTTTGCGGGCGCGCAGCTGCTGGGCCAGCCGGCGCAGGGCCGCTTCCGCGTCGTCGGTGGGCACGCCGAATTCCAGCTGCGTCTTGAAGCTCTCGGTGATGCGGCGCTTCAGCCGGGCTAGGGATGGGCCGTCCATGATGTCGGCACCATGGCGCAGGCCGCTGAGCGCCCTCATCTCTTCTTCCGGGGCGCGGTGCATGCCGACCAGCAGGCGGCAGGCGTGGCGCTCATCGCCACCGGGGAGGCGCTCGACGAAGTCCGCTAGCTGGCCCCAGCCGCGCAGGTTCAGATAGCCGACGCAGAACGCACAAGCCTCAGCCTCCGGGAGAACCGCACGAAGGCCGTCGAAAAGCCTGAGCTGGATGTTGTCGAAGATCTGCGGCATGTGCGGTGCACGCCTACGATTCGAACGCCAGCAGTCCAGAAGCTACGTCACAGACGAATACAGTACCCGGATGAACAGTTGGCTGCCAGGGGCTGGCCATACTTCCAGGGTCTGTCCCCTGAGATTTAGAGCATTCCGATCCTACCTGGAACAATAGCCTCCTTAGTACAGCTCATCACAAACAGGCGACCACAGTGGATGGAATGTCCCCTCACAGCATTCCGGCGCCAGCCGGAATCCAGGAAGCGACTGGACCCCGGCTTTCGCCGGGGTGACCACCATGGAAATTGGTCACAGAATTCTGTCGAGCTGTACTCAGTCGCAACCGAGGTCATAGACCCGGTCTCTATACGGCTCGATCACCTCATTCCAATAAGGCAGCGTGAGGCTAGAACACTCCACCATTCAGGATGAGCAACGCTGTCTACACTACGATTCTCTGTTCCCGTACATGGAAAAGGACAGCCCGAGCATAGCAATAGCCGTCTCTGGATGCAACCTCTTCGAGAAAAGATGCGGATCGGGCTGGAAGTCGACGCCCACACACTACCGCCCCTTAAATACCGGCTTGCGCTTTTCCAAAAAAGCCCGCCGCGCCTCCTGGGCGTCCTCCGACCCTTGCAAGATGCCGCCGGCGTTGGAGGTCATCACCATCGTGGTCTCCACCGAGCTGTCCAGGGCGGCCCGCATGATGCGCTTGCTGATCCACTGCACCAGCGGCGGGTTGGCGATGATGCGGGCACATAGCTCGCGCGTCGTCTCTTCCAGTTTCTCAGCAGGCACTAGATAGTTCAGCAGGCCCCACTCGTAGGCGCGCTGGGCGTCGAGGTGGCCGGTGTAGGCGAACTCCAACGCCCGCCCCAGCCCGACCATCTTGGGCAGGTAGTAGCAGCCGCCGTTCTCGAAGATCTGCCCTAACTGCTGGTAGCCGATGAAGCGCGTATTCTCGCAACCGACGCGGATGTCGCAATGCAGGGCCATGTCCATGCCAGAGCCGACGGCGGGGCCGTTGACCATGGCGATGGTGGGCTTGCGGATGAGCGAGATGTCGCGATGCAGCTTAGTGAAGCCATGGAAGAAGTGCTCCCGCGTGGCATCCGGCCCTTCGGTGGGGCCACGATCGCCGGGAAAACGCTCGCCTTTCACCGCATCGGGGATGTCGCGTCGCATGTCAGCCCCGGAGCAGAAGCCACGGCCGACGCCGGTCAGGACGATGACGCGGATGTTGGGGTCATCATCGCCGGCCCGCATGTATTCCCCCACTTTCGCCACCGTGCCGTTCTCTTCGGCGGAGCCGATCAGCGCGTTCATGCGTTCCGGTCGATTGAACTTGATCCACAAAATGCCACTATCCTCAGGCTCGTAGAGCAGATAATCGACGAGTTTCGGTCCCATGCTCTCCCTCCATGTCCTGGTGCAGGATCGCCATGATCTTGTCATTCACACCCTATGGCACACCTCTCATTAGGGGAGCTAGGGCGTTCTACCACCTGCACCCTCCTCCATCCAGGGCATAGGCGACAGATGCAGGCTCCCTCTCCCTTCGGGAGAGGGTTGGGGTGAGGGAAGCCAAGCCTGTGAGAGGCTGTTGGAACCGCCCTCACCCTGACCCTCTCCCACAGGGAGAGGGGACCTCGTATCTCCGCTCATAAACTATCCCACTGGAAAGGGCGCGACAAATCTACCCCACCGTGCCGGGCCCCGGTCGTGCTCTCGACGGGGGCTGCGATCTGAGGTACTATGGCCCAGGCCGCTGACGAAAGTCAATCCTCGCCACCCTGCGATAGGCGATACGTGACACCGCGACGGTTAGACGAGTAGGGGTGGAATTGTCATGAATCTTCGACTCATCGTGCGTGCCTTCCGACATCGGAATTACCGTCTCTTCTTCACCGGCCAGAGCGTGTCGCTGATCGGCACGTGGATGCAGCGCGTGGCGCTGAACTGGTTGGTGTACCGCTTGACGGGCTCCGCCGTGCTGTTGGGCGTGGTGAACTTCACCGGACAGGCGCCTACCCTGCTCTTCGCCCCCTTCGCCGGGGTGCTCGCCGATCGCTATGACCGCCATCGCCTGTTGATCGCCACGCAAGTCATGGCCATGCTCCAAGCCAGTTTGCTCGCTGCACTGGTGCTGACCGACGTCGTCGTCATCTGGCATCTCCTGCTCTTAAGTTTTGTCCTGGGCATCATCAACGCCTTTGACACACCGATCCGTCAATCGTTGATCGTCGAAATCATCGACAACCGTGAGGATTTGGGCAACGCCATCGCGCTCAACTCCTCCATGGTCAATGGTGCCAGATTAATCGGGCCGTCCGTCGCCGGCCTGGTGATCGCCACGGTGGGCGAGGGCCTCTGTTTTCTGCTCAATGCAGTGAGTTATGTGGCAGTCATCGGCGCCCTCGCGGCCATGAGCATCGCGCCGAAGCTCATCCGGCCGCAGAAGCCACGCCTTTGGCAAGCCTGGCGCGAGGGGGTGATTTACGTGTGGGGGGCTGCGCCGATCAGATCCGTGTTACTGCTTCTCGCCGCGGTCAGCTTTATGGGGATGCCGTATGCCACGCTGTTGCCGATCTTCGCGCGGGATATCCTGCACGGCGACGCCCAAACTTTGGGGTTTCTGATGGCAGCCGCAGGCGTCGGCGCCTTGGTGGGGGCGCTCTATCTGGCCGCGCGTCGCACAGCCCTCGGTTTGGAAACCATCATCGCGGCGGCAGCGGCGATTTTCGGGGCGGGACTCCTGGCGTTTTCCTGGTCGCTCAATGTTTGGCTCTCGTTCGGATTGATGGTGGTCTCCGGCTGGGGCATGATGGTCCACATGGCTGCGGGTAATACCCTGATCCAAACCCTCGTGGACGATGACAAACGGGGGCGGGTGATGAGCCTGCACTCGATGGCCCTGCGAGGCATGGTCCCACTCGGCAGCCTGGTCGCCGGCGGTCTGGCCAGTCAGATCGGGGCGCCGGCGACGCTGGCGCTCGGCGGCTCCTGCTGCGTCCTCGGGGCGCTGGTCTTCGCCAGCCGACGTGCGAGCTTCAAGGAGTCTACCGCGCTGCACCCACGGTAACGGTCGCGCCGTGGTGCCCGCTGCGGGTTGAGGAGCCAGCGCTGATGCCGATCAATCCGTATCCCCGGTCTGCCCCTCTGGAAGACGTGTGGCTGAAGAAGGACGCGGTCAAGGCCAGAGCGCTGCCGCAGGGGTGGTCTGAGAGCCGTTTAAGTGTGGCCAGGGTGCTCATTCTTGCACAGGCCCAAAGCGCCCGACCTTTCGAGTTCTATGGTATTTTCCTCGCGGCCAACACCTCCTCGCTGTCCAACCTTGCGCACCCACCTCCTCTGACCTTGTCGCCTGGCGTCGCCAGGTCAAAAGCCGAAGGGCAGGGATCGATCCAACGGCCGCGGCCCCAGGTGGCAACGCCGGTTGGGTTATGCTGGCAGAGGGCTTAGGCAAGCCATCTTCACCCCCCGACGCTGTCCGTCGTCAGGCCGATGCCAAGGCCTTGCCGAGAGCCATAGCCATATGCAAGCGTCTGGAGTACGCCGATGAAACGACGCCAAGCTATCGCGATGGTCCTGTCCTGTCTGTCGCTCTGGGTGTGTGGGCTACCGCTGGGGATGGCAGGCGCGCCGCAGGAGGCGGCGGTCGCGTCATTCGAGGGGCACGTGAAAGCCATCCGGATAGACATCTGCGGCCTGCAACGCGGGAGATGTGAGGGCGCCATGGTGCTGGCCCAGAAAGAGGGGGGCGAGGTGTCGCTGGCGATCAAGCCGGGGATCCAGATCAGGCGCGGCGAGTAGCTCATCGCCCCCTATACAGAACTCTCTGCCGCCCATCCATCGGGGAGATGCTCATTCGATCATTGCGAAAAGATCAGCACGCTGTAGGAACCAATGGCAAGCGCGGCGTGGAAGGGGAAGCCGTCGTACTCGCCCGGTTCGGCGACCACGTTGGTGCTCGGATGATCTGCAAAGTCTTCGCTGTAACCCTGCCAATCGCTGTTGAAACGGAGCCTCCAGGTCCCTGCGGCTGGGAAGCCGATGACGTAGCCATCCTGCGGCTCGTGGAGGAAGTTGGCGACGACCACCACGTCGTCCGCCGGTCCACCCTTGTCCCACCGGTGGTAGGCGAGGAGCTTGCGTTCGTCGTGTAGGTGAAAGACTTGGGTAAACTGCCCGCAGAGGCCGCGCGTGAAGCCGTCGCGGTTGAGCCGCAGCCGGATGAGGTCGCGGTATAGCCGCATGATGCCGTGGAACTCGTCGCGTTGATCCCAATCCACGGGGACCGTGTCCCGAAACCATTCGCCCTCGAGGAATTCCTGGCCCTGGAAGAGCATGGGGATACCTGGGGCCGTGAAGACCATCGCGGCGGCCAGGGTCGAACGCTTCCGCGCGTACCAGCCCTTAGGATCCTTCGGGTTGACCTCTTGTGGCACGCGCGCCTTGCCGTTTGCCACCTCGTCGTGCGATTCGCTGTAGATAACCCTGGCGAAGGCGTCGTCGTTGTAGCGATAGCAGAGGGCGTCACGGATGGCGAGTAACGAGCGTTGCTCGTCCTGGGGGGCGATCACCGCCTGGCGGATCGGGTGGACAAAGTTGGCATCCCACTGTGCGCCGAAGCCGGCGCCGCCGGCGCCAACATCCTTGGTGAGCCACTTGTTGTTCTGCAGGTCCTCGGCAATCGTGATGCGGCCGGGGAATTGCTGCGTGACCTGGCTGTTGATCCATTGCAGTAGGCTCCAGCCGTCGGGGAGGTCCTGGCTGCCGGCTCCATCGACGGTGCGAATGTAGATGGTGCCGTCGAAGCGGAGGCCATCGACGTGGTATTCCGCAAGCCACATGAAGACGTTATCGAGGATATATTGACGGACCTCGCCGCGTCCGTAATCGGGCCGGGTCTCCCCCCACGGTGTGTGCGCCCGGCCGTCGTTGTAGAAGTAGATCCCGCCGCCATTGTTCTCGGACCAGCCGTCGAACTGCCACAGATCGAGGTCGCTCGGGCCCAAGTGGTTGTACACGACGTCGAGGATCACCGCGAAGCCCTGCTGGTGGGCGCGCTTGACGAACCGCTTGAACGCCACAGGGCCGCCATAGGTGGTCTCAACCGAGAAGATATGGGCCGGGTTGTAACCCCACGACCGCTCACCCGCGAACTCGCCCACCGGCATGATCTGGATCGCATTGACGCCGAGCTTGTGCAAATGTCCCAGACGGGCCGACAGCGAGGCGAACTGGCCGGGTTGGTCGTCGCCTTCCTCGACGTTGAACGTGCCGACATGCAATTCGTAGATGACGAGCTCGTTCCACGGCGCGACCTGGAAGTCGTCCCCCTCCCAGTCGAAGCGCGGGTCGTGGACGATGGCGTCGCCGACCGAGCTGGTCACCTCGCGGGCATAGGGGTCGATGCGCTTGAACTCGCCTTTCGCCGTGGTCAGCAGGAACCGATATTGATCCCCGACATGCGCCTCGGCCACGTCAGCGTACCAGTAGCCGCTTTCCTCGGCTTGCATGGGATGCTTGCCGCCGTCCCAGTCGTTGAACGATCCGATGACGGATACCTGCTGCGCATGGGGCGCCCACATACGGAACGCGACTCCCCCCTCGTGAGGAATGGCTCCCATGCCCTTGATCTTCGTTTCATCACTCATCGTTCGCTCCTCCCCATCAAGCAAGCGTTTCCTGGTTGAGGGATAGCTTCGCGACCACTGTATACACTCTCCCGATCGCCAACGATAGCAAGAGCTGCTGACCTCCATCCCCGGCATTGGCGCGGCCATGCGAAAACTCGGACATCTCGCCGCTGGCGTGCTTAAAACCGGCAACCCCTTTGACGAAAAGTCTGCTCTCAGTTCTTGATAATTAACATGGTCGCTGTAGGGCCTTGATGGCCTCCCGCAACCTCTTCCCCGCGCGGAACTTCGGGGTCTTGTGCGCGGGGAGGCGCGCTTGCAACACCTTGTCCGGGCTGAAAGAAATGCCCGGCACAACGTGGGCGGACGCAAAAACGGCCCGCTCACTTGCGGCGTGAGAGTTTTCCGGGTTGCGGGTGCATTCGAGGACGCCCACCGCAATCCGCGGATGGGCCTGGTGCGGCCCGCCCCTCGTTACAGAGAATCGTCACCTGGAGGAGGGAGGCGGCCATCGCTTTCTTGTCTTCTGGCCGGTTCTTGAGGCTCTCGATCTCACGCTCCCGTGCGCTGAGCGAGCGCTCCGGCCCTTCCGACGCACGATCCTACTTCTGCAACTGGTCGCCGACCAACAAGCCACCGCCTGCGCCCAGTGCACCGCCGATCACCGCGCCTGTCCCCCCACCGAGCAGCGCACCGGCACCGACACCAGCGCCCCCACCAATGAGCGCCCCCTTTTCGCGTGTGGTCAGAGGCGTAGAGCAGCCCACCAAGGTCACCAGTAAAGCACCGCCCACGACTCCGATGATCCCTTGACGAAACCAGCGATATGTGGTCATCTGTTGTTTCTCCTTCTGTGAGAAGATGTGCTTCTGCAGCATGATGCCTCCGTGGTGGCCGTGTCTTGCCCGTCACAGCGCAAGGCAGGGCGAGAAAGACCTGGCCGGGTGGGCTGGGCTCTCCTGCCTCCTCGCCCCTAGCGAGCCACGCGTATCCCGTGGTTGGACGGCGGGGGCTGGGACCGGTCAGGCGTCCTTCATCTTCTCCACGGCCCTCTTCGCTTTGTCCTTGACCTTCTCCGCTGCCCTCTCCACCTTGTCCTTCACCGTCTCCGCCGCCTGCTCCACTTTTTCCTTCACCTTCCCCACCGCCTGATCCCGCCGCCCCTCGCGCTTGAGGCGGTCGTCATCCGCGAGCACCCCCACCGCCTCTTTGATGCGCCCTTTCATCTGGTCGCTCTTGCTACCCATGGTCGTTCCCCTTTGTGCCCCGCGGCAGCCGCGCATACGGTCACCACGGGTGGTTGTGCGGCGCCAGACCGCGTGATCGATGCGGCAGCGCCCTTCGGCCACCGCCTCTCTTCTGTAGAGCCCTCCGGCATGGTCAAGCGCCTCATGCCGGTGCGGCGGTCGCCAGGCGCAGATCATCCTTGACCGCGCGCACGCCCGGGATCGAGCGCGCGATCATCGCCGCCTCCAGGCGCCGTTCCCCGGTGGGGACGGTCCCCGTCAGCCGCACAATGCCGTTCTTTACCTCCACGGTGATGTCCTTGAACGCCTGGGTCTCGAAGGCCGTCTTCACCGTGCGCTCGATCTCCTCGTCGTGCGCCTTCACCGCTGCCTGCTTGGCGCTCGCCACCACCTGCAGGTCGTTCACCACGCGCGTGACGCCGCTCACCTTGTGGGCATCGGCCTCGGCGGCGGCCTTCGCCTTCTGAGAGGGCACGATCCCGAAGAGCGTGACGACCCCCGCCCGCGTGTCCACATTGATGTCGAGCGCCGGCGTCTGGCTGTCGGCCAGCAAGCGCATCTTCGTGGCTGAGGTGATCCACATATCGCTGGCCGCATCCATCACGCCGTACGCCTCACTGGGCTGTTGTGGCGTGGGCTCGCGCCAGATCTCCGCATCGGCCAGGGTGTCGGGGCTCTGGACCTCACTGGCGACCCGCCGGACGCCCGGCACGCTGGCCACCACCTCGACGGCGCGCCGGTGATCGCTCAAGGTCTTCGCCGTGCCGGCCAGCACCACGACGCCCTTGTTCACGGACTGCACGGCGATACGGCTGTCCTGGAGGGAGGGATCAGCCCGCAACGCCTGTTCGATCCGCTGAGCGAGAGCGTCATCCGACACCTGCACGGCCTGCTCACGCGGCGGGGCCACCACCTGTAGCAGGTTGCGCACGCCCTTCACGCCGTCGATCTGCTGGGTGATGGTCTCGGCTTTCGCCTTCTCCCCGGCGGAACCCACCTTACCGTACAAGGTGACCCGGCCGAGGACGGTGTCCACGTGGATGGCCGTGCCGCTGACGCCCTCCGTGGTCAGGAGGGCCAACTTGGTCTTCGTGGTGATCCAGGCGTCCGGCATGGCTGCCCACGCCGGAGCGGCCAGCGCCGCGCCCAGCACCACGGCGAGCACGCTGTACTTTATCCAGGATATGCCGTGCATAACTCTCCTCCTTTGCCTTGAGGGTTTGGTGTGACGTGATGCTGCGTATCGCGCGACCAGATTGCCGCTGCGACGCTAGGGAAACGCCGCAGAGGGTACCAGGGCGTACGCCGGGCAGGGCGCACCGCCCATACCCGACCCTAAGCGCGGCTGGCCCTGTCGGCCAGGGCCGGTCGGTACCTCTCAGAGTCGGCCGGCGACGAGCAGAACGACGACGACAATCAGCAGCACCCCGACGAAGCCCGAGGGACCCCAGCCATACGAGTGATAGCCCCAGTTGGGCAGACCTCCCAGCAGGAACACAATTAAGATGATCAACAACAGCAGACCCATCGTGAGTTACCTCCGTTCGGTCGTCATGACCGCATTGTCGACGTTGCACCTCATGGTCTTCCCCGTCAGCGCCACGGTGTCGCGTGGTCACATCAGACAGGACGCATGGTTCGGAAGGCCTTCACCCAGAACCGCTTATCGACCCCTCACGAGATGTCGCCGTATACCGCTGCACTGTCCGCCGTGCGGGCCGTGCCCCTCGCCACCCCACCCAGCACGACGATGCGTTCGGCCACGTGGAGTGCGAGGGCCCCAAGACAGGCGAGACCCTGTTCTACTCGTGTAGGAGGAATGTACCTCAGGCGTCCCGCGCCGTCTGTGATATTCCTGCGCAAAATGTTGGAATCGTGCGACAATCGGGCCGGTGGGGCGGGAAGCTGCACCCACCACGTGCCGCGCTCCGCCGTCAGCGTGTCCCCGCCCGTGGCCAACACAATCCCCCAGCGGTCTCTAGCCCCTCGGTGCCTGCGTCATGCTCTGCTCCTGGGGAGGGGGTGTATCGTGGCGACCCGGGGCTGGTCCGGTGAAACGGAACCCCCTAAGGATGTAGGGCCGCGATTAACCTAGTACGATGACACGCTTCATCTTTCTCTACGGCGTGTTCAGGTGGGATTGGCTCCAGCGCTTCAGCTCCTGCTGTATGGACGCCGGCTCCAGCCCGAGCACCGCACAGATATACACAAAGGAGAAAAGCCCATGCGCGTCATCGCTAAACAGCCACTCCTCAGCCTCCCGCGCCACACGCTGGACCCACCGTCGCTTACTCTCACACTGTCGCTGAAAACAGCCGAGAGCATCTTCGAGCACGGCACGCATCAACGCCGCCTCTGGGCACCCCGTGTAGAGGCCGGCCTGGGGGCTGAAGCACTGGACTGGGAGCACGCTGACACCGGACAGCCGCGCATGCCAGGGCTCCCAGTCGGCAGACACGGACGGTACAGACTCTGCCGGCAGGGGCTGGGGTGAGTGACTTCGGTGAACGGGGGGGCGTGTGGTGTTCATGTCGTCCTCCTCGGGCGGGCGTCTCAGTGGCTATGCCCAACCGTCCGCGCGCGATGTCAGCATGCGCCCTTCATGGGCGGCGACTTGGTGCCGCGCCCCGCCGTCTCCCGGTTGGGAAAAACGTCGGCAATTGGGAAATCCCTTGCCACGCTCCGCGCTACCGCAGTCCGAAGTAGCCGAGCACGAAGAGCACCACCACCGCAACGCCGATAATGTAAAATATGTTGTTCATGGCGCTTCTTCCTTTCTTGCACGTGACTTGCACGTGATCGGATCACAGTTGAGCCAGACCCCATTGCCAACCAAGCAGGTTTCTTCAGGAACTCGTAATTTCCAGTTTTTCAGTGCCCTCCGCAGTGGACTACGAGGTGGAGACCGCCCGCCGTCGGGTCTCTTTTCTGCCGAGTCCTCCGGCAGGGCCAGGCGCATCATGGGGAGGTGGCCGGGCATCGGCGACCGCTAGGGCCGCTTGGCATCTCGAGCGCCTACCGCTGGGAGAGGCTCTGTCTCCGCTGGCGTCGCGTGTTTGAGATACCGATAGTAGTCGCTGTCCGTGGTGAGGATCAGGACGGCGTTCTGGTTCGCCCCCTCGCCGTAGAGTTCCAGTGTGCGCGAGAAGGCATAGAACTCGGCATCGCGACTGTACACCTCACCGTAGATATGCGTCGCCTCGGCGTCAGCCTGGCCGCGGATTTCCTGCACCTGGCGGTAGGCGGTGGAGCGGATCTGACGCAGCCCCTTCTCCATCTCTCCCAGGATCTCCGCCCGCCGCCCTTCCCCTTCGGAGCGGAACTGGGCGGCGATACGCTGGCGCTCGGAGATCATGCGGGCGTAGACTTTTTCTCGGACGCTTTCGATGTAGTCGAGGCGCTTGATGCGCACGTCGACCAACTCGATGCCATATTGCGGGATGATCTTCCGGGCTTCGGCCAAGATCGTGCGGGTGATTTCCTCCCGCCCCCGTGTGACCTCCTGTTTGATCTCCGCCTCGCGCTCCGCCGCGACCTCTTGTTTGATCTCCGCCTCGCGTTCCGCTGGGACCTCCCAGGAAGCGCTGCGGACGAGCTCGATGAGCTCGCTGCTCGACACCTGGTCTCGCACTACGGAGTCAATGATATCGTCCAACCGCGATTGCGCCCCTGCTTCACTGGCCACGCTCTCTAAAAACTTTTTGGCATCGGCAATGCGCCAGCGCGCCGTGGTGTCCACCCAGATGAACTCCCGGCCCTTCGTGGGGATCTGATTGGGGTCGCCATCCCAGGTGAGGAGGCGCTTCTCGAAGCGTCGTACCCCTTGCACGAAAGGCAGCTTGACGTGCAAGCCCGCGTCGGTTATCGGCTCTCCCACCGGCCGGCCGAACTGCACGATGACCGCCTGCTGACCTTCCTCCAGGGTATAGAACGTGCCCGAGAGCCCGAGGAAGAGCGCCACCACGACGACGAGGAGTAATCCCTGTAGGATTCTTTTCACGGTGACCTCCCTTC
>Ga0209172_10004813_pt1 | contig 17361 bp, 19 predicted proteins | sample LarsenN4metaG_FD_184113 | JGI IMG/M metagenome (GOLD analysis project Ga0209172, IMG submission 184113) | Hot spring sediment bacterial and archeal communities from British Columbia, Canada, to study Microbial Dark Matter (Phase II) - Larsen... ... | reverse complement strand
GAGCCCTATTCGTTGCATTCGTAGCCGATTCGTTGATTCGTACCCCAGCACCTCTCAACGATTGACAAAATGGCATTTTTGTGGTATATTCTAGCGTTGCAAAATGATCAGATTGTGGGCACGAAATGGGTCAAAAACAAGGTTTTTAGCCCATTTCGTTCCTCACAATGGAACAAGATTCCCAACAGAGCCCTTAACTGGGCAAAGGAGAGTGCCATGCGGCACTGGAACAAGGCGGCCTGGGCGCTCTTCGCCCTGGCCATGTTGAATGGATGCGCAGCCACGCACGGCGCGGCCGGCGGGGAAGTCACCTACAGCGCGGCAGGTTCGCCGCGGCAGGTGCCCAACCTCGTCGTCGCGTCCGCGGCGGCGGAGGCGCTCAAGGACGAGGACCGCGCGGTGTACGTCGCGACGTCGCGAGACGGCGTGACGGTCAGCGCGACCCCGGCCTTGGGGGACTACGGCCTCCCGATGACCGGGTACGGCATCGTGAGCGGGTTCGACCCGCGGGAGATCGAGAGCCTGTACGGGACGGCCGCGGCGCGCCAGGCGCGCTACGGCTCCCCGGCGCTCCCGCCCCCGCAGGGCCGCACCCCCTCGACCACGACCCGCACGGCGACGGGCGGGTTCGACCCGCTGGTCCCGTGTCCGATGGATCGGGCGCCCGCCAACACCGCCGAGCTGGCGGCCTGCACCGCGAACGACCTCGACGTCGTGACCGAGCAGGTCTTCCAGCCCTAGTGGCCGGCGCGGGATGGTCTCGCGTCGGCCTGTCCGAGACCAACCCTAGCGGGCGGCCTCGGTCGCCCAAACCATCTCAACCATACAGGCCACGCGAGAGCGGGCCGGAGGCACGAAACCGATGATCACGAACTTCCTGATGACCCTGGCCCTCTTCGTCAACACCGCCTTCGCCGACAGCGCGACGCAGATCGACTGCGCCACGCTGAGCACCGCCGAGATGCGGCAGGTCTGTCTCGTCACCGAGCAGATCCGCGTGCAGGAGGCGGAGACCCGTCGGCGCATCGAGGCCGGCACGGCGAGCAAGGAGGACCTCGCGGCCCTCACGGACCGCATGGACTCGCTCAACACCGACCTCATGGCGGCGGTCGCCGCGGTCGATGCCAGCAACGCCGAGGCGGTCGGGGCCCTCACGGCCCAGATCGCGGAGCTCACGCGCATGGTCGCGGAGCTCCAGCAGGCGCCCGCGCCCGCCCCGACGGTCGCGCAGGCCGAGCCCGTCGCACCCGCGGCCCCCGTGGTCGCGGCCGTGCACGTGCCGGTGCGCACCACCCTCGGCGTACGTGCCGTGACCGGAAGCCGCCCCGAGAGCACCGCCGCCGGGATTCACTTCCCGGTGGCCGGACTCACGGGCCTCTTCCCGGCCGGCGCCGTCGCGACCCGCGCCCCCAACGGCATGCTCTACCACGGCAACGTGGTGTGCGTGCAGAACGGGGAGGCGATCGCGATCGGGGGACCCGGCGCGATCGACGTCTACGTCGATCTCGACGGCGACCGCGTCGAAGACGAGATCCGCCGCTGCGCTTCGGCCAGCCAGGATCTCTCGGTGCTGGGCACCAAGTACAACAGCGTGGTCGAGCTGTGGTTCTTCCAGAGCCGCGGCGCGGCCGTGGATGGCATCCCCGTCTACGAGCTGGTGCGCAAGAAGGGTTTCCACGGTCCGTCCGTGTTCAAGACCCAGAACGCGTCGACCACGGGGATGGAGATCTGGCACGAGGGGATGCCTCGGCGCTAGGTCAAACCGGTCTGAGCGGAACCGGCACAAATCCGCTCGCGCGAGCCTCGCCCGAATGCCATGGCAACATGGCAGGAAGGCGGGGCTTTCGAATTGCAGAAACAAAAACACCCGCCAGAGGCGAGTGCTTTGCTCGGGAGGTTCTTAGACCGAGTTGGAAATCGAGTTGATGACGAAGCTCGAGATGGCGTAGGCCGCAACCGTGATGACGATACCGATCACGCCGTTGGCAATCATCTGTTTGGCCTTCTTCACCTTGTCTGTGTCGCCGCCAGCCATCATCCAGGTGTAGCCAGCAAACACGACGAGGACCACGAAGATGATACCGAGCACGGAGAGAAAGACGTTGATCAGGCTACCGATGAGCGTTGGAAGGTCGGTTCCTGTAGATTCTTCCCCCATGGCGCTGCCGACCTCCGAGAGTGTGGTGTTGGCGGCACTGATTTGCGCCGAAGCCGCGGCTGGCAAGAGGAGAACGGGGAGAACCGAGGCCCAAGCGCCAAGTTTCGAAACGAGTTTTTTCATAAACATGATGTGGATTAGTTTGCTTATAGTATGGCGGTTTCCCGTGTCTCCGTCAACGCGGCTGTTGGTGTTTGATTCGATACCGCACCAGTGAGCTGTTGGAGAACGAAGGAACTGATAGCGTAGGCGGAAACCATGATCACGATGCCGATGATGGCATTAACGATGATCCGCTTGGCGCTTTTGATTTTGTCCGTGTCGCCGCCCGCGGTCATGTAGACGAATCCGCCATACACGATAAAGCAGACGAGGATGATACCGGAGACGGCAAGGAGGGCGTTGATGAGATTGGCTGTGAGGTCAACAACGGAAGGGGCGTCTGTGTACCCCGCCTGATTTCCAGCAAAGCCCAAGCCTTCCAGGGCGGTGTTCCCCCCTGAGGTCTGCGCGAGGAGCGTTCGTGACATAACGCGAAGGGGAGCGAGTCCCCCTCGCGCCATGCCCCGACCTAGTGGTCGGAGATGGCAGGCCGTGGTTATTAACCAGCGGCGATGGCTGTTTCGTAAGAAGAGATGACGAACGACGCGATGGCGTAAGCCGAGAGCACAATGACCAAGCCGATCACACCGGCGATCATGAGCTTCTTGGCGTCCTTGACCTTGTCGTCGTTGCCGCCGGCGGTCATCCACTTGAAACCACCGATGAGAATGATGATCACAGCCACGATACCGAGGAATCCGAGCGCGATGCGGATGATGGCCGCGATCGTGGACGGGAGGTCACTGGAGCTCAAACCGGCCGATCCGGCAAAGTCTTCACCTGTAAGTTCGCCGCCAAACATTTCGTCACCCGAGAGCGCTTGTGCGTTGGCATTTGGAATCGCGAAACCGAACAAGGACTGAAGGGCGATCATGACGCCGACCGTGGCGGCCAAGATCCCCCAAGAGAGGGACAGCGAACGTGTGTTGCTCATAAGTTAGATAAATTCCTCAAGATGAGGGATTAATTTTTTAGATTTCGCCCTGAACCAGCGCGGTGATAAGCGTGCTGACCAGAGTGTACGACGTAAATATTACCACAAGTCCGATCGCGGCCCAAGTCAGGGTGCTTTTTCCGGCCTTTATTTTATCCGGACTGCCGCCAGAGGTGAGCCACTGGAACCCGCCGTAGACGAACATAAGGAACGCGACGGCGCCCGAGAGCCCAAGCATGGCGCGTACGAGATTTCCAATGATGATGCGCAGGTCGTTGGAAGGGAGTGGGTTCATGAGTTCGGTCGCGGCAGAGGCGACGCTTGGGGCGGCAACAGCGAGCACGGCGGCGCCGACCATCACGAGAAGATGTTTTCGCATAAGTTCAGATTAGAGAGTCTCTTCGATGGTACAGCATTGGAAGTTCACGTCGCCAGGGCACAAGTCCGCTTGGCATCCGGTCGCACCCGGTCGATTGATGTCCATGCAGGTGCGCAAGGTGAGGGTGCCGCCGGAGCCGAGTACGTATTGACCGGCCTCGACACGACCGCCGTTGTCGCGAACCCAGTTTTGATCGCATGCCGACATGCACGTTCCGTCCTCAGTGCATGTGGAATTGAGAGCACACGACGCGCCGGCGTTAACCGGCCCAGGACCGCAGGCGGCGTACTGAGTTTCTTCTTCTGGAAGAGAGCCGGACCGCAAGGTTGTGTACAGGGTCTGGATCGCTGAGTATGCGAGGAGAACGATGAGGAGCCCGATCGTGCTCAGGGTAAGCGCTTGCTTTCCTTTTTTTACATTCTCGTGAATGCCGCCCGCGGTAATCATCAGGAATCCTCCGTACACGTAGAAGAGGAACACGATCGCAGCGATGATTCCTAGGATGTAGTTTCCGATGTTGTGGAACACCTGCATGATGTCGGTGAGCGTGCAGGAGCCACTGTTTCCACAGGCTTTCGTGATGCCTTTCATGAATGGTCCGACCTCCGCGCTACTGCATGTAGAATCCGTGCAGATGTTGGAGGCCGCCCAAGAGGCGACCGGGAACGCCAAGGCGAGAAAGAAGAGCGCGATGGTGACTAGAACGTATTTCATAGGGTCTCGTTCACCTTATTTTGCGCTTGGGCGATTTCATCCTCCACAATCGCGCCGGCAAGGGCTTGGTCAATGAGATCCAGGAATGCCTGTTCGGCCACAGCCACGTCTTCGCCGCGGTACCAGCTCTTGGCCGTGAGAAGCTGGCTCGCAAACACGGAGAGGTCTTCGTCCTCCAGCAGTCCGTCGATGAGTGCGCGGCGTGCGGGCGGTTTTACCGCTTCGGTGAGATAGCTCTCAACCTGCTGTTCGCTGGTGGCAAATTGGACGAAGTCCCAGGCCCAGTTTTGGTACTTCGAGCTCTTGGCGACTGTCTCGACCCAGTAGTTCGCGTAATTGACCGCTTCTGCGTTTTCGATCTGCGGCATGGACGTGATGCCGAAGTTGAGCTTGGCTGCACGCGTGCGAATGAGCGGGATGTGGTAGGAGTAGCCAAAGAAGAAAGCGGTTTTTCCGGTGACGAACGCATCAAACGAGGTCGGTTGCTCGGCATTCCAGGTGTAGACCTCCTTGAGCGGGCTCGCAAACTCCGTGTAAAACCGGACGGCCTCGGCGCCTGGAACCGTTCGGTCGGCCGCCTCCTCGGCAAAGCGTGCTCGGCCACGATCGTCCACCATCGTTGTGCCGTTTTGCATCATGAGCAGGGAGAGGATGTCGAATGAGCGTTCCACGTTGCGGCTCGTGCCAATGGCCGCCCCGGATTGCAGGATGACATCATCTACTCCCAGGCTGGTGAGCGCTACGACGTTCTCTTGGAATTGCGTCCAGGTCGCCGGGGGCTGCGCGATGGCCGCGGCGTCGAGCAAGTCCTTGTTATAAAAGAGAGCGAGGGAATCAACAGACATCGGTAGGCCCCAGATGCGGTCCTCTGGCTCAGCTTTGGGGTTGGGCTGGTATGGACGAATCACATCCTCTGGTACCACGCCAACGAAATCTTTGTTGAGCGCGCGGATCGAGAGGGTGGGCTCCTCTTTGAGGGTCGTGATCGTTTCTTTTTTGATGGTGCCGCGTACTTCTGTGTAAGGAATGGTGAGCGTGGCCGGCAGAGGAGCGATTAGGTTTTCGTATCCGCCGATCCAGGTGTTGTGCACCGAGAAGACGTCGGGGCCCGTTCCTTCTGCAAATGCTTTGAGCAGTTCTTCCTCATATTCCTCAATGCGCAGGGTCCGATATTCAAACGAAACGTTGCGATGGAGGGCTTGGTATGCCGACATGATGCTGCTAAACGTGTCATCCGCATCGAAGACGCGCCAGATGGTGATCGTGACCGGTTTGGCTGCCTCGACCTCCGCCTTTGATGGCCCGCCGCAACCGGCACCCATGGTAAAGACCGCGGCCACAAGGAGAAAGAGGGAGAGAAACCGTTTGAAGGTGGGCATACGTTAGGCCTTGAGGGTTTTGAGGTAGGCTTTGAGTTGCTTGCCGGTTTCGGGGTGTTGCAGGCCGAGCTCGATCTGTGCCTTGAGGAATCCGAGCTTGTTCCCGCAGTCGTAGCGCGTTCCCTCAAAGACACATCCGTAGAGAGCGCGCTTGCGAGCAAGGTATGTGCCAAAGGCATCCGCCAGGCGAATCTCGCCGTCTTTGCCAGGTTCTTGCGATGCCAGGATGTCGATGACTTCCGGGGTGAGGATGTAGCGACCGATGACGATGAGATTTGACGGGGCCTCTTCCACGCTCGGCTTCTCGACGAAGCGATTCACCTCCCATACGTTACTGCCGGTTTTTTTGCCGCCGATCACGCCGTAGCTCGACACATCGCGCTTTGGGACGGACTGCAGGGCAACAACCGGGTCGCCGTATTTCTCGTGAACCTCCATCAGCTGTTTGAGCGCCGGTTTCTTGCCGGCGATGATGTCGTCGCCAAAGAGGATGGCAATGGGCTCGTGCGCCTCGATGAAAGGGACGGCAGAGAGCACGGCGTGTCCGTCTCCGAGCGGCTTGGTCTGTCGCACAAAGGCGAAGCGCGCCAGCTTGCCGATTTTTTTGATCGCCTCCAATTCCTTTTCTTTCTTCTTTTGCTCAAGGCGATACTCGAGCTCGAAGTTGCGGTCGAAGTGATCCTCGATGGCGCGTTTGCCGATGGCGGTTACGAAGATGATTTCCTCGATGCCAGAGGCAACGGCTTCCTCGACGATGTATTGGATGACCGGTTTGTCGACGACGGCGAGCATTTCCTTTGGCTGGGCCTTGGCGGCCGGCAGAAAGCGGGTGCCCATTCCCGCCACTGGAATAATGGCTTTGCGAATCTTCATATATTTGCTTGCAGTATATCGCAGATTTCCACACCCGGCCAACGAGCGCGGGCCTGTAAATCAAAGAAAAAAGCGACCCTTGTTTGGGTCGCGCTCCGTGATTGGTACCCGCGGGAATCATTCGTAGCAAGATAGGTGCGAGGCGTGCCAGGTTCCCAAAGGGATTTATAGGCGATACCTACCATGGAGAGTTGTGCCCGATTGACGGTCGGTTTTGGTCATGATAGTTTTTGCCCACGTTTCGACCATGGAGAGGTGGCAGAGTGGTCGAATGCGTCAGACTCGAAATCTGATGTACTCGAAAGAGTACCGTGGGTTCGAATCCCACCCTCTCCGCCACAAAAATATCACGGCTATTGCCGTGGTATTTTTGTTGCAGCAACCGCCAGGTTGCCCGGCTGTTGTTAGACAATGACAGATGGGGGAGGTGGGATCTAGCGAGGCCCGAAGGCCGAGCGTCATCCCACCCTCTCCGCTATGAAAAAATCTCGGCTTGCGCCGAGGTTTTTTCATTTACGAGTTCTTTTTTCTCGCCGGTTTCTTTGTGGCCGTCGGAAGAACGGCCGGTCCTTTGATTTCTAGGAATCTCGGTTCGAACTGGCCCTTGGGGCGGTCCGAGAGTGGCATGGCATGGATCCATTCGGGCACGAGTTTGTAGAGGACGTAATCGCCTTTGCGTAAATCCAGAAGCGGCGGCCAGAAGTCTTTTATTTTGGAGGCTTTTTTTGCGAGTCGAACCAGGCAGGCATTGTAGACGGTCTCAGACTCGATCGTTTCAACGCTTCCAGCCATTTGCACGTAGGCGGCCCCGAGCTCATAAGCGGTTGCAGCAAAGCGCGGGTTCTCCATCATGATTCCGTGTTTGTGTGAAAACTCGTCGCCAAAAAAGTACATGTTCCAATCCTCGTCGATGTCAAAAAGGACAACGACGCCAAATGGCCGGCCGCGGCGATCGCTCAGGGAGAGTGCAAGAAACGGGAGGCGTTTGAGCAAGCGATGAACAGCGGCGGCGCTCAAGGGCGCTCGTGTGGCGGACCGCATAGGCTTAAGGATTGTTTGTTGGTTCAAAAGCAGTGGCTTGTGCGAGAGCGATGAGCTCGCCTGGTGTTGCGTGGTTGCCGTCGCTTGCAACCGTGAGGACGCCGTTTCCGAGCGGAATCACGACAACTCGCGTGAGCTGGCACTGCCCGGGCACCCCGTCTTTCCCCTCAATGCATCTGAGCGAAAGACTGCTCAAATTTACCATCATGCCCGGCTGTCCGTTGATCTCAATCGTTTCCCATGGCTCGTCTTCGTATATCTGCTTTGCCACATCGAGCGTGACGCCCGGCTCATAGAGGAGTTCGGCGAATCGCCATCCATCTCTCACAAGTACTACCACAGAACTCCCCGAGGAAATGCTGGGTGTATTTTGCGAGTAGTATCCAACGACCCACACGCTGGCTCCGAGCGTATCCAGCGGCTCGGGAATGTCCTGTCCGATTTTTTCTTCGAGCGCATCGGCGGTCGCGGACTGCACGAGCCCATCTGCGGGAGTGAGTAGGGGTTTGGGCGGCTCGGGAAAGAGCCAGGATTGTGCGCGGATAAATAAGGCACACAACAACATCGCGCCTAGAATCCAGAGCATGATGGTGGCGCGGCGGCTGGTTTGGCCGTTACCCGCGTGGCGAAACAGTTTGTCGACGATCATAGGTTGCGTACAAAACGAGCAGAGCCAGGATCATCCACGTTAGGGCGGCAAGGTCGTTTTTGAAATACGGGACATCGACGAGGCCGTGGATAACCATCTCGATGAGTGCGAAAAGTGGTGCGATGGCGTTGCTGGTGGCCGGGAACGTGTAGGAAGAGAGTGCGGTGAATGAAAGAAAGCCAACCGCGAGCAATCCCAGCACGCCGAGTTCTACCCATACATTAAACACGATGTTGTGCGGGTACTGGAAGATCTCGTGTTCCGGATGCGAGTGATATGGGGCGATCGCCATTGGATATCCCGAGAGTCCGGCGCCTTGGAGCGGGTGATCCTGCAGAAAGCGCACCGTGTCCTGCCATTGTGCAATGCGTACGCCGCCAGAATAATCCTGCAGAGTGAGTTTTTGGATAACAGGAGTGCGGATGGCTGGCGTGGCGAGAATGATCGTAAGCGCGACGAGCGCGAGTGGAATGCTCAAGCGGCGCACGCGCGCGGATGTGAGCGAGGCAAGAAACAGTGTGACAGGAACGGCGACCAGCGCCGCTTCGCTTTGTGCAAGCACGATCGCTACAGCACTGGTTGCGAGAGTGGTGGTCCAAAATACTTTTGCGCGACTCCAAGCAAACGCGCCAAGAACCATGATCGGGCCGAGATATAACCCCACGGCATTTGGATAAGGAAAAATGCCGGTAGCTCGACCTTCCACGTCCCACGGTGCCGGGATGCCGATGCTTGTTGTGGTCTGAAGGATTGTGGTCAGCGCAACAAACAAGGCGCCGGCACCCAATGCTCGAACGATCATTTCGCGATCCGGCTGCTCTCGCGCAACGAAAAGCACAATAAAAAACAAAAGGATTGGCTCAATGAAATATGCTTTCCAAACACCAAGGGCGGGGGTGATGCTCGGCGCAGGAAGGATGGCGGCAGTCGCGGCGAGGATCAGGAAAAGAATTGCGATGCGCCAACGTGACGAAAGGGGAAGCGTTTGAGCAAAGCGTTTGAAATGTTTGCGCTCTCTCCAGACGACGACCGCTGTGAGTACCCAGATCATCACTTCCAAAAACGTAAACGGAACACCACCGATCGTGAATCGCAACAGATAGGTCGGCAACGCCGCAGTCGCTACGCAGACACCCCACCGCAGATCACGAACCGCGATGGCGGTAAAAAGGACGGTGAGGACGATGAGTAATGCTTCGTACATATCGATCACGGCCGCTCATGTTGTGCAATGCGGCGCGGCAAGAGTTCCCGAAGCGTTTCTTTTTTGACGCCGCCCGTGGCGAGCATGAGCGCGCCGTAGATGATGCATCCGATCGCGATATCGAGCAGAACGTGTACATCGGGCAGTGCAACCAATGTGAGGTACATCGCGATAGAACAGATGAGGGCTTTTCCAGCGACGGCAAACGAAGGAAGCGCGCGGGTGCGGTGCCAGACCATCGCAAATGTGGCGAGCCCGATGAGTGTTTCGGTGGCGATCGTGACCCATACCGCGCCCCACATCCCGAATCGGGGAATGAGCACGAGATAGCCAATCACCGAAAGCGCGGCCGTAGCAGCGTACGCCCAGGTCATGCGTTTTTGCTCGTTGAGCGCGACGACCGTCCATCCGTACAAACCGCCAAAAAATACTCCAAACACAGAAAGAATCAGGATTTGCAGGACGGCTCCGGATGTGGCGTAACTCTCGCCGCCGATCATGGTAACCAGCGCGGTCGAAACAGCTTGTGCGCCAAGGATGATGGGGAATCCGAGAATGCAGAAGAAGGAGAAAGCGCGCGAGAGATGCCGTGCGAATTCGTCTTTGCGCCCAGCCTTCCAGTCAGCAACGAGGGCGGGGAGGAGGAGTCCCATAAACATCACCGGCAGGGTGGTGAGGATGTCGATCACCCGGTACGCGAGGCCGTAAAGGCCGACGTCGGAGGCAGGACGAAAGAACGAAAGAAACAAGATGTCGCCGCGCAGATAAATAAGATTGAAGAACGTGGAGAGCGCGATCGGCCAGCTGCGTCGGGCGGCCTCGAGCCAGACGTCGCGGTCAAACGAGAGCCGAAGGCGGACGAACGGCTTTGCGAGCGTGAGGGTAGCGAGAAGCCACACCACGTTGCCGAGCACGGAGGCAAATGCCATCAGGGCGACGCTTGCAGACCCGGCAAAAAGCGCGGCAAACGCTAGAATGCTTGCTCGGTTGAGGAGTTCTGCGAGTGCGGCGCGCCACATCACCGCCTCTTTTTGGAAAATACCCGTGAGAATGCCGGTTGAAGAGGCGAGAAGATAGGCAGCGGCGCCAACGGCGACGCCTGCGCGAACGGCATCGGACCACGGGGTCACGAGCATGGCAAAAAGCGGGGCCACGCCATAAAAAATGACGCCGAAGACAGCCCGCATTGTAAAGAGGTTGCTCGCGATGCGCGATGCATCAGCCTTGGGCTCGGAGATCATCACAAGAAACGTGATGGTCAACCCAAAATCAACGAGAATGCCGAAGAACTGCAGGAACGTGAACGCGGTGGTGTATTCACCGAAGGCGGATTCTCCGAGCGAGCGGGACATCACGCCGACCACGAGCAGTCCAATCACTACGGTGGCCGCACGGCTGATGATCTGAACGACCATGTTTCCCGCAAACGAACGCGTCGAAGTCATAACAGACCCAAGTGTAGCACAAAGGCGAATTGACGAAAGTGAAAATTTTTGCTAAAATAGTTGCAGAAAATATGCGCATCTTCGCGCTGACCATGCTTGTCGCTCTCGTGTTTGCTGCTGTGCCTGCACACGCGGCTCCTTTGAAGGGTTTCGAGGCCCTTCAAGTCTCCGCAAACACGAGAATCACCATGAAACCGGGAGAAACAAAGTCGGTCAGCGTTCAGTTTCAAAATATTGGCACCGAAACATGGATCAACAGCGGGACCGGATTCGTTTCGGTCTACACATACGACCCAAAGTATCGCACGAGCGTCTTTCAAGATGCGTCTTGGTATAAGAGTGACCAGCCGGCAAAGCTTCAAGAGGCGAGTGTGCCCAAAAATGGCGTTGGGCATATTATTTTTCCCATTAAAGCGCCTAGCAAAACCGGACTTTACGCCGAAACTTTTTATCTAGCAGCAGAAGACATTGCTTGGATTCCGGGAGGTAAGTTTACGATCAACGTCAATGTCACAAACGACGTGACCGCTGCCGTGCCCGTCGTCTCAACAGCACCGAGTACCACGTCGACGACCACAACCTCTACGACCGCATCGACAGAGGGGCTCTCTGGCATGGTTCTGTTGCGCAGCGCCAAAACGATCACGGCAGAAGGCGGCGATAGCGTTGAATATACGGTCGGCATCAAGAATACAGGCACGGCAACATGGAATCGCCGCGAGGTGCGCGTGCCTGATGTGCAGATTGCTGCCTCGGGTTCAGAAACGCAGCACGTATCGTGGGTCTCTTCGAGCGTGCTTGTGGCAAAGGCCGATGCATCGATTGCACCCGGGAGCATGGATCTCATCTCGTTTTCGTTCCGAGCGCCAGCAAAGACCGGCTCTCACACGGTTAAGTATGTGCTGGCCGTTGATGGAGCCGTGGTGCCGGATCTTTCCATTGATATTCCGGTCACGGTAACGTCCGACGCGCCGGAGGCCGTGCGCAGCCCGGTGCGCGAGACAGACGAAGACGCACGGGAGGACAACGTGGATTTGATGGAGGAGCCGATCATGCGCGTTGGGGTGCTGATTGTGGACGAAGAAACGGATTGGGAGGTTCGGGTAAGCTGTGCCTCTGATTGGGAATTGCGCGAAACAACCGGAAATCTCCTGGCAGAATTGGATGCCGGCGAGGCCGTCACCGCGCATTACAACGAGAGTAAGAGTAAATACTATTTCGATCGAGGCAATGGGCTCGAGGTCTCCTCGTATCCGCTTCGGTTCATTCCCGAGGAGGAAAACGAGGTTTGCACGATCGAAAATTTCGATCGCCGCATCACGCGCGGATTTACGCATGCTGACAACCAGTTCCGTAACATTCTCGAGATTCGTTACAACAGTGCGAAAGACCGAACGTGGATGATCAACGAGCTGCCGGTCGAATATTATCTTCGTGGTCTCGGGGAAACATCCAACATTAGCCATACGGAGTTTCAAAAGACGTTGATCACCACTGCCCGCACGTACGCCCTCTATCACTGGGAGCGCGCCACCAAGCATGCCGACGAGTTCTTCCACTTGAATTCATCTGCGGACGACCAGATTTATCGCGGGTATGGGCAGGAATTGCGCTCGCCCAACGTGGTTGCGGCGGTGGAAGCGACGCGCGGTCGCGTGGTTATGTACGACGGAAAGACGGCGATCACTCCTTACTTCTCGCGCTCTGACGGCCGCACGCGCGACTGGGGCGAGGTGTGGTACGGAGAGGTTGCGTGGCTCAAATCTGTTCCCGCACCCTGCGACGTGGGCAAGACGCTTTGGGGACACGGCGTAGGCATGAGTGCAAGCGAAGCTCTGTGCCAGGCCAACAACGGGAAAAAATGGGATGACATTCTGCGCTACTTCTACACAGGTGTCGATATTACGAAACGCTGGGAATAGCCATGGCGGCGTACGTTCAAAAAACGATCCTGTCACTAGCAACAGTCGCGGTTCTGTCGGCTCCCGCGGCTGTTTTGGCTGCTCCGAGCGAGGCACTGCAGTTGGTGTACTGGTCGCGCGGCGACTTACAGAAGTCGTTTGAATCCTCGACGTTTCGGGCAATCCCCGGAACCAACGCCGGGTTTTTACTCGGGTTGGAAGATTGGGCGTATCAGTACGGGTGGCGCGAGTATGCAGAGCTCTCCGAATACGCCCCGCCGGTTGATCCCCCGGTGCACACCACGTCTTTGCCAGAGCCGGAGGTGACGGCTCACGCCTACATCGTGATTGACCGTACTTCCAATCAGATTCTTGCCGCCCGCCGTGCCGATGAAGTTTGGCCCATCGCGTCTCTTACTAAACTGATGACGAGCGAGGTGGTGTTGGATGCGGCGATTGCTCCAGAGTCGGTTCATCCTGTGCTCGCGAGCGATGATGTCGGCGGCGCAAAACTTTACGTCAACAATGGCGACACGTTTACCCTCGATGATTTGATGTACGCCACGCTCGTTGCATCGGCAAACAACGCGGCCAATGCCGTTTCGCGCACACCCGGGATGACACGCGAACAATTTGTGGCAGATATGAACCGCCGTGCCATGGATCTAGGACTGTGGCGCACGCGCTTTGTTGACCCCACAGGTATTGAACTCGGGAATGTGTCCACGGCTCGCGAGTTTGCGCGTTTTGCGAACCAGGTGTTTTCGCGCAAAGACATTCGTCGCTACACCACCACGGCAACGGCTTATGTGGACGTGCTCTCAACGGGGGCTACGAAAACGCTCACAAATACGGACTGGATGCTTTGGAAACCGGAGTACGAGGACGTGTTCGTGATGGCGGGGAAAACGGGATACTTGGATGAGTCCGGGTGGAACTTCGCGGTGAATCTCCGCCCCGAGCTCCAGGATGTCCACCGAGAGCTCCTGATCGTCATCTTCGGCTCTGCCTCGCGTGCAGACAGTTTCAAAGACACGCGGGCGCTTGCTGAGTGGGCTTGGGACAACTACCAATGGCAAACAGAAACGGCCCCTTAGTGGGCCGTTTCTTCGATCGTGCTTTCGCCGCGTGCCACCTCGGCAACGAGGGAATGGGCGTGGCGCTTTTTGTCTTCCTCAATAAGTTTGATAATTGTTTCTTTGACGCGTTCCGGATGATCGACGTTGTCGAAGTGGAAGCGTCCCTTTTCGCCGGCGGTTTGAATGTGCACGTCTCCAAAGTCGAGGAATGTTCCAAGTAATCCACGTTGTTCACTGGTGACATCCTGAATGGCGGCGAGGTGGAGTTCTGAAGCCACGCGGTTGAAGAGTCCTTTCTGTTCGCTTGAAAGAACTCGTTCGCTCGTGACGATCCAGAGGTCGAGGTAATAGTCGGTAAATTCCATGAACGCGAACAGCCACGCGCAGAGGAAGTAAATGCTCGCAAACACGGTAGCCGTTGGGCCGATGACCGGATGCGCGAGCCAGCCGGAAACCAGATCCCAGAACGCCCACGCACCGATGATGGGTACAAGCAGCATGGTGCCGAAGACAACAACGATCGATGCGACTGTAAGCCAGTTGCGGCGCAATTCCAGGACAACGCGCTCGCCGTCGCGCGGGTTCGGGAGTTTGTCGAGATGCATCATAGGTCGAAGAGCGATTCAGGTGACGGGCCTTGAAGGATGGCGGTGACCGAGAAAGGCGTGCTCCAGTCGTAGCGCAGGAGGGAGAGGCCAGAGGCACCAAGCAGAACGAGCGAACCAATGGCATACACGGTCACGAGCGTCGTGAGAAAAAAGCCCGCAACGCCGAATCGCATCAGGTGGTAGATGTTGAAGAAGCTCCAGATGATGTAAAAGACCACAAAGAGGCCGTAGATCCCCAGCAAAAAAGCGATGGGGATGGCGAATTCCGGAAAGCCGGTAATGGGGTTCATAGAAGGTTTGGCGGTTGAAGGCCCAGGTGTTGATAGGCGCGCTCAGTTGCCATGCGTCCGCGCGGGGTGCGGTGCAGGAACCCTAATTGTAGCAGGTATGGCTCATAGACGTCCTCTATCGTGTCGATTTCCTCTTGGGTTGAGGCCGAAAGCGTGCCAAGACCGACCGGGCCGCCGTTGAATTTTTCAATAATCGTCGCGAGCAAACGGCGATCCACGGCGTCGAGTCCGTGCGTGTCCACGTCGAGCATGGCGAGCGCGTCGTGTGCGACCTGTGGCGTGATGTGGCCTTGCGCGCGCACTTGCGCGAAGTCGCGGATGCGGCGCAGGAGGCGGTTGGCCACACGCGGCGTCTGGCGGGCACGCGCCGCAATGAGTGCGGTGGCGTCAGGGTCGATTTCAACCTTGAGGAGCCGCGCGCTGCGCGAGAGGATCGACGCGATATCCGCTTCTTCGTAAAAATTCAAATGGTGCGTCATGCCAAAACGATCACGCAGAGGTGAGGAGAGTAGAGAGAGCCGTGTTGTTGCGCCGATGATTGTGAAACGCTCGAGGGGAAGTCGCATGGTGCGCGCGGTCGGACCTTTGCCGACCACGAGATCAAGCGCGTAATCCTCCATGGCAGGGTAGAGCACTTCTTCAATCGTCTTGTTCATCCGATGGATTTCGTCGATGAACAGCACGTCTCCCGCCCGGAGGTTGGAGAGAATCGCCGCGAGGTCGCCGACGCGCTCGAGTGCCGGGCCGGATGTGACGCGCATCTGCGCCCCCATCTCATTGGCCAAAATGTGCGCAAGCGTGGTTTTTCCAAGCCCCGGATTTCCGTAGAGCAATACATGCTCGAGCGGCTCCCCGCGCTTTTTTGCCGCCTCAATGGCAACACCAATATTTTCTTTGAGCGCTTGCTGGCCCACAAAATCCTGCAACGATTTTGGTCGCAGTCCAACCTCAAATTCCCGCTCTTCGCCCGTTGCCTCGCGCGAAACAGACCGTTTATCTTCCGTTTCCATTTCATCCCGTTCAATCATGTGCCTTCATTATGGGCCAGGGAGTGGGGGAGGGCAAGAAAAACAAAAACGACCCGGAGAACCGCGTCATTTTTGGTGGGCAGGGTGGGATTCGAACCCACGAGGCCTTTCGGCCAGGACATTTTAAGTGTCCCACGTATACCAGGCTCCGTCACCTGCCCTTATTTCGTTTCTGCACGTTACGCCCTCTGTGTGTTGGTTTCAAGCTGTGGCAGTTCGGACAAAGGATTCTAAGATTTTCGATACGATTATCGAATCTGTCTCCGTTAATGTGATCGAGTTCGAGTGGAAGATATCCTTCGGGTGTTGTTTTTGCCCAGCCGCACTCCTCACATTCTTGTGGTTTTAGTTTTTCTCGGAAGAGGCGACGTTTCAACTTGAAGCTTTGATAGTCAACACCTTTCTTCAAAATATCCCGAAGTGGTCGGCCCGGGTTGCAGGTAATATTTAATCCTCTATTCCATCCCCGACCCTTAAAATGACTGATGTCGATAGAATATTGGTTAATATATCTCTGCATCTGCGCATAGTTCCCGCCAGCTTGGCGCAATCCTAATTTACCAAGAACTTCCCGGATACTTCGAGATGTTTTGGCGGCATCCCGCAATGCGTGCTCCGTCCATTTTCTTTGATGAGGCATGGTTAGATTGTATGGTAAACAGATCGACTTTTCAACCATCGCGTTTACCAGATTCCATGTACTGTCTCCGTTTTTTCTCGGAGAATTTTTCGATCGCGTAGCGCAGCATGGTGCGAGGCATGTGGGCGGCGTGTCTATCGAGGAATCGCTCGAGTGTGCCCGGCGCACATCGCTTGCCGACCTCGCGGAGCATCCAGCCTGTCGCTTTGTGGATGAGGTCGTGCTCGTCCTTCAAAAGGAGTTCAGCGATCTCGAGCGTTGTTGATGCGTCGCCACGGTTGATGAACCAGAGTGTGGAAACGATTGCGATGCGACGGTCCCAGAGGTTTTTTGATTTCGAGAGCGCGAGAAGCTGCGTTCTCGGCCGCGCTTCCAGATGCGCGCCGACGATGTGTGGCGCCGTGACATCAACCAAATCCCAATTGTTGATTGCGTGACGATTTTTTAGATAGAACCGGAAAATATCGTCGCGTTGTTCCACTTCCTTCTGATACCGATGAACGAGTACGAGCAGGCCGAGTATGCGGTCTTCGTGGACGGGGGAGTCGAGCAGTTTTTGAACCTCTGGAAACGAAAGATCAGAAAATGATTTCAGAACAGTTCGAATTTCTGGCATGGTGACGCCGATGAAGAGGTCACCCTCCGCATACTCGCCGGGACCGGTTTTGAAAAATCGCGCACATAAAACGGCGCGCGTTTTGCTCGCATATCTGCGTAATGCGCGTTGTGCACTCGCGGCCGTCGACACAGCTAGGCACCGGTTTGAATCGAGTAGGCGATAAACGCAAACCCGACGTAGGCCGCGATGCCAACGAGGATGAAAAACACGCCGGCTAATCGGAAGAATCCGCTGATGAGTCCGTCCCCGAGTCCGCGGAACATGGCACGGTGCATGGAGCGCTGCCAGGGGAATGTGTACCCCAGAAAGTAGGGCGAA
>Ga0209172_10004810_pt1 | contig 17372 bp, 15 predicted proteins | sample LarsenN4metaG_FD_184113 | JGI IMG/M metagenome (GOLD analysis project Ga0209172, IMG submission 184113) | Hot spring sediment bacterial and archeal communities from British Columbia, Canada, to study Microbial Dark Matter (Phase II) - Larsen... ... | reverse complement strand
GCCGACAGGCGCTTGGCGATCGTCGCCACGTCGTGCTCGTGCACGTACAGGTCGTAGCAGTTGAACGCCTGACCGGCGATCCGCTCGGCCGGAGCGTTCAGCAGGACCTCGACCGCGCGAGCGACGTCCGCCGCGTGCACTTCCTTGCCGCCGCGGGCCACGGGCACCGTGCCGCCGCGCTTGACGGCCTGGACCAGGTCGAACCACCTGCTCTTCTGCGCGGGGTGCGCCAGGCCGTAGATGCCGGTCGGCCGCAGCGCGCAGATCGGATAGCCGTAGCCCAGCCCGTAGCTGTGCACGAACTTCTCGATCGCCGCCTTGTGCGCCCCGTAGTGGCTGCTGGGCCAGAGCGGATGCGCCTCGTCCAGCGGGCGGTCATCCAGAATCTTCTCGTGCACGGCGCAGGTGGAGATGAAAACGAAGCGCTTCACACCCGCCGCCCGCGCCGCGTCCATCAGCCGGATCGTGCCGACCACGTTCCGCTCGACGAACGCGACCAGGTCGCCCTCCGCCCCGCGGAAGCCGGCCCCAGGCCGGTCCAGAGCGGCGTGCACGACCGCGTCGCAGCCCTGGACCAGCGCGGCCGTCGAGCGCGGGTCGTTGAGCCCGCCCGGCACCCAGTCGAGCCGCCCCTCCTCAGCGCTCATGCCGCTGCGGTCACTGCGGCGGCGATACCAGCAGCGGCAGACCCCGCCGCCACAGGTCACATGGCGGACGATGTAGCGGCCGAGAAAGCCGGTTGCGCCAGTGACGGCCACATGCATTCTGGGAACCCTCTACGGCGCGTCGGAGCTACCGCGGGCGCTGATCTGGCGCATGTATCCAAAACGGGACGGCACCGCCCGACACCAACGTGTCACCCGGCCGCAAAAGAGGGCCGTGTGTGCGCTCCCCAAACCGGCGGGTCTGTGCGAGCTACTTCTTCGTGAACGCTGCCAGCTTGTCGAGCACCTCGTGGTCCTCGGGGAAGCGGCCGACCTCGTGCTTGCTGAAGACGAGCCGCCCATCCGCCTTGACGTCGAAGATCCCGCCCGCACCCTCGATGAGCTTGGGCTCGATCCCGAGCTTCTTCTTGATCGCGGCCGCCAGACCGGCGGCCTTGGGCAGATAGTTTCACTGCACGCAATAGGTGATGCTGACCTTCACGCGTAGCCTCCACTCGCGGGCCGCTGGATTCTGGAGAACATCGCTCTGCCGCAGCTTCAAACCGAACTTTTGGCAGCCCACCGGCCCGCAGGACAGGTCGCGCCGGGCCGCGGCCCGGCGCCCGCCTTCCGCACCTGCGCGATTATATGCCAGACCCCTGCGCGAATGCACTGGCGCAGTTCTCGATGACGCACCCATGCAGGATTCCCTGGCGCCGCCGGCGGACCGCAGCCACCTTTGACAACCCCCTGTAGGCCCGCCCATACTGCGATGCTGCGGCACGCGCGCTGGCGGCGGATGTAGGGCGGCGGGGCGGGCGTGCGGCGGTTCTCCAGCACGAGGGAGGGAGCACAGGCATGGCCGGACGACCAGCGGCTCGCGGCGGGAATGGCAAGACATACGGGCTGATCGCCTTCGCGGGCATCAGCGTGGCGGCGCTGGGCGCGTTCATCTGGCAGCTCACGATCAACAAGCGGCTGGCGGACGAGGCCAACAACGCCAACCGTCGCTTGCAGCAGTTCGGCACGCCGCGCTCCTATTACGCCGAGGAGGCGGCCGCCAAGGGTTCGCGTGTGGCGGAGGTGATGAACGCGGACATCGAGGCTCTGGCGCAGCTCGTGAGCGGCAAGAAGGACGCGGTGGCGCGGGCCATGGTCGAGGCCGCGGACGCCCTGCTGCGGGAGATCGAGTCCAGCACGGCGGGCGCGGTCAACGCGAACGACACGCTGCTGACGGCCCTGACCAAGCTGTCGCGGGCGCTGACGGACACGAGCCAGCGGGCGGCGCGGCTGGAGAAGGACCTGACGGAGCAGCAGGGCGAGAACCAGCGGCAGATCGAGGGCTTCCGCAAGGCCCGCGAAGAGTTCGAGCAGCAGGTGGCCGGTCTGAAGGAAGAGTTCAACCGGCAAGCGGAGGAGAAGGTTCAGGCCCTGGCCGCCAAGGACCAGCAGCTCCAGCAGCACCTGGCCGCCAACGACGCCCTGAACGAGGAGTTCACCCGCTTCAAGAACGACACCCGCCGCAGGGACCTGGACACCGAGATCGCCTTTCAGCAGCAGCAGCAGGTGAACGAGGATCTGCAGAAGAAGCTGGACGAGCTGCGCGGCGGGCCGGAGCCGAGCGACATCCTGACCAAGGCCGATGGACAGATCATGCGCGCCATCCCCGGCAGCGACGTGGTCTACGTCAACCTCGGCTCAGCCGACAATCTCAAGCCCGGCGTCAGCTTCGAGGTCTTCTCACCCGCTGGCGAACGCGTGCGCTACAGCATCCCGACCGCCACCGGCGAGCGGCGGGTGGCGTTCGGCGGGAAGGCGTCGATCCAGGTCACGAACGTGATGGACAACATCTCCGAATGCCGCGTGACGCGCACGCTGCCCGAGCGGCCGATCGTCGAGGGCGACATCGTCGTCAACGTGGCGTACGAGCGCAACCGGCGGCCGAAGTTCGTCATCCGCGGCGAGTTCGACCTGAACTATGACAATGAGATGGACGCGGACGGGTTGGAGAAGGTCAAGTCCATCATCCACGAGTGGGGCGGAGCGGTCGCGGACGAGATCGACGAGACGACGGACTTCCTCGTCGTCGGTCGCCGGCCGTTCGTACCCACCCTGACCGCCGGCCAGACGCTCAGCACCATCGTGCTGGACCAGGCCCGCGCCCGCGAGGCCGAGCTGCAGGAGTTCGGCGACGTGATCAAGCAGGCCCAGGCGCGCTTCGTCCCGGTGCTCAACCAGTCGCAGTTCCTGTTCCTGACCGGCTACGCCGGCCGCGAGCGAATCCTCGTGCGCCAGTAGTGGCGCAAAGACGACAAAGTCGCAACAGGCCCAGGGCCCCCTCGCGCCCCTTGCCCCTGTGCGGTTTCCCTCACGGCGGCTGCGGCGCTGCCAGGCCGTCCTCCCGCCCGGCGCCCAGGAAGCGCTCCACGCGCCGGTCGACTTCCGCCGACGCATCCGCGCGGTTGCGGGCGGCGGCTTCGCGCATGCGGCGGATGTGGTTGTCCACGCGCTGCGCGCAGAGCTGCCGCACGCGCTGCAGGACCGCCTCGCGCTCGGCCGCGTCGGTCGTGTCCGCCAGCCGCGTCAGCAGCTCGCGGACGGGCGGAGGTTCGGCCGCCGCGTCGAAGCGGTCGGAGGTGATCCGCTGCAGCTCGTGCTGGATGACCTCCTCGCGCCGCTGCTCCAGCTCCGCCGCACGTTCCTCCAGCGCCTGCGTCTCGATTCGCAGGTTCTCGGTGAAGCGTCGCCGCACCTCGTCCAGAATCTGTTGTCGCAGTTGCGGGTCGGCCTCCCCCGGCGGCTTGTCCAGCATCCGACGGGCGCGCTTGATCAGCTCCATGTTCTCGATGTGCCGCACCAGCCGGTCCGCAAGCTGCGGGTTCTCGTCAAACAGCCGCCGAAGCTGCCGCAGCCGCGGCGCGATCCGTTCGAGCTGCGCCCGCAGGCGCGGCGGGCTCTGGCGGAATTCGTTGAGCATGCGGGCCACGGCCGGCAGCCGCTGGCGGGCGAACTGCATGAGCTGCCGCTCCTCCCCCGGCCGCAGCGGGCCCAGGTCGACCGGCGCAGGCTGGAGCGGGCTGCCCAGCGAGAGCCGGTCGATCGGCCGCGACGGCCCCGGCCGCTCACGTCGTGCGCGCGACGGATCGCGGGCGGGCCCATCCGCCGGCGGCTGGTCCTGCGGCGGGCGCTGCGGTGCACCCGGCGCGCGGCCCTTGCGCACCGGCCGCTCCGGCTGTCCGCGCTCGCCGGTCTGCGCCGCAACCGGCAGCGCCAGCAGGCACGCCGCCACCATCAGCGTCGGAATCCGCAGGAGTCGTCGCGCGCTCACCTCAGGCCCCGATCATGCGCTCGAACAGCTCGAAGCTCTCCTCGACGCTCTGGAACGGATCGTCGCCGGACTCGCGTTCGTTGTCGCTCGCTTCCAGGCTTCCGTTCAGCGACTGCGTGACGCGCCGGCTGGATTCGTCCGCGGCCTCCGCCCAGGTCTGCAAGGCGTCGTTCGGGTCCCACGCGCCGGCGAGCGGCGCCTGCGGCCCGCTCGTCATCGGCACGTGCAGCACCAGCACCAGGGCGACGGCCGCCGCCATCCCGACCAGCGGCCGCCACGCGCCGCGCTGCCGCTCGAGCGCGTGCATCCGGCGCGCCTCCTCGGCCACGGCGGCGCGCACGCGCTGCACGGCTGCCGACCGCGGCTCGCCGACCTCCAGCTCGCTCGCCAGGGCCGCCAGCCCGCGCTCGACCTCGCGCTCCAGCTTGTTCAATCCCGTCGCATCCACATCAATCCTCGCCGTATTCCGCCCGCAGCCGCTTCAGCGCCCGGTGCGCCCGCGCCAGGGCCGTGCCCAGAGGTATCCCCAGCAGCTCCGCGATCTCCTTGAACGACAGCTCCGCAAAGTGCCGCAGCAGGATGATCTCCCGGTCCATCTCCGCCAGCCGCGCCAGACACCCGTTCAGCCGCTCGCCCGCCTCCGCCGCCATCAACCTTCGCTCCGGCTCCACCGGCCCGGAGCGGGCCGCGACCCGCGCCGCCGGCTCGCCCTCGGGCGTCCGCTGGCCACGGTGGTCGGGTGGATCACGGCGTTTGTGGCGTCGGGCGTGGTCGCGGGCCAGGTTCGCCGCGATGCGGAACAGCCAGGCCTCGAACCTCCCGCTGTGCTCGTACTGATCGATCGTCCGCACCACCCGCAGGAACGTCTCCTGCAACAAGTCCTCAGCCGCATCGTGCGAGCCGGTCAGCCGTACCAGCAACCCGTACACGCGGCGATGATAGGCGTCAAAGATCGCCTGGAGCGCTTCAGGATCGCGTCGCCGGGCACGCGGGAGCAGTCGGTCGAGACCGGCTGGATCCACAAGCACCTCGCAGAGTCTAACGTCCGGGCCGGGCGGAGATTGCAGCGCGCCGCACGGCCACGGGCCGCCGGGCCGAAAGCAGCGGGCCGCGGCCGCCACGATCCAAACGGGTTCGTGTTCGTACGGATTATCGGCTGGGCATGCCAGGGGACAAAGCGACAACGTGCCAGGGTAACAACGGCCCGCGCTGGGGCCACAGCGGGCAAGGTTGACGGGCGATCGCCAGATCGTAAGATGCACTGCGAGCTGGTATCCCTTCTGGTCCGAGGGCGCGTCACGCAAATCAGTTCGTCCACCGGAAGAATCGGCGCTGGTGTTGCTTGTCTTCTTGTGCTCGCTGGGGCCGCGGCCGCTATGCCCGTCCCGGCCGGCTCCTGCCAACCGGGGGCGCCCGGATCGGGGACGATCACAGGCCTGGTGGAGACGACGTGGGACGATCCCGAACGGGTGCTCGCCGCGTCGGACTTTATTCTTCGTAGTAGCGATTGCGTGGCCGAATGCGCTGGGACGCCGCAGCTCTGGTACGAGCGCGTGCAAACCCAACCGTGCTACGCCTGCACGCGCTTCTGGAAGTTCAGCGCCGGTGGCGGCTGTGCTGGGGCATTTCCCATGAACCCCCTTGGGGTGGACACCTTCGACGGCCTGTTTGTTCGCGACGACATTTGGTTGCAACTGTACGCGGGAGCCACCGACCAGAGTCCTTATGGCCCCGCGATGGTTGGGCCGCAGTTTGTCTCGATCGACATCTGGCGCGACGCCTACCCTGCGTGCGAAGGCTTCGAGCCCGGCACGTTCTTCGTATCCGGAGGAGAGGGCGGCCTATCGAACTACTCGATCCGGATCAGCCGGGACGGCCCGATACACACGACCGCCTCGCCAACGCCCGCACGGCCAGCAGATGACAGGACGTTCCTGCACGCCGGGCCGGGAGCGCCGATCGAATGTCGCTGCGGGACGATTGAGCTTGACATCGACGTGACGCGCTTCGCGGGGCCGACGAACGCCGACGGCACGCTTACGCTGGCGTCCGTACTCAAGCAGAACCAGCTCATCGGCGATTACGCGACGCTGCTGATCATGGCCTGGGACGTCGATTCGAGCGCCAACGAGCCGGGCGTCCTGCCGGAAATGGACCAAGTCTATTTCAACGGCGAGCTGGTGGCCAGCCTAGACCCCGGCAACGCGCAGTTCCTGGTGGGCGAGAATGGCCAGTGGCGGCTCAACTCGTTCCGCATCCCGATCGAAAAGGTGAAGTTCCCGTCCGCGCCGGGACCTGCGGGTCCGCCGGCACAGCCGCCGCAGCCAGCCGCCAACAGCGTCCGGATCGAGATCGACGTGGGCAACCCGCAGCCTGTCTGGTGCACCGCGGTGGATTGGGCGGCGCTGCTGATCGACGCCATGTCGCCGGTGATCCTGGTCCATGGGATCACCGAGTCGGCGGAGATTTGGATCGGCCGGAACCCTGCCGATCCCGCTTCTCCGCAGTTCATGGACCCACCGTTCGCCTTCGCTTTGGGCGCCCTCGGGCTCGTGTGGAACAACTCGATCGCGCTCGAAGGCGACGGTAACGCCTCATCGCGGACAACGCCGACGATCTCCGGGTCGAGTTGCCCCGCTTGGCGACGCAGTATGGTGTGGACAGCTTGCACGTGGTGTGCCATAGCAAGGGCGGCCTCGACGCCAAGAGCTACCTGGAACGCTTTCATCCGGCCAACAGCGCGCAGTTCAAGGTGCTCTCGCTGACGACCATCGGGACGCCGCACGCCGGCAGCGTATTGGCCGACATGTGCGTCGAGCGGAACGCGCAGATCACGCAGGGAGGCACAGTGGAGTTCCAGGGGTTCCCCTGGTTCACCGGGGTGCGCCCGAATCGCTGATCGTGCTGACGGTGGGGCAGACGCAACACTACTTCGCGTCAGAGTTCGACGGCTTCTCCGGTAGCGGGGCCGACTGCAACGCCAACGGCCAGCCCGACGACTGCGAATGCCTGGGCGACATGGACCTCGACGGCGTCATCACGCTTGCGGATCTGTCGATCTTGCTGTCCGCCTTCGGAACCTGCACGGGCGAACCGAATTACAACCCTGCGGCGGACTTCGACGCCAGCGGCTGCGTTGACCTGGCCGACCTCAGTTGCTTCCTCAACCGCTTCGGCACGACCTGCCCGTAGCCGCCGGGGGCTCCATCGGCGGCTCGCGGCGATGCGCCCGGCCGTCTTTGCCGCCGTAGACGCTGCTGCTATGCTACGAACAGCGCGCAGGGTCGAGCGACGCGGCGGTGCGGCGGCGGCCGGTCGCGGTTCGGTGCGTGGTGCGGCTGGCGCGTGTCGGGCAGGCAGGAGATCAGGCGTGGCGGTGCAGAGAGCCAACCGGTACGAGAACCAGGCCAAGCTGGCCCTGCTGCTGGCGGTCGTCGGCGTGCTCTTCGCCCTGGCCGAGGCCGCCATGTTCCTCGTACAGTTCAAGCCGGCGGACTTCGAGGCCCGCATGGGGCCGCGGCGATCCTATGCGATCCTGGCGGCGGTGGCGGCGGCGCTGGGGGCCAGCACGATCGGGTTCTTCGTCGCGCTCAACAGCGTGCACCGCCTGAACCCCAGGCCCAATCTCTCCTGGACGGGCTTCTTCCTCAACGCACTGGCGTTGACCATCGCGCTGTGCGTGTTCATCGTCTTCTGGTTCTCCACCGAAATCGTCGCGCCGCCGCGGCCGTGAAGGCGCGCGTCGCGGACGAGGAGCGCGCTGCTCGCGCGGCGTGGCGTCACGCTCCAAGCGAAGCTGTTGCCTACTGGCCCGGAAAAACGATCAGCCGGTCGTGCGCCAGCAGCGCCAGGTCGTCGATCCCGTCGCCGTTGATGTCGCCCACGGCGATGTCGTGCGGCTCGCCGCCGCGGTCCGGCTCCTCGCTGAAGCGCTTGCCCTGAAAGACCTGGAAGCGCAGCGCCCGCACGAGCGAGCCGTCCGGCCACGACGTGAGCACTTCGATGTGCGCCTTGCGCGAATCCACGACCGCCACGTCGCGCACGCCGTCGCCGTTCAGATCGCCCACGACCGAATCCTGCAGCCAGGCGTCCTTGATGTCGGTTTCGTAGCTGTGGCGCTCCAACAGCGTCGGGGCCGGCTCGCCCGGCCGCAGCAGCGCCAGCAGCCGCGCATCGGCCATCAGCAGGGCCGGCGTGCCGCCCAGGGCGACCGCCTGCATCGCCGTCAGCTCGAAAGCCCCGACCGGCATGGTCTCGGCCACGCCGTACGTGCGGTCTGCCCGCCGCCGCAGCACCGCCAGCTCGCGCGCCTTGCGGTCGTACATGGCGATCGTCGGGCTGCCCGGCTCGGCCTCCAGCGCCGCAACGCCAGCGATCTCCGCATCGGCGGACTCCGGGTTGTACTGATCGACCACCGTCCACTGCCCGTCGCGCACGGCCAGCGCCCGCACGAGGTTGTTCTGCGCCAGCAGCAGCTCGGGCAGACCGTCGCCGGTCACGTCAGTCAGCGCGGCGCCTTCGATGGCCGCCTTCTGCACCACGCCCTCGCGCGCCGCCGGCCCGCTCAGCAGCTCGAACGCCCCGTCCGCTTGCTGCAGCAGCGTGATCAGCGGATTGAAACGCACAAACAGCAACAGGTCGTTGCGGCCGTCCTGATTGATGTCCACGAAGCGCAGCCCGGCCGCGTCGTCGTTGAGCTTCGGCAATTCGACGGACGACTCCGCCCCCTGCCGCGGCCGCAGGTGCAGCGTCGCTTTGCCCTCGCGGCGCATGACGTACGCCAGGTGCGTCGGCGCCCCGCCGGCGGCCCGGCTGCCGACCGCGACCACCAGCGGCTCGCCCTCGGCCAGGCGGTCCAGCGGCTTGGGGAACGTGAGCCGCCCGTCCGCGTATTGCGAGACGCCGATCGCTTTCTCCGCCGCGCTCACGCTCAGCAGTTCGTTGCGGGCGTCGCCGTCGAGGTCGGCGATGCACAGGTCGAGCGTTTTGGCCAGGCCGGGGAACAGGGCGGCGGGGCGAAAGCCATGCGGACGACCCTCGAAGAGAATGAGCTGCGCGGCGTCGGGGTCGGCGACGACACAGTCGGTTTCGCCATCGCCGGTGAGGTCGCCGATCGCCAGCGGCCGCTGCTTGCTGCGGCCCGAGACGGGGTACGAATACATGAGCTGCGGCCACTCGACGCGGGCCGCGCCGCTCTCCGGCACGCCCCAGCGATAGTGCTTTAGCCGCCCGGTGGTCGCCTCAATCGCGAACAGGTCGTCGCCGCCGTGCGCCCGGGCGACCGTCATGCTGCGCAGCTTGGGAATCTTGATCCGCCGCCATGCGCCCAGCGCGCCGGCCGCATCCTGTTGGATGACGTACGCGCCGTACTCCTCGTCGTCCGACCCGACGATCAGGTCGTCGCGCCCGTCACCGTCGAGGTCGGCCCGCAGCATGAGCAGCGGCTGGGCGATGCTGTGGGCGATGCGCTCCGGCTTGCCCAGGCCGCCGTCGGGCTTCTGCGGATAGATCAGGACCGCGCCCTCGGCCCGCAGCGCCGCGTCCGTACGGCCGTCGCCGTTGAAGTCGCCCACCGCCAGGCAGCCGGGCACCGCGTCGCCGGCGGGCGCGCGCAGACCGACCGGCGTGCCGAAGCCGCCCTCCACGCGGGACGGCACGACCACCAGCTCCTTCGGCTCGCCGAAGAACAGCAGGTCCGGCCGGCCGTCGCCGGTGAGCTCGGCGATCTCGAGGTGCGCGACGCGCTGCGCGACCGGTACGTTCTCGTTCCGCAGGCTGCCGCGGCTGGGGACTTCGTTGCGCTCGGTCGGCGCCGGCGCGCTGGCGGGCGGCCCACCCGGCCGCGGCTGATAGAAGAGCTCGACGCGGTTCTGCCAGCGGTTGTAGACGGCGATGTCGCTGCGGCCGTCGCCGTCGAGGTCGCCGACGCGGAGCTGCGCGATGCCGGGCTTGAGCCGGTAGATCTCCAGCGACGCGAAGCCGAAATACTGCCCCAACTCGGCCTGCTGTTGTTCGCTGAGCTGCGCGGGCGCTTCGACGGCGCACGCGAATCCCAGCCCGCCGATCAGGGTCGCCGCCAGCGTGGTTGGCTGCATGGCCGCCTCCGGTTGTGAGCGAACGTTGTTGGCGCGAGCCGCTCCGGCCGCGGCCATTGTAGGTGAGGCGTACGACTGCGCCTAAGCCGCGGGCGAAACGTCCACCCCCGAGCCGGAAGACAGGCCCCGCAGCGGTCTTGGCCAGCGCTACGCCGCGCGAGCTGGGCCTCCATTCTTTTTTCGACGCGCGGCTTGCATTCTCTGGCGGTGTTCGTATACTTTGGCATTGGGTGGAGTTGACGATCGGCGTTGAGGATTCAGCTTCTCTGAAGAGCTTTTCCCCTTCTAGCCTACCGCACTTCTACCTGCGGGCCAGCGGTTGGCCCCTTTCAAGCGACCCTGAAAGGAAACACCGGGTCGAATCGCCCTGAACAGGAGAAATGTGCATGGGCAAGAAGTTGTATGTCGGCAATCTGGCCTACACCGTCACCGGCAGCGACCTCGAGCGGCTGTTCTCGCCGCACGGCCAGGTCGAATCCGCGCAGGTCATCACCGACCGTGACAGCGGACGCAGCAAGGGCTTCGGCTTCGTCGAGATGAGCTCGGCCGAGGAAGCGGCGGCGGCCATCGCCGCCCTCAACGGACAGCAGCACGACGGCCGCGCCCTGACGGTCAACGAGGCCAGGCCGAAGGAGAACAGCGGGCGCTCCGGCGGTCGCGGAGGCTACGGCGGCGGACGGCGCTGGTAGCACGCCCGCGTCAGTGAGCACACGAGGGGGCCGCTTCGGCGGCCCTCTTTGTTTTCTGCCTCCACGTCGCTTCCGCCGACTTGGAGGGCAGGCTGGCGCGTGCCGCTCTGAAAGACGGGCGGCCCGCCCATCGGAACGGCACGCGCGAGCGTGCCGGCCGATGCAGGCGCGCTCCGCTTCCGGAGATCTTCGTGAGCAGCTCCCACATGCGGTGGGCAGTGCCCACGCTACTGCTACTCCGTGATCAGCATGACGTCGCCGTAACTGTAGAAGCGATAGCCGTTCTGGATCGCGGCCCGGTAGGCGGCCCACGTGGCTTCGATCCCGGCGAAGGCCATGACCAGCGCCAGCAGGGTGCTGCGCGGCAGATGGAAGTTCGTGATCAGCGCGTCGACGTTGCGGAAACAGTACGGCGGGTGGATGAAGATGTCCGTCCAGCCGGCGACCGGTTCGCGGCCGTCCAGCTCTGCACGCGGCGGTTCCCGGGCTGAGCCGAGCGTGATCGGCAGGGACTCCAGCGCGCGTGCGCTGGTCGTGCCCACGGCCACGATGCGGCCGCCGGCCCGGCGGGTCTCGTGCAGCGCAGCAAGCGTGGCCGGCGGCAACTCGAACCATTCGGCGTGCATGCGGTGCTGCGCCAGGTCCTCCGCCTCGATCGGTGCAAATGTGCCCCGCCCCACGTGCAGCGTCAGGAACACCTGCCGCACGCCGGACTCGCGCAGCCGCTCCAGCACCGCCGGGGTGAAGTGCAGGCCGGCCGTCGGCGCTGCCACGGCCCCCGGCCGGGTGGCGTAGACCGTCTGATACCGCCGGGCGTCGGCAGGGTCGGGCGGCTCACGCTGAATGTAGGGCGGGAGCGGCGTCTGGCCGACGCGCGCCAGAAGGTCGAGCGGGTCGATCGGCGCGGCCGGTTGCACGGACCATTCGCCGCGCTCGTGCCTCTCCACCAGCGTGAGTTCCACCGAGTCGTCTCCGCAGCGCAGGGTCTCGCTGACCCGCAGGCGCGCGGACGAACCGAGGAGAACGCGCCAGACGTCGCGCTCGCGTCGCAGAAACAGCGCCTCGACTCGGCCGCCGCTGGCCCGTCGACAAAAGAACCGGGCCGGGATGACGCGCGTGTCGTTGCAGACCAGGCAGTCGCCGCGGCGCACGTATTCGCCAATCTCGCGGAAGACCCGGTGCTCGATGCGCTCCGTCGCACGGTGCAGCACCAGTAGGCGGGCGGCGTCGCGCGGCTCGACGGGGTGCTGCGCGATCCTCTCCGGCGGCAAGTGGTAGTCAAGCTCCTGGCGACGCATCGAACGCGGCTCGAACGCGGGCCGGCGTGCCAAGCCCCGGAAAAACCCCTACACTCTGCGCATGAACCGCCACGGCCCGCTGCGCATCGAAGTGTATAACGATCCGCTGTTCTACGAGAACGGCATGGTCGTCTGGTGCGTCGGCGAGGCGGAGGCGTGGATCGTCGACCCCGGCCTGCCGCCGCAGCCCGACCAGATGGTCGAGGGGGTTCGATCGCACGGGCTGACGCGGCTGGCGATCGTGCTGACGCACTGCCATGCGGACCACATCGCCGGCATCGCTCCGCTGCGCGAGCGATTGGGCGAAATCTCGATCGTCTGCCCCCGCCGTGAGCTGCCGCTGCTGACCAGCGCGGAAGAGAACCTGTCGGCCGGGCTGGGGATGCCGGTGGCCGCCCCGCCGGCCGACCAGGTGGTCGAGCCCGGCGAAGCGCTCTGGCTGGGCGATCTGAACTGGGTGGTTCTCGATGTTTCCGGGCACTCGCCCGGCGGGGTGGCGTACTATTGTGCGCAGGCCGGCGTGGCGCTGGTCGGGGATGCGCTGTTTGCGGAGGGCATCGGCCGCTACGACTTCCCGCACAGCGACCGCGAGCGTCTGCTGCGAAACATCGAGGAGAACCTGCTGGCGCTGCCCGACGGCACCACGATCTACCCCGGCCACGGGCCGCCCGCCACCATCGGCCAGATCAAGGTCGCCAACCTGACGCTGCTCAGCGAGCTGAGTCGATGATCCTGCTGACATCCATCGCGCTGGTCCTGCTATGCACGGGCTGCACGGCACGGCATGCGACCGTGGCCGACGCGCTGCCGGTCGGCCGCATCGCTCGACCGTGGACCCTCGACGGCGCGGTCTGGCACGGCTCGTTCGACGCCGCCGCCCCGGCCCTCGGCGACGAGGCTCAGCCCTGGCGCGCCCGGCAGCCGACCGAGGTGTGGCTGGCCAACTACACACACGCCGACACGCCCGCGGCGCGCCTGACCGTGCGTGTGTTTGCCTTCGAGACGGTCGAGCGGGCGAGGACCGCGTTCCAGAGTTGCCGCACACCCGACGCGCCACCGTTTGAGGCCGGCGACGAAGGCTGCTGGACGCCCGACGGCGTGTTGTTCCGCTGGGGCCGGCTGGTGTTCGACCTCTTCGCCCATCAACCCGACGCGCCGCCGGAACAGACCGTGCTCCTGGTCGGCCTGATCGAGCAGCGCATGCCGCCGGGGCTGCCGGAGACGCCGCGATGAGCGCACCGCGCCGCACGCGTGCATGCCGGTGGAGCGCGGCCCTCGTGATCGCCTGGGCAGCGCTGCCCGTCCTGCTGGGCGGCTGTGATGGGAATTCCGCCGCGGGGCAGTCGCCAGCCACGGCGGCCACGCTGCCGCCGCCCATCCCCGCGGACCGCCGCTCCGGTTGTCCGGCCTCCGCGCCCGCCGTGCACGACTGGGTGATTGCTCCCGAAGTCGACGACGCGGAGAAGGCGCTGCCGGCGCTGCGGATCGCCAGCACCGCGCCGAGCATCACCGAGGTGTGTTGTGCCCTGGGGCTGCGCGCTTGCCTGGTGGGCCGGTCGCGCTATTGCACGTACCCGCCCGGCATCGAACAGGTTCCATCGCTGGGCGCGCTGGTGGACATCGACGTGGAACGGCTGCACGCGCTCAAACCCGACCTGGTCCTCGTGGCCGGCCGCAGCCAGGCCATCCGCGACAAGCTCGACGCCTTGCAGCTCAAGTACGTCTCCATTGGAGACGAAAGCCTGGCTGACATCTACAACGGTATCCGCCGCATCGGCCAGCTCACCGGCCGCGTGCGCACGGCGGAGCGCCTGTGCCGCGGCATCCAGGCGGACGTGGAGGCCGTGGCGCAGCGCTATGCCGGCGGGCCGAAGCGCCGCGTGCTGCTGCTGGTCGGCGTGCTGGCCGATCCGCCGCGGCCGCCGACCGTCGCCGGGCCGGGCTCGTTCTACGATGACCTGCTGCGTCGCGTCGGGCAGGAGAACGTGGCCCCGCCCGGGCATGTGCCGTTCGGGGCGCTATCGCTGGAGTACATCGTCCGCGTCGATCCGGAGGTCGTCATCGAGCTCGATCCGGACGGCCGCGCCCGGCCGGAGGGGGACGCGGACGCGCTCCGCGTCTGGAGAAAGCTCGGGCCGCTCCAGGCCGTCGCCGCCCGCCGCGTGCACGTCATTCCCGGCCCGCAACACTACCTGCCCGGCCCACGCATCGCCGAGACCTTCGAGCAGCTCAGCCGGGCCATCGCCGGCCGCCAGCCGTGACTACGCTCCCGCACGACCTCGCGCCGCCGTGGCGGCTGACGTGCCGCAGCCTGAGCGTGCGGCGCGGGGCCAGCCTGGTGCTGCGCGACGTGAATCTCGAACTGCGCTCTGGCGAGTGCGGTGCGCTGATCGGTCCCAACGGAGCCGGCAAGACCACGCTGATGATGGCCCTGTTGGGTCTGCTGCCGGCCGAGCGCGGCAGCGTGTGCATCAACGACGTCGAGCTGCGCGAATTGCCGGCCCGCGTGCGCGGGCGGTTTGCGTCCTACGTGCCGCAGCTCGTCGAGCGCATCCCCGCCTTCACGGTGTACGACATAGTTGCGGGCGGCCGCTACCCCTACGTCTCGCCGCTGGCGCCGCTCTCGCCCGCCGACCGCGCCGCCGTCGCGCACGCGATCGAGCTGGCCCAGCTCGCCCCCCTGGCGCAACGCCCGATCAACGCCGTCAGCGCCGGCGAGCGGCAGAAAGCGCTGTTGGCCGCCGCCATCGCCCAGGACGCACAGGTCATGTTCCTCGACGAGCCGAACACGGCCCTCGACCCGGCCTACCAGATCGAGCTGGTGCGCATCCTGCGCGACTGGCACGCCCGCGGCCGCGCCCTGCTCATCATCAGCCACGACCTGCACCTGCCGGCCGCAGTCGGCGGCCGCGTCATCGCCCTGCGCGACGGACGCATCCTCGCCGACGGCCCGACCGAGGCCATCCTCACGCCCGCTCAGCTCGGGCAGATCTACAACGCCAGATTCGAGGAAGCCGTTACGACCAGCGGCCGGCGGCTCGTCCACCCGAGTTGGTGGTAGCCCCGCCGACAGCGCCTGCGCTTCTACGCTTCCGCTCGGAGCGGGCCGGCAGTGGCGAGCGGGTGAAGACCCGTTCATAATGCCGCCCGTGCCGGAGGTCACGCCGTGAAACGGATCGCGCCGCCGCTGCTGCCGCTCGCCTGCGCCGCCCTGCTGCCGGCGACTGTCGGTTGCTTGGGCCGACCCAGCTACCGCTTGCTGCACGTGATCGGCCTGGCCGAGAAGCCGCTGGTCGTGTCGCTGGTGCTGGAGCGCTCCCCCGACGAGAGCAACCCGCCGCCGCTGCTCAACCCGTTCGAACCGTACGGTGAGCTGTTCAAGGCCCTGGGCCAGGCGGCCGGCAGCAAGGTGATCGGCGACCTGTGCTTCCCGTTCCAGCTCGAGCCGAACCTGGGGCTCGGCATCTGCCATCTGGCGATTGTCTCGCCGCTGCAGTACGCCCAGATCACCCACCGCGAACCGTTCGAGGTGCTGGCCGTGGCGGCGGATGAAAAGGACCGCGCTGCGCGCAGCGCGCTGCTGGTCGTCGCCGCGAGCTCGCCGATCCAGACGGTGGAGGAGCTGCGCGGCCGCAAGGTGGCCTTCGGCCCGCTGGCCGACGCCCGCACGCACCACGCTGGCCTGATGCTGCTGGCCGAGCACGGCCTGAGCGCGACCGACCTGTCGCTGGAACTGCTGCCCCTGCCCGGATCGCTCAAGCACTTCCCGCACATGCGCGGCGTGGCGCAGAGCGTGATCAACGGCAGCTCGGACGCGGGGCTCATCGACGTGGCCGCGTGGGAGCGCTTCCCCGAGAGCGACGCGCGCCCGGACGAGCCGGTCCGCGACAAGCTGCGCGTGCTCGCTGCCACCGTACCTCTGCCCGACGCACTCATCCTGCGCTCCCCGACGCTCGACGACGCGACCGCCGGCAAGGTCAGGCAGTTCCTGCTGTCGGCCGCCAGCACCGCGCCGGACGCGCTGCGTCCTCTGCACCTGGGCGGCTATCACGCCCCGACGCCGGAGCTGCTCGACACCTGCGTACGCGTGGGCCAGATGCAGCCGCCGACGACCCAAGGGGCCGCAGACGCCGCGGCGCCGCAGTAGCGCGCCTGAAGTCCGCAAGACATTCACAGCGTCACTCAGCCGCCCGTGGGCGATTTCAGGTGTTTGCCCGATTGCATTCCTCCGAGGTTGTGTTACTGTAGCCAGGAGGGGTTTCAGGCGGGCGGGGAAGCCAGGCCTTGGGAGGCGGAGTGGCGCACCTCCCCCTGCGCCGTTGTCAATCTGCGCAGCGGAGAAGTCATACAGTAAGAGCGCGGCCGGAGAGGCGGCTCGAGGAACTCATGGAAGGCGTGTTCCGGTAATCCCGCTACGGACGGGAGCTTTTGGGCCAACACGATGCTTGAAACAGCGCTGCAAACTCTACCTTGGGTCCTGCTGCTTGCGGCCTTCGTGTGGAGCGCGCGTCGTTTCGCACACCTGTCGCACGTTTTTGAGACCGACAATTGGTTGGCCCAGTCTTCAAACCTGTTCACGCTTGTAGGAGCAGGCGCGCTGAGCATCCAGATTCTCTGCACAGTTGGCGCATTCGGGTGCTTGTACGTCTACCGAGTCACCGGTATGAGAACTGCCCTTGCCGCAGCGCTGCTTCTGGCCGCGATGGTTTTCTTCGACTCACTCGTGCTAGCGCGCCGCCGACGGAGGCGCTTGTTGCGCTGGATAGAGAGTCACCGGTACCGTGTCTGTCTCGGTTGCCTGTATCTGCTGGAAGGCTTGGGAACGACCGGTCGTTGCCCAGAATGCGGTCGGCAATTCGATGCTGAGGCCTCCCGCTCGTGGTGGGAACGCCTTGTGCGTGCCGAGCGCCGTTGGCTGTGACAGGAGCTTGTTGTCTCCAAAGAGGATTCAGAGGCCATTGACCGAAACTGCGATCACGCGTGATGCGCTCTACGAGCTGGTGCGCGCAAAGGGCTTGTCGCGCCACCCGGACCTGCCACATCGCTTTCTGAGCGTCGAGTTCGGGGCGACCACGCCCGGCTGTATCGTCGAGGACCGCTGCCTGATAGCGCCCGATGGAACTGCGACCTACCTTGCCCTTGGGCGCGTGCGCGAGGTATACGCCATCACCCTCGAACGGCCAACGACGCACCCGATCCCTGCGGAACGTCACGAGTACGCTTCCGTCGCCTGGCGAACTTTGGGGCCCATCCTGGCTCGAAGCTTTCCGCACCAGGCGGGTCTTGGGCGTATTCCCCTTGAGCTGGGACCTGGGACG
>Ga0209172_10004808_pt1 | contig 17378 bp, 9 predicted proteins | sample LarsenN4metaG_FD_184113 | JGI IMG/M metagenome (GOLD analysis project Ga0209172, IMG submission 184113) | Hot spring sediment bacterial and archeal communities from British Columbia, Canada, to study Microbial Dark Matter (Phase II) - Larsen... ... | reverse complement strand
CCCGCCGTCACCGTCCAGGTGAAGGGCGCCACACCGCCGGAGGAAACCAGCGTCTGCGAGTAGGCCACGCCCTGGACACCGTCGGCCACCGTCTGCGTCGTGATCTGCAGCGGCGCAGGATTGATGGTCAGGGTGAACTGGCGGCTCGCCTGCTGCGGCGTGCCCGCTGAATCCGTCACGCGGATGGTGATGTTCGCCGAGCCATTCACGGTCGGCGTACCGCTGAGCACACCACCGGTGGAAAGCGTGAGGCCCGTGGGCAGAGTTCCCGCTGTAACCGCCCAAGTGTAGGCCGGGGTGCCGCCTGAGGCAGTCAAAGTCGTGCTGTAGGCGACGTTCACCGTGCCCGCCGGAAGCGATAACGTATCCAGCGACAACGGCGGCGGGGCCACCACGATGGTGAACTGCCGTGAGGCCTGTTGCGATGAGCCGTCTGAGACGCGTGCAGTGAAGGTGAACGTTCCTGCGGTCGAAGGCGTTCCGCTCAGCAGGCCGCCCGCGGACAGCGTCAGGCCGGTGGGCACGCTACCGCTGGTCACGTCCCAGGTGAACGGCGCCACGCCGCCGGTGGAAGCCAGCGTCTGCGAATAGCTGTTGCCGACGACCGTGTCCGGCAGCGTCTGCGTAGTGATCTGCAGGGCGCTCGGATTGATGGTGACGGTGAAGTTGCGCGTGGCCGATTGTGCCGCGGAATCATCCACCCGCACGACGAACGAGAACTGGCCGATGGCCGTCGGCGTGCCGCTCAGGACTCCGCCCGTCGAGAGCGTCAGGCCGGTGGGTACCGTGCCGCTGTCGACGGAGAAGGTGAAGGCCGGTGTGCCGCCGGAGGCGGTGATGGTCGAACTGTAGGCGACGCTCAGCGTGCCGTCCGGCAGCGTGAGGGTATCGATGACCAGCGCCGACGGGTTGATGACGATGGTGAAGCCGCGGCTTTGGCTCTGCGCCGAATTGTCTGTGACCTGCGCCGTGAAGCTGAAGCTGCCGGAGACTGTCGGCGTCCCGCTGATCTCGCCCGTGCCGGTATTGAGAGAAAGTCCCGTGGGCAGCGCGCCCGCAGTGATGCTCCAGGTGTACGCCGGCACTCCGCCCGAGGCCGCGAGCGTGGTCGAGTACGCCGTGTTCACCACGCCATCCGGCACGCTCAAGGTGTTGAGCGTGAGGCTGGTGGCATTGATGACGATCTGGAACTGCCGTTCGATGTGCTGGCCGGAGTTGTCGTCGACGATGACTGTGAAATTGAAGGTGCCGATCGCGGTCGGCGTGCCGCTGAAGACGCCGCCCGCGGAGAGGCTGACGCCCGTGGGCAGCGTGCCGCTGGTCGAAAACACATACGGCGCCAGTCCCCCGCTCAGCGAGATGGTGGCGGAGTAGGCCGACCCCTGGACGCCCGCCGGGAGCGAAGTCGTGGCGAAATCGAGCTGCGAGGCGTTGACCGTGAGCGTGAACTGCCGCGTGGCTGTCTGCGCTGAACCGTCATCCACCTGCGCCGTGAAGTTGAAGGCGCCGACGTCGTTCGTCGTGCCGCTCAGCGTGCCGTTGGCGGCCAGCGAGATGCCGGTCGGCAGCGTCCCGGAAGCAACCGACCAGGTGTACGGTGCCACACCGCCCGTGGGCGAGATGGTCGTCGTGTAGGCCGAGCCCGCCGTGGCGTTGGGGATGGTCTGTGTCATTACGCTCAGCGTCGTGGCGTTGACGGTGATCGAGAACTGCTGGCTGACGCTCTGCGCCGAAGCGTCCGTCACGTTGACGGTGAAGTTCGACGTGCCCAGGGCCGTCGGCGTACCGGTGATCGCACCCGCGCCCGACATCGAGAGACCGGCCGGCAGCGCGCCCGTGCTGACGGTGAAGTTGTACGGCGCCAGGCCCCCAGAGGTCGAGATGCTCTGGTTGTAGGCGACCGTCAGCGTGCCTTGTGGCAGCGTGGTCGTCGTGATCGAAAGCTGCGTTGCGTTGACCGTCAGGGTGAACTGGCGCGAGGCCGTCTGCGCTGAACCATCGTCCACCTGCGCGGTGAAGCTGAACGCGCCCACCACGGTGGGAGTCCCACTCAGTGTGCCGTCAGCCGCGAGCGTCACGCCCGTGGGCAGTGAGCCGGCCGCCACGGACCAGGTGTAAGGAGCGACACCGCCTGTGGGCGCGAGCGTGGTGCTGTAAGCCACGTTCACCGTGGCGCTCGGCACCGACTGCGTCGAGATCCCGAGCGTCGTGGCGTTGACGGTGATGGAGAACTGCTGGCTGACGCTCTGCGCCGAAGCGTCCGTCACGTTGACGGTGAAGTTCGAGGTCCCGAGTGCCGTGGGTGTGCCGGTGATCGCGCCCGCGCCGGACATCGAGAGGCCGGCCGGCAGGGAGCCGGCGCTGATCGAGAAGTTGTAGGGCGCCAGGCCGCCTGAGGTCGCGATGCTCTGGTTATAGGCGACCGTCAGCGTGCCCTGGGGCAGCGTGGTCGTGGTGATCGAAAGCTGTGAGGCGTTGACCGTGAGCGTGAACTGCCGCGTGGCCGTCTGCGCTGAACCGTCGTCTACCTGCGCCGTGAAGTTGAAAGCCCCGACGTCATTCGTAGTGCCGCTCAGCGTGCCGTTGGCGGCCAGCGTAATGCCGGTTGGGAGCGAACCCGAAGCAACCGACCAGGTATACGGTGCCACGCCGCCCGTGGGCGAGATGGTCGTAGTGTAGGCCGAGCCCGCCGTCGCATTGGGAATCGTCTGCGTGGCCACGCTCAGCGTCGTCGCATTGACGGTGATCGAGAACTGCTGGCTGACGCTCTGTGCGGAAGCGTCCGTCACGTTGACGGTGAAGTTCGAGGTCCCGAGGGCCGTCGGCGTGCCGGTGATCGCGCCGGCGCCCGACATCGAGAGGCCCGCCGGCAGGGAACCGGAGCTGATCGAGAAGTTGTACGGCGCCAGGCCACCCGAGGTCGCGATGCTCTGGTTGTAGGCCACCGTCAGGGTGCCTTGCGGCAGCGTGGTCGTCGTGATCGAAAGCTGCGTCGCGTTGACCGTCAAGGTGAACTGGCGGGAGGCGGTCTGTGAAGAACCATCATTCACCTGCGCGGTGAAGTTGAAGCTGCCCACAGCAGTCGGTGTGCCGCTCAGCGTGCCGTTCGCGGCGAGTGAGATGCCGGCAGGGAGCGAACCCGAAGCGACGGACCAGGTGTAAGGAGCGACACCGCCTGTAGGCGCCAGCGTGGTGCTGTAGGCGACGTTGACCGTGGCGCTCGGCACCGACTGCGTCGAGATCCCGAGCGTTGTGGCGTTGACGGTGATCGAGAACTGCTGGCTGACGCTCTGCGCCGAAGCATCCGTCACATTGACCGTGAAGTTAGAGGTCCCGAGCGCCGTGGGTGTGCCGCTGATCGTGCCTGCGGTCGAAAGGGTCAGGCCGGCCGGCAACGTGCCACTGCTGATCGAGAAGTTGTACGGCGCCAGGCCGCCCGAGGTCGCGATGCTCTGGTTGTAGGCCACCGTCAATGTGGCCTGGGGCAGGGTCGAGGTGGTGATCGCGAGGGGCGTGGCGACAACCGTCAGCGTGAACTGGCGGGTCGCTGTCTGGGAGGAGCCGTCATTCACTTGCGCGGTGAAGTTGAAGCTGCCGACCACGGTCGGCGTGCCGCTCAGCGTGCCATTGGCCGCCAGCGAGATTCCCGCCGGGAGAGAGCCCGAGGCCACAGTCCACGTGTAAGGGGCCACGCCGCCGTTCGGCGACAGTGTCGTGCTGTATGCGTTGTTGACCGTGGCATTGCTCAGCGTCTGCGTCGCGATGCTCAGCGTAGTCGCATTGACGGTGATGGAGAACTGCTGGCTGACGCTCTGCGACGAAGCGTCCGTCACGTTGACGGTGAAGTTCGAGGTCCCTAGGGCCGTCGGTGTGCCGGTGATCGCGCCCGCGCCTGACATTGAAAGGCCTGCCGGCAGCGCGCCCGCGCTGACCGTGAAGTTGTACGGCGCCAGGCCGCCCGAGGTCGCGATGCTTTGGCTGTAGGCGACCGTCAGTGTGCCGGCCGGCAGGGCGGCTGTCGTGATGGAAAGCTGCGTTGCTCCCACCGTGAGCGTGAACTGGCGTGTCGCCGTCTGTGCCGAGTTGTCGCTGACCTGTGCCGTGAAATTGAAGGTGCCGACCGCCGTGGGTGTGCCGCTGAGCACGCCAGCCGTCGAGAGGGTGATGCCCGCCGGCAACGTGCCTGCGCTCACCGACCAGCTATAAGGTGTGACCCCGCCCGTGGCCGCGAGCGTGGTGCTGTATGCGACGTTGACCGTCGCGGCCGGGATCGCCGCGGTGCTGATCTGCAACACCGGCGGCTGCACGATGAGTTGATATTGCCGGCTGACCTTCTGTCCGGTGGCGTCCGTCACTTCGACCGTGAACGTGAATGTTCCCGGCGTCGTCGGGCTGCCGGAGAAGCTGCCGTTCGCATTCAGCGTGATGCCGGGCGGCAGCGTACCGCCGGTCACGGCGAAAGTGTAAGGCGCGGTGCCGCCGCTGACCGCCAAGGTTCCGCTTAGCGAGGCGCCGACGACCGTCTGGTTGCCGCCGGTCAAAGACAAAGAGTCGATGACCAACTGCGCCGCGGTGACGGTCAATACATATTGGCGGGTCACCGTCTGCCCCGACGCGTCGTTCAGCCGTATCGTAATGGTCGGCGCTGAGGCCGTGGTCGGTGTTCCGGAGATCACGCCCGCCGCCGAGAGGCTTAATCCTGTCGGCAAGGTCCCCGAAGCGAGGCTCCAGGTATAAGGTGCCGTCCCGCCCGCTGCCGTCAATGTCTGGGTGTACGCCGTCCCTACGAGCCCTGACGCCAACGACTGCGTCGTGATCGAAAGCGTGGTGGCGTTGATGACGATGGAGAACTGCCGCGTCACCGACTGGCTCAGGCTGTCACTTACCACTGCGGTGAAAGTGAATGTGCCGGTCGCGGTGGGTGTTCCGCTGATCACACCGGCGGCTGACATAGACAGACCCGGGGGGAGCGCTCCTCCATTGATGCTGAACGCCAGCGTCCCGGAACCGCCCGAGGCGGTGATCGTCTGCGAGTAGGGAACGCCGATGACGCCGCCCGGCACGGACACCGTGTCGATCGTTAGCACCGCGGTGCTGACCGTGATCGAGAACTGACGCGTGGCTTGCTGGCCCGCTGAATCGGCGACCCGCAGCGTGAAGACGAATGTGCCGGACGTTGTCGCGTTGCCGCTGATCTGCCCGCCGCTGGAAAGCACGAGCCCGGCCGGCAAGGAGCCCGTAGTCAAAGACCAGCTATACGGTGACGTGCCGCCGGAAACGGCCAGCGTGACGTTATAGGCTCCGTTGAGTACTGTCGAGGAGAGCGTCTGGGTGTCGATGCGCAGGGGCGCTGGTCCCGACGGTGTGGTGGGAGTGCTGGTGGTTCCGCCTCCGCACCCGGCGGAGAACATGATCGCGAGGACGATCGATAGAATGCCGATGCACCGCACACGCCACAGCTTACGATTCATGCGTCTGACTTCCGATCGCGCCGGGGGATGCGCCGTCATCCAGCGGGACCGAGGAATACACACCTCTTCCCACTAATGTTTTGTTCCTGCCAGGATGGTGCCGACATTATAGTTGTGACCCATTGCAGTCCCTAGAGAAAATCCCTCCATTACGTAACGGTGCTGGTGCGAGCGGGATTGGTCGGTTGAGCCAACATGACCGTCCTAGTCCAAGTAACGCCCTAAGCGGGTTACCTGCAAGGGCGGTGCATGAAGCTGCAAAAGTTTGCATCCCGCCACTTTGGCCGACCTCGTCATCGTCAAAACCTGCCTCGGGTTCCGATGTTGACGCATGATTCAACCTTTATTTTGTTGTATTTAGACAGATTTCCGAATTACACAATCGCGGGGCTGGTCTTGGCACTCCGCTTGCTCTTTGTAGGGCGGGAACTATCAGAATCACTGGCTTTACTGGCTGAGGAGAAGAGGAAAGATCATGAAAAACAAGATTAGCTTACTGGTACTGGCGCTGGCGGTTCTGGCAGTTGCGCCCCAGGCAAACGCGGATGCGTTCTTGCTGACCAACGGGGGACCGAGTGTCACACAGAACTATTCCGGCAGCGGTTCCTTTAGCGGCGCCACCGGAAGTGCGACCTTTGTTCTGGTCGGGAACCAGCTGACCGTCACCATCACCAACACGTCATCGATGGGCAATGTTTCGATCAGTGGCCTGGGGTTCAACAGCACCCCGGACGTGACCTGGTCGATCGCTTCACAAAGCGGCGCGATCTCCGGCTGGGGCGTCCAGGGTTCTGGCATGGGCAACTTTGAAGTGGGTATCGGCAATGCGGGTTCTTGCAACACGGCGGGCACTCTGTGCAATGGCGAGTCCGGCAGCATCACCTTCAACTTGACGAACTTCAGCGGCAACCTGACGATTGATGCCTCGAGCCTGCACCTTCAGACCAACATCGGCAGCATCAAGCCGAACGGCACCACCACCACCGTACCCGAACCGGCCACCCTGTTCTTGATGGGCACGGGCCTTCTCGGTGCGGGGCGCATCATCCGTAAACGGATCCAGAAGTAACAATGGTCTGCCTGTGGTAGGGCGGCCCCTTGAGGTAAGGTAACTCAGGAGAATGAAAGTGAAAAAGTTTAGCTTAGTACTGGCACTCACGTTGATGGTCCTGCTCTGCGGTAGCGCAATGGCAGATGACCTGAACTTCAGCGGCGGCGTGCAGATCAGCCAAGGCGGATCGATCGGAACGCCGGCCGTGAACTTCACGTTCAACGGACTGACCGTCTCCGGCATGGGCGGCGATGCTCTGCAGGGCACCGCAGTGACCATCACCCCCAACACCGCCTTCTCGTTCACCAGCATCTCCGGTGATGTGGGCCTGTTCTCTCCAAACACAGGCACGCTTTCGCTGGGCAATGCGACTCTTGGGACCCTGACGGGCACGATTGACTTCGTGCTGATCAAGGCGGGCGGCTTCCCTGGCACGTTCATGGTGGAAGTGAAGCTCAGCAACATGACCATCACGGCAGGCACCAGCGCCTTCCTGACGGCCAATGCTGGCGCAACGGGCGGGGAGGGTGTTCTTACCTTCCAGTTCACGGCGCCCTCGGGCACGGGGCTCTATGATCTTCTCCACATGGGTCTCGGCACCGGCACGCTGGGTCAGACGGGCACCATCAACACCTCTGTCTCCGCGTCTGTTTCGGTACCGGAGCCGGCTTCCCTGGCTCTTCTGGGAACGGGCTTAGTATTGGGTGGACGCTTCGTGCGCCGCAAGCTGGCCCGCGCGTAAGCCAGGCAACTGATTCTGATAGGGAAAAGCACCGGGATTCCGGTGCTTTTCTTTTTGTCCAAAATGCCTGAAAGCCGCTCCGGACGCGGCTCTCAGCATGGTATTCTCGCAGGTAAGTCACCCGTGTTGAACGCCCTTACCATCGACGTTGAGGACTACTTCCATACGGAGGCGATGAGCGCCGCCGTCTCCCGCGACCAGTGGGATGTCCAGCCCTCGCGCGTGGAGCGCAGCACGATGGAATTGATGGAACTGTTTGATCGGCTCGGCGTCCGGGCCACGCTGTTCTTCCTCGGCTGGGTGGCAGAACGCTTTCCTGCACTGGTCAGCCAGGCGGTCAAGGCAGGCCATGAGATTGGCTGTCATAGTTACTGGCACCGCGCAGTCTTTCGCCTGACTCCTGCCGAATTCCAGGAGGACACCGCGCGTGCCAAGAAGGTCATCGAGGACGCGGGCGGGGTCCCGGTCTGGGGTTACCGCGCCCCCAGTTTTTCGCTGATTCCCGGGACCGAATGGGCGGCGGAAATCCTCGCCGAGCTCGGCTTCACCTACGACTCCAGCGTGAACCCCATCCGCCATGACTTCTATAGCAACGCCGGCGCTCCGCGACATCCGCACCAGATCGCGGGCGGCGCGCTGTGGGAGCTGCCCATAGCCACCGTGCGCTTTGCCGGGCAGAACCTGCCGGTGGGCGGCGGCGCGTATCTGCGTATCCTGCCCTATGCCTATTCCCGCTGGGGGCTGCGGCAACTGAATCGGGAAGAGCAGATGCCCGCGATGTTCTATCTGCATCCCTGGGAGATCGATCCAGGGCAACCGCGCCTTCCGGTCGGGGCAAAGTCCAGGGTGCGCCAGTACACAAATCTTGGCCATACCCTCGGCAAGCTGGAGGCCCTCTTGACGGCCTTTCCATTCGGCCCTGCGATCGAGGCATTTCCGCAGGTACGGGTGCCCTCAGCGGATAGAATGACAGGAGCCGTCCGCAACTGAATGAGCACCGCGCCCGCTAAAGCTGATTTTCTGCTCACCACCGGCCAGAGCCTCTGGACGCTGGCCCGCCGCTGGTGGTGGCTCCTGGCTGCGTTCGCACTGGTCTATGGGCAGATCCTGGTGGACCTGGTTCGCGAGTGGTGGACCAACGACGACTATTCCCACGGCTTTCTGGTTCCCATCGCCGTCGCCTACCTCCTCTACGAAAAGCGCCACGAGCTGGCGGAGATCCCGCCGGCGACTTCATGGTTCGGCTTCATTGCCATCCTTCTCTCGCAGGTAGTGCTGCTCGTCGGCTATCTCGGCGCGGAGTTCTTCCTGCAGCGCACCTCGATGGTGCTGTTCATCGGCGGGGTGGTCCTCTTCATGAAAGGTTGGCGCTATTTGGGCGCCGTGTTCTTCGGCCTGGTACTCATCCTGCTCGCCATCCCGCTGCCGGCCATCATTTTCAACGCCGTCGCGCTGCCTCTGCAGTTGCTGGCATCGTCGTGGGCGGAATCGTTCCTGCGCATCTGCCAGATCCCGGTCTATCGCGACGGCAATGTCCTCCAGCTCTCGACCCAACTGTTGAACGTGACCGAGGCCTGCAGCGGCATCCGCTCGCTGATGTCGCTGGTCACCCTGGCCATGATGCTCGCCTACTTCCTGCCCATGCGCTGGTGGGCGCGGCTGGCCTTCATCGCGACCTCGGTGCCCATCGCGCTGGCGGCGAATGCCTTCCGCGTCGGCGGCACGGGTTTGATGGCGCGCTGGTTCGGACAGGAAGCCGCCGAAGGGTTCTTCCACTCCTTCAGCGGCTGGGTGGTCTTCGTGGTCGCGTTCGTCATCCTGCTGAGTGAGCTCATGCTGTTGCAGCGCCTCGCAGGGAAGAGGAGCAACTCGGAATGAAGCGGAACATGGTACTGGTCGCAATCGTTCTCGTGCTGTCGTTCGGCGCGCGCATGTGGGTCAGCGCAGCGCCCCCGGTCCCTTCGCGGGAGTCGCTGGACGGATTCCCGAAGGAGCTTGCGGGCTGGAAGATGCAGGCCGAGGAGAAGATCCAGGACAACATCGCCGGCGTGCTCAAGGCAGATGACTACGTGCTCCGCTCCTACACCAAGCCGGGAGCCCCGGTGCCCGTGGACCTCTTCGTCGCCTACTACAAGACGCAGAAGGCCGGCGAAAGCATGCACTCACCCAAGAACTGCCTGCCCGGATGGGGCTGGCAGATCCTGGAGATGGACCGGGTGCCGCTGAATCCCTCTGACCCGCAGAATCCGGCCATCGTGAACCGTTACCTGGTGGAGAAGGACGGCGAGCGTTCGCTGGTCTTCTATTGGTACCAGGCCAACGGCCGGATGATCGCCAGCGAATACTGGGGCAAGGTCTACCTGGTCTGGGACGCATTGCGCACCGGCCGCCGTGACGGCGCCATCGTGCGCTTCGTGGTGCCGCTGCCCAAGGGTGGTGACGACGCCCGCGCCAACGATGCGGCGCTCGAATTGGCCCGCGCCTCCGTGCCGCTCCTGCCGAAATATCTGCCTGAATAAAAAAGGCCGCATCTCGCGATGCGGCCCGATTCACTCCGTTCCCTTACATCGCCAGCTCGGTCATGAGCTGTTTCACATCCTCGCGGTCCCGGATCTTGCCGTCCATCTTCAGGGCAGCATTCAGCGCGTTCTTCGCCTGGTCCTTCTTGCCCTGCTTCAGCAGGCTGCTGGCCAGGTGCACGCGATAGACCGCGTTGTTCGGGTCTTGCTTCACGGCTTCTTCGAGCAGCGGCACCGCCATGTCATACAACTGGCGGCGATGATAGATCCAGCCCAGGGTGTCGGAGACGTTGGCCGATTCCGGCATGGCGATCTTCGCGCGCCGCGCCATCTCCAGCGCCTTCTCCGGGTCGTTTAGCTTCTCCGAGTACAGGAAAGCCAGGTTGTTGGCCGCGACGCCCGCGTTCGGCTCCAGCTCCAGCGCCTTCTCGTAGGCCTTGCGCGCGGCTTCGGTGTTGTTCGCCTGCAGGTGCAGCACGCCCAGCATCGTCCACAGCCCGGCGCTCGAGGCGTTCAGCTTGGTTGCCTGCTCGAACTGCGCGATGCCCTTGTCCACGGCGTTCGTCCGGCCGTAGATGGTGCCGAGCATCGCATAGGCATTCACGTTGTTCGGGCCCATCTCCAGCGACTTCTTCAACGAAGCTTCAGCCTGCTCATAACGCCCGGCTTCCATGTGCAGCTTTCCCTGCAGCGCGTACAGCTCGGCGGAAGGCTTGGCCGCGATCTGCTCGCTGATCAGGGCCAGGCCGCGTTCCGGCTTGCCCTGCATGCGATAGAGATTGGCCAATCCTTCATAAGCCTCCGACATGCCCGGCTGCAGTTGCAGCGCCCGCTGGAAGTTCTTCTCCGCTTCAGCAAAGTTGCGCTGCAGGAGGTAGACAAAGCCCAGCCGCAGCGGCGCCTGCGGCGCGTCCGGACGGGCCTTCATGTAGTCGGTTAGGTCCTTGGTGGCCTTCTTGTAGTCCTTCAGGTTGGCCGCCGCGCTGCCGCGGAGCAGGATGGCGTCATATCGCTCCGGGCTGTTCTGCAGGGCCAGGTCGGCATACTGGATCGCCGCCTGCGACTGCCCGCGCGACAGCATCATCTCCGCCAGGGCCATGTAGGCGTCCGTAAAGCGCGGGTTCAGCGCGATGGCCTGCTCCAGGCTGGCCTGGGCGCGCTGCATGTTCCCGGTCTGCGCGTAAGCGCCGGCGCTGAGGTAGTGCAGCATCGGGATGTTCGGCTCCAGCTTCTGCGCCGCTTCCAGTTGCTCCACTGCTTTCTGCGGGTTGTTGCGCGCCAGCGAGATGCGCGCCTGCAGGATCAGCGCCTGCGGCTCCTTCGGGCGGTCTTTCAGCACGGCCTGCAGGCTGCGGTCCGCATCGTCCAGCTTGTTCTGCGCCAATTGCATCTCGATGTTCTGCAGCCGCGCCGGCATGTACGATGCATCCGCCTTCAGGATCTCGTTGTTGATGGCGATGGCCTCATCGAAACGGCGCTGCATCGCATAGAACGTTGCCAGGTTGAAGCGGGCCGCGGATGTGTTGCCCTGCAGCTCAGCCAGCCGCTTGTATGCCGTCTCCGCCTCCGGCAGCCGCTTGGTGCCAAGGTAGAAGTTTGCGAGTCCCTGGTATGCCTCCACCGAATTGGGATCAGCCGTTACGGCCGCCTTGTACTGGACCTCCGCCTTGTCGAACTGTCCGGTGCTGGCGTAGTAGCTGGCCAGCGTCTTGTGCGCGGCCACGTTCTTGGGGTCGATCGCGATCGCCTTCTCGAACGTCGTCCGGGCCACGTCGAGCTTGCCTGTAGCCGCGTGGAACATGCCCAGGTTGAGGTACGCCGGGACGTGCTTGGGCTGTTTGGCGATCAGCTCTTCGAGGATGCGCATGCCTTCCTTCACGTTGTTGTTGCCGGCATAGGCATTCGCCAGCAGCATGTGCGCGTCCGGATTGTCCGGGTTCTGCTTGATCAGGGCATCGGCCGTCTGGATGGCGTCCTGGTGCATCCGCGCCATCAGGTAGAAGCGGCCGAGCAGGAGCTGCGCCGTCGCGTTCTTCGGGTCGAGCTCCGTAGTCTTCTTCAGCTCGATGAACGCTTCGCGGTACTGCTCGTTCTCGAAATACACCTGCCCCAGCTTGAAGTGGAGGTCGGCCGAATTGGGATCGATCCGCACCGCGTTGCGGTACTCGATGATCGCTTCGCTGAACTGCTTGTTGGCGCGATACTTTTCGGCGCTGGCGACGAATTCAGCCTTCTGTTTCGCCGGGTCTTTCTTGCATCCGCTGATGCCGAAACACAGAGCCAGGGCGAGCAGGGAGATGACGATGTTCTTATGCAGTCTCATGAGGGTTACCTTTTGTTCGCAGTCGCGGACGTCAGTTCAGCCGGGGGTCGTTGGGCATGTTCGTCCAGGGGTTGTGGGGCTGGGCGGTCGAATGTCTGGACCGGGGCCCCGGGTTCAGGTTTGCGGCCCAGGAGTGCCTCCTGCCAGAAGCCTGTCCCCAGGCCCCCGTGGATGCATACATAGACCGCCGGACTGATCAGCAGATGATGCCAACCGTATCGAAAACTGAGCCGAATTGCAAAGGCCAGCGTTACTCCACCATATATAAGAATGGTGCCCGCCAGCGCCCACCCCGCCGCCGCCGAGAAGGGCGCCGACAGGGCCAGGCCCGCCAGCCAGAGCACGAATGCCGCCGGCACCAGTTGGGCCGCCGAGACGGCATCCGGATGTTTCCGCATGAACCGGTAGCGGCCGCGTCCGTAGCGTACCAGTTGCTTCCAGAGCGCGGTCAGGCTCTTGCGCGGGCTGTACAACACGGCCACTTTTGGGCTGGAATACGACTTGAAGCCCGCCCTCCAGACCCGGTGGTTGAACTCAACGTCTTCGCAGGCGTCGAAGCTCTCATCGTACATGCCTACCGTCTCAAAGACCTCTGCTCGGTACACCGCGCCTGAACTGGTCGGGTTCACGAAGCGCTCCTGCTCCATGTCGAAGATGGTGGAATCCCGGCCATGACCGATGACGGTGGCCCGCGTCCGCGCCAGCGCGTCCTGGAATCGCGTGTTCCCCTCCACCTGCAGCGGTTGCGGGCGGCAAAGGCACGCGGCGCCCGTCTCCCGCATCAGCGCGGCGATGTTCGCCAGGAGCGCGCGGGTCGGTATCTGGCAGTGACCATCAATGAACGCGATGACTTCACCGCGGCTGGCGAGCGCACCTACGTTGCGCCCCGCGCTCGAAAGCTGCTTCGGATTCAACAGCCACCGCACCGGCATACGCGCCGAAGTCGCGAACTCTTCAACCACCCGCCGGGTTCCGTCGGTGGAATTACCGTCCGCCACCAAGACTTCGAACCGGTCGGAGGGATAGTCCTGGGCCGCAAGCTGCTCCAGCACCGCGCCGATGTGCTTCTCTTCATTCCGTACCGGCATTACGACAGAAATGAACGGACGCTCCGGCAGCGGCGTCAACTCCTGCACCGGCGGCATGAACTCGTACAGCAGGTCGATCAACTGCTCCTGCTGCTTTGCCGGCGAATAGGCCTCCCGCACGCGTTGGCGGCCCGCTTCACCCAGAGACCGGGCCGAATTACTGTCCGACAGCAGGGTGCGCATCGCGCCGGTCAATGCGTGCGCGTCGCCCGGCGCTACCAGCTCGAGCGCCGGCTTTGGCCCTGCGATCTCCACCACTCCGCCGACCTTTGTGGCCACCACGGGAACGCCGGCCGCCATCGCCTCCAGCACAACGTTCGGCATCTCTTCCTTCAGCGAAGGGTTCACCAGCAGGTCCACCCCGCCGATGAGCTCCCGGAAGTCGCTGCGATGGCCCGCCATCACCAGGCGTTCTATGCCGACGGCTTCCTTGTCCAGCGCTTCGCGCATCGCGCCATCGCCGAAGACAACGAAGTATGTCTCCGGGAACTGCTGCTGGAGCGCCTTTGCCGCTTGGACGAAGTAACTCGTCCCTTTTTCCGGACTCAGTCGCCCCGCGCAAGCCACCACTCTTGCCGTCGCGGGAAGGCCAAGCGCCTGCCGCAACACGGCCCGCGCGTCTGCCTTCTCGGGCAGCGCCTCGATCGCATTGATGACGACTCGCGTCCGGCCCGCATGGCCCGCGGCATCCATCTCCGCGCGCTGCTTCTCTGAGAGGCAAACCACGCGGTTGCTGAATCGCAGTAACGCGCGATTCATCGCCTCATACGCGCGTACCTTGGCGTCTTCCGCGGTCCACCCGCGCAAAAAGCTCGCCACCGGAGTGCCGGTCCATCGTCCCGCCATGATTCCCAGAATGTCCGCTTTGTAGCCATGCGTGCAGATCAGCGCTTGGGGCTTCTCGCGCAGGAATCGCACCAGCGCGCGGAGGGCCGCCGCGGTTCCCGCGGGCAGCGCCAGCGTGGCGATGCCTTCCTTCTGCGCCGCGCCGAGCAGCGCTTCACCTTCGCCGTCGCCGACAAAACTCGCCAATGTCGACTCTGCGCCCGCGTCCTCCGCCAACTTGGCGTAGCGCAGGATCTGCCGCTCTGGCCCGCCCACGAACCGGCTCGCCCGAACATGCAGCACACCGCGGCGGTTCATCGTCCACTCCCTGCAGCGTCCTGCCACGCCCGCTCCGCCTTCAGGCTCAGCGCATCCCACCCATATTTCTGCTCGACGAGCTCCCGCCCGTTGCGCCCCAGCTCTCTCCGCAACTCCGGCGACTCCGCCAACCGGGCCATCGCTTGCGCGAACTCCTCAGGCTGGTCGGCAATGAGGATGTCCTTGCCGGGCGTGACCGCCAGGCCTTCGGCGCCGACCGACGTCGACACGACCGCCTTGCCCATCGCCAGCGCTTCGAGGATCTTCAACCGGCTGCCCCCGCCGATGCGCAGCGGCACGATCACGATCCCTGCCTCCGCCAGATGCGGACGCGTGTCCGGCACCTCGCCCGCAAAATCGATGCCGGGCCGTCCTGCCAGCGCCGAGCGCAGCGCCTCCGGCGCCTTGCGCCCGATGATCTTGACCTTCATCGCGGGCGTCCGCCGCAGTGCCAACGGCAGGATCGCGTCCGCGAAGTACTGGGCGGCGTCCACGTTCGGGAACCAGTCAAGCGCGCCCACGAAGACCGCCCGCTCTCCGTTCCCTTCGCCGCTGGGAGTGAAGTGTTCCAGGTCCACGCCGTTGTCGACCACTGTTGCCCGTGCCGCTCCCCATGCCTTGGCCTGTTCCGCATCAGCCGTGCTCACGCCGGTTACGGACGTCGCCCGCGCCAGCGCCCGCCTTTCAAAGCGCTCCATCTTGGCCGCCTGCGAGTGAAAAAACCACCGCGCCAGCGGATTTCCCGCGCTCTCCGCGCGGCGCTGCCATATTTGCGATTCAATGTTGTGGGTCGCGATCAGCGTCGGCACGGCGAGGCCGCTCACGTACCGTGCGTATGGGGTCCATTCGCAGTGGACCAGGTCAAAACTGCCAGCGGCCAGTACGGCGCGCAGCTTCTCGCGAAACCGCGCGGTGTAATGCTTGCTCACGGAGTACGGATACGGTGACAGCAGGTTGACCAGCAGCCGCGCGTAGAGGCCGAGGCCCGCATCCGGCCCGATCCCATCCACGCTCTCCACGCGCATCCCGGCTCGCGCCGCCGCCTGTCGCTGCTCTTCCGTCGGGTGTCCATGACAAAGGAAGGTGATGTCGTGCCGCTGCGCCAGCCGCCGCAGAAGGTTCCAGCTCCGGATCGGTTTGCCCGAGATCGGCGGGAAAGGGAAGTATTCATCCAGCACCAGCACGCGCAACCTGCGTCCCGCGCCCGCCTGCGCCGGGCCTTCCGCCGGCAGGGAACCCACTGCCGGAGGCATTACCGCGCTCCCTTCCCGAACAGCACGATCTTCACCGTCTGGAACAGGATCATGAAGTCGAGCGAGAGAGAAAGGTTCTTGATGTAGAACAGGTCGTACTCGAGCTTTTCCTTGGAGTCTTCCACCGTGGCGCCGTAATCGAACGAGACCTGTGCCCAGCCCGTGATCCCCGGACGCACCGAATGCCGCAGGTCATAGAAGGGGATCTGCTGCGCCAGCTGCTCCACAAAGTGCGGGCGCTCCGGCCGTGGCCCCACAAAGCCCATCTGCCCGTACAGCACGTTCAGGAACTGCGGCAGCTCGTCGAACCGCAGCTTGCGGATGATGCGCCCCACGCGCGTGATGCGCGGGTCCTTTTCCTGCGCCCACACTGGGCCGCTCATAGACTCTGCATCGACCCGCATCGAACGGAATTTCAGGATGTCGAAGGGCTTGCCGTTCTTGCCCACCCGCGTCTGCCGGTACAGCACCGGGCCCTTGGAGTCCAGCTTGATGGCCAGTGCGATCAGCAGCATCAGCGGCCCGCTCAGGATGATAGCCAGCACGCCGCCCATGAGGCCGAAGATGCGCGCGTAGGCGCGGCGGAACGGCGACTGCAGGAATCCCTCTGAGAAGATCAGAGCGCTCGGGTGGATGCTCTCCACCGGGATCTTTCCCGTGATCTTCTGGTAGAGCGTGCTGGCTTCCTCGATAAGCAGCCCCTGCATGCGGCGCTTGAGCAGCATGTTGTACGGAAGCTGTTGCCGCCGCTCTTTCAGAGCGATGATCACGCGGTCCGGCTGCGTCTCGCTGATGATCGATTCGAGGTGCGGCAGCGCTCCCAGGTCCTTCAAGCCTTCCACGCTGACCGTGGTCTCTTCGTTCTCAGAGACCACGCCCACTATTTGCAGCGGGAGGTCCGGACGCTTCTTGATCTCGCACGCCAGGTCTTCCACCGCTTTCGACGAGCCCACCAGCAGGATCTTCTCCCCGCCGCCGTAAGCGCGCGTAAGCCACTCGACAAAGAACCGCCACAGCAGGATGGTGAAGACCGTGGCCAGGATGGATATCTCCACCACGCGTTCGCCCAGCCGCATGTCCGGGAACATGAGGAACAGGCCGGCTAGCAGGATGGCCGCCGCCCCCAGCGCCTGCATCAGCCGCAGGACCACTTCCAGCTTCGACCCGATCGTGCGCAGGTCGTAGATGTCGGCGTAGTAGAAGCAGAGCTGGCAGATGCCCGTCACTACCAGCGCCTTGAGGAACAGGGACGGGTGCTGCGCGAGCGCGTCGGCGCCCATCTGCAGCGTCACCGTCGCCCAGATCGCCAGCAGGATCAGGACGTTCTCCGTCACCAGCAGCACGAATAGCCGGCCGGGGAAGTACTGGTTGAGTACTTTGATCATCGTTTCGTGCTTTTACCCAGGTAACCCGTGTAGTAGCGGCTTTGCGGCGGGCGCTTGGCTCCATTCAGTATCGTGCCCAGCAGCTTCGAGCCCAGCATGTCCGCCGACTGCTTCGCCAGCTCCGCCGGCGTTGAATGGGCGCGCACGGCCAGGATCGCCCCGTCCAGCAGCGGCGCAAGTCCTTGCGTGTCTGCGACCGGGATCAGCGGAGCGGCGTCCACTACGACGATCTCGTAATTACGCGTTGCTTCTTCGAGGAAGGCCTTCATTCGGGAGCCATTCAGCAGCTCTCCCGGATCGTCGGTGACCGGCAGTGCCGGCACCACATCGAGGTTGGAATTGATCCGCCAGGAGACCTCGGCGAACTCTGCTCCGTCGCGCAGGTAGTTATTGAGCCCCTTGG
>Ga0209172_10004802_pt1 | contig 17398 bp, 8 predicted proteins | sample LarsenN4metaG_FD_184113 | JGI IMG/M metagenome (GOLD analysis project Ga0209172, IMG submission 184113) | Hot spring sediment bacterial and archeal communities from British Columbia, Canada, to study Microbial Dark Matter (Phase II) - Larsen... ... | reverse complement strand
CCGACGGCCGCCGCACGCTGCGCCGCGCCGCGCCCGTGCACCTGCGCGGCATCGCCCGCCACTTCACCGCGCACCTCAGCGCCCAGGAGCGCCGCACGCTGACAACCGCGCTCGCCAAGGTCGCTCGGGCGAGCCGTGACGGGGGCGGCCGGTGACCGCACGCCCCGCCGGCGCGCGAGGCGTGCTCGACCGCGTCGCGCACTTCGCGCGGGCGTTCGCGCGCGACCGGCGTACCCTCGCGACGCTCGCGCTCGCCGTCGCCATCAACCTCCTCGCGCTGGCCCTCTACCTCTGGAGCCGCGGCGGCCAGACCACACACATCCGCGTCGAACAGCGCGGCGACCTCGTCGCCGTCTTCGTCGATGGCCGGAAGCAACTCGAACGTCGCGTCATCGCGCCCGAGGCCGGTGGTCTGACCCTCGTGCTCACTGACACCGACGACCTCCCGACGCTGCCGCGCCCGCGCGGCATCGACCGCGTCCGCGTCAGCGACCTCGACAGCGGCGACGTCCTCTTCGAGGACGGTTTCGACCACGGCCCGAGCGATGCCTGGGCGACGGTCGACGGGACGCTCGTCGCGGGTAACGGCGTCGCCGGCAGCCATCACGGCAAACTCACGCTCGATACCGGCCCCCGCGACTGGCGCGACGTGCGCGTCGACGTGTCCGTCAGCAACGTGATGGCGCTCACCGTCATGACGCGCGCGGCAGGCGGCCGGGGCGCCGTGACGACCGTCCGCACCTTCTGGTGGAACGACGACGCGGCCCGCACCGTGTCGGTAGCGTCCGGTGGCCCGAACGCGCTTGGCATCGGGCAGAAGGTGCGCCTCTCGCGCGCCGAGAGTCTGCGTTCGCTCGCCGCCATGCTGCTGCGGCCGTACCCGTACCTGCTCGCCCTGCTCGCCGCCGGTGTCGTCGCCGTCGCCCTCGTGCCGCGCACCTGGCAGGCGCGCGCCGCGGAGCCGGGCCGCCGCGCGCTCGCTCTCGTGCCTCTCGCGCTCCCCGTCGCTGTCCTCGCCTATCTCACCGGCGCCGTGCTGCTGCGCCAGGCGTACGTCGACCGCTCCCACTTCCCGTATGTTCCCGACTCCCTCGCGTATGTCTTCCAGGCGAAAATCTTCGCCTCGGGCCACCTCACCGCGCCGCGCCCGGCGGTCCCCGAGGCGTTCACCTTCTTCGACCCCGCGCCATTCGTGCTGCGTTCATCGTCGTGGGCGGCGCAGTTCCCCTTCGGGCACCCCCTCGTGCTCGTGCCAGGCGTCTGGATCGGCGCGATCTGGCTCGTGCCGCCACTGCTCGCCGCCGCCTCCGTCGCGCTGATCGCGCGCGTCGGCTGGCGGCTCTACGGCCCGCGCGTCGCGCTCCTAGCGGCCCTCCTGCTCGCGACGTCGCCCTTCTTCCTGATGAACGTGAACGACGTGATGTCGCACAACACCGCACTGTGCTACCTGCTCGTGTCGCTGGCGCTCCTGCTCGAACACCGGCGCTGGCCTGCCCTCACCGGCCTGCTCGCCGGCGTCTTCTTCGGGCTCCTCTTCAACACGCGCCCGCTCGCTGCCGTCGCTCTCGTGCCGGCCTTCGGCCTGCTGCTCCTCGGGCCCGCGCTCGACCGCGCGCGCCGCCGTGACACCGCGCTACACGTCGCCGGGTTCGCCGTCGGCGGCCTGGCGCTGTTCGGCGCGTTCCTCCTCTATAACCACGCCACCACGGGCGCCTGGCTGCGCACCGGCTACCAGGCGACTGGCGTCACGTTCTTCGAGCGGCCGACGTTCCTGCCGGACAACCAGCCCGCCCCCGGCCTCGGCTCGGCACTCGGCGCCGGCGGCAGCCACGACTCGAGCGTCGGCATCGCCAACGAACGCGTCCAGCTCGGCCTGCTCCTGCTCGTCCTGCACGGCTGGCCGGCCTACATCGGCCTCGGATTCGTGCTCCTCCCGTTCCTGCTCGGCACACGTCACCGCTACGACTGGTGGCTGCTCCTCGCCGCCGCCAGCACGACCGGTGTCTGGGTGCTGTTCGAAAGCACCGGCGTCATGCACGGGCCGCGTTACTGGTTCGAGGCGCTGCCATTTCTGCTGCTGCTCGCCGCGCGCGGCGCCGAGCGCGCCGCCGACGCCCTCGCCTCCGTCGTCGCGTCACTGCGCGGACGCCGCCCGCTCGCAGCCGGCGACCCGGCGCTTACCTTCGCCGCGCGCGTTCTCGTCTTCGCCTTCGTCCTCGCGCTCGTCGGCAGCAGCATCTACACCTGGCTGCTCGGGCGGAAGACCACGTGGCGCGCCGATTTCGTCCCGCCGACCCTCACCGCCACCTGCTGCGCCCTCGAGCTCGATGACCGCATCGCGCAGCTCGCCGAGCGCCAGCAGCTTCACAATGCGCTCGTGCTCGTGAAGCCATGTGAGACGTTCGTCTGCTACGGCAGCGTCTTCTGGCGCAACACGCCGACGCTCGATGGCGACATCGTTTGGGCCAAAGACGTGCCCGAGAAGCGCGCCGAGATCGTCGCGCTCTATCCGGGCCGCGCCACCTACCTCGCCACCTACGACCCGCCAACGCTCGTGCCGCTCGCCGCATCGTCCGTCACGCCCGCCGCGGCCGGCTCCAGCCGATAAAGGATCACGTACGACACACAGCCCGTCGAGGCGTCGCCCGAGAGTATCCCGGCGACGCCGCAGAACTGCCGCAGGGGGGTCAGCCGGTATTCGCCGCGCAGCCGATTGAGCATCTTGTCCGCCGAGCCGAAGTAATCGCTGCCGGTGTGGTCGTATGCGTAGTAGCGCACGCCGTTGGTGTCCAGGAACGCCCGGCTGAAGCGCTCGAACGGCACCGTCCCCCAGCCGAAGGCGTACATCCGGTCCTCGTATTCGGGACGCTGCTCCAGGAGCCAGAACGTCGCCCCCGGCCACCCGAGATAGAGCATGCCCGAACCGTCGTCAAGCAGCCGTTGCTCCGCGACATAATCGGCGAGCTGGCGCGTCGGCTGATAGTTGCGCCGCGCGCCCGGGTTGTCCGCGGCCAGGTACGTCACGGCGACGAACGCCAGCACCGGCGCTGCCGCCGCGAGCGCGTAGCGCGGCTCGACGCGCAGCAGCGCGGTCAGCCAGCGCGCCGCGGCGAAGGTGAAGGCGACGGCCATCACAACGAACACGGGCGTCACGTACGACGGATAGCGGCTGCGGTGCGAGAAGCCCGGGAACTGCATCGCGAAGAGCAGCGTGACGACCGCCATCCACGCCAGCAGCGGCAGCAGCGCGAACCGCCGCCGCAGCGCCACAAGCGCCGCCCCGAGCGTCCAGCCGGCGATCGCGAGCACATACACGGCGCCCCCTGCCTGCTTGCGAATCGAGTCGAAGTACAGATTCCACGCGCTGTTCTCGAAGCGGTCGCCCGCGAGGCCCGTGAAGTGGTCCCAGTAGAAGCGCACCGCCTTCGGCACCCACGACTTGCTCTCGTCCGTTGGCGCCGGCGGCGGCGCCGCCGTCCCCCCCGAGGCGTCGCTGATCGGCGCCGTCGTGATGATCGGCGCGACGACCGCGCGCGAGCGTTCGAACTGGTGGTTGAGCACCACGTAGGCGCCCAGGAACAGCGCCGGGATGACGAGCGCAGCTGCGACGTACCGGTCGATGAGCGGCGCCCGCGCCGCCAGCGCGAGCGCGGGCAGGGCAAGCAGGTACACCGGGACGAAGAGGTAGCCCGTCGAGTGGGCGAACAGCGAACAGCCCATGAAGACGCCGGCGAGCAGCAGGAGCGGCCGCCGCACCTGGCCGGCAAACGCGAAGGAGAGCGCGATCACGAAGAACGACACGACGTACGCCCCCTTGTCCGGTTCCGTCGAGTCGAACGAGAAGCGCGGCAGCAGCGCCACCAGCACCGCCGCGGCAAGCGCCACCGCCGGGTCGAACGCCCGCCGGACGACCGCGTACAGCGCGATCAGCCCGGCGATCGAGATCGCCGGCGTGACGACGAGCGGCGCGGTCGCGAGCGAGATGCCGGTGACCTTCGTGAAGCCGGCGAGGAGGAAGGGGATGAGCGGCGGGTCCGCGAAGAGCGAAGCCGGAGCGCCCAATTCGAGCGGTGGCCGCCACTCGCCCCGGCTGATGAACAGCGCCTTCGCCAGGATGAGGTCCGCGTCGCCGGACCCAAAGCTGTCGTGGTAGGCGAACGCGCCATACCGCAGCCGCGAGAACAGCCCGACGAGCGCCACGACCGCATACGGCGCGACGGCAGCGGCGCGACGCAGCCATCCCTCGAACGCCGGCGCGCCGGCGCCGGCACGGACGCCTTCGGTTATCGGCAACTCGGTTGTCACACAGCCTCGGTTCGGATGCGCTAGGCGGCCATTCTACGAAACGCCGCCGCGGTCGCCGCGTTGCCGCGCACGGATGGCGTGGCGCCCCGTCGGCTCAACCTGTGTGACAGTTCTCCAATGTGGATGGCAGGGTTACAAGCCGTATCCCATGTACCCATTGACAGCGCGTAAACCTGAAGCATAGGATAGGCCCCAATGACTCGGGCGCGGCACTCAGCCTCCGCGCCCGGGTCAGCCCCCGCTAATGGACCCAGTTCGGGGAGCAACTGCGGTCGCGGTGTGCCGCCGCCGTTCTGACCCCTCGCACTCTCGACGTCTGTCGGCCGCCGCGACGGTCCGCACAACGTGCCCGGGGAGGACACCATGCGTTACGTCACCGCTGTACTCGTCGCCGCCATCGCACTCACCGCCGCGCTCGGGCTCAGGGAATCGCCCGCGCGGGCGGCCTCCGGGACGGTTGTCGTCTCTCCCTCCAACATGGCCGGCTGGGTCTTCTTCCAGGAGACGGCCACCGCGTCCGGGAGCATGGTGCCCGGGCCTGCCCCCGCGCCGATGGGCGCCGGCAGCGCCAACTTCCTGGTCGCCGACAGCACCGGCGGCGAGATCCTGGCGACGCCCGCCTATAGCGGCGTCCGCTTCGTGGACATCACGGCCCTCTCGTACAGCACGTACCAGAATCCCGCCTCGCCCGCCCCCGCGATCCTGGCGACCGCGCTCCAGTTCGACGTCGACTACGACCTGACCGACCTCAACACGTCGTTCCAGGGCCGCCTCGTCTTCGAGCCCTATAACACCTTCACCGTCGTCAAGGGCGCCTGGCAGACCTGGAACCCCCTCGCCGGCAAATGGTGGGCGAGCGGCGCCCCCGGCAACGCCTCCTGTCCGATCTCGAGCCCGTGCACCTGGGGACAGGTGCTCTCGTTCTTCCCCAACGCCGGCCTGCGCGCCGGCGGTCTCGGCGGCACCTACTTCAAGGCCGGCTCAGGCTGGGCCGGCTTCGATGGCAACGTCGACGCCTTCACCATCGCTATCAGCGGCATCCCGACCACATACGACTTCGAGCCGAACTGCTCCAGCGACTGCTACGTTCGCACCGACGGCAATGACGCGAACCCCGGCACCGCGGACACGCCGCTGCTGGCGAAGCGCACCATCCAGGCGGCCGTGAACACCGTGACCCCCGGCGGCGTCGTCCACGTCTCCGGGGGCACCTACATCGAGAACGTCACGGTCTCGAACCCGATGACGATCACCGGCCTCGGGCCGCCGACCGTTGTGCGGCCGGCCGTCTCCGGTCCCACCTGCACGAGCGGCAGCGGCTCGCTCTGCCCGGGCGGCTCGAACGTCTTCCTGGTCCAGGCGAACGACGTCACGATCAAGTCCCTGACCATCGACGGCGACAACACGACGCTGACCAGCGGCGTCGTCGTCGGCGGCGCCGACATCGACGCGCGCAACGGCATCATCACGAACCACCTGGCCGGCACGTACCAGAACCTGAACGTCAACAACGTCACCGTCCGCAACATCTACCTGCGCGGCATCTACGCCTCTTCGGGTGGGTCGTTCAGCTTCACCAACAACAACGTCTCGAACGTCCAGGCCGACCCCGCCTCCGTCGCCATCTTCAACTTCACCGGGGGCGGCGTCATGGCCAACAACATCGTCACCGATGCCAACGACGCCATCTCGTCGAACTGGTCGACCGGGACCCAGTACCTCAACAACATCGTCAACAGCTCAGGCTCCGGCGTCCACAGCGACAACAACGGCGGCTCCGGCGGCGTCGGCGACCTCATCCAGGGCAACACCGTCCAGAACTGCGACCCCGGCGGCTACGGCGTCTGGACCTTCGCCCAGTACCTGAACATCACCGTGAAGAACAACACGGTGACGAACTGCGCCGTGGGTCTAGCTGTGTTTGGCCAGCAGGTCTCCGGCGCGACGACGACCTTCCAGGACAACGGCGTCGACGGCCAGGGCCTCGCCGGCAGCACCGGCGTCTACACCACGACGAGCCTCATCTCGTTCGGCTCGACGGACGTCGACGCCGTCTTCTCCGGCAACGTCATCCGCAACACCGCGGACGGCTTCTACATCGAGGCCGCGCCCGGCTACATGAACAGCACGACCGCCAACGTCAACGGCATCTACGGCCACAGCAACTCCGGCGCCACGTCCGCAGGCGGCGGCACCGTCGATGCCGACCTCCGCGCCAACTGGTGGGGCAACCCCACCGGCCCAGCGCACGCCCAGAACCCCGGCGGCACCGCAAACGGCGTCGTCGGCTCAGGCATCGCCTTCAGCCCGTGGCTCGGCTTCGACTCGCCCGGCGGCACGAACCCGCCGTTCACGCTCGCCTCGCCGATGACCTGGTACGTCAGCACCGGTGTCTGCAAGGTCACCTGCATCCAGGCCGCCGTCGACTTCTCGTCGAACGGCGACACCGTCCTCGCCAAGACCGGCACCTACCCGGAGCACGTCACGATCAACAAGGACATCACCGTCTCTCACACCTCGCTGCCGGTCATCGACGGCGGCGGCTCCGGTGACGTCGTCACGATCACCGCCGACGGCGCCACGCTCGACGGCTTCGAGATCACGAACGGCACCAATGGCGTCGTCGTCGCCTCGGGGGCGGACAACGTTACCGTCAAGAACAACCTCATCCACAACTTCACCTCCGCCGGCATGCGTGGCACGAACGGCACCGGCGAGCTCTACACGACGAACACGGTCACCGGCCCGCACACCGGCTCCTGCATCGGCGGCTTCTGGGGCATGCTGCTGCAGGACGAGAGCGGCACGATCAGCGGCAACGTCATCAGCGGCATCGGCAACGGCATCACCACCGGCTGCCAGGAGGGCCGCGCCATCGAAGCGAAGGGCGCCGGCACGCTCCAGATCACCAACAACAACATCAGCCAGTACCAGAAGTCCGGCATCATCGTCCGCGATACCGTCAACACGACGATCAGCGGCAACACGACCGCGGGCGAAGGGCTCTCGAACATCATCGCCCAGAACGGCATCACCGTGACCTCGGCCGGCACGACGTCGATCACCAACAACATCACCAGCGGCCACCGCTACACCGGCCCCGCCGACCCCGTGAGCTCGTGCGGCGTCCTCACGTTCAACACCGCCACGATCTCCGGCAACAGCTCGACCAATGACGAGGTCGGCATCTGCGCCATCGGCGGCACCAGCAGCCAGGTCACGAACAACAACATCATCAAGAGCACCCAGCAGGGCATCCTGGTCGACGGGGCGGCTTCGATCGCCGTCAACGGCAACCTGATCGACGGCCAGGGCTCCTGCACGACCGCCAACCCCGGCACCGACCCGGACACCGACGAGCGCTGCTACGGCATCTTCGCCGTCGACAGCACCGGCACGCTCTCGAACAACGTCATCAAGGGCATCAACCACGGCCCCTCGAACGGCCTCCAGAGCGGCGTCGGCATCCGGCTGAGCGCCCGCAGCGGCTCGGGCTCGTCGAACATGACGATCTCCGGCAACAACATCAGCGACGTCCAGAAGAACGCGATGGTGATCACCAACGTCTACGGCGGCGCCGGTGTCAGCGCGAACGTCACCGGCAACACCGTGGCCGGCAACGGGCCCGTGAACTACATCGCCCAGAACGGCATCCAGGTGTCCGGCGGCGCCAGCGCCACCGTCTCGAACAACGACATCAGCGGCTACGACTACACGCCCTTCACCGCCGCCGCCGTCGGCATCCTCCTCTTCGGCGCCGGCCCCGGCACGAGCGCGACGAACAACGTCGTCCACAACCTCATGGAGGGCGCCTACATCCAGCAGACCGACGGCGTCGTCGTTTCCGGGAACCAGTTCTCGAACGTGCGCGACACTGCCATGTTCGTCTACCTCTCCAACAACGGCTCCTACACCGGGAACACCGTGCTCGGCATCCCCGGCACGCTTTCCGTGCCGACGTTCGGCATGTACGTGTACGATGACACGAAGAACAACACCGTCACCGGCAACGCCTTCCGCACGAGCGACTACGGCGTGATCGTCGACTACACCGGCGGCGGCGCGCCGCTGAACAACGTCTTCAACAACAACTGCATCGCCGGCAACGGTATCTTCGGCATGGCCACCAGCGGCACCCAGTCCGGCGGTCCGGTCAACGCCGAGAACAACTGGTGGGGCGCCGCCGACGGCCCGAACCCGCCCGGCTCCGGCGACGCCATCGACTCGTCCGCAACGATCGACGCCATCCCCTTCCTGACGTCGCCGGTCGCCGGCTGCCCGACGCCGCCGACGCCGACGCCGACCCCGACCAATACGCCGACGAACACCCCGACGGCCACCGATACGCCGACGCCGACCAACATGCCGACGCCGACGCCAACCAACACGCCGACGGAGACGCCGACGCCGACAGCCACGAACACCGGCACGCCGACGCCGACCGACACGCCGACGGAGACGTTGACGCCGACCGTCACCAACACCGGCACACCGACGCCGACGAACACGCCGACGCCGACACCGACACCGACGAATACGCCCACCAACACGCCGACCAACACGCCGACGGCGACGGCAACGCCGACGGACATCGACGGCGATGGCATCCCGAACGGATCGGACAACTGCCCGACCGTCTCGAACTTCGACCAGAAGAACACGAACGGCGAGCGCATCCCGCTGCCGAAGCCGACACCCGTGTTCGATGACCTCACCAACCCCGCCAACGACAACGAGGGCGACGCCTGCGACCCGGACATCGACGGCGACAGCGTCCCCAACAACGTCGAGTCCGCTCTCGGCCTCTCGCCGTACGTCTGGGACACCGACGGTGACCGCACGAACGATGGCACCGAGATCGCCTGCGGTTCGGACCCACTCAGCCCGACGAGCAACCTCACGGGCGTGGACAGCGACGGCGACGGCCTGCCGGACGCCTGCGAGTCGTACTACGGCACCAACCCCAATAACCCTGATACCGACGGGGACGGCGTCCGCGATGGCGTCGAAGTCCGCTACTGGATGACGAACCCGCTCGCCACCGACAGCGATGGCGACGGCTGCCGCGACTCAAAGGAAATCGCCTCGGTCAACGCCGACCGCGTCATTACCGCCGCTGACCTGGGCCTCGTAGCCGGCAAGTTCGGCGTGCTCGCCCCCGAGTGGCGGGCGCTTGATAGCAACGGCGATGGCATCATCAGCGCTTCGGACCTCGGCTTCATCGCCTCGCAGTTCGGGCCGTGCGCCCCGTGAACTAGGGCTACACCGCCAGGGGAGCAGCCGGGGGGCCGGTCAGGGACGACCGGTCCTCCGGCTGTCTCTGAAGAGTGAAGGGTGAAGGGTGAAGGGTGAAGGGCGAAGAGTGAGGTTTTGGTTCAAGCCGACCGCTTCGCGGCGCGCGTTAGACTATGGATCACCAATTCGATCACACCGGGACCTCCGGTGCTCGACGGCCGCCATCGATACCCAACGACCAAGGGCCAACGGCCAACGACCAACAACGAACGACCAACCACGAACACCGGCCCATGCCCTTCACCATCGTCGGCCAGGAGTACGCCGTCACCGCCCTCCGGAACGCGGTGGCTTCGGGCCGCGTCGCCCACGCCTACCTCTTCTCCGGCCCGCGGCACACCGGGAAGACGCTGCTCGCGCTCCAGTTCGGCCAGCTCCTGAACTGCACCGGCCCCGATGAGCGCGAGCGCCCCTGCGGCCGCTGCCGCGCCTGCGACTGCATCGCCGCGGGCGCGCACCCGGATCTCGAGCTGGTCGGCATCGGTGGCGTCTGCTCCGAACAGGGCCACGACCACAAGAAGGACGACTCGCGCGACATCCGCATCTGCCAGGTGCGCCGCCTGCAGGAGCTCGCCAGCCGCGCGCCGTACGAGGCCGTCTACCGCGTCTTCATCATCGAGCCGGCGGACGCGCTGAACCCCGCGTCGATCGGCGCGCTGCTCAAGACGCTCGAAGAGCCGCCGCCTCGCGTCGTCATCATCCTCGTCGCCGAGCGTGAGGAGCTGCTCCCCGATACCATTCGCTCGCGCGCGCGCCGCATCGCCCTGCGCGGCATTCCGAAGCGGCAGATCGAACACACGCTGCGCGAGCGCTGGGACGCCGAACCCTCGCGCGCCGCCGAGCTGGCGACGCTCGCCGGCGGCCGGCTCGGCTGGGCGGTCGCCGCGCTCCACGACGAGCGGATGATGGAACGGCGCGAGGCTGCGCTCGCGCAGGCCGAAGAGCTCGCGACGGCGTCGCTGGCGAAGCGCTTCGCGGCCGCGTCGGAGCTCGGCTCCACGTACAGCCGCGACCGCCAGCGGGTGCACGACGTCCTCGAGCAGTGGGAGCGCTTCTGGCGCGACATCATGGTGGTCGCCGCCGGCCGCGAGCAGTCGGCCACCCACCGTGACCGCCTCGACAGGCTGCGCGTGCTCGCCGCTGGCTGCGAACCACGCGCCGCCGTCCGTGGCGTCCGTGCCGTGGCCGAGGCGCGCCAGCAGCTTTCCGAGAACGCCAGCCCTGTCCTCACGCTCGAGGCGATGATGCTGCGTCTGCCGGTGCTCTCGGACCGCCGCAACGCCGTGGCCGAGCGCCTCGGGGAGTAGCGCGCGGGCGCTCCCCGTTGCCGTGCCGCCGCGCGACCGCGCTACCGCCGCTCGAGGATCGCGCGCAGCGCGTCCGCATCACCGCCATTGCCGACGACCGCCATTGCGAACTCGCCCGGCTTGAACAGCCGCCGCGCCACGCGCTGCACGTCGGCCGGCGTCACCGCCTCGATCGCCCGCACGACGTCCTCGACCGGCTCGATCTCACCCTGCATCAGCAACGACTCGCCGGCGCGCTGGGCGAGCGCCATCGTCGACTCCAGGCCCAGCCGGAAGTTACCGATGGAGAAGTCACGCGCCTTCGCGATCTCCTCCTCGGACACCGGCTCATCGCGGAGCTTGAAGAGTTCGTCGCGGATCACGGACGTCGCCTCTTCGAGGTGCTCCAGCGTGACGCCGGCGCTGATGTTCATCGTGCCCGTATCGCTGAAGCGTTGTACGCCGGAGCCGACGGAATACGCGAGCCCGCGCCGCTCGCGCACCTCCTTGAACAGCCGTGAGCTCATGCCCCGGCCGAGCACCGTGTTCAGCACCTGCAGCGCGTAGCGGTCCGGGTCCTTGCGCGCAATCGCGTGCAGGCCGATCGAGAGGTGGCACTGCGCCACTTCGCGCTTCTCGACGACGACGCGCTCCGGCGCGAACTCCTGGCGCGCGGGCGGGATCGCCGGCACGTCGCGGCGCGGCATGTCGCCGAAGCGCTCCTCCGCGAGACGCACGACCGCATCGTGCGTGGTGTTGCCGGCGACGCTGACGACGGTGTTCGCCGGCGTGTACCACGTCTCGATGTGGGCGACGAAGTCGTCACGCTGAAGGCCGTCGACCGTCTCCAGCGTGCCGGCGATCGGCCAGCCGAGCGGCTGGTCGCCGAACACCGCGCGGCCGAGCAGCTCGCCGGCCCACGCGCCCGGTTGGTCGAACGCGCGCCGGATCTCCTGCTGCACGACTGTGCGCTCGCGGTCGATCTCCTCCTGCGCGAGCAGCGAGTGGCGGTACATGTCGGCGAGGACGTCCATCGCCAGCGCCAGTTTGTCGAACGGCACCTGGTTCCAGTAGCAGGTCAGCTCGCGCGACGTATACGCGTTCAGCACGCCGCCCGCGCCCTCGATCGCCTCGGCGATCAGGATCGCGTTTGGCCGTCGCTCCGTGCCCTTGAAGAGCATGTGCTCCATGTAGTGCGAGACGCCGTTCGTCCGCGCCGTCTCCCCGCGCGAGCCGACGCCGACGAAGACGTTCACCGAGACCGACTGCGCTGTCGGCACCTCCGTCGTGACGACGCGGACACCGTTCGCCAGGGTGGTGATTTGCGGTTCGGGGGTCATGTGTGCCTTTCGGTAACGACCTGCGGGGAGCGTCTGAAGATGGACGATCGACGGTGGAGGATGGAATCGCGCTCTATCGTCAATCGTCTATCTTCTACCTTCGGCTCGAGATCAGGAAGCGCACGAATGCCCGCTCACACGCCCGCGTACGAGTGCAGGCCCGACACCCACAGGTTCACGGCGAAGTACGTGAACAGCACGCCGGCGTAGCCGACGACGAGCAGCGCCGCCGAGCGCTTCCCCCGCCAGCCCTTGAGCCCGCGCGCGTGCAGGTAGCCGGCGTAGATCAGCCACGTCACCAGCGCCGACGTCTCCTTCGGGTCCCAGCCCCAGTAGCGGCCCCAGGCGCTGTTCGCCCACCAGGCGCCCAGGGCGATCCCCAGCGCCAGCATCGGGAAGCCGACGAGCACCGACTTGTGCCCGATCTCCTCGAGCGTCCTCCCGGACGGCAGGCGCGCGAACCGGCGGCCGCCGTCCTGCACGAAGTAGAGCACCGCGGCCCCGAACGACACGGAGAGCGCCGAGTACGACAGCATCATCATGCCGACGTGGACCGCCAGGATGCGGTTCGCCTGCAGCGCCGGGATGAGAGGCTCCACCTTCTCCGGGAAGAAGACGAGCGAGATGGTGAACAGCGCCGCGATCCCGGGAAACAGCACGGCGCCGAGCGAGCGCTGGCCGTACGCGCGCTCGAAGATGACGTAGAACAGCGTGCTGCCCCAGCCGAGCGCGATCGTGTACTCGTACATGTTCGCGTACGGCGGGTGGCCGGCCGCCGCCCAGCGGAAGCCCAGCGAAAGCGTCAGCAGCGCCAGCACCGCCCACGAGGCGGTCGTCGCGAACGGGCCGAGGAAGGCGGGCGGCTCGCCCCGAGCGGCGATCGTCACGCTCGTACCTGCCGTGGTCTCCGCCGCGCGGTAGGCGACGCGTGGCCAGAGCGGCAGCGCCAGGTAGGCCCCGGCCGCGACCAGCGCCACGACATAACCAGCGACGAAGGAGTGGTAGGCGAGCGACTCCACTACCTCCATTGTGACGCGGGCGATGCGAGGTGGCCAGATCGGCGAGGAGCCTGGAGGTTGGAGGCTGGAGGGCTGGACGAGGGAGGGTGGAGGCTGAAGGCCGCGGGAAGCGATGCGAGGTCAGAGATCAGAGGTTCGGTGCGCGAGGGCCGGTGCGCGAGGACGGTGCGCGACGGCCGCCCCCGTCGGGCCGCCGGCCTACAGCTCGTCGTCCCGCAGCGCCGGCAAGCTGAAGCGGAACTCGCTTCCGCCGCCGGCCCGCGGACATGCCTCCAGCGTGCCGCCGAGCGCGTCGAGCAGCCGCTTGCACACCGCCAGCCCGATGCCGACGCCCTGTGCCTGCCCCCGCACCCGCGGCGACCGGTAGAACGGCGTGAACAGCTGGCCCAGCTCTTCCTCTGTCAGGCCGACACCGCGGTCGAGCACTGCCACCGTCACCGAGTCCGCGTCCTCACGACACTCGACCTCGACTGGCTTGTCGCGGGGGCTGTACTTCAGCGCGTTGCCGATCAGGTTGCGTAGCACCTGTTCGATGTACACCTCCGAGCCTTCGACCAGCGAGACGGCTCCCTCACACCGCACCTCGATCGTGCGGCCCGGATGGTCGCGTTGCGCCGCCGCGACCACGCGCTCGGTCAACTTCCGCACGTCGACCGGCTCGATCTCCAGCTCGTTGCCGCGCTCGAGCCGCGCTAGCACCAGCAGGTCCTCGATGATCCGGTTCAGCCGTTCTGACTCGTCGCGGATGTCCTGCAGCGCCGCGCGCCGCGTCTCGGGGTCGACGTTCTCGCCCGCCCGTGCCAGGACATGCGCGTTGCCGAGGATCACCGTGATTGGCGTCTTCAGCTCGTGCGACATGAGCCCCAGGAATTCGTCCTTCGCGGCGTTCGCCTGCCGCAGCCGGTCCGCCGTCTCCTGCAGCTCGCCGAACAGCCGCGCGTTGTCGACGGCGATGCTCGCGCGGCTGATGATCTCGCGGGCGAACGCCACGTCGCGGTCGCTGAAGTGCCGGCCGGAGCGCGTCTGCGCGAACGTCACCATGCCGATGCTCTCGCCTCGGGCAACGAGTGGCAGGCAGAGCAGCGAGACCGCCCGTGTCGCGCGCGCGACGGCGGCCTGCTCGTCGTCCGGGGCGCAGGCCCGCACCCACTCGTCGTCCACCTCGCGCGCCACGAACGGGTCGCCCGCGAGCATCGCCTGCCCGATCGTGCGGAAGCGCGACGGGTCCGTCCACCAGCGGCGCAGATGTGTGCGCGCGATGTACGGCGCCTCCTCCGGCGTCACGCCGGCCGTCTCGAACCGCCGCGTGTGCTCGCTCGCGTCGAACAGGCCAATGCTGCAGATATCGGCGATCGCGGGCACGCAGTCGCGTGCGATCTGCGCGAGGAGGACCTGTGGCTCGAGGGAGCTGACGAGGTGGCCCGAGATCTCCGCGAGCAGCCGCTCGCGCTCGTGGCTCGCGCGCAGCGCGTCCTCCGCCTCGCGCCGCTCCGTCATATCGATGCCGATGCCCACCATGCGCACGGGCTTGCCGTCGACGCGGATCACCCTGCCGCGGCCGTTCAGCCAGCGCACACCGCCGTCTGGCAGGACGACGCGGTGCTCGAAGTCAAGGTCGTCGCCGGACTCCACCGCCGCCTGGATGCGCGCGACGGTCGGCGCGCGGTCGTCCGGATGGATGCGGTCGAGGAACGCCTCGAAGGTCCCCGGATAGGTGCCCGGCGCAAAGCCGTAGATGCGCTCCATGCTCTCGGACCACTGGACGCGCTCGCCCATGTCCCATTCCCACGTGCCAAAGTGCGCCGCTTCCTCCGCCAGCCGCGAACGTTCGTCCGACAGACGTAGCCGCTCCAGCGCATCGCGCAGCGCCTCCTCCGCGTGCACGCGGTCGTCGATGTCGAGCGCCGTGCCGAGCCATACGCCGCGGCCATGCTCGTCGATGGCAAGCGGCGTGATCCGGCAGAGGTGCCAGCGCCAGGTGCCGTCGTGCCGCCGGAAGCGTGCCTCGACTTCGACGGGCGTCGACGCTTCGAGTGAGCCGCGCAGCGCGCGGAAGCGGGCGATATCGTCGGGGTGCACGACCTTCATCCACCCCTGGCCGAGGCCCTCACCACGCGGCAGGCCGGTGTACGTGTCCCAGCGTTCGTTGAGGTAGGTAACGTCGCCGCCGGCGAGCATCGTCCAGGCCGGCAACGGCGAGGCGTCGGCGAGCATACGGTAGGAGAACTCCGCGCCGAACGGCGCGAGGTCCCCGCGAGAGCCTCCCTGGGGATCGGTGGTCTCGATCAAACGCCTCTCCACTCCGGCGGTGATCGATTCTACCCGCGCGAGCCACCCTGGTGCCGCTCTGACCATGCGAAAAACATCTACCCCGGCGCGGCTGCCCATTGCGCGCGTGTGGCGTTGCCGCCTGCACGCGAGAGGGGCGCCCATCGTGCCCCTTCGCCGTGATCTTGGCCAGCTCCTCGCTCAGGCCAACGCTCGCGCGGGCCGCGCGTCCGCCCGGGCCGCCTGCTCGCGTGCAGCGCGCTCGCCCAGCCCTTGCAGGATGGTCGCCAGCGCCAGCCCCGTCAGTGCCACGGCGCCGCCCGCCAGCGCGTCGAAGATGTAGTGGTTCGCCGTCACGACGATTGCCGCCGCCATCAGGAATGGCACGGCCGCGCCGAAGGCCCGGACCGGCAGCCAGCGCGCCTCGCGTACCAGGACGATGCCGATCAGCAGGTTCCAGCCGAAGTGCAGGCTCGGCACCGCCGCGTACTGGTTCACGAACGCCGGCGGCTGCAACACCCGGTACGAGTGCGAGTGCAGCGTGATCGTGTCCACCACGCCGATGTCCGCGAGCCGCGGCGGCGCCACCGGGTACACCGCGAAGATGCCGACGCCGATCGCCCCCGAGATCAGAAACGCGTTGCGCGTCAGCGTGAACGCCGCCGGCCGCTTCACCAACAGCCACGCCGCCACCGCCGCGATCAGCGGCCAGTGCCCCCAGATGTACATCCAGTTCGCCAGCGTCGTCACCCAGTGGTGCGCGACGAGGTGCCGCTGGATCGACGGCTCCCAGAAGAAGCCCATGCGCTGCTCGAACGCCACCAGCGCGTGCGCGTGGTCGACCGCCTGCGCCTCGTTGCCCTCGGTGATACCGCGCACGAGAAAGTAGACGAAGTACGCCACCACCGCCCCGGCCACCTGCCACGTGGTCCGCGAGGCCGCGACGCGCCGCACCCCCGCCAGCGTCCGGCTCCGCCGCGCCGGCCGTGCGTAGCGGCCGTACGCCGGCCCCTGGAGCCATCGTGGGTCGCCGTATGCCATCGTCATCGCGCACCTCTGCTTCCCGCTGCCCGCGCCCTAAGGCGCCCGTCTCGTCGTCTCCCTCTCCGCTCTCTGGCGTCTGCTGTCTGTTGTCTGCTGCTGTCTGCTGTCTGCTGTCTGCTTTCATCTGATCTGCGGCGATTGTCTGCGATCGCCGCCTCCGCCGAATCGGACCCTGGCCCGGCCACCGCTCGCGCTTCCGTCCGAGCCGCCGCCTCCGCCGTTCGACGGATGCCTCGCCCCGATCCTGCACGGCCGCCTTGGACGCGGCATATGAACCGTGTCACAACCGGGCACCCGCGCTAGGCTTCGGGGCGATGACGTTCGGTTCTTCGCCGCGTGGCGGGCGCCAGATCACCGGACGCCTGCGTTCGAAGGAGTGACGCGTGGAGTACCGCAACCTCGGCAACTCGGGCCTGCAGGTGTCGGCCGTCGGCCTCGGGACCAACAACTTCGGCATGCGCATCGACGAGGCGCAGAGCGCCGCCGTCGTCCATAAGGCCCTCGAGCTCGGCGTCAACTTCTTCGACACCGCCGACGTCTACGGCGGCCGCGGCAAGTCCGAGGAGTTCCTCGGCAAGGCGCTCGCCGGTAAGCGCCGTGACGCCATCATCGCCACGAAGTTCGCCTCGCCGATGGGCGACGGCCGCGGCTGGTCCGGCGCCTCACGCGGCTACATCATGCACGCCGTCGAGGCGAGCCTGCGCCGCCTCGGCACCGACTACATCGACCTCTACCAGGTGCACTTCCCCGACCCGAACACCCCGGTCGAGGAGACGCTGCGCGCGCTCGATGACCTCGTCCGCGCCGGCAAGGTGCGCTACATCGGCTGCTCGAACTTCAG
>Ga0209172_10004798_pt1 | contig 17421 bp, 16 predicted proteins | sample LarsenN4metaG_FD_184113 | JGI IMG/M metagenome (GOLD analysis project Ga0209172, IMG submission 184113) | Hot spring sediment bacterial and archeal communities from British Columbia, Canada, to study Microbial Dark Matter (Phase II) - Larsen... ... | reverse complement strand
TCCTGCCGGGATGTCTGCGACCACGCGCAATCGTCGCGGCGAAGCGGGGCTTGCGTCCGCTACATCTGCAGAGCGAACGGCGAATCCATCCATGGAGGAATTGTCAAACGGGGGAAGGTCATCCGCCGCAGATATATCGCGTGCGCTGACGCGGTTCAAACATTCTGCCAGCGGCAGTGATTCAGTTGGAACAGGTTGGAATTTAGCGAGGATGCGCTCGCGCGCTTCGCTGACGCTGAGCAGTGTCATAGTTGAAGCGGCGACATTATACTGCAAACAACAATCGTCAATCGTAAATCGTAAATTGAGATCACCCCGGTTTGGTCCGCTGGGCTTCAAGAACGTTTGGCACACTTTCAATGCGCGTCAGTACCCGGCTCAGTTGTTCGAGGTCGCGCACTTCGACGACCAAACGCAAGTCAGCCACGCTGCGATTAAAACTAACCGCCACATTCGCGATGTTGACCCCTTCGTTTTGCAGCAGGGTCGAAATATCACCGAGCAACCCTTCGCGGTCGTAGGCTTTCACAGTGACAGGCACGGCAAACGTTTGCTCTGCCGTTCCCCAATCCACTTGCAGGAGCCTTTCTGTATCGTCTCGATGCAGGATGTTGGGACAATCCTGCCGGTGGATTGTCGCGCCGCGCCCGCGCGTGACGTAGGCGATGATCTGGTCGCCGGGCATGGGGGTGCAGCATTTCGCCATTTGCCAGAGCAAGCCCTTCAACCCGACCACCTGCACAACATCGCTTGTGTGTTTTTTAGGCGCGGTTGTTGTGACTTCGAGAATGTCGGCGGTCTCTTCGGTCTCCTCCATCATTCGGATGACCTTGCTCAGTGAAAGGTCGCCGCATCCGATGGCGATAAACATCTCATCGGGTATTTTGTATCCAAGTTCGCGCGCCATCTTTTCGAAATTGAGTTCGGTGATGCCGAGTCGTTGCAGTTCGCGCTCAAGCGCGGCACGTCCCTGCGCGAGGTTTTGTTCATCTTCCTGTTTCTTGAACCACGCTTTGATCTTCGAACGCGCGCGCTGTGTTTTTACCAGTCCCAGATTCAGATTCAGCCAATCGCGGCTTGGTCCGCCACGTTTCGCGGTCAGGATCTCAACCTGGTCGCCGGTCTTCAACTCCTGATGCAGGGGGATGAGTTTCCCGTTGACGCGTGCGCCGCGGCAGCGATGACCGATGTCTGTGTGGACGTGGTATGCAAAATCAATCGGTGTCGAACCGACAGGGAGGTCGAAAATATCGCCACGCGGGGTGAAGACGTACACGCGGTCCTGGAACACGTCCGTTTTCATACTTTCGACGAATTCCTGCGCGTCGTGCACGTCGGTCTTCCACTCCATCATGTTGCGGAGCCAGTTGATGCGCTGTTCGTACGATTTATCGCGTCGAGTGCCTTCCTTGTATTTCCAGTGAGCGGCGATTCCATATTCGGCGTTCTCGTGCATTTCCTGCGTGCGGATCTGGATCTCGAGCGGACGGCCATCGTCGTAAATCACTGCGGTGTGTAAGGATTGATAGAAGTTTTCCTTCGGTGCGGCAATGTAATCGTCGAACTCGCCGGGGATGGGTCGCCATGTGGTGTGAATCACGCCAAGCGCGGCATAACACGAGGGCACATCCGGCACTATGATGCGCATGGCGCGCACGTCGCGGACGAGATCGAACGACTTTCTCTTTTGAGTCATCTTTTTGAAGATGGAATAAATGTGTTTGGGTCGTCCACTTAACTCTGCTTTTATATTGTGGCTTTCGAGCAGTCTGGTAAGTTTGTCTTTGATCTCCCCGATCTGTCGTTCACGGTCTGGTCGTTTTTCCTGCAATTGTTCGGCGATCTCCTTGTATTTTTCCGGGTTGAGGTAACGAAAGCCGAGGTCTTCCAATTCCCATTTGATCTGCCAGATGCCGAGCCGGTTCGCAAGCGGAGCAAAGATATCGAGCGTTTCTTTTGCGATGCGCTTTTGCTTCGTTTCGGGCATGAAGCCGAGTGTGCGCATGTTGTGCAAACGGTCTGCCAGTTTGATCAACACCACGCGCACATCGTCGCCCATTGCGAGAAATGTTTTGCGGAGCGTTTCGGACGCGAGGTCGCGTTTCCGCCCCCGCCCGTTGCCTGACTCGACGAAAGCCGGGTCGTCCTCCCCGTCGGTTTGATCCGGCTTTCCTGCATGTTGATCGCCCCGTGAGACGCGCGGCAGGTTCGTCAGTTTGGTTACACCGTCCACAAGGATCGAAATCGTCTCGCCGAATTCGCGACGAATATCACTGAGGGTTATGTTCGTGTCTTCCACAGTATCGTGGAGTAAAGCCGCTGCCACCACTTCTGAAGGGACGCGCAAATCGGCAAGGATGCTGGCAACCGCGATGCAATGATTGATGTACGGCTCGCCGGAACTGCGTTTCTGCTCGCGATGCGCCTCCTCCGCCATTTGGTAGGCGCGCTGGATCACCTCCCGTTCCGCGGCGGTGTAATTGTCGGGGAGTTGTTCCATCAATTTTTCAAGAGGGACAGCGGTTGGGACCGATTTCATGCTGTAGATTGTACTACGCTGCCATGAAAATATTTTGCGTTCCCGTTACAATTGGGAGACGGATTATTTTGAAGGAGTTGCACGAAATGACAATCGTTAACAACGTTACACGCCTGCTGGATTCACGTAAAATTTCATACTCTGCGTATGAACTCACGCCTGAGAAACGCGGCGCACAGGAAACTGCACAGTTGCTCGGCGTTGACCCCGCGTCCATTTTCAAGACAATCGTTGTTTTACGGGAGAAGCCCAAGAAACCGTTGCTGGTGCTTGTCTCCGGTGATTCGGTTGTGGATTTGAAGTTATTGGCATCCGCGCTGGGCGAGAAAAAGGTTCATCTGCCTACAGAAAAAGAAGCGGAGCAGGTCACAGGTTTGCAGGCAGGCGGAATCTCGCCTCTTGCCCTGCTCAACAAAGGGTTTCAGGTGGTTCTCGATTCCTCTGCACAGAATTTCGAACAGATCCACGTTTCAGGAGGGCAGAGGGGATTGAACATCAAATTGGCGGTTGCAGATCTGGTCAAATTGACAAATGCGCGGATAAAAACGGTCAGTAGGTTTTCAGAAGGTCTTTGACCGTGTAATATTTAGGAATCGAATTCACCAACCTGCGTGCCGTTGAGCCAGACTGTGTAATGCCCGGACGGGAAAGTCCCCATCTCGATGATTTCCGAGAATGGATGAAGTACCTGAATGCACATCGCGTTAGGCTCAGAGACTGAATACGCCTCCAGGATGATATTGTTCGCAGCATCGGGCTCGCCAACTCGGACTCTCAGCTGGTGACATGGCGTTGGCAGGTTTCCGACAATCGAAAGCGCGATCTGCACCGGATAGCTTTCGCGAATCAGCAGGTCTGATTCCTCTATAAAAACTTTTGCCTGTTCGAGTTTTGAATCCGAGGGCAAAGGGGCATAAGGCGGTACGGGAATTTCTCCGGTCGACGAACTGGTAACGACCGTGTCGGGAGGTGTAGTCGTAGGCAGATCTGCCACGCAAGCCGACGCAAGAAGGGTGAGCGTTATCATGACAACGAGGAGTTTCATTTTCGCCTTTCGATACTTTACAGACGAATTCGGGTGGCAAAGGGTTCCTGTAATAAAAAAAGGCAAGCAATGCTCGCCTTTTTTGGTCTCTCGCCGCCGCAGTTGTTAGGGTCCGACAAACTTGATAATGTCCTCGCGGATTTCGAATGTCCACTTGTCGGGGTTGTTGATGCATCCGTAGCCCGAAGAATTGAAGGCTTTCTTGGGGTCCGTGCTCCACGCCCACAAGTTGTAACAACCGTAAACCAGATCGGTAATCACCACCGAGCCGTTCTTGCTCAGATTGTATGCGCGGTATCCGCATTCGTTGTGACTATCTGTTTCATTGAGGTACAACGACACGGTGACGGGCCATTTCGTCGTATTGTCAATTTTGATTACTGTGTTCTTACCGAGGGGTTTCCCCAAGACCCGCGTTGCACAAGGGTCTCCTCCGGCGCTGGCGAGTGTATTTGTGGGTGCCACTTGGAGGGTGGGAAGTTCAACTGGCGTGTTGGTGGGTGGTGGTGTGGATGTCGGAGTCTCTGTGGGCGGGACCGGCGTGTTTGTCGGGATTGCCGCCTGTGTTTCCGCGACGATGGTTAACGCCGCGGAAACCGCTGTGCCTTGCACCTCTTCCACGCTCATCGTTGGAGCGGGTTCTGCACCACAAGCCGCAATCAATACCGCGGCTAACGTGAACGCCCAAATTGCTCTTACTCGTTTCATTTTTTATTTCTCCTAAAATACTGCATTAGCAGTTCGGGTAGCAACCGCCCTTTGCTACTATGGTTTCGTTCCTGATGATGATCCTCCAACTTCCGCCATTAAGGAGGAAGCCTCCAAAGACTTTGAAATCCTTCGGACCGTCAACAAAGGCGGATGCGCTGTAATATCCTGCGGGTCCCGAGAACGCTCCGCCGGTTACTGGAACGAATCCGCACTCCCCCAGCGCTGTCGTAACATACAGGGATAAGACAATGCTGCCTTGCGGTTGAGTTTCATTTGTAACTTGAATCTTGATCGTCGGCACTTCCCATTGCGAGAGGATCTTATTGCAAGGGTCCTGAGTAGGTCCAGAGGCTTGCGGCGCAAGTGTGAAGGTTGCGGTCGGAAGGGACGGGTCAAGGGTCGGCGTTGACGTCGCTGTCTCGGTGGGTAATGGGGTTGAGGTGAAGGTTGCAGTGGGGGGGAGCGGTGTGTTGGTGGGAATCGCGGCTTGAGTTTCGGCGATCATGGTGAAAGCCGCTGCTTGAGCCGTCGCTCCGACGTCTGCAGAGCTAAGTGTAGGCGCGGCTGGTTCTCCGCCACACGCGCTCAAGACAAGGCACAGAATCATTCCAAGGATCGATATTCTTTGTTTCATTTTCAAGCACTATTTCCTTATTCATGGTTTCAAGTTTTATTTTATTACGACCTTGTCTTTGAAGAGCGTGATCACAAGGCTGTCGGTAGAAGTAAGACGGAAGGTGCCCGTCATTTTGTTTCCGCCTACCCAGGCGACATAGACATACGACCCAAGCGGAGCTTTGACCTTGACCTGTCCCTCGACAGGATATTCAATGATCGTGAAGTAGCCTTCAACCGTCGTCACTTGCAGGGAGATATACGCCTGCGCCTTGGACCGGTTCCACAAGGTGATGTTATTGAACGGAACAGCGGGAGGTAATGTTCCGTATTTCAGAATACCCAATGTTGGAGTCAGTGTCGGTTGGCCCGGCGCCGGTGTGGCAGTATTGGTTGAATTTCCCGCCGCGTTTGTCGAGGTGACGAGCGTGGAGGTTAGGTTCGGCAAAGGAGAGGCGGTCGCTGTAAAATCTACGATGGGCGATCCCACAACCGGGGTTACGGTTGGGTTGAGAAGAACAGGCGTCTCAGAGGGAAGAAGCGTTTCTGTCAGCGTCGGGACTAGGGTCGGGGTCGCTTGAATCACTGTAGTCGGAGTCGCAACGCCGGGGGTCGGGTTTGCAGGCAAACACGCGATCACCAGCACGACAACAACCAGAGGGATAAGTTTCTTCATGGCGACTCCTTCTCTTTCATCAGGACGAGGACACCATCTCTAAAAACTGTGTCACCGTATCGCGCAACATGCGTTCAGGGAGCGCACCGACCTGGCGATGGACGATCTTGCCGTTCGCCACGAACAACATTGTCGGGATTCCCTGAATGCCGTATTTCATCATCCATTCCTGGTTTTCGTCGGTATTGATCTTGGCGACAATGAGTTTGCCTTCATATTCTTTTGCAAATTTATCGAGGATCGGTGCGACCATCTTGCAGGGTCCGCACCATGGCGCCCAAAAATCAACGATCACCGGCGTTTGCGATTTCAACACGGTTTGTTCGTAGGTCGCGTCTGTAACATGAATTGGCTCGTTCATCATTAACTTTCTTTTCCTTTTCTCTGAAATGCGAAACGAGTATAACACAAACCTGCATGTTATAATCGCCCGTCATGACCGACCTGTTTTCGAAGTGGAAAAGTGGACTCGCAAAGTCCAGCAAGGCAACTTTTGGACGACTGGCAACGCTTTTTGGCGCAACTGAAATTACTACTGAAACATGGGATGAACTTGAAGCGCTTCTTCTTCAAGCTGATCTGGGAATCGAAACCTCCACAGACATCTTGGATTCGCTTCGCCGCATCGTTCGCGACCGGGGCCTGACTCGCTCCGACGAACTTTCGCTTGCCCTTCGGCAGGAATTGCGTTCCCGGCTGGAAAGTCCGCCTGAGTTGTCATGGACGGCTAAACCCTCGGTAATTATGGTCGTCGGAGTTAATGGTTCCGGCAAAACAACCACGATTGCAAAATTAGGTCAACGCTTTCAGGCGCAAGGAAAATCGCTGTTGTTTGGCGCGGCGGATACATTTCGCGCCGCTGCGGTCGACCAGTTACAAGTGTGGAGTGAACGACTCGGCGTGGACGTGGTCTCCGGTGCACCGGAGTCTGATCCCGGGGCAGTCGCCTTCAACGCGGTGCAGGCGGGCGTTGCGCGCGGGATGGATTTTGTCATCGTGGATACTGCCGGCCGCTTGCACACGCGCTTCAATTTAATGGAAGAGTTGAAGAAGGTTCACCGTGTGATCGGAAAAGCTTTGCCCGATGCGCCTCATGCGGTTTGGCTGGTGCTCGATGCAACAACCGGGCAAAATGCATTCCAGCAGGCAAAGGCATTCAAAGAGGCTGTTGCCGTGACCGGCGTGATATTATCGAAGTTGGATTCGTCTGCTCGCGGCGGGTTTGCTTTTGCAATTCAGCGTGAATTGGGGTTGCCAATCCTGTTTGCCGGCCTCGGCGAGAAGGCTGAAGATCTCACGCCATTTGATCCGGATGCGTTTGTCGCAGGAATTTTAGGAAAATAAGGAGTCTCCATGCAGGACCTTGTCAATCGTCTCAAACCGTTACAGGACTTAACCCAGCAACTACTGGTGCGTCTTTGACTTCGCAGGAAAAGAATCGCAACTATCCCAACTTGATAAGGAAATCGAAGCGCCTGACCTGTGGGGGAATCCTGCTCGCGCTCAACAGTTGATGAAGCAGCACAATGCCCTGAAAGCCGAAGTGGAATCATGGCGTGCGTTTTCGCGTCGCCTGCACGACGCATTGGAACTCGCCCAGCTGGACGATGAAAGCCTGCGTCTCGAACTGGAGCCTGAAATCTCCGCTATTGAATCGGAACTTGAAAAGCGTTCATTCACCGCGATGCTTTCAGGAAAATACGATCACGACTCCGCCATCCTTGCCATCCATGCCGGCGCGGGAGGAACTGATTCGCAAGATTGGGCGGCAATGCTCCAGCGCATGTACCTCCGCTGGGCGGAGGATCGCGGCTATCAAACAGAGATCCTGGATATCACACCCGGCGAAGAGGCAGGAATCAAAAGCGCGACCATCGCGGTCGATGGCGAGTATGCCTTTGGTTATCTCCGCTCGGAAAAAGGAGTTCATCGGTTAGTGCGACTTTCGCCTTTCGACGCGGCGCATCGACGACATACGTCATTCGCGCTCATCGAGGTCCTGCCGCAGGTCGCGATGGATGAAGCGGATATTCAGATCGACCCAAGTGAAATCAAGATGGATGTGTATCGATCCTCTGGTGCGGGCGGGCAAAATGTACAAAAGAACGCGACAGCCGTCCGTCTGACACACATCCCGACCGGAATTGTCGTCACCTGTCAAAATGAACGTTCGCAGACCCAAAACCGCGAGTTTGCCATGCGTATTCTGAGGGCGCGTTTGCTGGAACTGAAACAGGCTGAAAGAGAGGAAGAACGTGCAGTCCTGCGAGGCGAATACACCAAAGCTGAATGGGGGAGTCAGATCCGCTCGTATGTGTTGCATCCTTATCAGATGGTGAAGGATCATCGAACTGAGCATGAAACAGGCGCCACGCAATCCGTGCTCGATGGGGACCTGGATGAATTCATGGAAGCGTACTTGCGCTCTGCAAAATAAGGAGGCTCATGTCTGACGCAATAAACCAAATAGCAATTTTTCTTGCTGAAAAAATTTTGAAGCAACCATCTCGAAAGATTGGCGCTGATGAGCCATTGATTTCCAGCGGCTTGATCGACTCGTTTAGCTTGATGGATATCGCGCTCTTTGTTGAGGACAATTTCGGTGTTCGCATCGATGATACAGAACTTAACTCGAATACATTTGACACATTATCTCAGCTTACCGCGCTCATCGAATCTCGCAAGAAATGAAGACGTTCCCTGATAGACTGAGGTCGCTTCACGCGCGGACCCCGGACCGAGCCGCACTTACCTTGCAATTTTCCAACGCGGATGATCTCTCGCTCACCTTTGAGCAGCTCTTGCGCGGCGCGAATTCATTTGCCCGCGCGATGGCTCGTGCAAAAATTAAACCCGGCGAGGTTGTTATTCTCATCCTCCAGCACGGAGAGGATCTGGTCTACGCGTTCTGGGGCGCAATACTTCACGGCGCGATTCCCTCCATCATGCCTTTCCTTACGGAAAAATTATCACCCGAGCGTTATCGCGCGGATTTGTCCGCGTTGATCTCGGTGACACAGCCTGCCGCGATTATCACCTACCCCGAATTCGAATTGGAGGTTCGCTCAGCGCTGAAGGAGGGGGATTCGGTTCGAGAAGTGATCGTTTCAGGTACTGCTGAGAAACACTGGGAGTTGGATTTTGATGGGCTTGCTGGATTTCAGTGCAAACCCGAAGATATCGTTCTTCTGCAACACTCTTCCGGGACAACGGGCTTGCAAAAGGGAGTTGCACTTTCGCACCAGGCAGTGTTCAATCAGCTGGATGCGTACAGCAGGGCGTTGGGTTTGAGTGAAAATGACGTGGTCGTCTCGTGGCTTCCGCTCTATCATGATATGGGGTTGATCGCGGGATTCGTCATGCCCATTCTTTCAGGAATTCACCTCGTGTTGCAATCTCCCTTTGACTGGGTGCGCGCACCGTATAAATTGATGCATGCCGTGACGAAATATCGCGGCACGCTATCGTGGCTCCCGAATTTTGCATACAACTTTTGCGCGCAAAAGATTCGAGATAGACATCTGGAGGGAGTAGATTTATCCTCGTGGCGGGCAGTCATCAACTGCTCGGAACCTGTCCGGTGGGAGAGCCATCACGCGTTCCATGAGAGGTTCAAATCATATGGCTTGAGATTGGACGCTTTGCAGACTTCGTATGCAATGGCGGAAAATGTTTTTGCCGTGACGCAGAGTCGGTTGGAAGGTGAGCCAACCGTTTTGGAGATTGATTGGGAAGTGTTTATGTCGAAGCGTGTAGCCAGACTGGCAGATCAGGCGCATCAATCTCGATCTTCCATGAAAATGATGTCATCGGGTCGCCCGTTGGACAATGTCATGGTGAAAGTGTTGGACGAGAATCGAAACGAATTGCCCGAACGCGCGATTGGCGAGCTTGCGATGAAAAGCGACTGCATGTTGACAGGATACTATCACCGTGAGGATGCTACCCAACAGGCGTTTCACGATGGCTGGTATTTGACGGGCGATTTCGGTTTTATCTCGGAGGGGGAGGTGTTTGTTTCGGGTCGCAAGAAGGATATGATCATCGTCGGTGGCAGGAATGTGTACCCGCAGGATCTGGAATCGCTGACCTATGAAGTGCCTGGAGTGCATGCAGGCAGGTCTGTGGCGTTCGGGATGTACAACGAAGAAGAAGGCACGGAGGATGTGGTCGTCATTGCCGAGGTGGATTCGGAGGATCCCATCGAACAACAAAGAATTGCGGATGCCATCCGCCAGCACGTAACGAAGAATTCTGCGATTGCCCTGCGCTACGTCAAAGCGGTTGACCCCAAATGGATCGTGAAAACTTCCAGCGGCAAGACGGCGCGGTCGGCGAACAAGGAGAAATTTTTGCAGGAATTGCGAGAGCAAAAATAAAAAACAGCCAATCAACTTGGCTGTTTTGTTTTCTATCCACCAGTGGGGAGGCGCTTCTCGAGCGTGCGGTTGAGGATCTCCTCTTGCTCCGCAGTGAGGCCCGATTTCGTCCGCCGCACCTTGAAGGCTTTGTCGGCATTGGATTTGCTCATGGCTTCCTGCCATGCGATCTGCATCGGGGTTAATTCGGGTTCTTTTGGTTCTTCTTTTTCAACAACTTCCGTCATTTCCTTTTTGTGAGCGCGTTTGCCCTTCTTTTCTTCGCGCGCAGGTTTGATTTCTTCGATCTCCGGTTGAAGCGCTTTCATGCTCAACTTGATCTGTTTCTTCTTGCGATCCACGTTCAGGATTTTCGCTTCGACTTCATCGCCCTCTTTCACTACTTCGTTCGGCGTCTTCACATACCCTTGCGTCAATTCGCTGACGTGAATCATCGCGGGGCGTTCAGCGCCGATCTCGACGAACGCGCCGTACGGTTCGAGCCGAATCACTTTGCCTTTCACGACCATCTCGGGCTCGAGTTCTTTCCAATCATAGGCGAGCGGCTGCACCATGGTCAATTCGATGCGGTCTTTTTTCACACGTCGCACCCATACATCCACAGTTTGCCCTTCTTTCACAACATCTTCCACTTTGTTCACCGAGTCTTTGCTGAGTTGCGAAATGTGCAACACACCCGGGATGCTCTGCCCAACATCCACCAATGCACCGGCGAGTGTTGTCTTCAAAATTTTTCCGCTGAGTTTCGTTTTGGGTTCAATCGCCACAGAAGGCGCAAGTTCTGTTGTTGTCATTTTTACTCCTGTATTCTCAAATTCATGCCGACAAATGATTATATCTGTCTGACAAGTTTGCGTCAATGTGAAATTTCGTACATTTTTGGACTCTCGAGGCTGATGAGGCGGGGGACGCGAATCAGATTCGCTGATTGAATCAATTTCAATTTTCGGATGAAGCGTACGCGTCCCGCGCCGGGGACAGCTGATTCATTCATGTCGTCTGAATCCAAGCGGACGCGGTCTCACTCCATCCTTGACGCCTTTTCACCCGTCAGGCATAATTCGGCGGAATCCTGCACTTTTCGGAAGTGGAATTTCCAAATTATGTATGAATTCGACAAAATAGACGTGAAGATTGTTAATTTGCTCATCGAAGACGGACGGATGTCCGCTTCGGAGTTGGCGCGGCGGATTGGCGATATTTCGGAGCGCGCCATCCGCTACCGCATCGAGCGGATGATCGACGAGGATGTGATCCGCATCAGCGCGGTGATTCGTCCCGAGGCGTTCGGTTTGACCATCAAGGCGGACGTGTGGCTCGAGGTGGAGTCGGATTTGATTTTGGATGTTGCGAAGAAGTTGGCTGAGTTCGAGAATGTGACGTACGTTGCGTGTGCCATCGGACAAAACGATATCAGCATTCAAGTGGTGGCGAAGGATACGTCTGAAATTTATCATTTTGTGACCGAGGTCGTTCGCAAAGTGCTCGGCGTGCGCAAAACGACGACTTCGATCGTTCCGCTGGTGTTGAAGGATGTGTATCAGTGGCGGGTGCCTGAAAATATTTTTAGAGAAATTTCCGAGAAGGAAACCGCTTAAGAATTTTTAACGCAAAGGCACAAAGAACACGATGGCTTTAGAAATGAAGAAATTCGTGTAAATCCGTGAAATCTGTGGCTAAGGTAGTTTGAGATAATTTTTGGAGGAGATTTTATGTTTGGCGCTAAGACGCAATCGTTACAAAAACGCGCGATGGAGGTGATGCCGCTGGGCGTCAATTCCAATTTTCGGTTTTGGGGTGAAGGCATCACACCCTATGTTGAAAAAGCCAAGGGGGCATATCTGTGGGATGTGGACGGTAAAAAATACATCGACTATCGCATGGCGTTTGGTCCCATCATTTTGGGACATTCGTATGATGAAGTTGACCAGAAAGTAATCGAAGAAATCCAAAAAGGGATTCTCTTCGCGATGACTGGCGAACTTGAAGTTGCCGTCGCCGAAATGATTGCCGAAATGGCTCCAGCGGTCGAGATGGTTCGACTTGCGTGTTCAGGCACCGAATCGACGATGCATGCCATCCGTGTGGCGCGTGCGTTTACGGGGCGAGATTTGATTTTAAAGTTTGAAGGCAATTATCACGGATTCCACGACCATACACTGTGGTCAACATATGCGCCGGTGGAAGCATACGGGAATCGCAGAAGTCCAATTCCTGTGCCAGCCTCGTCGGGGATTCCGAAGTCAATGAGAGAGTTTATTATCACGCTCCCGTTCAATGACTTTGAAGGCTTCGAGCGGGTGATGCGTTCGTATGGCGAGCAGATCGCGGCTGTGATAACAGAGCCGTGTCAGGGAAATTGTGCGGCGATCAATCCACAGGAGGGATTCCTGCAACTCATCCGCAAGAAGACCGAGGAACATGGTTGTGTCTTTATCCTCGATGAAGTGAAGACAGGTTTCCGTATCGCTAACGGCGGAGCGCAGGAATATTACGGGATCAAGCCTGACCTTGCAACATACGCGAAAGCCCTCGGCAATGGATACCCTATTGCGGCGTTTGGCGGGAAGAAGGAGATCATGTCCATTATCGGACAGGGCGTGGCACAAGGCGGGACGTATACCAACAACAAGCCCGGCGTGGCTGGCGCGTATGCGACGTTGAGTTTGTTGAAGACTAAACCGATTCTCAAAACCATCGCCCAGCGCGGACAACGTCTCATGGATGGCTTGAAGGAAATCTTTGAAGAGAACGATATTCCTGTCGTGATGACGGGTTATCCCGCGATGTTCTCTTTTTCGTTGAATATCGATTCGGTAAAGGATCAACGGGAGTGGTCGAAGAGCGATCATGAACTTTATCTGAAACTGGCAGAGAAAGCAATCGAGCGCGGCGTGATGCCCGACCACGATGCCCGCGAACCGTGGTTCATGTGTTATGAACATTCTGATGCGGATATTGACGAAACGTTGAATGTTTACGCGGAGATCGTGAAGGAAATTAAAGTGTAACCCGTTGGTCGAGTAGCCCCGTGGTCGTCGGGGCGTATCGAGACCAACTGTAACCTATGAACAATTCACTGCATGAAATCGAGTCGCGTGGTCTCGATACGGCGGGCAAACACCGCCTACTCGACCACCTGAGGAAACAGAGATGACCGACAAACTTACCTCCCAAGAAATCGTTGATATGAACAAGGAATACACTTTCTTCTCCTGGTCCGTGCAGGGACAGGTGAATCCGATTCCCGTGACCAAAGCGGAGGGCGTGTACTTCTGGGATGCGGACGGCAACCGTTATCTCGATTTTTCATCCCAGTTGATGAATGCCAACATCGGGCATCAACATCCCAAAGTGATCAAAGCCATTCAAGATCAGGCGGCGCAATTGACATTCACCCATCCCGGCAATGCGACCGAAGTCCGCGGTTTGCTCGGCAAGAAATTAGCCGAAGTCACGCCCGGAGACTTGAAGAAGACCTTCTTCACCCTCGGTGGCTCGGAAGCGAACGAGAATGCGATCAAGATTGCGCGTTTCTACACAGGACGCCACAAGATTCTCGCACGCTATCGCTCCTATCATGGTGCGACCCACGGTTCCATTGCCTTGACAGGTGACTACCGTCGTCTCGCTGTGGAGCCTGTGATGCCGGGCGGAGTTCACTTTTTGGACCCGTTCTGCTATCGCTGTCCGTTTGGGCAAAAGCCAGAGTCGTGCAAGCGCGAGTGTATCTCGCATTTGGAAGAAGTCATCAAGTATGAAGGACCCGATAAAATCGCCGCGATCATTATGGAAGGCGTCGTCGGCTCAAACGGCATCATCGTCCCACCCGATGATTACTGGCCCCGCGTGCGTGAACTGTGTGACAAATACGGCATCCTTCTGATTTCAGACGAAGTCATGAGCGGATGGGGTCGCACGGGCAAATGGTTCGCCGTGGACAACTGGAATGTAACCCCCGACATCATCACCACCGCCAAAGGCATCACCAGCGGATACGCTCCGCTCGGCGCTGTGATTGTCTCAGAGAAGATTGCCAAATTCTTCGATGACAAATATCTCTATGCCGGTCTCACATATAGCGCCCATGCACTTTCCTGTGCAACTGCGTTGGCAACGATCGAAGTCTACGAAGAAGACAAGTTAATTGAAAACGCCGCTTTGCTTGGCAAATATCTAGGGGAAGCCTTGGAAGATATCAAAGCGAAGCATATCTCAGTGGGCGATGTACGTTACATTGGTTTGTTCTCCACAATTGAGTTGGTGACGAATCGTGAGACCAAGGAAAGTTTCTCGCCCGCCGTCATGGCGGAGGTGGGGAAGGTTCTGCGCCAAAACGGACTGTTCACCTTCATCATGGCGAACAACATGGGTAGCATGGTTTTCGTTGTCCCACCATTGTGCATCACGCAGACGCAGATTGACGAAGGTCTCGCCATTGTGGAAAAGGCGTTGGAGGTGACGGATAAACAGGTGAAGTAAAAGGTTTACAGGTTGGCAGGTTTGAATGTTTCAACTTGCCAACCTGTAACTTGTAAACGATTTTGGAGAATTATGGATATCATCAACTACATCAACGGCGAATGGGTAAAACCAAACGTCACAGAATATTTCGACGTCATCAACCCTGCCACAGGACAAGTCATCGCAAAGACTCCTCTCGGCACAAAAGCGGACGTGGACTCAGCGGCGCAGGCGGCGAGTGAAGCGTACGTTTCGTGGCGGCGTGTGCCCGTCAACGACCGTGTGCAATATCTTTTCAAACTGCGTGACCTCATGCGTTCCAATCATGATGAGATTGCCAAACTCATCACCGATGAATGTGGCAAAACGTTTGAAGAAGCCAAAGCCGAAATGATTCGTGCGTTTGAAAATATCGAAGTCGCTTGCGGGATGCCGCACATGAGCAAGGGCGAGTTCGTCGAAGACATCGCCCCTGGCATTGACGAGATTATGATTCGTCAGCCCGTCGGTGTGTGCGCCACGATCGCACCGTTCAACTTCCCGGGCATGATTCCGTTTTGGTATCTGCCCTATGCGCTCGCCGCTGGCAACACCTACATCATCAAGCCTTCCGAAAAAGTTCCGACCACGATGCAGTTTATTTTCAAACTCATCGAGCAGGTTGGTTTTCCGAAAGGCGTTGTCAATCTCGTCAACGGCGCAAAAGAAACTGTGGATGGAATTCTTGAACATCCATCTATTCGTGCGATAACTTTTGTCGGTTCAACGAACATCGCCAAATATATTTATGCCACCGCCGCGTCGCATGGCAAACGTGTTCAGGCACAGGGCGGCGCAAAAAATCCTGTCATTGTTTTGCCAGATGCGGATATGGACATGGCGACGAAAATCATAGCGGACTCTGCCTTCGGATGCGCGGGACAGCGCTGTCTCGCCGTCTCTTTCGCAGTGACGGTTGGTACTGCCCGAAATACATTTACCGAACTGATATGTGATGCCGCCACTTCCCGCGTCGTCGGCTACGGTATGGACTCAGGCGTCCAGATGGGACCCGTCATCAACGCGGCATCGAAGGCAAGAGTCGAATCATTGATTGGACTTGGCGTCCAAGAAGGAGCAGTCATCCCCGTAGATGGACGCGGTACTTTCATCAAAGGCTATGAATCAGGACACTTCGTCAAGCCCACAATTTTGGCAGATGTTCCGCGCGGCAGTGAAATCGCCAAGACCGAAATCTTCGGACCCGTGTTGAGCCTCATGCACGTCGAAACCGTTGACGATGCCATCGAATTAGTCAACAGTGGACAGTATGGCAATCAGGCGAGTCTGTTCACATCGTCGGGTTCTGCCGCGCGTAAGTTCAGATACGAAGCCGAAGCAGGCAACATCGGCATCAATATCGGTGTCGCCGCGCCGATGGCATTCTTCCCCTTCAGCGGCTGGAAGGATTCCTTCTTCGGCGACATGCATGGGCAAGGCATGGACGCGGTCGAATTCTTCACGCAGAAAAAAGTTGTGGTCGAGCGCTGGCCCAAGGAATGGACGAGGAAATTTTAATTTCAAAAATCCCCGGTGGTTGAGTAGCCCGAGGCGACAGCCGAGGGCGTATCGAAACCACCAGTTATAGAAATAATTGTTTTAACAAGATTACTCTGCTTACTTGTTGGTTTCGATACGGCGGACGATCGCCGCCTACTCAACCAACGGAGTTTGAAGGAATTATATGAACTACGACAACGCACTCTCTTACTCATCCCAATGGCTTGACATCATCAAGCAGGAACACTTTCCTGAAGAGACTCAAGCCAAATGGATTATCGACGAATCAAAAACCAACTTCGCCGAGCATTTCAACCGCGGCTGGCTCGAATACCGTAAGTCTGTCACCGAAGCGGGTGATTGGGCGTCGGTCGAATGGTCAGGCAAAGGCTCGACCTTCACTGACGTGATGGGACGCAAATACATCGATTGGCTCGGCGGCTTCGGCATGATGGATTTGGGCTGGTGCCATCCCGAAGTCGTGGAGGCGGTCATCGCGCAAGTGAAGCGCAGTCCCATGCCTTCGCAGGAATTGATCGATCCTTTGCGCGGCGTGCTTGGCAAACTTATGGCTGACATCACACCCGGCGACTTGAAATATTCATGGTTCGCCGCCAGCGGAACGGAAGCCATCGAAGCCGCGATAAAAATTGCAAAACTTTACACAGGTAAGTCGGCGTTCATCGTTGCTGTCAAGGCGTTTCATGGCAAGACGATGGGTTCGCTCTCCATGATGGGCAAGGCAGATTATCGTCAGGCAATGGGCTTGTTATATGGCGGGCAAATCTATCATGTCCCATTTGGCGATGCGTCTGCGCTCGAACAACAACTCGATATTTGCGACAAAGTCGGTATCGGTGTGGCGGGGGTATTGTTTGAGCCAATTCAAGGTGAGGCAGGCGCCATCGTCCCGCCGGATGATTTCTGGCCCCGCGTGCGCGCCGCGACGAAGAAGCACGGTGTTCTATTGATTGCAGACGAAGTGCAAACGGGTCTTGGTCGGACTGGGAAGCTATGGGGCGTTGACCATTGGGACGTCGCGCCCGACATCCTTGCCACTGCCAAATCCCTTGGCGGCGGTGTGATGCCTGTCTCTGCGGTGACAACCACGGAGGAAATCTTCAAACCGATGATGTACCCGAATCCCTTTATGCATACGACGACGACAGGCGGGAACGCCCTCGCTTGCGCTGCGGCGATAGCGACCATCAACATCACGCTTCGTGATCGACTTTGGGAAGGCGCGGCAAAGAAAGGCGGTTACCTCATCGAAAAAGTGACCGAACTTGCCGACGAGTTTCCGCAGTTGTATAAAGAAGTGACCGGCAAAGGACTCTTGATCGGTCAACACTTTCAATCGCCTGAGCTTGGTTATAAGGTGGCAGCGGAGTTGTTCAAGCGCGGCGTGTTGGTGGCTGGCACACTGACCAGCGCACAGACCATCCGTATCGAG
>Ga0209172_10004796_pt1 | contig 17427 bp, 19 predicted proteins | sample LarsenN4metaG_FD_184113 | JGI IMG/M metagenome (GOLD analysis project Ga0209172, IMG submission 184113) | Hot spring sediment bacterial and archeal communities from British Columbia, Canada, to study Microbial Dark Matter (Phase II) - Larsen... ... | reverse complement strand
AGAGCCGGACTGTCCCGGCATCGCCGTCAACCTGGCGGCGGAGTCGCTGGCCAGCGAGCACTTCCTGCGCCAGCTGGTGGCACAGATCCGCGAGCACGGCCACAGCGCCGCGCGGCTGTGGCTGGAAATGCCGGAGGCCGGCATCCTGCCGCGCTTCGACGCGTTCCGTGCGCTGTGTCTGGCGCTGGCCGAGCTGCCGTGCAAGCTGGGCATCGAGCACTTTGGTCGCCAGTTCAGCCTGATCGGGCAGTTGCACGACCTGGGTATCGACTACCTGAAGGTCGACGGCAGCTTCGTGCAGGATATTCAGCAGCACGCCGGCAACCAGGTGTTCCTGAAGGGGGTGTGCAATATCGCGCACAATATCGGCCTCGGCGTGATCGCCGAAGGGGTGAAGCAGGAGCTGGAGCAGCAGATGCTGTTCGAACTGGGCTTTGACGGTGTTACCGGTCCGGCGGTCCGCTGACGGCTGACTGTCGCGGCCGCAGCGCTGCGCCTGTCGGCAGGGATGCGGCAAGGTTGGCCGCAACGTCCGGCGACCGGATTTTCACTGGTATCCCAGGCACAACGCCGCCCACTGGGCGGCGTTGTGCCTTGCCATGGTGCGGCGCTGCCGGATCAGGCCTGCTGGATGCCAGCGATCAGCCATGTCGGTCCGCTGATGGCTGACCGCCGCATCCTTAAGCTGGGAATGCAACAAGGTTGGCCGCATGCCCGCGGCCAGGTTTTCACCGGCATCCCATGAAAAACGCCGCCCACTGGGCGGCGTTGTGCGTTGCCATGGTGTGGCGCTGCCGGATCAGGCCTGCTGGATGCCGGCGATCAGCCACTTGTCAGCAGGCACGCAACAAGGTTGGCCGCATGCCCGCAGCCAGGTTTTCACCGGCATCTCATGAAAAACGCCGCCCGGTTGGGCGGCGTTGTGCATTGCCATGGTGCGGCGTTGCCGGATCAGGCCTGCTGGATACCGGCGATCAGCCACTTGGCGCTGTTGCTGTCAGCCTTCACGTAGTGCCACACCTCGCTGAACGCTACCGGTGCGGTGCCGACGCTTTCGCTGACGGTGCCGCTGAAGCGGACGCTGGCGATCATGCGGCCGCCTTCGTTGACGGCTTCGATCACGCTGCAGTCCAGCTGCGGGAAGTCGGCCGCTTCGCTGTTGCTGCTGATGTCGTCACGCAGCGCATTGAACAGATCCGGCGTCATGTACTTGCGTACTTCTTCCAGGCTTTCCGCCGAGTTCAGGTTCTGCAGGTGCAGGAAGGTGGCCTTGGCCTGGCGCAGGAAGTGCGGGATCTCGGTGCCGTCCGGCAGACGCTGCAGGCTGGCCGGTGGCGGTGTCAGCCCGCTGCCGCCCTGTGGCTGCATGCCGGAGCCGATCGGTGGAATGGCACCGTTGGGGCCGGCGGCGGCCGGTTCGAAGCGGCTGGCAGTCGGTACCGACATCGGACGCGGTGCCTGCTGGCGCTGACGGGCGGCGCGGTTACGCAGGAAGGACAACAGCGCGAGGCCGCCGAGGCCGCCGGCGAGGATGCCCAGCCACGGGAAGTCGCCATCGCCGCCAAAGGCGGAGCTCAGCATGTAGCCGGCAGCGGCGCCGACGGCGCCGGCGGCCAGCATGCCACCGATGCCGGAGCCTTTTTGCTGGCCGGTGGCGGCTGGCGCCATCGGCGCGGCAGGCTGGGCCGGTGCGGCGCTAGGCTGCTGGTAGCTTTGTGTCGGGGTCGAGCGCTGCATGCCGGCGCTGCGACCCTTGCCCAGCCGTGCGGCTTCGGCAAGCGGGGCAGCAAGGATGCTGATGAGGGAGAGGGCCAGAATGGCGGTCTTCGCTCGGGATGTCATGGTGTCAATCTCCAATGTAAGCGGCACTTATAAGTTCTTGCGTGTAGCGCCGGACACAGTTCGACAAAGGGTCGAAGTGATTAGTTCGGGGCCAGTGGCGTTATTTCAAGCACCGTCACCAGTCCGTCGGCGATGCTGAAGGCGATGTTGCAGTCCGCCAGCCGCATGCCGTAGCGCCGCTGCGGATCGTCCTGGTAGGCCGGGCGCGGGTCCTGCGCCAGCACTTCCTCGATCAGCTGCGGCAGCCACGCCGGGGCCTGCGGCCAGGCTTGCAGCTGCGCGCGCGCGGTCTCGCTCCAGCACACCGCCAGCTGCGGCGGCGGGCCGTCGACAAAGCCGCCGCGGGCGTCGGGCCTGGCCTCCACGAACGGGATGTAGGGCTTGATGTCCAGCACCGGCGTGCCGTCGAGCAGGTCAGCGCCGCTCAGCTGCAGCGTGACGCCGTGGCCGGTGTCGATGCCCTGCAATGCCACCAGCGACAGGCCGAGACCGTTGGGGCGGTGCGTGGCGCGGCTGGCAAACACGCCGACCTTGCTGTTGCCGCCCAGCCGCGGCGGGCGCACCAGCGGCTGCCAGCCGCGCGCCAGCGTGTCGTGGAACACGAAGGTCAGCCACACGTGGGAGAAGTCTTCCAGTCCGCGCACGCAGTCGGGCTGATTGTAGGGCGGCAGCAATTCCAGCGTCACCGGGGCGGACGGGGCCAGCGCCGGCTGGCGCGGGATGCCGAACTTTTCCTGGTACGGCGAGTGGATGATGCCGACGGGGGTGACCGAATATTCCATCCCGCGATTGTAACAGCGAGGTCAAGGTTGGCCGCAAGGCGGTGTCTGCGGCCAACCTTGCGTCACGCCTCAGCCGGCGGCGAAGTGCTTCTGGTGGCGCAGGTCGAGGCGGTTCATCGGCAGCAGCATGAAGAAATCGGCGCAGTTGAAATCCGGGTCCCACGCCGGTTCGCCGCACACCCAGGCACCGGCACGCAGGTAGCCCTTGATCAGCGGCGGCAGCGGCGCCGGCGCGGCGTCGTCCTGCACCTGGTGCAGCGGCAAGGCCAGGTGAGGCGTTACCCGCCACTCCACCGGCGCCAGATGTTTGGCCTCCAGCTGGCGGTAGAGGCTGACCGCCTGATGGCCGCCGTCGGCGAGGCTGACGCTGGCGCAGCCGGCCAGGTACTGGCCGCCCTGCTGCCGCACATAGTCGGCGAGGCCAGCCCACAGCATGGCGATCACCGCGCCGCGGCGGTAATCCTTGTGCACGCAGGAGCGGCCGACCTCGATCACGTGGTCGCGGATGCCGGCCAGCCGTGACAGCTCGAATTCGTGCTCGGAATACAGTTGCGGCAGCTGCCGCGCCCTGTGCGGCGGCAGCATGCGGTAGGTGCCGACCACCTTGCCGCTGGCGTTGTCCTCCACCAGCAGGTGGTCGCAGAAGGCGTCGTAGTCGTCGCGGTCGATGCCTTCGGCGGCGGAGGCCAGCTGCGCGCCCATCTCGGTGGCAAACACCTGGTAGCGCAGCTTCTGCGCGCGGCGGATGTCCTTGTCGCTGCGCGCCAGTCGCACGCTCAGCCGGGGGGCGGTGCTGACCGCCAGTTGTTCGCTCAATTGCATGCTGCATTCCTGTGCGGGGTCGATGGCTGCATGCTAAACGGCGATTCTGACAGCGCCGTGTCCAGTCCATGAACGGCGGGTGACCGGGCGATGAAACCCTGATGACAGTCAGGGTGATGAAAATCAATGGCTTAGCCGCGGTGGCGGATTTCGGTTACAATGTCCGGTTCTTTCCATAGCCGGGCAGGTGCTGCCGGTTGCGGCCAACCTTTAATACGGTGGCGGCACGGCGGCAACGGCTCACAGTCTTATTTAGCAGGCGGGCATTTCATGATTTATCCGACGACCTTTGACGTGATCGTGGTGGGCGGCGGCCATGCCGGTACCGAAGCCGCGCTGGCGGCCGCGCGCATGGGCTGCAACACCTTGCTGCTGACCCACAATATCGAGACGCTGGGGCAGATGTCGTGCAACCCGTCGATCGGCGGCATCGGCAAGGGTCATCTGGTAAAAGAAGTGGACGCGCTCGGCGGCGCCATGGCGCTGGCCACCGACATCGGCGGCATCCAGTTCCGCACCCTCAACGCCTCCAAGGGCCCGGCAGTGCGCGCCACCCGCGCCCAGGCCGACCGCGTGCTGTACAAGGCGGCGATCCGCGAGATGCTGGAAAACCAGCCCAACCTGACGCTGTTCCAGCAGCCGGTGGACGACCTCTTGATTGAGGGCGACCGTGTCGCCGGCGCCATCACCGCCATCGGCATCACCTTCCGCGGCAAGAGCGTGGTACTCACTGCCGGCACCTTCCTGTCCGGCAAGATCCACGTCGGGCTGGAAAACTACAGCGGCGGCCGCGCCGGCGATGCCGCGGCATCGACCTTGGGCGAACGCCTGCGCGAACTGAGCCTGCCGGTCGGCCGCCTGAAGACCGGGACCCCGCCGCGCATCGACGGCCGCAGCATCGATTTCAGCGTGATGGAAGCGCAGCCGGGCGACACCCCGGAGCCAGTGTTCTCCTATCGCGGTAGCCGTGCCATGCATCCGAAGCAGCTGCCGTGCTGGATCACCCACACCAACGAGCGCACCCACGACATCATCCGCAGCGGTTTCGAGCGCAGCCCGATGTTCACCGGCGTGATCGAAGGTGTCGGCCCGCGCTACTGCCCGTCGATCGAGGACAAGATCAACCGCTTCGCCGACAAGGACAGCCACCAGATCTTCCTGGAGCCGGAAGGCCTGACCACGCACGAATATTATCCGAACGGGATTTCCACCAGCCTGCCGTTCGACATCCAGCTGGCGGCGGTACGCTCCATTCCCGGCCTGGAAAACGCGCACATTCTGCGCCCCGGCTACGCCATCGAGTACGACTACTTCGACCCGCGCGGGCTGAAGTCGACGCTGGAAACCAAGGCCATCCACGGCCTGTTCTTCGCCGGCCAGATCAACGGCACCACCGGCTATGAAGAAGCGGCGGCGCAGGGCCTGCTCGCCGGTCTCAACGCCGGCCTCTTCGCCCGCGAACAGGCTGGCTGGTGCCCGCGCCGCGACGAGGCCTACCTCGGCGTGCTGGTCGACGACCTGTCCACCATGGGGGTGTCCGAGCCGTACCGCATGTTCACCAGCCGCGCCGAGTTCCGCCTGCAGCTGCGCGAGGACAATGCCGATCTGCGCCTGACCGAGCTTGGCCGCAAGCTGGGCCTGGTCGGTGACGCGCAGTGGGACGCGTTCTGCCGCAAGCGTGACGCGGTCGAGGCGGAGAAGCAGCGCCTGGCCACGCACTACGTGCACCCGGGCAAGCTGCAGCCGGGCGAGGACGAGGCGATGTTCGGCCAGAAGCTGGCGCGCGAATACAGCCTGCACGACCTGTTGAAGCGCCCCAACGTCAACTATCGTCAGCTGATGACGCTGTCGCAGGCGGGGGAGGGCGTCGCCGACGAGGTGGTGGCGGAGCAGGTGGAGATCCAGGTCAAGTACCAGGGCTATATCGATCGCCAGAACGAGGAAGTGGCCAAGCGCGAGCAGCTCGACGACGTCAAGCTGCCGCTGGACATCGACTATGCGCTGGTGAAGGGGCTGTCGAAGGAAGTGTCGCAGAAACTCAACCAGCATCGCCCGGAGACGCTGGGCCAGGCCTCGCGCATCCAGGGCATCACCCCGGCGGCGATCGCGCTGCTGCTGGTGCACCTCAAGCGCGGCTTCAGCGACGCCCGTCACGGCGCCTGAGCGCCAAATTGCTGCACTGCGCTCCGGAGTGCCGACTTCGGGGCGCATTTGTTTTTGATACCCGTTACAATCGGGCTATTCGTTTCCAATCATTGCCCACTTCATCATGACGCACCACGCAGAACTTACCCAAGGGTTGGCCGCAATCGGCCTGGAGCTGACGCCGGAGCAGATCACTCTGCTGGAGGGCTATCTGGGCCTGCTGGCCAAATGGAACCAGACCTACAACCTGACCGCCATCCGCGAGGAAGAGCGCATGGTCAGCTACCACCTGCTCGACAGCCTGACGCTGGTGCCGCATCTGGCCGGCGGCACGCGCCTGCTCGACGTCGGCTCCGGTGGCGGCATGCCCGGCATCCCGGCGGCGATCGCGCGTCCGGACCTGCAGGTGGTGGTGCTGGACGCCAACCACAAGAAGACCACCTTCCTGCGCCAGGCGGTGATCGAGCTGAAGCTGCCGAACGTGGAGGTGATCACCGACCGCGTCGAGGCCTACCAGCCGGCGCAGAAGTTCGACCGCATCACCAGCCGCGCCTTCTCCGAGCTGGCCGAATTCGTCAAGCTGTCCAAGCACCTACTGGCCGACGGCGGCCAGTTCGTGGCGATGAAGGGGGTGTACCCGTACGAAGAAATCGCGCAGCTGCCGGAAGACTTCGCGGTGTCCGAAGTGCTGCCGCTCTCCGTGCCCGGCCTTGATGCCGAGCGCCACCTCGTGCGCGTCGTCGCCAAATGACGGCACGCATCATCGCGGTCGCCAACCAGAAGGGCGGCGTCGGCAAAACCACCACCGTGGTCAACCTGGCGGCCAGCCTGGCCGAGCAGGGGCGGCGGGTGCTGATCGTCGATCTCGACCCGCAGGGCAATGCCACCATGGGCAGCGGCATCGACAAGAGCGCGCTGTCGCGCTCGGTCTACCACGTGCTGCTGGCCGAGCACGAGGTGGCCGAGGTGGTGCAGCCGGCGAAGCAGGGCGGCTACGATGTGCTGCCAGCCAACCGCGACCTGTCGGCGGCCGAGGTCGAGCTGATGCAGGAGCTGGCGCGCGAGGCGCGGCTGAAGAACGCGCTGGAGCAGGTGGCGGCCAACTACGACTACATCCTGATCGACAGCCCGCCGTCGCTGAACCTGCTGACGCTGAACGGGCTGGTGGCGGCGCAGGGCGTGCTGATCCCGATGGTGTGCGAATACTACGCGCTGGAAGGGCTGACCGACCTGGTCAACACCCTGCGCAAGGTGCGATTGGCGGTCAATCCGAAAATCGAGATCATGGGCCTGTTGCGCACCATGTTTGATGCCCGCAGCAACCTGTCGCAACAGGTGTCGGAACAGCTGGCGCGCCACTTCGGCGACAAGGTGTTCGATACCGTCATCCCGCGCAATATCCGCCTGGCGGAGGCGCCCAGTCACGGCCTGCCGGCACTGATCTACGATCGCAACGCCCGCGGTGCCCAGGCTTATGTCGCCCTGGCGGCGGAGCTGACTGCCCGTCTCGAACCGCAAACAACCACAGCAGAACAATAAAGATGGCCAAACTCAAAGGACTGGGCCGCGGTCTTGACGCGCTGCTCTCCACTGTCGAATCCGTTGACGACCGCCTGACCGCGCTGGCGATCGAGCGCATCCGCCCCGGCAAGTACCAGCCGCGCAGCCAGATCGACGACGCCGCACTGGAAGAGCTGGCGGCCTCGATCCGCGCCCAGGGCGTGATCCAGCCGGTGGTGGTGCGCGAGGTCGGCCTCGGCGACTACGAGCTGATCGCCGGCGAGCGCCGCTGGCGTGCCAGCCGCAAGGCCGGTCTGGCCGAGATTCCGGCGGTGATCCGCAGTGTTTCCGACGAAGCGGCGCTGGCGATGGGGCTGATCGAGAATATCCAGCGTCAGGAGCTGGACCCGATCGAGGAGGCGCGCGGCCTGAAGCGGCTGATCGACGAGTTTGCCCTCACCCACGAGGCTGCCGCCGAGGCAGTCGGCCGCTCGCGCAGCGCGGTCAGCAACCTGCTGCGGCTGCTGGCGTTGCCGGAGCCGGTGCAGCAGATGCTGCACGATGGTCGCCTGGAAATGGGCCATGCCCGGGCACTGCTGCCGCTGCCGGTGCTGGAACAGATCAGCCTGGCGCAGCAGATTGCCGCCGACGGCCTCACCGTGCGCGAGGTGGAACAAAAAGCGCAACAGCAGGATGGCAAGGTTGGCCGCAAGCCAACCGCGCCGGCACGGCAGGATGCCGACGTGCGCCGGCTGGCGGAAACGCTGTCCGAACAGCTGGGCATGAGCGTCAGTTTGCGCAATGCGGCGCGCGGCAACGGCAAGCTGATCATCGAATATGCAAATCTGGATGAACTTGACCGGCTGCTGGAAAAACTGCAAGCAAAATCAAAGTTGTGAGCCGGCTTTTGGCCATAAACAGCGGAACGAAGCAAAGTTGACGCTTTCGTCACGTCAAGCCTATAATCGTCCGATTTTTTACGATTCAGACATGATTAATCCAGACGCCAAACGCGTAGTCCGCATTCAGCTCAGACTGACGCTGCTTGCCATGCTGGTTGGCTTGGTGGTTGCCGAAGCGCCGCTGAATGCCGCCATGTCTGTGTTGTTGGGTGGCCTGTGCGCCATCATCCCGGCCCTGGTGTACATCCGCATCACCGGTGCCGTGCAGCGTGGCGATCCGGCGGCCATCATGCGCAGCCATTACCGCGCAGCCGCGGCAAAATTTATACTGACACTGCTCCTATTTGGTGGTGTGCTTTTGTTTTTCAAGGATTTATCGGTGCCGGGATTGTTTGGTGGCTTCATCGCCGCCACTTCCGCGTACTGGTTCGGGCTTCTGATCAAAAATTGAGACCAAAGCAATGGCAAGCAACGCAACTGAATATATCCAGCATCACCTGACGTTCTGGAAGTCATCGCACGAAGGCGGCTTCTGGACCCTGCACCTCGATACCTTCTCGGTATCGCTGATCCTCGGCTTCATTTTCCTGGCGGTGTTTGCCTCCGTGGCACGCAATGCCAAGATGGAAAACCCGGGCCGCTTGCAGATGTTCGTCGAAACCATCGTCGAGATGGTCGATACCCAGGTAAAAGAGATTTTCCATGCCAAGAGCAAAGTCATCGCCCCGCTGGCGCTGACCATCTTCTGCTGGATTTTCCTGATGAACACCATGGACTTGCTGCCGGTTGACCTGCTGCCGATGGTGGCACAGTGGATCGGTCACACCTTCTTCGGTGCCGACCCGGCTCACGTTTACCTGCGCGTGGTACCGTCCGCCGACGTGAACGCCACTTTCGCGATGTCGCTGTCGGTGATGCTGTGCATCATCGGTTTCTCCATCGCCGCCAAGGGTCTGGGTGGCTGGACCAAGGAGCTGTTCACCGCGCCGTTCCATGCCGAAGGTCTGGTGATGACCATCATCCTGGCTCCGGTCAACTTCGCGTTCCAGCTGGTTGAACTGGCCGCCAAGCCGATCTCTCTCGCTCTTCGTTTGTTCGGTAACATGTACTCCGGCGAACTGATCTTCATCCTGATTGCACTGCTGCCAGTGGCGTTCCAGTGGATTCTGGGCGCGCCATGGGCGATCTTCCACATCCTGGTGATCACCCTGCAGGCCTTCGTGTTCATGATGCTGACCATCGTGTATCTCAGCCTCGCGGTCGAGAAGCACTGATTTAACGATTTTCTTAGTACCTTTTTTCAAACCATCCTTGCACTTAGTCTTTAGGAGATTTAAATGGAAGCTCTCGTTTCTCAGATCCAGTCGATGACCGCTCTGGCCGCAGCCCTGATCATTGGTCTTGGCGCGATTGGTACTGCCCTGGGTTTTGCCATCCTCGGCGGTAAGTTTCTGGAATCGTCCGCTCGTCAACCTGAGCTGATCCCTGTTCTGCAAACCAAACTGTTCATTATCGCCGGTCTGCTTGACGCGATCTCCATGATCGGTGTGGGTGTTGCCATGCTGTACACCTTCAACAACCCGTTCCTGACTGCGGCTATCGCTGCTGTTAAAGCTGGCGCTTAATTTTTAACGCAAGCGGTTGTTGTCGTAACCCCACTGGAGGAAAACAAGCGTGGAATTCAATGCAACACTACTAGGCCAGGCGATCACGTTCGCTATCCTGGTATGGTTCACCATGAAGTTTGTTTGGCCTCCGCTTACCAACATGATGGACGAGCGTGCCAAGCGTATTGCTGATGGCTTGGCCGCTGCAGAGCGTGGCAAACAGGATCTGGAAGCAGCCGAAAAGCGCGTTGCTGACGAACTTCGTCAGGCAAAACAACAAGCTACCGAGCTGATCCTGGCCGCTGAAAAGCGTGCTAACCAGATCGTGGATGAAGCCAAAGACGCAGCTCGCACCGAAGGTGCAAAGCTGGTGGCGGACGCGAAGGCCCAAATCGATCAGGAAGTTTTGCGTGCCAAGGAGTCGCTGCGTGAGCAGGTTGCCTCCCTGGCCGTGAGCGGCGCGGAAAAGATCCTGCGCAAAGAGATCGATGCAGCCAAGCACGCTGATCTGTTAGCTTCCATCAAAGCGGAGTTTTAAACAACTCATGGCAGAACTTATTACCGTAGCAAGGCCCTATGCCGAAGCGGTATACAGCCTGGCCGCCGAGCAGCAGTCGCAGGCCAAATGGTCTGAAGCGCTCGCGTGGCTGGCTGCCATGGTGACAAACCCGGACGTGGCCCAGGTGGTCACCAACCCGAAACATACCGCGCAAGAGGTTGAGGCGCTGTTGTTGGACGTGTTGGGTGAACGTGGCAGTGATGACATCAAGCAGTTTGTTGTCACCCTCATCGAAAACCGCCGTCTGACATTGTTACCGGAAATTGCTGGCCAGTTTGAACAGCTCCGAGCCAAGTCCGAGGGAGTCGTCGACGCAGTTGTCGAATCGGCTTTCCCGCTGACCGAAGCTCAGCAAACCGATCTGATCGCCGCGCTTACCAAGAAGTATGGCAAGACCGTACGAATTGAAGTGCGCGAAGCTGCCGAGCTTATCGGCGGCGTACGCATTTTGATCGGTGATGACGTGATTGACGCGTCTGTGAGCGGCAAACTGCACGCAATGGCGGCAAGCCTCAAGAATTAGGAGAGATCATGCAGTTGAACCCCTCTGAAATCAGTGACCTGATCAAGGCGAAGATTCAGAACCTGTCCGAAGGTGTAGAGACGCGTACCAAAGGTACCGTGATCTCCGTAACCGACGGTATCGTTCGTATCCATGGCCTGGCAGACGTGATGCAGGGTGAAATGCTCGAGTTCTCGGGCAACACCTTTGGCCTGGCCATGAACCTGGAGCGTGACTCCGTTGGTGCCGTGATCCTGGGCGAGTACGAGCACATCTCCGAAGGTCAGGAAGTTAAATGTACCGGTCGCATTCTGGAAGTGCCGGTAGGTCCTGAGCTGGTTGGCCGCGTGGTAAACGCGCTGGGTCAGCCGATCGACGGTAAAGGTCCGATCAACGCGACCAAATCCTCCCCGATCGAAAAGATTGCTCCGGGCGTGATTGCCCGTCAGTCCGTTTCGCAGCCTATGCAAACCGGCCTGAAGTCGATCGACGCCATGGTGCCGGTTGGCCGTGGTCAGCGTGAGCTGATCATTGGCGACCGTCAGACAGGCAAGACCGCTGTCGCACTGGACGCGATCGTTAACCAGAAAGGCACCGGCGTTGTCTGCATCTACGTAGCTGTAGGTCAGAAAGCATCGTCGATCGCCAACGTGGTTCGCAAACTGGAAGAACACGGCGCGCTGGCCCACACCATCGTGGTTGCCGCGACCGCTTCCGAAGCTGCTGCGCTGCAGTTCATTGCCCCGTACTCCGGTTGCGCAATGGGCGAATACTTCCGCGACATCGGTGAAGATGCGCTGATCGTATACGATGACCTGTCGAAACAGGCCGTTGCCTACCGTCAGATCTCGCTGCTGCTGCGTCGTCCACCGGGCCGTGAAGCCTATCCTGGCGATGTATTCTACCTGCACTCCCGTCTGCTGGAACGCGCTTCCCGCATCAACGAGGACGAGGTAGAGAAGCTGACTGGTGGCGCCGTCAAAGGCAAAACCGGCTCGCTGACCGCGCTGCCGATCATCGAAACCCAGGCTGGCGACGTTTCCGCCTTCGTTCCGACCAACGTGATTTCGATTACCGACGGTCAGATCTTCCTGGAAACCGACCTGTTCAACGCCGGTATCCGTCCTGCGATCAACGCCGGTATTTCGGTGTCGCGCGTGGGTGGTGCAGCTCAGACCAAAGTCATCAAGAAGCTGGGCGGTGGTATTCGTCTGGCGCTGGCCCAGTATCGCGAACTGGCTGCGTTCTCGCAGTTTGCTTCCGACCTGGACGAAGCAACCCGCAAGCAGCTGCAGCACGGTGAAGTGGTTACCGAACTGATGAAGCAGAAGCAGTTCTCGACCCTGTCGACCGCCGAAATGGCGCTGACACTGTGGTCCGTGAACAAGGGTTACTACGAAGATGTGCCGGTGAAGAGCGCGTTGGCTTTCGAAGCCGCCTTCCTGGCCTATGTTCGCGCCAACCATGCTGACGTACTGGCTGCAACGGATGCGAGCGGTGACCTGTCTGCCGACAACGAAAAAGTACTGGCCACGGCGATTGCGTCGTTCAAGGCTGGCTACAGTTTCTAAACTGAGTCTTTCGGACAACCTCGAGTTAAAGAAAGGTTCGGGATATGGCAGTCGGTAAAGAGATTCTCACCAAGATCCGAAGCGTGCAGAACACGCAGAAGATCACCCGCGCTATGCAAATGGTGTCAACCTCCAAGATGCGCAAAACGCAAGAGCGTATGCGCGCTGCCCGTCCTTACGCCGAGAAGGTGCGCTCCGTTATGGCGCACCTGGCTTCGGCCAACACGGATCTGGAGCACCCACTGCTTGCACGTCGTGACGTTATCAAGCGTGCTGGTATTCTGTTGATCACTTCGGACAAAGGCCTTTGCGGTGGCTTGAACGCCAATACCCTGAAGCGCTTTTATGCCAAAGTCAGCGAACTGCAAGCGCAAGATGTCGCAGTTGACGTCTGCGCCATCGGCCAGAAAGGCCTTGCAGCATGCCAGCGTGCCAAACTGAACGTTGTGGCAAGTGCGGTTCAGCTGGGCGATGTGCCCAAGCTGGAAAAATTGATCGGCCCGCTTACAGTACTGCTGAAACAGTATGCTGAAGGCGAACTGGATGCGGTTTATATCGTGTATTCCCGTTTCATCAACACGATGAAGCAGGAGCCAGCCCTGGAACAACTGTTGCCGTTGACCGACGAGCATATGGTATCGGAGCACACCCATTCGTGGGACTACCTCTACGAGCCGAATGCCACTGACGTGATGGAGTTCCTGGTGAAGCGTTATCTGGAGTCCGTGGTGTACCAGTCCGTGGCGGAAAACATTGCTTCCGAGCAAGCCGCCCGTATGGTCGCCATGAAGGCTGCAACCGATAACGCGGGTAATGCGATCAAGCAACTGCGTCTTGTGTATAACAAGTCGCGTCAGGCAGCAATTACCAAAGAGCTGTCCGAGATCGTGTCTGGTGCCGCTGCGGTATAACCGTCGCAGGACTGTAAAAGTTTATTGAGTTAGGAACCGATAATGAGCCAAGGCAAAATCGTACAAATCATTGGCCCGGTGGTTGACGTGGAATTCCCACGCGACGCCATGCCAAAGATTTATGATGCCCTGAAGCTGGTTGACGCAGATCTGACGCTTGAAGTCCAGCAGCAGCTGGGCGACGGCGTCGTGCGTACCATCGCGATGGGTAGCTCTGACGGCCTGAAGCGTGGCATGGCGATCACCAATACCGGCGCACCGATTTCGGTACCGGTTGGCGCTGCCACCCTCGGTCGTATCATGGATGTACTGGGCAATCCGGTTGACGAAGCAGGTCCGGTGGCTAGCGAATCCGTTCGCGCCATTCACCAGACTGCGCCGAAGTTCGACGAACTGTCCTCCGCTACTGAACTGCTGGAAACTGGCATCAAGGTTATTGACCTGCTGTGCCCGTTTGCCAAAGGCGGTAAGGTGGGTCTGTTCGGTGGTGCCGGTGTCGGCAAGACCGTTAACATGATGGAACTGATCAACAACATTGCCAAGGCACACTCGGGTCTGTCCGTGTTTGCCGGCGTTGGTGAGCGCACTCGTGAAGGTAACGACTTCTACCACGAGATGAAAGACTCCAACGTTCTGGACAAAGTGGCAATGGTGTACGGCCAGATGAACGAGCCGCCAGGCAACCGTCTGCGCGTAGCGCTGACCGGTCTGACCATGGCCGAGCATTTCCGCGACGAGAAGGACGAAAACGGCAAGGGCCGTGACGTGCTGTTCTTCGTGGACAACATCTACCGTTACACACTGGCCGGTACCGAAGTATCCGCACTGCTGGGCCGTATGCCTTCCGCAGTGGGTTACCAGCCGACGCTGGCCGAAGAAATGGGCCGTCTGCAAGAACGTATTACCTCGACCAAGGATGGTTCGATTACCTCCATCCAGGCCGTTTACGTTCCAGCCGATGACTTGACCGACCCGTCTCCTGCCACAACGTTTGCCCACCTGGACGCAACCGTGGTGCTGTCGCGTGACATCGCTTCCCTTGGTATCTACCCTGCGGTAGACCCACTGGATTCGACTTCCCGCCAGCTGGATCCGCTGGTTGTTGGCGACGAGCATTACAGCGTTGCCCGCGGCGTGCAGACTACCCTGCAGAAGTACAAGGAACTGCGTGACATTATCGCGATTCTGGGTATGGACGAACTGTCTGAAGAAGACAAGCTCACCGTATACCGTGCGCGTAAGATCCAGCGTTTCCTGTCCCAGCCGTTCCACGTGGCAGAAGTGTTTACCGGTTCGCCGGGCAAATACGTTCCGCTGAAGGAAACGATCAAGGGCTTCAAGGCAATTATCAGCGGCGAGTACGACCATCTGCCGGAACAAGCGTTCTACATGGTCGGCTCCATCGACGAAGCTGTCGAGAAAGCCAAGACCCTTTAATCAAGGAGAGGGCTAATGGCCAAGATGCATGTGGAAGTGGTCAGTACCGAACAGCAGATCTACTCTGGTGAAGCCGAATTTCTGGTGGCACCGGCTCAGGAAGGCGAGATCGGTATCTATCCACGTCACGTGCCGCTGTTGACCCGTATCAAGCCAGGCCTGTTGCGTTTGACAGTGCCTGGTTCCAAGGAAGAAGTACTGGTGGCGGTATCGGGTGGCATGATGGAAGTGCAACCTAACCACATCACGGTTCTTGCGGATACGGCGATTCGCGGTGAGGATCTCGACGAAGCGCGTGCGGCAGAAGCCAAGCGTACTGCTGAGGATGCCCTCAAGCATGCGGCCAGTGATCAAGACACGGCGAAAGCACAAGCTGCTCTGGCTTCTGCAATTGCCCAGCTCAAGGCACTGGAGTATCTGCGCAAGCGCGTGCACTAAGCGCGTCAGCGTTTGCTGTATAGTTCAGGCTGTCACTCCGGTGACAGCCTTTTTCATTTCTGGATAGACAGGCATACTCGCCGCCTGGCTATTGTCATTATCTGGACTGTTGCATGGACTCTCTCAGCGTTGTCATTCTGGCTGCCGGCAAAGGCAAGCGTATGTATTCGGCCTTGCCCAAGGTCTTGCACCCGATCGGCGGACAGCCGATGCTGGCGCGCGTGATCGCGACTGCCCGCCAGCTGCAGCCGGCCAAGATCGTGGTGGTGTACGGTCACGGCGGCGAGCTGGTGCGCGAACAGATCCAGGATCCGGATATCGCCTGGGCGCTGCAGGCCGAGCAGCTGGGCACCGGCCACGCGCTGAAGATGGCGCTGCCGCACCTGCCCAAGGTTGGCCGCACGCTGGTGCTGTACGGCGACGTGCCGCTGACCACGCTGGCGACCCTGCAGCAGTTGCTGGCGGTGGCGGAGCAGGGCATGGCGCTGCTGGTCGACGTGCTGCCCGATGCCAGCGGTTACGGCCGCATCGTGCGCAACGCCGCGGGCGACATCGTCGCCATCGTCGAAGACAAGGATTGCAACCCGCAGCAGAAGGCGATCCGCGAGATCAATACCGGCATGCTGGTGCTGCCCAACGAGCGCCTCGACGGCTGGCTCGGCGCGCTGAAGAACGGTAATGCACAGGGTGAATACTACCTGACCGATGTCATCGGTCTGGCGGTGACCGATGGTTTGGCGGTGCCCGGCGTCACCGTGGCCGCCTCGTGGGAGGCCGCCGGCGTCAACAACAAGTGGCAGCTGGCCGAGCTGGAGCGTCAGCTACAGCTGAACCAGGCGCGGGCACTGCTCACCGCCGGCGTTACCCTTGCCGATCCGGCGCGCATCGACGTGCGCGGCGAACTGCAGCATGGCCAGGATGTCAGCATCGACGTCGGCTGCGTGTTCGAAGGCCAGGTAAGCCTGGGTGATAATGTGCAGATCGGCGCCTACTGTGTGCTGAAGAACGTCACCGTCGCCGCCGGCACCCGCATCGCGCCGTACTCGCACCTGGAAGACGCGGTGGTGGGCGAGGGCTGCCGCATCGGGCCGTACGCGCGACTGCGCCCGGGCGCAAGCTTGGCCGCACACGTGCACGTCGGCAACTTTGTCGAGATCAAGAAGGCGACCGTGGGCGAAGGCTCCAAGGTCAACCACCTGAGCTATATCGGCGACGCCGACATCGGCAGCAAGGTCAATGTCGGCGCCGGCTCGGTGACCTGCAACTACGACGGCGTCAACAAGTACCGTACCGTGATCGGCGACGGCGTGTTCGTCGGCTCCGGCACGCTGATGGTGGCACCGGTGACGCTGGAAGAGGGCGCCACCATTGGCGCCGGCTCGGTGCTCACCAAGACCGCCCCCGCCGGCCAGCTCACCGTGGCGCGCGCCAAGCAGCTGACGGTACCGGGCTGGCAGCGTCCGCAGAAGCTCAAGTAAGCCTCCGCGCACTGCACGCCGAAACCGCCACCGCCACGCTGCCGTGGCGGTTTTTTCATGCGCCGCCACCGCAAGGTTGGCCGCAGGCCTCTCAGCCTTCAGGGTGTCTCAGTCAAACAGGGCATCAAGGTGACAGCTGCCCTGTTTCCGCCCCTGCACGCTGGCAATGTGCAGACGGTGCTGACCATTTTGTGCATGGTAGCTGGCCAGCAGCGAGACCGTGATCACCTCATTCGGCTTTGTATTCTGCAGGGCCAGCAATGCTTCGACACCGCTAGCCTTGCCATTGCTATCGCGCAGCAGATAACGGCTTTTGGCTGTGTCACAGCGCTTTAACACCCACTCACTGCCGTTTTTTTCCAGCGTGCCGGTAAACAGATCGACCGCTTGGGTTTCGGCATGGGCCGATAGGCCCAGCAACAGACTGGTCATGACCAACCAGGTTTTCATCACGCTATTCCTTTCTTCACGGTGGCGGCCAACCTTCCACCTTTCATCATGTGGCGATGCGAACTATGCCAAACGATAGACTGCAGGGCAAACCGCTTGCCTGCATTTCCGGTTCATATAGCTTGCTGGGCATGAGGCTGACGGTGCAGATACGCTTGCAGGCTTGCGTCATAGATTTCGCACTGCTATCATCAGAAAACTTTTGAAACGAAACTTAATCTGATGAAGCGAAACACCCAGCAGCGTCGTCACGCGATTGTGGCCCTGGTGCAGGAACACGGTGAAGTCAGCGTCGATGACCTTACCCGCCGTTTTGACACCTCCGAAGTCACCATCCGCAAGGATCTTGCGCTGCTGGAAACCAGCGGGCTGCTGCTGCGCCGCTATGGTGGTGCGGTGGCCTTGCCAGCCGAGATCGTGAGCGCCGATGCCGAAAAAGTTTCGCAACGAAAGATGGCGATTGCCCGCGCCGCAGCCGAGC
>Ga0209172_10004794_pt1 | contig 17435 bp, 16 predicted proteins | sample LarsenN4metaG_FD_184113 | JGI IMG/M metagenome (GOLD analysis project Ga0209172, IMG submission 184113) | Hot spring sediment bacterial and archeal communities from British Columbia, Canada, to study Microbial Dark Matter (Phase II) - Larsen... ... | reverse complement strand
GCTGGCGCCCGACGCCCGAAGTTCTTGTGCCAGCAAAATAATGCCAAAATAAAAGCCAGTTGGTTCGGGCGTGCAACGCCCTCAAAACAAATTAAAAATAGGGCGGTTTTGCTGGCGCCCGACGCCCAAAGTTCTTGCGCCAGCAAAACAAGTTTGTTTCTGAATTGTTTTGCTGGCGCCCGACGCCCGAAGTTCTTGTGCCAGCAAAATAATGCCAAAATAAAAGCCAGTTGGTTCGGGCGTGCAACGCCCTCAAAACAAATTAAAAATAGGGCGGTTTTGCTGGCGCCCGACGCCCGAAGTTCTTGTGCCAGCAAAATAATGCCAAAATAAAAGCCAGTTGGTTCGGGCGTGCAACGCCCTCAAAACCGCCCGAAGTTCTTGCGCCAGCAAAACAAATCAAAAATAGAACTGTTTTGAGGGCGCTCTCGCGCCCGAACCGGAAGTCTCATAGAGCTTCCTGGCTTTAGTGTGTATCTCTTCGGCGGGTGTATGCGAGACAATTTGTCCCGTTGAAGCATCTACCTGGAATTCACCAACAATACCAAGGGGCCTGCTTTTAGGATATACAAGCAATACTGGCACGCGCCAGATGTTGTCTTTTTCATTTAGCTGCGGCCAATAAGCCACAAGTCGATCGCCAAGATTAGTAATCGGCCATTCATTGACAATCGCTTCAGCTTGAAGAGAACTAGTTTTCTGGAGAATCGAATGTGACATAGCAAAGTGACTACAGCATAAGCACGATTAAAGGCAAAGCCCGCCTCTTGCGCCTCTTATCAGCTTCGCCCCAACTGTTTAAGGTAAGCTGCCAGCTCTCCGGCGCCTGGAAAGATAATATCAGCGCCAGCTTCTGATAAGACTCTATGTTGATCCTGGTCAGTTGCGATGCCGATGGTAAACATCCCCGCTGCTCGCCCTGCCTGAATATCCTGCCAGCCATCGCCTACAACAGCCGAATCACTTGCGCTTGCGCGTGCTAGCGCAGCAGCTTCAAGCATGGGCCCCGGATCGGGCTTGCGCACAGGAAGGCTGTCGCCGCCAAACACAAGATCAAAATAATCGCGCACCCCCAGGTCGATCAATATTCGCTCGGTGAACTCAACCGGCTTGTTGGTAACAAGAGCGCATTTCGCTTTAGAGCATTCGGCCAGAAGCTCAGGTACGCCTTCAAGCAAACGAGTAGTATCGAGCAAGTGTTTGCCGTATTGCTCGCGGAAGACTGCGAGAGCGCGTTTGAAGAGTTCCTCAGAAGGGGCCTGCCTGCTGCTCTCTCTGAGCGCGCGTTCGACCAGCATCGACATGCCGTCGCCGATGAATCTTGAAACCTGTTCTATGGAGAGCGCGGACAGGCCAAGCTCGGTCAGAGCGCCGTTAAGCGCAGTCGCAATATCGCGGCGAGAATCTACCAGCGTGCCGTCCAGATCGAAGATAAATAGCTCGAATCCAGCTACCGCCACAGCCCACCTTAAACTCCTGCCTGGCTGCGCTCAGCCTGCTCGGTTTCGGGATAGATCGCCTTCCAGCCCTCTTCGTCCTGAAATACCCTGATGCACTTGATGCGCCGCTCGTCAGTCAAGGTGAAGCGATGATGCCTGCGAGCAGGGATGATGATCAGGTCCCCCCGCTCGACTACCACATCGAACCATTCGCCGCCGAGCGAGCGCACGCCGAATATTCCGCTGCCATCAATAGTGAAGCGCACTTCATCTTCGGTGTGGTAATGCTCGCGATCGAATATCTTCAACAGCTCATCCAGCTTCGGTGTCTGCTCCCACAACGCTACAATGTCAGCTTTCAGGTAACCCTTATTTGCTTTCAGCTCCTCTAGCTCGGCACTGTAAGCATCGAGCACAGCCTGTTGCTCAGATGGACCGAGCGTCGGCGCATCAAGCAAACCCTTGCCATCAAGCCGCGTCACATCCCAGAACTCATAAGGAACGGCTTGCTCGGCCAGAAACCGGCGCACTGCCGTCGCGTCTTCAATCGTTGCTCCGTTACTGAGCATTATCTTGGCCATCGGTTCTTCGGCGCTTCAACCTCCCGCCTTCCTCTCGTGGAGCGCAAGCGCCGCCTCCTTTCATTACCGGCTGACGCCCGGAGTATCGCTTTCGCCTGGTAACTGCTGCGGCCCCGAAGGGGCAAGCTATTTATAGCAAGCAGATGAACGAAAGCTTCACTAGCTGCGGTAGGAGCGACCTGTTGGCATCGATCTATAGGCCGCTCCTACCGCAGCTAAAGAGGTCCTTCGTCTCTCAATTCTATAAATTAGGTCGCTCTTGCGGAGCTAACTGCTGCCTCGCCGAGCAGTTACTTCCCACTTGAATGTTCTCACTCAACTAATCCTACCCTTGATCTTAGCACAAGATACTGGAACAGATACTCGAATGTCTCCAGATGTTTCTTTGCCTCAGCCGCATCTCGGCCCCAAACATAGACTCCGTGCCGCTTGATGAGCGCAGCCGGGCAGCCTTCTCTGATACTGTTCACAAGCAGCGCCGCTAGATCCGGCAAGGCATATAGATTCTCGACTATCGGCAGAACGCATAGATCCTCTTCATTCCACAATCCCAGGGCTTTCAAAATCTCCAGCCCTTTCATCTCAACGGCCCCCTGTTGAGAAAACATCTCGCTTACAATCACCGAATAGACGGAATGTACGTGCAGCACTGCGCCGCATCCGGTGGCCTGATAAATCCGCGAGTGGACGATAGCTTCGTCTGAAGGGCGCAAATCGGTCGCTTCAACCGGCTGCGCATCGCCGTTAACCAGAAGCACATCGCGCGGCGATAGATTGCTTTTGTCTCTCCTGGTAGCAGTGATAGCGAAGATGAGCGGAGAATCGTTCAACTTGATCGAAAAATTCCCTGAAGTCGCAGGCAGCCAGCCGCGCCGGTAAAAACTGCGCGACAGTTGAGCAAGCGTAGAAGCAGCCTTTTTGCGAGCAGCGATAAAATCTTCCTGCGAGAGAATAGAGGCAATCTCCCGGCCCTGCTGAGATTGAGTTACATTCATAGATATTCATTCTCCTACGCCGGCGCGCGTGCCCCACAGCTCATAAGCTGCGCGTAGCTCCGCGTGATCGCGGCTGGCATCTTCAAGCGACCGCCCGACAAGCGTTGCTTCTATCGCCTGGCGGAAAGCGCGCCCGCCCGCAGCCGTCCCCTGCGGATGGCCATGCACCCCTCCGCCGGCGTTGATAACAACATCGAGCCCGAAATCGTCGATCAATCGGGGGACCAAGCCGGGATGAATCCCCGCCGATGGAACAGGGAAAGCTCGCCGCAAATGATAGAACGGGCTTGTCAGTTGCTGCCCTATCCGCAATGTGCGCTCGCGCAGCAGAGGCACAGTGCCGTAGGCGCTGGGGAAAAGAGATAGGTCCCCTCCCGCCAATCGCACCAGCTTGCCAAGCACAAGCTCAGAGCTGATCCCCTGAACAGGCGACGGATAGAAGGCCCCCGCCATCGCCGGATGAGCAAGCACAGGCACTTTGATCGAAGCATCTGAGGTGAGCGCCCGCACCACATCAAAGCCTACGGCCAGTACATTAATCAGCAGTGCAGTGGCCCCCAGACTCACCGCTCGTTGCGCTTTGGCAAAGATAGCGTCAGGCGAGCCGGTGAGATTGATCGCATAGAGTGTGCGCTGCCCCGTCTCAGATTTTGCCCGCGCTGCCGCCTGCAAACAGGCTTCCAGCCTGGCTTCAAACGGGGCGCTCTCAATGTCGGGCAGGATCTCGTCATCTTTCACCAGATCAACTCCGCCTCGCGCTTGCTCAAAGAACAGATCGCCCAGTTGCTTTGGCGACAGCCCCAGGCACGGTTTGAAGATGCTCATCAACAGCGGCCGCCGCTCCACGCCGAGCAGTTCCCTCACCCCTTCGATGCCGAACTTGGGCCCGGCAAATCGACGGGCATACTTTTCCGGCAAAGTCAGATCGAGCAGCTTGATGCGCCCGGCCATCGAAACTTTGCCGAAGACCATCACCAGTAGAGCTGCTAGCTGATCATCGAAGTTGGCCACAGGAAACGCTGCCTGCACCAGGAAGCGCCGCTCGGCAGACTCAGACGGCAAGCGGTCTTCATAAGCAGGGATCTCGTAGACTCCGACAACTCGGCCAACATGAGTACGGCGAAGTTCCGGCGTCTCTTGCGAGACGGGGACCCAGGTACCGGTAGTCTGCCCGATAGCAATCCCGCCTGCTTTGCGCAGCAGGTCAGAAGCCGCTCCTTCCAGGTAATAGAGCGCAAAGATGAACTCACCTGGATCGAGGCTCTCGCGGATTGTAAAGACGGTTGGATCGTATGGCATCTATTGCCTCCTTGTGCACAGCCCTGTTCGGCTCTTGCAGGAGTTCTCGATAAGATTTTTCACCCGAAAGAACCTTTATCTTAAAACGATCGCGCGCCTTTGCCAAGAGAAAGCAAGGGTTGCGATTAGTTCGGGCGCTGCGGCGCCCTCAAAACATTCTAAATTTAACTTGTTTTGAGGGCGCCGCAGCGCCCGAACCGGGATTAGTTGCCGTACCGCGCAGACCTAAAATATGCCTCGTTAAACTCACAGTTGTGATACAATAGCGGCACTTTCGATAATCGCAGTATAGTCAGAGGCTGATTAACGCTATCAACCAAACAAAGGAAGGTGTCAAATGCGAGGGATTATTGCTCTTTTGCTGATGACAATTTTTTTCGCCTATCCCAAAGAGACCAGAAGCAAGCTCTATGTCGGCAACTCAGAGGGAGATGATGTGACAATCATCGATCCGGCAAGCTACAAAGTAATTGGCAATATCAAGGTCGGTCACAAACCGCACGGCCTGGCCGCTTCGCCTCGCGGGGACCGCATTTACGTGAGCGTAGAAGGCATCAACAGCCTTCTTGCCATCGACACCTCGACCGACGAGATTGTGGGCAAGGCCGCTGTAGGCAACACGCCAAACCAGGTCACGGTCACTGCCGATGGCAAGTTCGTTTATGTACCGCTGCGGACCGAGGGCGCCGTCGATATTGTCGAGACCGCTTCGATGAAGGTCATCAAGCGCGTCCCCCTGGCCGAGTGGCCCCATAATAGCTACACATCAGCCAACGGCAAGCGCGTCTATGTGACGACGATCAACGGAAAAAAGATATTTGCCTTCGACCCGGCGAGCCATAACATCCTCTTTGAGATAGAGCCGGGGGGCAAGGTGCGCCCAATTGCTCTGAACAAAGATGACTCTCTGATGTATGTGGCCCTGTCCGAATTGCACGGGTTTGCCGTAGTAGATATAAAAGAGCGGAAGACAATTAAAAGAGTTTATCTGCCTGAGCTCCCGCCTGACACTCCGAAGCCATACCTGGACACATACACGCATGGTCTGGGTCTGATGCCTGATGGAAAGGAGCTATGGGTGACAAGCTGCCCTGGGGCTGCGATATACGCTTACTCTGTCCCCGACTTGAAGTTGCTTGCCAGAGTAGATGTAGGCAAGTTCCCCAACTGGCTCGCATTCACTGCTGATGGAAAGACTCTATTTGTGAGCAACGCAGAATCGGATACCGTCTCGGCAATAGACGTTGGCGGGAAAAAGGTGGCGGCCACGATCCCTGTAGGTAGGGCCCCTAAGAGGCTTCTGGTAGTAACGCCTAAGAATTGATCGGCATTGCCCGAACGGGCGCAGAAGATGAAAAAAACGTCCGACGTCAAAACGTCCGACGTTAAAAACAAAACCGACGTCGGACGTCGGACGTGGCGACATCCGACGTTCCTTGTAAAGGAGCTAACTATGAAACTTAGAAGAGCACTTCTAATCTCCCTTCTACTGATCGGCGTTTCTGTATCTGCTCTGGCCGCGCAGGAGAGGGTGCTTACTCCCGAACTGATTCTCACTATCAAAACCATCGTAGACGTGCAGCTCTCGCCCGACGGCAATCAGGTAGTCTTTCAGGTAGCTCGTTCGCGGCGCGACGACGAAAAACCGGGCGCTGCCATTCATGAGATATGGTTGATGCCCGCCAGGGGCGGCGAGCCGACGCAATTTACTTACAACACCGAGAGCGACCGCTTGCCTCAGTGGTCCCCCGATGGCAAATCAATCGCCTTCCTGTCTCAACGCGGCGGCTCCAGCCTGTTTCAAATCTACCTCATCCGGCTCAGCGGCGGCGAAGCGCGCCCGCTGACCAGAGCAGAAAATTCGGTCCTGGCATTCAAATGGTCCCCCGACGGCAGCCGCATCGCTTACACCGTGACTGACGGCAAAACGAAGGAGGAGATTCAGGCGGAGAAAGAAGGAAGGGATTGGACAGTTGCCGACCGCAACTACAAACACACGCGGCTCTATGCAGTGGATGTGAGCAGCGGCGAGAGCAAGCTCATCACCACGTCTGATCTGACGATCCAGGAGTTCGACTGGTCGCCCGACGGCAAGCAACTGGTGGTGAGAGCGACTGTGGCCCCTACGGTTGATGATGACTTCATGCGCTCCAGGTTGATGGTTGTCTCTGCCGACGGCGGCGCGCCCAGACTGCTCTTTCCCACCCAGGGCAAGCTGTCACAGCCGCGCTGGTCGCCCGACGGGAAATGGATCGCCTGGCTCGGCGCTACTGCTCTGCACGACCCGTTCGCCGGGAGCGTATTCATCGCGCCGGTAAGCGGAGGGGCCCCTGAGAACTTGCTTGAAGGATATGAGGGGACGGCCAACTGGCTCGGCTGGCAGCCGGGCAAACCGAGCACAATCGTCTTCGGAGCCATCGAGCGACAGGCGAGCGTCCTCTACACCATCTCGCTGCCCGAGCGCAAGCGCGAGCCGCTATTGACTCAGCCGATCATCTACGGATCAGGGCCGAGCTTCAGCCGCGATGGCAAGTCGATGGCCATTGCCGCCAACACGCCGAAGCACCCCAACGAGATATTCTTCGGCGAAGCGTCAAACAGGCCGCTCAACCGGCTGACCATATTCAATCCTCAGCTCCAGGGCGTGGCGCTGGGCGAGCAGGAGGTCATTAAGTGGAAGAGCATAGACGGCTGGGAGATCGAAGGCGTGATAGTCAAGCCGGTGGGGTACCAGAGAGGAAAACGCTACCCGACGGTGATGCAACCTCACGGGGGCCCCGAATCGGCCGATCTGAATGGCTGGTACGGAAGCTATTCGCGCTGGGGTCAGATGCTGGCGGGCAAAGGTTTTGTGACCTTCTATCCCAATTATCGCGGCAGCATTGGGCGAGGAGTCGAATTTGCCATGGCCGATCATCGCGATCTGATGGGCAAAGAGTTTCAGGATATGCTCACGGGCATTGACTATCTGATCAAAGAGGGAATTGCCGATCCCGATCGCGTTGGAGTCGGCGGAGGCAGCTACGGCGGCTACACTTCTGCCTGGGCCGCCTCCTTTGCCAGCAATCGGTTCAAAGCAGCGGTCGCCTGGATGGGCATCAGCAACTGGTACAGCATGACCGGCACCTCTGACATCTTCCTTGAGAACTCAACTGTGCACTGGAACGCGATGATGTACGACAACTTTGAGCTGTACTGGGAGCGTTCCCCTATTGCCCATATTAAGAAGGCCAACACGCCGACGCTGATCATTCATGGCGCAGTCGATCCGCGCGTGCCGATAGGGCAATCGCAAGAGTTATATACTGCTCTGAAGTGGAAAGGGGTGGCTGTAGAGTTCGTCACCTATCCGCGCGAGGGGCATGGAGTGGCAGAGAGGGCGCACCAACTCGACTTTATGCAGCGCGTAGCAGGCTGGTTTGAGAAGTATTTGAAGAATAACATGGCGAGTCGGTAAGCGCATTGTGCCAGATTAGTGGGGTCAAACAGACGCCGACGGCAGAGCAATTTGATGCAGATAATACAACAGACGCGTTAAAATCAACCGGCTCTGTGATAGAATAGCGTCTGAGCGCCGGGCGCTCGCTAATCCCGTTTCACAATAATCCCCGGAAAGGAAGACCGATGTCTCGTGAACCTATCTATGACGCTATCGTAGTTGGCTCAGGCGCCACTGGCGGCTGGGCCGCCAAGGAGCTAACCGAAAAAGGGTTGACAGTTGCTGTGCTCGAAGCCGGGCGCAAGCTCGATCCGCTGAAAGACTTCACCGAACACACCTGGCCTTATGAGCTGAAATTTCGCGGCTTCGGCGACCGCCGCCTGATGGAGCGCACTCAGCCTATTCAAAGCCGCTGCTACGCTTGCAATGAGTATGGCCGCCAGTTCTTTGTAAACGATCTGGAGAACCCCTATACTACTCCGCCGGACAAACCGTTCTTCTGGATCCGCTCGCGCCAGGTCGGCGGGCGCTCGATCCCCTGGGGCCGCCAGACCTACCGGCTCTCCAATTATGACTTCAAAGCAGCAAGCCACGATGGCTACGGCGACGACTGGCCCATCAGCTACGAGGAGCTGGCCCCCTACTATGACAAAGTTGAAGAGTTCATCGGCATTAGCGGCGCTTACGAGAATTTGCCGCAACTGCCCGACAGCCGGTTCCTCCCACCGATGAACTTCACTTGCGGCGAGCTGGTTCTGAAGAAAGCGGTTGAAAAGCTGGGCGATCCGCATCGCCGGGTCACCATCGGCCGCTGCGCTATACTCACCAAAACCATTCACAAGGGGACCCCTTACGAGCGCGCCGCCTGCCACTGGTGCGGGCATTGCGATAGAGGATGTACTACCGGCTCTTATTACAGCAGCCCGGCATCTACTCTTCCCGCTGCCGCGCGCACAGGCCGAATGAAGCTCATCACCAATGCAGTGGTGAGCCATATCATTGTCGATAAGGATACAGGCAAAGCCAGAGGGGTCTACTATGTTGACGGGATCACCCGCGCTCATCGCGAAGTATTTGGCAAGGTTGTCGTCCTCTGCGCCGGGACGCTGGAATCAACTCGCATCATGCTCAACTCCACTTCATCGCTTTATCCCAATGGCATTGCCAACAGTTCCGGCGTGCTCGGACACTATCTGATGGATCACGTCGGGGGTGGAGGCGCAAGAGGCATGATGCCTATGCTTAATGCAAAACGCCTGGAGCAGGATGGGCGCGCTAATGGCATTTACATTGCCCGGTTCCGCAACCTCACTACAAAGCACCCGCGCTTTATTCGCGGCTACGGGTTCCAGGGGGGCTCAGGGCAATCGCTGTGGGGGCACGCCAAGGCAATAGAGGGATTCGGACCGGCTTTCAAAAAGGAGGTGCGAGAGAATCATCCCTGGAGCATCAGCCTGGGCGGCTTCGGCGAATGCCTGGCCCGCTTCGAAAATCACGTCCGCATCAACAAAGATGTGGTAGACGCCTGGGGCATTCCCGTGCTGCATATCGAGATAGCTTTCGGCGATAACGAGCGCGAGATGGTCAAGGACATGGGCGAGACGGCGGAAGAGATGCTGCGCGCCGCCGGCGCAGAGGATATTTGCGTGAGCTATGGCCCCACGTCTACTCCGGGCATCCTGATACACGAAGTAGGCACTGCGCGTATGGGCAATGACAAGAAGAGATCGGTGCTCAACAAATTCAATCAGGCACACGATGTAAAGAATCTGTTTGTGACCGACGGCTCCTGCTATGTCTCAAGCGCGAATCAGAATCCTACGCTCACAATGATGGCGATCACTGCGCGCGCCTGTGATTATCTGGTCGAGCAGTTTCGCGCTGGCCGCCTGTAATTGCCCTTCGGAGGTGTTATGTCAAAGCGTAATCTCATTGTTCTATTTACAACGCCGGCGATCCTCTCACGCATTATAAACTAGTTATTGACTCCTGATACATTCTGTAGTAATCTGTTGATTATCGAAGTAGTTAACACAGCCGAGAATCGCATCAATGATTTAATGGAAGACCTAGTAGCAATCATAACATCCTTTTGTGCTCGATTATATGGCCAACAACGCGGGCGCTGGAAAACTGAAGCAGCAATCAAGGCGCTAGAGGAAAAATGATTAAAGCTCACTGCCACAACCACTTTCCCGTAATGCGTCGCGCGTCGCGCGTCTATCTCAACGACTTGAATAGCGGCAAGAAAACAGTGTTGGTAGTATTTCTGCTGCTGTGCCGCAACCTATTGCAATATTTCATTGACCTGTTCTGGCAACGACAGGACTTCTCTGCCAACACGGCTGATATTGATACTGTTCATCGTGGACGCGACCGATTTGGTATTACCACTCGATTGGCTCAGTGCCTGGCTAAACAAGCTAAAGAGACTGTCCGGTCGGCCTATCAGAAGAAGAAGCACAAGCCCGCGCTGCGCTCGTTGAACGTCACCCTCTACTCTCATTTCGTCCGTATCGAGAAGTTTGTTGGGTCCGGCTTCGATTGGGCAATCTGCCTGACCGGAAGCGGCGCTCCTCGTATGATCATCCCCTGCAAGTCTACTGTTCATCTCAATCGACTGCTTACTGAAGGTTTCCGCCTGGCTAAGACTATCCGATTGGGTAGAGACAAGCAGGGTAGACTGTTCGTAGACTTCATTCTGGAAAAGGAGAGACCAAAGAAGAAGACCGAAGGCGCCATTGTGGGCATGGATAGCAATTACCGTAATGGATTTGTCTTCTCTGACGGTCAGGTCGTTGGCGCGTTTATCTATGCAGTTATACAAACATTTACTAAGCGCCAAAAGAATACTTATGCTCAGATCAAGTCCCTTATTGGACGGGCGCTGAAGCAAATAGATTTTTCTCATATCAAAACGCTTTGCGTCGAAGACTTGAAGCGTGTTAAGCACAACAAAAAGGGGACGTTTCCCCGAGTGCTTAACAGGCGGCTGTCTCATTGGCTGTACGCCTATACTATCGAGTTGTTGAGCAGGCGCTGCGAAGAGCACGGAGTCCGATTGGAGAAGAAAGATCCGTGGAAAACTTCGCCGCTGCTGCCGCGCTTGTGGTAAATGGGACAGACGAAGCCGAGTAGGCGATAGATTCTGTTGCGTGTATTGTGGCTTCTCTGAACAATCGGACCTCAATGCAGCAAAGACTTTAGAGCTACTCGGTGTGGCGGGAGTTTATGGTCTCCGTTCACTGCCAAGCTTTAAGCTTGTCAACCTGACCTGTTCAGATTGTTACAGCTTTTAGCAACCATTGGGCATTACCCATCACCCATCACGCACAAGTCGATTCTTTTATTGGCGGCGCTGGTGATTGCTGTTATGCCTTTGTCAGACATCCGGGGCCAGGACAAAGCAAAGAGCCTGACGCGCAAAGCGTCAACAAGAACTGAACCCTTGCGCGTCATAAATGGCGAGATGGTTGGCAACACTATATCAGGCAAATTCACACCGGGCGGGCAGAGAGCAAGCTTTTTCTACACATTGACAAAAGCGAATGTAGTAGACGGGCGGCTGCGACTGAGCGGCAGCTTCGCGCTGGGCAGTGGATCGGCCAATCCAAAAGCAGGCAATGTAGTAATAGCAACGCTCGCTGGCACGATGGCGAGATCGGCAAATCCCTGGCCCAGCGCCAATGATCCGCCGAGGCCCCAGCGCCAGGGTCAGCAAGCCCAGAGGCGACAGGGAGAGCAAGAAGAGCGCACCGAACAGACGCAATCCCTTTATGTGGGCGCAGAAACAGGCGGAGGCTGTGAAGTAGTTTTCTTGAGCCTCGCGCTTCCGCCGCGACTACGCGCCCGATTGAATACCGGTAGTTATCCGCTTCAGCTTGGGGTGACCCTGGTTCAAACAGACAATAGAAGAGGCCAGGAGATCAACAGGCATATCTGTTACATCGCGCGGGCGCTCAGTAATAAATCTGCCGCCGCCGATGTGTCGGCAACTATTGATCAACTCAATCGTTTGATCGCCTCTTCGCAATGACCATCGGGTGCACAGGTCAGGTGCACTGTTACAATGCGCGATCTACAGCAAGGCGGTCAGGTTGTACGCGCTTAGCATGGTTGTAAGTAGTGCGGCTGTGCCGCTCCGGATGTGCGGAGAGTCTCCGACTCTCCGAGGGGCCCGTTACTTATCTCCTTTAGCGGCTAGACGGCTGCTTCTGGCCACGCTAAATGCATACGCCAGGTTACTGATAATGTGCGCAACCAGCAACCTGACAGGTTGCTGTACACTTCAGAGGGGACAAAGCAATGAAGAACAGTCGTCGTGAGTTTATCAAGCTAGGCGTTGCTTCAAGCGTAGCGAGCATTGCATCGAGAGACGTTTCTTATGGCTCGAAGCACACAAACGATCTTACTGAAAAGATAGATAAAGCACTGGCGCAGCCGGTGCTCAAAGCCGAGTTCTTCAAGCAGCCAGTGAAGATCGCCGCAGTTGAGCTGCTGAAAAATGGCAAACAGTACCTCGTCAGAGTTCGCTCGACGGATGGGGCTACAGGAATCGCTATCGCAAACCCGGATGTAATGATCAGCACCTATCCTATCTTCCTCAACCGAGTGGCCCCATTCTTTGTCGGCAAAGATGCGCGCGAATTGGAATCGCTGATCGAAGGAGTTTATCTTCACAACTCGAACTACAAGTGGCAAGGCTTACCCTTCTGGGCCTGCCTGGCAAGCGCAGAGCTGGCTATACTGGATCTACTGGGTAAAGTCGCGGCAAAACCTATAGGCGAGCTTCTGGGCAGCATTGTGCGCAAAGAGATCGCTGTTTACCGCGCCAGCGGAAATCGCGGCAATAGCCCTGAAGCAGAGATTGAGTACCTGCGTGAACTGGTGGCCGAGACAGGAGCAAAGGCGATCAAGTTCCGCCTGGGCGGGCGCATGAAATATAACCAGGAGACCACGCGACGAGATAAAGCTCTTATCGTTCAGACGCGAAAAGTCTTTGGGGATGGGATGACCATCTATGCCGACGCAAACGGCTCTTATGATATTCCGATGGCGATCCACGTCGGCAAGCTAATGCAAGAATACAGATTGGCCTTTCTGGAAGAGCCCTGCCCGTTCGATTACTACGACGAGACCAAACAGATTGCAGATGCGCTCGATATACCAATCGCCGGAGGCGAACAGGAGAGCAGCATGCGCCGTTTCCGGTGGATGATCGAAAACAATGCGCTGCAGATAGTCCAGCCCGATTTGATCTACTTCGGCGGCATTATTCGCTCGATTCGCGTAGCGCGAATGGCCGCTGCGGCAAAGATGGATTGCACCCCTCACATGTCAGGCGGGGGCCTCGGCTACTTGTATGTCGTCCTCTTCGCCTCCTGCGTCCCCAACGCAGGGCCGTTCCAGGAGTATAAAGGCATTGATAAATCGCTCCCAGTTACTTCTGACACTTCGTCACTGAAGAGTGAAAATGGAATAATAAAAGTGCCCTCAGGTCCAGGGCTGGGCATTAAGATAGACCCTGAATTCATCAGCAAGGCGGCAGTCGTCTCTGCTTAGAGCGCAATCGCTCCGGTTACTTTTCGTCGCCGCCATTTAACGAAGCCGAGCCTGACAGCACTGGGAGAATAGGCGCGAGCAGTGGAGATCAAGAAAGGCCCCTGGAACGCAGGAAATCTCGCACCACTTGCTTAACGTCCCGGCGCTCACCATCTACTTGATAATTGAGCCGCCGCATCTCTTCTTCAGAGATCAATCCACCGAGCTGGTTGAGCGCGCGGCGAAGCTCCGGATGACGATCCAAAGTCTGTTTACGCGCCAGGGGGACTGCTTCGTAAGGCGGGAAATATTTCCTGTCATCTTCGAGCACAACCAGGTCCAGTTTTTCAATCAGCCCATCGGTGGAATTACCGGCGATGAGGTCCACCTCGCGCTCTGCCACAGCGCGATAAGTCAACGTCAGATCCATAACTTTAGGCGGCTCGGCGAACTTCAGCCCATAGACCTGCGCCAGACCGGGAAAGCCATCGGCTCGCTCCATGAATTCATAACCGAAACCCGCTCTCCATCCGGGGGCATACCGGGCAGCCTGAGAAATCGTTTTGATCTTAAGCCGTCGAGCCTCTTCCCCTCGAATGATAATAGCGAATGTGTTGTTGAATCCGAGCGGCGCGGTAACTTCAATCCCGTGCCGATCTGCATATTCCTCTTTCACCCGCCTGTACACCTCAGCCGGGTCGGCTATGGCATTGTGCTTGAAAATAGCAGTAAAGGCCGTGCCTGTGTATTCAACGTAGGCGTCGATCTCTCCGGCAGTGAGCGCCTGATGACAGATAAACGTCCCTCCGAGGCCCATCCGACGCTCGACCTTGAGCCCTGTCTTTGATTCGATCTGTTGAGCCAGCAGCTCGCCGAGAATGATCTGCTCGCTGAAGTTCTTCGAGCCGATCCGAATGCGCTCGCTGCCATCTCTGCAAGATAACAGGACAGGTGCAAGAACAAAACACAAGACAGAGAGAATGACGAGAACCTTCATAGCAATTGTCGCGCTGTTATTCTCAGCCATAATCTCGCGCGATTCGATTTAGAGTAGATGTCGCTCCAACCAGCCGAGAACGAAATCGGCCAGCAAAGCCAGCAAAGCAGCGGGGATCGCTCCTGCCAGAATCAACTGATTATCCACCATAGACACCCCGCGGAAGATATACATCCCCAGGCCCCCGGCGCCAATCGCCGCAGCAATAGTTGCCATGCCGACCGCAATCACAGTAGCCACTCTCACGCCAGCCAGGATCACTCCCAGCGCCAGCGGTATCTCTACTTGAAATAGAAGCTGGCGATCTGTCATCCCCATTCCCACAGCAGCTTCGCGCACCGCTGGATCAACGCCCCTGATGCCAGTGAACGTGTTGCGGATAATGGGAAGTAGCGAGTAGAGCACCAGAGCGATTATAGCAGTGCGAGCGCCTATCCCACCCAGCAGCGGCAACGGAATCAAAAAGCCAAATAGCGCCAGGCTGGGTATGGTTTGAATGACATTGGCCACTCCCAGCACCGGCCTGCTCCAGCGTTGCCGCCGCGTCAATAGAATGCCCAGAGGGACCCCTATCAGAATGGCTAATCCTATTGAGATCCCTACAAGCATCAAGTGTTCTAAAGTCAGTTGAAGGACCTCTTCCCAGTTGCGGATGAAGAAATCGAAGATGTTCATAAACCTTAAGAAAAAGACGCGGTGGATGAAGAGTATTTTTCTTAATAAGATATATAAACCTTCAAGAACAACCGCCTCAGTACACTGCCTTCATCTCAATGGGCTTCTTGTCTTTGATAAATGCGCTGAGAGAGCAATTCCATACAGCAGTCTTTTCACTCAATATAATGTCTGCGTTGGTCTCAGTAATAGGGGAAGGAGCATGGAGCGTAAACCGCACCTTAACCATACCCAGAAACATCTGCATCATCTCCTCGCCGAGTTTTTCCATCTCTTCCATGCCCGGTTCCGTCTTCGCCGCCTTTTTTCCCTTTACTTCCGCCCTGGGGGCCTCAGCAGGATTGAGGAGAAAACTCCCGGTGTAGATGTTCTTGTTCTCTCTCTTCTCCAACCGAACTGTCCAAACCGGCTCCGATTTGAAATCCTCTTTTAAACTCTGCTTGCCAAAGCTGGCAAGAGCAGTCTCTACATCTTTGAGGTCTTTGAAGAGAAACACAGCATAGACCCCCAGAGAGCCATTTCTCCTGACCTCTTTCACTTCTTTCAGCTTCAGGCCGGGGGGAATCCCTACCGTCATATCCTTCTTTAGCTGCTCAAACTCCTCTGCCGGATCTTTCTTTGGTCCCATCCCTTTGGAAGAGGAAGCCATATCTTCGGGAAAATCGGGAAGCGAAATATGAATTACCAACTCGCCGCTTCCATCGGGATTTAAAAAGACCTCTTGCTCGATAGTAAAGCAGCCGGAAAAAACAAAGCACATTGCCAACGACAAACAACACAAGTAGACGCGATTGAGTTTCATAACTCCTCCTGATAGACGCTTATTTGGGAGCAATACAACTGCCGTTCGACGTTTAATCTTCAACGTAGAACGTTGAACGTTCATCACCTCTGTGGCTCTGCGGCTGTTTCTGTAGAGTAAAGACAGTCGATGAAAGCCCTCGCCTCCGGATCATCCGACTCGGCGAATTCATCAGGGGGCCCCAGGGCAACCAGCCTTCCTTCTTTGAGCAGCCCGATGCGCGAAGCCAGAGCAAAAGCCTCTCTGACATCATGCGTGACAAAGACTACGGTCTTCCCCAACCGCTGTTGAAGCGCGCTAAACTCTTTTTGAAGCTGAGCGCGAGTGAGCGGATCGAGCGCGCCGAATGGCTCATCCATCAGAAGGATCGGCGGGTCAGCAGCCAGCGCGCGCGCCACTCCCACGCGCTGGCGCTGGCCGCCAGATAGCTCGCGCGGATAACGGCGCATAAACTTCCCTGGCTCTAATCCAACTAGATCAAGCATCTCGCAAACCCGCCTGCGTATAGAAGTAGGATCCCAGCCTTCGAGACTCGGCACCAGGCCGATATTCTTCTCTACCGTGAAGTGAGGGAACAGTCCCACCTCCTGTATAACGTAGCCGATGCGACGGCGAAGCTTTATCGCGTCCCACTCGGTCGTAGTTACCCCCTCTACGTATACTTCTCCTTCGCTCGGCGTGAGCAAACGATTGATCAATTTCAAAGTAGTAGTCTTGCCGCAGCCGCTGCGACCAAGCAGAACCAGCGTCTCGTCACGGTAAACCTCAAATGTTAGATCGGAAACCAGCGGTCTGACATTAGCTATCTTATTCGCTTTGGCCCCATGATCACCAATGCGGTATGTGACGTTCTTAAATTCTACTACCGGTTCGCTGCTCATACAGTATATTGCAGCCGCGTTGGGCCCCCTATGAAAGCTGTTTTCGCAGCCATTGGCGAAACGATTGCCGCGTTGCGCTCTGTCCCTCAGTCTCACTTTGCTCCAGAAACCGAGATAGCACCTCTTTGAGCTTGAACTTTGTTCCAGGCTCAGTCGTCAATTCGCTCGACTGCTGCATTGCTACTGCGTTTACCCAGAAGAACATTGACATGATTAGCACTAACCCAGGATGATTCATGATTGCGCCTCCAACAGTGATTGTCCGCCAGCGGAAGTCTACGGCCCTGATTTCTGCCTGATTTCACAACTGACATTCAACCTCCAACAGTGATTGTCCACCAGCAGAAGCCTATGGTCAATGGTAAGTAGCGCAGAGTTAAGCTGTCTGAGAAATAGTTCAACCGCGAAGATTGTGCCCTGAAACGGGCTGCGTTACCGCGCTGCCATCGACTTAGTGGCTTGTCGGATATATTTTGCAATGAATTCAAAATGGTCATTGTTGATTTGACAGCAAAACCACGCTTTTTTCGCTCAACACATGGGATGCATCTCTTGCAGAACTTATCCGATAGACCAGTAGGTTAAATCGACATCTCCCGCTGGGGAGCAACCGATCTGAAACGGGCTGCGTTACCGCGCTGCCATCGACTTGTCAGAGAAATAGATTCAGCCACGAAGATTGTGCCTTCTGTGGCGGCTCCGCCGCTACGGATGTGCGGCAAGTCTGTTTGTCAGAGAGATAGATTCAGCCACGAAGATTGTGCCTTCTGTGGCGGCTCCGCCGCT
>Ga0209172_10004789_pt1 | contig 17445 bp, 20 predicted proteins | sample LarsenN4metaG_FD_184113 | JGI IMG/M metagenome (GOLD analysis project Ga0209172, IMG submission 184113) | Hot spring sediment bacterial and archeal communities from British Columbia, Canada, to study Microbial Dark Matter (Phase II) - Larsen... ... | reverse complement strand
AGTTTTGGGCTGATTTAGCTCATGAATTCATGCGTTTAAAGCCCAGTAAACTACTCTATTTCCAGAAAGGATTACATGCTATGCACTTTATACAGTCTGCTTTGTAACCTCTTTGTCACCCCTTCAGATGTAGCAGTTAGTCGTGCTAGGTATTCATTGAAACTGTACACGGAAGATAAAGACAGTTTACTAGCCCTGGCGCAATCGAGTAGGGCTAAAGAAAATGCACTCTTCCTGCTAAGACAGAAGGAATTAGAGAAACAGCACCAGTCAAAGCTTGAAAGAAAAACGGTTGCAAATGCTGTGATTGTAACTGAAAAGCCCACTACAGAAGCAGAGGTGCGGAGGAGCAGAGGAGCAGAGGAGCAATCCTATACTGATTCCTCCCATTTGCACCCCTGCACCCCTGCACCTCTGCCCATTTCTTCCCCTCTGCAACCCCACATTTCCGTACCAGAGCCTAGTCCTGCTCCTCTGCCCAGTTCTACTCAAAAGCCTGTTATTAAAAAGCCAGTTCCCAAAACAGCACTGCCAACCGTGGCATTTTGGACTCCTAGTAAATTGGATGAAGCCCCAGAACGATTTGACTCTCTTCATTGGCGAGAATTGATAGAAGGAAGTGCTATCCATCCTGAAATTGCTGCTCGTAACTTCAAAAGTCTTCATCAGACAACAGATTGGGAGCATGAAGCTTGGGAATATCTTATGTATAGTGAGGGGTTGCCACGCACTAATACAGGTAGGTTATCGTCTGGAATTATGAGTAAGTATACTCATATTGAAGATGGTGGATGGTGGTGTGATGCGGGTGTTAATCCCAAGTCCTTTGCTGACCTAAAGCCAGGGGAACAACCTGATAGGAAGTTATGGGGATGCTATAAACCTAATAATCCCAGAGAGAAAGCTGATCAACCCGGCAAATTCATCAAATATGAGCATCCACCCAAAACTGAACTGAGTATCTTCCTGCTAGATGTGCCAGATGATATAGCAGGGCGTATCTATGAAAAATATGGGTTACAACCGAGCGAAAGCGATCGCCAAAGTGGATTTTGGTACTGTGTTTGGAAACATAACCTCCCAGTCACGATTACTGAGGGAGCGAAGAAAGCAGCCAGTCTGTTGAGCCAGGGACACGCTGCCATCGGACTGCCAGGAATTTATGCTGGTTATCGCAGTAAGGATGATAGGGGTGAGCAGGTGAAAGCACAGATCATGGACGAGTTAGCTATTTTCGCCACGCCAGAACGGGAGTGTACTTTCTGCTTTGATTACGAGACAAGAGAAGAGACAAAGCGAAATATAGAGATTGCTATCTCACGCACTGGGTGACTGCTAGAAGAACGGGGGGCATCTGTCAGTGTGGTGACATTGCCGGGGCCGCATAAGGGGGTTGATGATTTGATTGTGGCAATGGGGCCACAGGCTTACGAGAAGGTGTTTTATGAAGCGTCAAGTCTGAAAGCATGGCGGGATAACAATAATAAACAACGGCATTCACCGCCTGCACCACCTAAAAAGTTAAGTGACTTTGAGCGTAAACAACGACTGCTACAACGTTTTAGAGGTCAATTAACCCAAATGGCATTTTCCAAAGCCATTGATGCACTGACTGACCAAGAGTTACTGTACTTAGAACAAGCGGTCAAGGAATATTTTGCTCAACCTGTGGCTCAAGTCCCAGTACCTATTGATAGGCAGGCTATTGAAAGTGAAATTAGTCAGCTTCAGCCACAAATTGATAGTTTGTGGTTAGAACACGCTCAACAAGAGAAAGCTATCAGAATAATGGAGCGTTTTCCGCTTCATAAGTTGAGTAACAAGTACAACTCGACCCTAGACCAGCAGTTGCAAACTATCGGTGCTATTAAAGAATTATTCACGCATAAACAACAGCTTGAGTTAAAAATTCAGGAGTATGAAACCCTGGTTGAAAATCACCACTCTTGGGAGACAGAACAGCAAACCATTGAAATGAAAACTATGGCTGAAATACTCAACTCTCCTGGGTTCCAGTCAAGATTAACTTTGATTAAGGATGAGATAGAACTCAAGCAACAGCAGCGTCAAGCTAGGTTGTCTATTTCTCAACAGCCATCACCACAACCGCGCCGAGGTTTAAGAAGGTAAGTACATGATTATTATTGATGCTTGTTTCGTCCTTAAAAATGTTTAATTCCCGTTCAGTAATTTCAAGCTAAGTAGGGTGAACCAAGTCAGAAATTGCTTGTACTAAGGCTAATGGTTCGATTGGTTTGGATATATGCCGATCAAAACCAGCTTTTAGTGCCTGTTGCTGATTTATTTCACCAGCATAAGCTGTTAAAGCAATGGCTTTCATGTGCGAGAAATTTATCCAGAAAATTTTGGAGTAGAAATTAGGGTTATGAATTAGGTTTTTGGGGTCAAAATCCTTATGTTTACCTTTGGTTTACCTTATAAATGCCATTGAAATGCCATAGATTTACCTTATTTTTGGCAGAATAACCAAATTTTGAAAAAATTCAATTTGAGGCAGTAGTAAATCCTTATTTCTGCCATTGGTATGCCATTGAAATGCCATCCATATTCCTTATTTTTGCCTTTTTGAGAAAATCCTTGTAAATACCTTATAAATTCCTTTAGGGTTAATTAATAGTTAGGGTGCGAAGTTTATATGAAACCAAGAAAAGTTAGTATCAGTCCGCCTAAGATGTCTGTTGATAAAAAGGAACTAGTACGCCGCGTTCAAGAAAGGTTGAGTAAACAAACCGGAGCAGTTGAAGAAATTATTGATGCCACAATAGAAGAAATATATGAATCGCTAAAACAAGGGGACAGTGTTGCTCTACGGAACTTCGGCACTTTCTATGTCAGAACAGGGCGAGAGTGTTGGGTGTTTAAGTTCAATCCATCTCAACGGTTACGTCACGCATTTGGTTGGTCGTCAACTCATAACCCCAAGTCCTAACATAATCTGAAGATGATATTTCTGCCGTGCAGTCAAGTTGTGGTCAACCAGGCAGCCTGATAATATCAAGAGCGAAAAATTTGAGTCGATGATGAGCTAGGGAGCGAGGTATGCAAGCAAAAAGCGAAGTCACACTAAAATTTAGTGGTGAATTACCAACAGCCACACCAGCAGCTAATAAAAAAGTTGAAGTCTCGCTGACAGATCAGAATGGTGTAGTCTTTACTGCCGTGATTAATGCAAAAAGCTGGCGCAAGGCTGAAACTAATGCCTCAGAGTTTGGAGATTGGGCAGGGGCTATATCTGGCAAGCTTGGTCAACGAACAGATTCGGGGTTTGAAGTAGTTGATGCAGGAATCCAAATTTTCCAAAAGAAAGCGAAGGAGCCTAAACCAGAAGAAGGTGCAGCTGTAGTTGAAGCCGGCGCAGCTTCATAGGCGTGTCTCAAGCATAAGAGAGCAAATTTCAACCTTTGCAAATATCTCATTGCAGAGGTTGAAGCATTCTCAATTGCAGATCAACGAAATCCTAATTACGTGGAATGCTTAGTTTTATTTCTATAATTTCCTTGATGAAATAGCTACTTCTTAGCTAATTTCACTATTTTTGGGGAATTTAAAGGAATTGAGATAGTATTTACAGATTCCTCACAAGTTCAGCCTAAATTGAGGATAAAAGGTAGATTATGAATGTTCGAGCCTTTTTCCAAGCGGCTAGAGTGGAAGACGCTTCTTCCCCCTATGACAACACTTATGTAAGACGAAAAACTAGTATTATTAATAGGAATAAAAAATATCAATTGAAACAAGGAATAGTGACTGTAAATGTAGTTCCTTCCCCTAGCTTACTACTAACAGCAATCTGACCTTGATGTAAGTCTACACACCTCTTGACAATAGATAAACCTAAACCAGTGCCAGAAATGTAACCTACATTTCGTGCTCGGTGGAAAGGCTCAAATAAGTGAACTTGGTCTTCTTGAGGAATACCTAGACCGTAATCCTGAATATAAAAAACAAGATTACCATCTCGAAGTGTCAAGTTGAAATGAATAAGGCTCTCTTCCGGAGAATATTTCAGAGCATTATTGAGAAGATTAGTCAGAATTTGGCGTATTAGTTTTTGATCAATCTTAGCTTTGAAAGTTGTAAGAGGCTGATCAATCTGACTAGCAAAAAAGACAATTCTATGTTTGTAAATACTGGCTTCTAATTCTTCTACTAGATTATGACAGAACATTACTAAATCCAGTATTTCTAGATTTAATTTCAATTCATCCATTTCTGCAAGATTGATCATCAATACATCATCAAGCAACTGAGTCATATGTTTAATGGCTTTATTGATGCGTTCTAAATGTTGCTGTTGCTTTTCAGGACTTAAGCGATAGCTATAGGCTGCCAGAAAGTCAGTGGAGGAAGCAATAATAGTTAAAGGGGTACGAAACTCATGGGATGCCATAGAAATAAATCGCGCACGCATTTGGCTAAGTTCTTTTTCTTTCCTCAAAACTTGCATTCGCTTCATGGCATACTCGACTGTTTTGACCAACAACTGGGGTGAGATTTGCCCTTTTACTAAATAATCCTGTGCTCCAGCAGTTAAGGCTTGTAGAGCCAGGTTTTTATCTGGCAAACCTGTGAGAACTACAATGGGTAGATGTGGAGCGGCTGTTTGTATCTGGATAACGGTGTTTAGCCCTTGGGAGTCTGGTAATGAGAGATCCAGAAGAATAACATCAAATTTAGTGTGCTGTAGTTGTTGGAGTGCAAGATTAAGCCGTTTGGAATGAATTATCTGCCAAGAGTTGGCATCGCTATCCTGTAGAAGTTCTGTGAATATGGCAACATCAGCAGGATTATCTTCTACAAGCAGAACAGTGATTGCATCAATTGCCATACCTAATCTCACTCAAATCAAAACAAATTTTAAATTGCTAAAACAACCAGTCTGATTGATTGTTGCTTTAAAAATATAATTCCCAAGATTTAAAGAATTAAGTATCTTCATAAGGAGGCAACTCAACAATTGCTAGCCAGAAATACTCAATTGACCTGACAACTTCTACAAATTGCTCTAGATCAACTGGTTTGACAAGGTAGCAATTAACATGAAGTTTATAACTTTTGAGAATGTCAGTTTCATCAGAAGAAGTGGTTAAGACAACTACTGGAATAGTTTTGAGATTTTCATCGGCTTTGATTTCTGCCAGCAGTTCTCTGCCGTTTTTCTTCGGTAGGTTTAAATCTAGTAGGATTAAATCAGGCCGAGTCGCATCTATATATTTTCCCCGCTTGTATAAATAATCAGTGGCCTCAACTCCATCCCGAACAATATTTAATTCATTGAGGAATTTACTTTCATTGAGTGTTTCTGCTATTAAAACTGCATCACTTTTGGAGTCTTCAACCAGCAGGATTTGGATGGCCTTTAATCGGTGTCGGGGTAACATACTAGATTTTAATGAGCAATGGGAAGCGTAAAGTAAAAAGTAGCTCCTTGCCCAAGTTGCGACTCAACCCAAATTCTTCCCCTATGCCGTTCCACAATCTTTTTACAGATGGCTAATCCTAAGCCTGTGCCAGAGTATTCATCACTGGCATGAAGCCGTTGAAAGATTCCGAATATTCTTTCGGCGTACTGTGGTTCAATGCCAATTCCATTATCTTGAATAGCGAAAATCCATTCCTCATACGAATCGGCAGAAAGCGGACTGAAGGTCTCAGCAAGGTATTCTTCGGCTGATTGTAATGTATTTTTTTTAACAGAGATATATATCTTTGGGATGATATCACTACGGTATTTCAAGGAATTACTAATTAAATTCTGTAAAAGAAGTGATATTTGGTTAGGGTCGGCAATAACGGTTGGTAAAGGTTCTGTAGTAATCAAAGCTTGAGTTTCAGCAATTTTGATTTGCAAATCTTTTTTGACTTGTTCAAGTAAGGCATTACAAACCACTGGTTGTAACTTTAGTTCATAGCGACCAGCCCTAGAGTAAGTTAATAAATCTCTCACGAGTTGCTGCATCCGGACTGCTCCATCCACAATGAACTCGATATACATATCTGCTTTAGCATCGAGCTGACCTTGATAACGCTTTGCTAGCATTTGTGTAAAAGTAGTAACAGCCCTAAGTGGCTCTTGCAAATCGTGGGAGGCAACATAGGCAAATTGTTCTAGTTCCTGATTAGAGCGTTGCAACTCTTGTGTCAGTTTTCGGGATGACTCTTCTGCTACTCTTAAATCAGTAATATCACGAGTGATTGTTAGAACAGACTCAACTGAGCCATCTGTTCCAAATTCAGGAACCACATAAGTTTGGTAAGTTTTCCACTCACCTTGGTTGACGACTCGAAATTCGTCTATCCGCATCTTGCCTGTGGTAAAAACGCTTTCTAGCGATGACTCCCAGAAATCAATAATTGCTTTGGGATAGCTTAAATCGGATGGTGCTTTGCCCAGATAGGTTTTAACAGGAATTCCCGACTGTTTTGTACTGGCTGGGTTGATATAAAGATAGCGATACTGGCGATCATGTCGGGTAATAACATCGGGTGTATTTTCTACCAATGTTCTAAATTCTTGTTCGCGGCGTTGGAGCATCTCATTAGTTTCACGTAGTTCTTTTGTACGTTCTTGAACTTGCTGTTCTAATTCATCTCGTGCCGTTATTAGGGTTTGCTCTGCTTGCTTTTGCAGAGTCATGTTCTGTGACATGGATAAACCCGCAAATATTTCTCCTTGCTCGTTGAATAACGGCAGTGTATGAATTTGATAAATGCGACCAGCAAAGGAAACTTCAAAAATCGTGGTTTCTCCTGCCAATGCAGCACGATAGTGAGGTTCTAGGACAGCACTGGTTTCTGGAGGTAAGCTTTCCAAAAGTGTATATCCCTCCAACTGTTCCTTCCTCAAACCAACTTTTGCTATTTCTGTGCCATCACACAGCAGATGGCGTAAATCATGGTCAAAAAGGGAAACGGCACCATTAGGGAAGTTTTGGGCAAGGGTGCGATACAAATGTTCACTCTTACGCAGTTTTTCCTCAATTTGTTTACGCTCAGTGATATCAATAACAATTCCCGCCATTCGTTCAGGATGACTAGATTCGCCATAGAACATTTGACCCATACCAATTACCCATCGCATGGTGCCATCTGGCAATAAAATTCTATATTCAACATTGGGGTTTTTACCTTGCTCAATGGCCTGTGCTACCTCTGTTTCCACCCATTCCCTATCTTCTGGATGCAATCGACTAAAGCCATTTTCGTAAGAAGGTTCCACACTATAGGGTTTCAGCCCAAAAACCCTATAATATTCTTCTGACCAGTACAACTTGTTAGTTTTGAGATCCCATGTCCAGGCTCCAGCTTTGGCGGCTTGAAGTGCTAGCTTTAATTGCTGTTCATTTTCTCGTAAGGCGATTTCAGCCAATTTACGTTGTGTAATTTCTTCCGAAAAAATTATAATACCGCCAATCTCACCTACAGCAGTATACCAAGGGTGAACTTCCCAGCGTACCCACTGCTGGGTTCCATCTGAGCGCACAAACAAATCTTCATCACATTTCTCGCTTGCTCCAGCCAGACAACGTTGATGAATTTGTCGCCATCGTTCTGGGAGTTGCGGAAAGATTTCGTAGTGCGATCTCCCAATTAGCGATTCAATCGGCTCAGGACTATAGTCATCCACCCACCTTTGACTTGCCATAATGTAGCGCATATCTCTGTCAAACATCGCAATCCCAGCAGGTACATACTGGGCAAATAAGCTTAAGGTTGCTTCCCTTTCCTGCAACGCTATTTCTGCTCGTTTGCGTTCGGTAATTTCCTCACACACGGTACTGATGCCAATAATGCGATCGCCATCTTTCAACGGCAGAAAGCTTTCTAACCAAGTCCGTTGTACACCTGGTTGAGCCGGAGTTTCCCCAGTTATTTCTATATTGAGAACAGGTTTACCTGTTTCCAAAATGGGCTGCAACAGTTTTTCGGCTACGTCAGCCAAATCAGGTAGCAATTCTTGCACTGTGCGACCAATATGCTCTTGAACGGAAAACCCATTTATTTGGGCTAGACGTTCATTAATACGGACAAAGCGCAGTTCTGTATCCAAAACATTCAACCCAATCGGGGCAGACTGGTAGATAGTTTCAATTTCCGCTAGTTGACGCTGAAGCTGGATTTGAGTTTCCCTGAGTGCTGCTTCGGCAATTTTGCGTTCTGTAATATCTCGTGCGGCTGAAACCCTTACACTGCGACCTTGATAGATGCTTTGTTTACCCACAACCTCTAATGAGATGAGCGTGCCATCTTTTTTAATGCCCGTCATTTCATAAGGCAGTTCATATTGGTTTTGGATGTGATGTAAAACAGTTTCGAGTGATTGGGGTGTGAGAAAATCGACTGCTGATTTGCCAATTACTTCCTCCAAGGTATAACCAAACATTCTGGCAAACCCAGGATTGGCTTCAATAATTTTTCCTTCCTCCTGAATAACCATACCTTCAAACATGGCATCTACCAAAGCCTGAAATCGCATTTCACTTTCTTGTAATGCCTGTTGTGCAAGTTTGCGTTGGGCAATTTCTAGACGTAGAGATTGGTTAAGCGATTCTAACTCCTGGCTTCTTGCGGCCACTCTGGCTTCTAGTTCCTCAGTAAGCAAACGTAATGCGTCTTCTGCCTGCTGGCGTTCTGTAATGTCTCTGGTGGTAGTGATGACTGCGGCAATTTCTCCCTCGTCTTCCCAAATGGGAGAAATTACGTATTCGTAATACTTAACTCCATTAACTGTGGGGAAACTTGTTTCACTTTTAACTGGATTTCCCGTCTCAAATACGGATTTGCGTTGAACATCATAAGCTTCCATGATGTCAGATGGGAATCCTAGCTCTTGCCAAGTTTTCCCAAGCAATTGAGCTTGTTCTAAACCCAAAGCTGCTAGTCCTGCTGGACTGGCATAAAGATAGCGTAGGTTGCGATCGCTGATGTAAATGTGATCGGTAGAGGCTGCTAGAACGTTATCTATAAGTCTTATCTGTTCTGAGAAAATAGAGTTATCTTCGCTTCCCATGACAGTATCCCCAAAAGTACTGCTGGTAAAATTTGTTTTTGTCTAAACCTAATCCAAATGCTAGCAGCTCATAACAACGTAGAAGCAATAATTTTCGTCCTTGATTCCACGAAATAGCCCAAATGTGTAGCACAACAACTAACTATATATGCGGAATTTTTCATCAATCGTTGCCATACCCCATTCTGAGGCTTTTAACGAGATGAACTTTATAAAATAGTTAAGAAGTTAACTATCTGCCTCAGCAATCAACTTTGTGAAATGTCCAACTCATCCCCAAATGCTGATTTTCTTACTCAGTGGCGATATGCCCTAGCACCTGACAACTTAGGGTACAAAGTCAAACTGGTATCCCAGTTGATGTATCGGGATTTCCTAGAGCGGCTAGAACCCTACGGACTGACTCCATTTCACTACCTTGTTTTGTGCTGTTTGTGGGAAGAGGATGGTCTTTCAACATCTGGAATTGCTGACAAGCTCAAGCAATTGGGCGCAACACTAACCGGAGTCGTGGATCGGATGGAAGATCGTAACCTCGTTTATCGAGAGCGCGATCCTGACGATCGCCGTATTGTCAGAATCTGGCTCACCGACGAAGGAAGGCATTTCATGAAAGTCCTACCGTCTGTGGGCGCACAGACAATCAACAAGGCAACTGAAGGCATATCAGAGGTAGAACTTTCAGCCGCCTTGAAAATATTAGATCAAATCGTCCACAACTTTCTTTAAAGGATGGAAGCCTTTCGAGGTTGACCTAATGGCAAATAGTTAATATATTAACTATCAATGTATTAAGTATTTACTGCACACAATCTAAACGAACGCAGGTTTCGATTTGTACAGATCGGAGTTAGACGCATAAATCCAGGAGGAAAAATGCCAAAGCTGAGTGTCAAACTGAAAAATTGGTTGCTGTCCGCACACATCGGGTTTGCTGCACTTTGGACAGGAAGCGTCTTAAGTATGTTTCTCCTGTCACTGAGGAACACGAAGGCTGCTAACGCAGATGCCCTCTATGCGCTTAACTCAGCAATTAATTTGCTTGATGACTATATTGTAATTCCCTCAGCGATTGGTTCAGTCATTACGGCAACGTTTCTTTGCTGGACAACCAACTATGGATTCACCAAGTTCTACTGGGTTATTGCGAAGTGGATTTTGACGACTGGATTGGTTGTATTTGGCACATTCTGGCTATTTCCTTGGGGAAACGTTGCAGAAGATATCTCGGCACAAGAAGGGTTACAAGCGTTTGATAATCCCATCTATTCGTTTGACGCTAGAGGAGTGTTGACTGGAACTTTAATTCAAGTTCTCTTTCTTGTTGTCATCATTGGAATCTCGGTTCTAAAGCCTTGGGGAAGGCGACCAATGAAAGAGAAAAAACAAGCTATTGCAGATTAGTTGGTCAGTTGTGGCAGTATAACTATGTTCTGGAGGTGCTTTTAAGAAAATTGATTAAGAAACGGAATTGATTGACTTGCCCAAAAGCTTTGTTTATAAGGGTAATAGCGAGGAGCAACCGCTCAACTTCCTTGCGCGATAATGGCTTCAAGATATTCCTGAATTTTAGTAAAAGGCTCTACAATTGAGCAATCGCTAAATTTTGGGAATTTGGTACTTATGTTTATTCGCTAGCAACGCCTTGTAACTCCCTTTTCATTGAAATGAATACTAGAGAAATTGTATCTGTCTGTTGCAAGGATTGGACGGATAATTTCTATATGGAGTTATAAGGCTTCTCTTATGTCAAGAAATTGCTGCGAATTGATAAAAGAGGAGTACCAAGTTATGAGCCAAGTAGCTGTTGTTCACTACCCGAATGTCCATTTTGACTACTACTGCATCATTCCCCATCCCACTGAGTTACAAGTGTTGCTGCTGGCTGGAGAAGATGGCTGGTCATTACCAAGTTTTGTGCCTTATGAGCATCATTTTGGTATGGTAAGTCACATCAATCAAAGCATGAAGGATCAACTTGGATTGAATGTTACGACTCTGCGCTGTTTTTATGAGGACTACTGTTCAGATATAAATACTGGGTGCAGGGTGTATGCAATGGAAAATCATTCTTTGGATTGGATACTACCCACACATGCTCATTGGGTGAAGTCGAATGAGTTAGACCTCTTAATTGTAATTCCCAAGCTTTATCAGATTCTTAAATCCTGGTTTGCTGAAATTCAAAGTAATTCTATTCCAGAAATGCGCGTACCTTGGGCAAAATTGGGCTGGTTTGATAGAGCGTCAATTTGGATTAATCGGCAACTTGAGACTTTAAGTTTGAGTGCAACTGCTCCGATTGAGCAAGTTAAATCTCAAACTCGCTCTTGTTTGTTGCGTGTCAGAACAACAGATGGAACACTTTATTTGAAGGCTGCGTATGGGATTTTTGGCACAGAAGCCACCTTCACTGATTTTCTGTCTCAACTTTATCCCGATTACTTGCCTAAACTAATCGCTGTAAATACAGAACAACAATGGATGTTGATGAGAGAGTTTGAGGGTCAGCATTTGGGGAAAGCGGTTGATGTTTCTCGATGGGAGATAGCACTACGGCGATATGCTGAAATTCAAGTTCAGATGGCGAATCAGGTTGATCAGTTACTAGATGTTGGTTTTCCTGACCGACGAATCAATCAGCTTGCTCAAAGAATAGAACCGTTATTTGCAGATAATACTGTGTTACTGCTCCCCCAGAATGATCCATTTCTCGAACACTCAGACTTGGAGGAGTTACGCACTCTCATACCTCAACTGCTGTCATGGTGTGAAGTTTTGGAAACTTGTGGTGTACCTCAAACCTTAGTACATGGTGATTTTTATTGTCAAAATGTGATTGACGCGCAACAAAGCAATATTTATTTCGATTGGTCTGATAGTGCAGTTTCTCATCCGTTTTTCGATGCAGGATTCTTTCTGTTTGATATTGCACAAGAACTTTCTAATGTAGTGGATGTGCAAGCGCGTCTACGCGATGCTTATTTGGAGCCTTGGACAGTGTACTTGCCAATGAAACAACTAACTTCTATATTTCAAACAACACAGCCTTTGGCTGCTTTGTATCATGCTATCGTCAGTTACGAAATTAGTCAGCATCTGGAATCGGCTCATCGCTGGGAGACTGAAAACACTGTTCCCTATTATCTAAAGATGATGCTTGGGCAAATTTCGTCATAGCAGATGCGGCATAACAATTTGCTTTGAGTGGACTGCCGAAAAATTTTCGTGAATTGCGAAGGTTTTTTGCAGCCACTCAAGCGGAACGTTATACGCCTTCTGGCTTTGTGTGGATGGATGTGACAGAACTGACTCATACAAATCTATTGAAAGAGCTGCGACATCGCAATAGAGATACGCCGCATTGGCTCTCAAAACAATTGATAAGTCTCGGCTGTGACAGATAAAAGTAAGAAATTCGAGGCGGGATTTTCTTTTGGAAAATAGCGATCGCCCCCTGCCCCAACGCCGCAACAAAGGTATACAACAATGGCTGCTAAAACCCTTGTCAATCAAGCTTTTGAGCAAGTAAGTTCTACCATTGCTTAATTTTTGCTTACTGCTACTAAAATCCATAAAGAAAACCCTCATAAACACTATGAGGGCATTCATTTATATCTATGTCATTCTTTAACGGCGGAAACGTCTTTTACCCTGCTTCTGCAAGGCCTGTTTTTTGCGCTTGGATTTTTCAATAGGTGTTTCAAAGTGACGATGCTTCCTCATATCTTGAAAAATACCCGCCTTAGAAACTTCTCTCTTAAATCGGCGTAAGGCTGACTCAAGGTGTTCATTTTCACCCACTACTATTTGGGTCATTATCTCTCCCAGTAAATTGACTTCATCAATGCCCCGATTAGGTGTTAATGGTGCAAAGAAATATTAACTTCTTACCTGACCTAAAAATTTGCTCTTCAAATTTTCGGTTCAAAGCTTAGTAGCGGTTACGTCCACCGCCACCGCCGTATCCACCCCGGTTGCCACCAAAAGAACCTCTGTCCTCTTTGGGTTTGGCTTTGTTAACTTTGAGGTCACGACCCATCCATTCAGCACCATCAAGACCATCAATGGCTGCTGCTTCTTCGGCATCTGTTTCCATTTCTACGAAAGCGAAGCCTCGCGGACGACCTGTTTCCCGGTCTGTAGGTACTTGAACCCGCTTTACAGTCCCATATTCAGCAAAAACAGCCTTAATATCATTTTCCGTAACTTGGTAGGAGAGGTTGCCTACATAAATTGACATTGATTTTCTCCAAAATCATAAATGTGTGGAGATTTAAATTTCGGAGAGAAGCCTATGAATACTAAAAACAAACACTGCCACCGAATTAACTCTCGTTTTCTAGGATGACATAGAAGTTAATTCTCTGCATCTAGTAGATAATTAACAGATTGTAACCAGTGATGTGATGATGTCGGTGCGGTCGTCAACACTTGTAGGCATGGTTTGCACCCAGATGCGATCGCTATTTGTCTGTTTCACCATCAATCACTTGTGGCTTTTTTTTCGGAATGGGTTTAGGTAGAGGATTGCTGCTTAATTGAGCCTTTTTAGATGGACTCTGCCCTTTGGGCTGAGTTTTTTTGGCAGATTGCTGGACTGTGGCTTTATCTTGTTTGGAGGCTTTGAGAAATCTGGGTGCAGTGTCTTGGGGTGGTGCTGTGAGTGCCACAAAACCCCAGACATCACGCCCTGGTAGAAATTTCGCCTTAAGGGTAACAAAGACTGCGTGTCCTTGGTCTTGTTTTGGAACTTTGGGATTAAATCTGAAGGGTCTAACTGGCGCATCCTTCCACAGCAAAGGCACATGGCTAGCCTTCATGAATTTTACCTTGCGGGCTGGTTCGGCTTGCTTAATATATTCGAGTCTTTCACGGGTAAAGTTGCGGAACACAGAGATGCAGGGAGTTTGGCAGACAGGAATAAACTGCCACAATCCTGATAATTTAAACTCCAGGTCTTCTAACTCTCCTGAGATTGTCTCTTGGAATCGCCCTCTGTCAAAACCTACTAGCTGAAAAGCGATTTGATGGAGTTGTTCTCTGCGTGGAAAATGAATTGCCTTGGGATAAACTACTAAACGTTGAGTATGGTTGCCAGTAGTTTCTATTTCTTTTTTGAGAGCTTCAAATACTTTCAGTTTTCGCCCAATGTAGAAAAGTGGGTATTGATTTCGACCAATAGTAACAGTGCTGCTGCCTTCAGAATTTAGGTTTACTTCCCCTGTAATTACGCCAACAGCTTGAAACATAGCTCCTGAATCTTCAAGAGCATCTATTTGTGAAGCAGTATCAAGATGGACTTGTTCATTATCAGTTGGGGCAGACAGTGGAGAATCTGCCTCTAGCTCCGTTGTAGAAAGCTCTAGAGACTCTTGAGTTTTTTCCTCATCTTGATCTGCAAGAGGTTGTCCAAACTGTAATTCAATATTAGTAGGCTTATTTGGCGTAGGCTCGGCAGATGCCATAATTGTTGTTTTTTCAAATCGTGGTCTGATTCAATCTTAATGGTATGCACTGTGGAGAACAAAGTTGTAAACATTAATATAGACATTCTGTAGACCAGAATCTACTATGTGGAAAAGCAGCATAATTGATGGCAGTAAGCCCAAATCTAAGCTGAAAAATATTAGGCAGAATCAATGTTGATTGGTATTTTAAACAGAAAGGGTGGTTGTGGAAAATCAACAACAGCAGTCCATCTTGCATACTGGTTAGTCCAGAGAAAGCAGAGTGTGATAGTTATTGATTCGGATGGACAAACCAGTTCCAGTCAGTGGCTAGCAAAACTGAACTTACCTTCTTTAGTTGTAAATGATCCTGATGATCTGTTTGACCAAATTGCACTGTACTCAGGACAGTATGAATCAGTTATAGTAGATTCTCCAGCCGTGCTTGGTGAAACAGCTAAAGCCGTATTGTTGAGTGTTGATTTTGCCTTAGTGCCTGTGCAGCCATCAAATCTGGATTTACTAGCAACTAAAGATATTGTCCGTTTAGTCAACCAAGCTCAGAAAATCCGTAAAGGGACTCCCAAAGCAGCGATGTTTTTAAGTCGAGCTGCAAAAGGAACTGTATTATTGAGGGAAGCCCAAGAGGTTTTATCCCAAACCCAAGGGCTGACTTTGCTAAAGCAAGTGATTTATCAGCGACAGGTTATTGCTGATGCACCAGGTCAATCTGCTACCGTTTTTAATATGTCTGGTGATGCTGCATTTCAAGCTGCAAGAGAATATGAGCAGCTTTTCGAGGAGGCTTTGAATTATGGCAAGGCGTAATAGCTTAAAAGATGATTGGAAATTTGATGCTGATTTGTCTAATGTTCGTGAAACATCTATCGATTCAATCATTCTTCCACCAAACCAACCTCGTCGCTATTTTGACCCTCAAAAGCTTCAACAATTGAAGGAGTCCATTTCCACACATGGAATTTTAGAACCGTTATTAGTTCGTCCTGTAGAAAACATCGGTCAGTATGAATTAGTAGCAGGAGAACGACGTTATCGGGCAGCCAAAGAAGCTGGGTTGGCTTTAGTGCCTGTAACTGTGAGAAAACTAACTGATGATGAAGCAGTTCAACTTGCACTTGTTGAAAACCTACAGCGTGAGGATTTGAATCCTGTAGAGGAGACAGAAGGAATTCTTCAGCTATTAAGTCTCAAACTCAAAATTGATGTGGTAGAGGTTACTTCTCTTCTTTACCGGATGCGAAATGAAGTGGTTGGCAATACTAATCAAAACGTTTTGATTAGTTCCGAAGCCCTGAAAATTCAAGCTGTTTTTAATGAGCTAGCATTTATTTCATGGGAGTCTTTCGTTACCACTAGGCTAACCTTACTCAATTTGCCGAGTGAGATTCTGGAATCACTACGAATGGGTAGAATTGCTTATACTAAAGCGCAAGCGATTGCTCGGTTAAAGGATGAGACATCAAGAAAAGATTTACTGGAAGAAGCGATAACTCAAAACTTATCTCTTGCCCAAATCCGAGAACGGCTTAAAGCTGTCCGCCCTCCCAAGGAAGAACCCCAAACGCTAAAGCAGAAGATGCAAGATATTACCCATCGTTTTCAAAAAGCCAAAGCCTGGGATGACCCAAAAAAACAGAAAAAATTAGAAAAGTTGTTGATGCAAATGGAAGTTATACTAGCTGAGGATTAATTATATGACTATTAAAGAAATCCTACTACAAGAAATTGAATCTTCTCCAGAGTCACTGCTAGAAGAAACTCTTGATTTTCTCCGTTTTTTGAAAACCAAACAAACAGTTAAAAAAGATACTCAATCACCGCACATTAAGCCAGAAACAGGAAGTTCCGATACCCTACCTCAAGCAGAAGACCCTCTGACTGACAGTTCTGAGCTATCCTACCGTCCGGCTTCTGGTCGTTCCATCCTCAGACACGCAGGCACTTGGGCAGGTGATGACTTCGATGAGTGTCTTCAGTCTGTTTACGCGACTCGTGGCAAAGCCAAGTTCGATTATGACTTAAATCCTTTTGAATAATGTACCTGCTAGATACTAATCACTGTAGTGCTATCATTCTTGGCGAACCGAGCGTCATTCGTCGAATAACCGAGGTTGGGGAATTAAATATTGCTACCTGCGTCATTGTGCAAGGAGAATTAATATACATGATGGAAAATTCTGCACAGAGGGAAACTAATGTTGCTTCTTTGACAGAATTTATTGAAGATATACGCATCTACAAGGTAACAGAAGAAACGGCTAATATTTACGGTCAACTCAAAGCAGCTTTAATGAGACAATTTGGCCCCAAAGAAAAAAGCAAGCGGAGAAAAACTCAAGTAACAGACCTTGGGTTTGATGAAAATGACCTCTGGATTGCTGCTGTCGCGCTAGAACACGGTCTTAGCGTTGTGTCAGCCGACAGCGATTTTCAGAGGATTCAGCAAGTAAGGGCATTTTCCGTTGAATCTTGGCTGTAAATTTATGTTCTTTGAGAGATTGGAGTTATTAGCAATATTAGGAAACATAGTAATTAATTTCTTACCAAGGGTTAGCACAATCCTTATATAGCAAGGGATTTGAGAGCCAGTGCCGCGCACGCGTATTGCTCATTATTGGCTTAAGTCCTCTACTTGCGATTGCAATCACCCCAGCCGCAACAGCACAATCTTCTTGCGCTGTCGAAGTTATTTCTGATTATTATCTGAATACAATACTATGGTTTTCTACAGTTCAATATCTTGTTCTGTTATCTCACGAGTTCCCTTTAGAGAAACAGATGAACTTTAGAAATTTTATGAGGAATTCGACTAACAACTGTCCGTTCGCTGATTTTGAGGTGGTAAGCGGAATTAAAAGCTTGAGGAGTAAAGAATCAGGCAATCAAAGAACTTTTGTGAGATGACAGGCTGATTACAAGTAATGTGAAGACAACCTAATGGAC
>Ga0209172_10004787_pt1 | contig 17451 bp, 12 predicted proteins | sample LarsenN4metaG_FD_184113 | JGI IMG/M metagenome (GOLD analysis project Ga0209172, IMG submission 184113) | Hot spring sediment bacterial and archeal communities from British Columbia, Canada, to study Microbial Dark Matter (Phase II) - Larsen... ... | reverse complement strand
TCTTTTTCTCCAGTTCGCCAACGGCCGAGACAACCGCCTCTTCAAGCTTGGCCGGATTGATCTTCTCGGCGAGAAACTCCCTGGTAAAGTTCTTGTGCAGGGCTACCGGTGACATGAGGCCGATATCATCCTCCAGGCCGTAGGCCTTGGCCATCAGTGCCGCATCCATGTCGACCATCCTGTCGCCGAACATCTCGATCTTCGGGCCGATCGGCTTGATGAAACCGACGCGGGCATACTTCTTCCTTGCCAGGTGCATCAGGGAGACGCTCATGGTGGTTTTGCCGCAGTTCTGGCCGGTGGCGGCGATGAACAGTTTCTTGCACATAGATTCTCGGCTCCAGGCGGGAGTTGTCTGCTTATAACGAAGATATAATACAGCTATGACGTACTATTGCAAGGTTTCATGATGTGTCGCGAATTCTCTCCGGGTCGGTTGATGAAAATGGGGGGTGATGAAGTAATGCACATAAAACGATTTTATTATACAGTTGCCCGGAGAGATGAAATAAAGTAGTATGCTCTCCGTTGTTTATAGTGGAATCCCTTCCTTGCATACAAGACAGTCAATCCAATATGTATCAAGCTGTAGTCATGGAGGTTTGAGCATGAAAAATATGATGTCCGCGGCTTTTTTGTTGTTGATGGCCGTATCAGTTATCAGCGGTTGCGGAAGCAGCGATTCGGGGGGGGGGACTTCCGGTAATGTCGTGGCCAAGTCGGCATCATGTTTTTCCTCTTCACACGTCGGAGCGTGTCACTCGGGGGGAGCTCGCAAGGCGAATTCTCAGGTAACCGGTCTCCCCATCGTTGCGGAGTGGCAGGCGTCGATTCACTATAGGAACAACGTCGCCGGCTGCGTCGATTGTCACGAAGCGGACAGCAACCATTATTGTGCCAAATGTCATGGTGGATTAAGCCGGGAACCGGTGAAAAATCCTGATGCTGCCGGCAAGTGCGGTAAATGCCACGGTCTTGATCATCCACAGGACCGGATGATTGCCCGTTCCCCCCAGCATTTCGGCGCATTCTCATCCCACAATAACCGTTTCTCCAACCGTGACCGGGCCAGCTATGTCAGCGGCCAGTATCAGGGCAAGTGCCGCAATTGCCACAACCCCCATGACCCGTCCACCAGGTTCGCCTATGCCCGTGCCTGGGCCGAGTCAGGCCATGGCGACACCCTGGCGGGTTCGAGAACGAGTCGCGATTTCAAAATGTTCGGCACCGACCGGCCGGCAAATCTGGCTTACACCAATTCAAGCCCACCGACAGCAGCCGGCAATTCAAACATATACAACGGCATGGAGTTCACGCCGATCTGCGTCCGTTGCCACACCACGACCGGATTTGTGAATTTCATCCAGTCCGAAGGATTCCTGAACGTGCGTGCTTTCGGTAATGAACCTGGTCAATACCTTGACATGACCAAGGAGGTTACCGGCTGCAATGCCTGTCACCTGGATTACAGCTATGCACCCCGTCCGGTGCCCCCAGTGACCCTCTACTTCAATTTCTCCGCAGTAACCACCGGGTCGGTGAAGCTTCAGAACAATGCGGTCACCTTTCCCGACCTGGGGTCATCCAACCGCTGCATACCCTGCCACTCAGGCCGCGGGGTTGGCGACAACATCAAGCAGCTTGCTGCCCTCGGTCTGGACTTTGGCAATACGAACAGTCCCAGTGCGCACGATTTTACCGGTGCCGCTCTTCTGACAGCCAAGGCCGGCTACGAGTTTCCTTCCCTTGACTATACGACCGGTAAGGGCTCGGTCACACACCACGAGGACAGCAGCGGCGGCAGTGATCGCGGCCCGTGCATCCGTTGCCACATGGATACGGCCGAACCCGCCCGCTCCCACCATTTCCTGCCGGTGGAACATGGAGCGGCTTTCAGTCTGTATACCGCCAACCGCACATGGTCCCAGGTCTACAGTGTCAGCGCTGGAAGTCCCGCATCCCTTGTCGTCTCCGAGATTGTCAGCCGTTCCTGCGGCACTTTCAGCTGCCATGCAGGCTCCGGAACCAAGCCGATGAGCGCTACGGTTCTTACCGGGTACAAGGAGGGGTATATCTCCTCCCTTACCGCCCTGAACAAGTTCCTTCGCCTGGTCCGTAATGTTCCGGTCGATCCGTCCCTTCCGTTCAATTCGACCACTAACAAGGCACGGTCCTCCACCAAGTGGGATTACATGGGGGCGGGGACCGGACCGAATACCATGGGGGCATCCTTCAACAACAGCCTGCTGGCCAATGAACCCGGCGCCTATACGCATCGTCCACTCTATGCCAAGCGGCTTGTTTATGACTCGATTGCCTGGCTGATGCAGGCCCAGGGCCAGACCAATGTTGCGGATGCCATTCAGTGGCTGGTAACAACCAACGCTACGACCCTTGAGACAGTAAACGGGGTGCCGAATACGGCCGTGGTTGCGCGCATCCCCCAGCACCAGGCTGACGCTGCCATCAAGTGGCTCTACGGCAAGGAAAGAACCTCCTTGACCAACTCCGACAAGGCAAAACGGCCCGGAGAATAACTGCAGAGGGAGCGGCCTCTCTGCGGGGCTGCAGTACCTGAAGGAGCATATACATGCATATGTACAAGCAGTGTCTGATAGCAGCGGTCGGTTTCATTATCCTCGTGAGCTCTAACAATGCCCACGCCATCCCCGCCTTCAGCCGGGAGCACAACACGGAGTGCGCCACCTGCCACACCATTTTCCCTGAACTGAACGAATACGGGGACGTGTTTCTGAAGAACGGCTTCGTCTGGGCCAAGCATAAAAAGGAGGACCAGGCAGCAAAGCCGGAGATCCGGGGGGAGGGTGATCCCGCCCTGCTGGAGAAACTCAAGGAGAGCGCTGCCACTGGTGCCGCGCCAAAGGAAAACGGGCCGGTCATGAGTGCAACCCACAAGAGCGAACCTCTTTGGCTGGCCGGGCTCCCCCAGACCGTCCCCCTTTCGATTTCGGCCACCCTGAATGCTGCATATAATGACGATGCCCAGTACGACAACGTAGATCTTTCCACCAGGGCGCTCTCACTGCTTGCCGGTGGCGTTTTCCGGGACAAGCTGGGCTTTTTTCTCAAGTACAACCTTTATGCCGAAGGGGAGTTCGTTCCGGCGGCGAGCAATACGCCACTGAACAGTGATTCACCCAATGCCAAGGATCTGGAACAGTTCTACCTGGTCTGGCGCAATACCCTCGGCACGCCGATCAATCTCAAGGCCGGCCGTTTCCGCCCCCAGCTCTCCCTCTGGCAGAAGAGCAACAAGGTCAGTATTTCCGATTTCGCCACAACCAGTTACCGGGTGGGGAGTTCAACCTTTACTACCGATTCCACTGCGGATGCGATCGAGGCCAATGCCGTTCTGTTTAACCGACTCTATCTGGCTGCCGGCGTTGTTGATCGTGACGGTCAGGATCGTAATGAGGGGTACGGGCATATTTCTGTCAAGATCGGCGGCTCAGACTTCCATGCCCGCGAACCGGAGATGGATCTGGACAATGAAAGCATCATGGATTATCTCTACCTGGTAGTGGGTGGGTACGGCTACACAGGCCGCAATTCGGTTAGCCTTGCCTCAAATGAGCGCAATAACTTCTATCGTGCCGGTGTGGATCTTGACCTCGTGGTCAAGAGCGCCAGACTCAAGCTTGCCTGGGCAAACGGTGAGGACAAGAATCCGGACTTCTCCTCTCATGTCAAGACGCCTTCCGATGTCTTTGCCGCCCAGGGGAGTTACATGGTCACGAAGGATTTCATGGCGCTTTTCCGCTATGAATATCAGGACATCGACGGGGTGACGACGGAGCGCTACATTCCGACAGTGTCCTTTTCGCCGCTGGAGATACAGAACACCAAGGTGACCCTGGAGTACCAGCATGCTGAGACTGAAAATGTAACCAGCAACATTGCCTTGCTTGGCATAAGAGTTGCTTTCTAAAGTTTAACCCATTTAATCCAAAAGGGAGATCGTAGAGATGAATCTTATCAAGATGTTTGTTCTGCTGATCCTGTTGTCGATCGTGGCTACCCCGGTTCATGCAAAAATCAGAGCAGTTGGGAAGGGGGACAAGATGAACTTCGACCCTTCGCAGATCCCAGCCGACCTCAGGGGTGCATTTGAAATCATGAAGGTCAAGTGCGTGCAGTGCCACACCCAGGAGCGGACCGTTATTGCGATTCAGACCGGTATCGCACCGGTTACCGGGCAGCCCTTTGACAAGCAGGCGACCAAGGCTTACGGTATCAAGATGCTGCGGAAACCGAAGTCAAACATGACCCGTGAAGAGGTGAAGCAGGTTGTCAACCTGATGAACTTCCTCATCGATGAAGCGGCGAAACCGTAACCCCGTCAGTTAGAAAGAAAACGACCTCTGCAGCTCTGCTGCAGAGGTCGTTTTCTTTTATCCGCTTTGTATTGTTACTCTTCCTTGGCAATTCGTATGACCTGAAGCACCCCGGGCATCTCTTCGATCTGAGCGGTGCTGAGCTGGCCCGTATCTCCGATCACCCCGATGATTGTCCTGTTGGCTCCGGTCGACTGATGGATGTCGAAGTTCCGTTCGATGAGAAACTCCTTCACGTTGACCAGTTCTTCTTCCTGTGCGCTTTTCTTCATGATGATAAGCATCTCTTATTGCTCCTCCCCCGGCTCTTCCGGATGGGTCATTATTCGTTCGAGGCGTCTGGATTCGTCGATGACCCGTTCAAACAGCCTGACAACGGCGCCATCCTCCAGAGGACCCCGGTTGGCGCTCTTCATCCGCTCGAAGATCCTCTTCTCCCGTGAGGGGTCGTAGACGGGCAGACCCCTGGTTTTCTTTATCTGACCGATCTGAAGGGCCAGATTCGCCCGACGGTTGAATATGCCGAGGAGTTCGCTGTCCAGGCGGTCAATCTCTTCCCGCAGGCTGTCTATGCTCTCCGGCTGGCTAGAATTGCTTTCTGACATAGGTATCCTTTTTCCAGTGAACGTCGTCACGGTCAGGGTAGTCGATGTTGTAATGCAGTCCGCGCGATTCGGTGCGCTGCTTCGCACAGAGGACAATCAGCTCGGCGACGGTTGCGATGTTTCGCAGCTCTATCAGGTCGGAGGTGACATTGAAGTCCCAGTAGTAATCCTCGATCTCCTCCTGGATGAGCCTGATGCGTCGCAGTGCCCGTTCCAGCCGTTTGGTTGAGCGGACGATGCCGACATAGTTCCACATGAATCGCCTGATCTCGTCCCAGTTCTGGGAGACGACCACCATCTCGTCGCTGTTTGTTGCCGTTCCCGAATCCCATTCCGGGACTTCGGGGAGCTCAAAGTTGCCGTTTACCAGTTCCGTTACCGAATGCTTGTATGCCCGTCCGGCATAGACGGCGGCTTCGAGAAGGGAGTTGCTCGCAAGGCGGTTTGCACCGTGAAGCCCGGTAAAGGCAACTTCGCCGATGGCGTAGAGGTGCTTGATGTTGGTCTCGGCATTGCCGTCAACGGCCACCCCGCCGCACAGGTAGTGGGCTGCCGGCACCACCGGCAGCGGTTCCCTGGTCATGTCCAGGCCGTAATCCAGGCAGGTCTGGTAGATGTTCGGGAAACGGGTGCGGACATACTCCGGATCCTTGTGGGTGATGTCGAGGTAGGCGCAGTCGTCCCCGTAGGTTTTCATCTCGTTGTCAATGGCGCGGGCAACGATGTCCCGGGGGGCAAGGTCCTTCAGGTGGTGGTACTTTTCCATGAAGGCCGTTCCGTCACGCCTGCGCAGGATTGCCCCTTCACCCCGTACCGCTTCAGAAATCAGGAAGGATTTGGCACTGGGGTGGTACAGGGTGGTCGGGTGGAACTGCATGAACTCCATGTTGGCGATGTCCGCTCCGGCCCGATAGGCCATGGCGACCCCGTCACCGGTGGCCACATCCGGGTTGCAGGTGTAGAGATAGACCTTGCCGGCGCCTCCGGTCGCCAGAAGCGTGATCTTGGCGGTGAAGGTCAGGACTTTTTCGCTTTTTATGGAGAGAACATAGGCACCCAGGCAGCGGTTCGGCCTGAGACGCTTGTGGGTGATCTTCGCTTCGGTGATCAGGTCGATGGCGATGTGGTCTTCGTAGATGGTGATGTTCGGATGGTTGCTGGCGGCGGCAACCAGGGCGCGCTCTATCTCTCGGCCGGTCACATCCGCGGAATGGAGGATGCGGCGCTGGCTGTGTCCCCCTTCCCGGGTAAGGTCGTAGGAGTCTCCGCTGGTGGTGAATTTGACCCCCCAGTCGATCAGGCTCTTGATGGTCTCCGGCCCTTCCTCGACGACCATTCGCACAACATCCTCGTGGCAGATTCCCGCTCCTGCCACCAGAGTGTCTTCCACATGGGCGTCAAAGGAGTCCTCCTTGGAAAAGACCGAGGCTATCCCACCCTGGGCATAGTTGGTCGCGGATTCGGTTACGTCGCGTTTGGTGACAATGGCGACGGTGCCGTGATCCGCTGCCTTCAGGGCGAAAGAAAGACCGGCAATGCCGCTGCCGAGGATGAGAAAATCACTGCTGATCTGCATGTTGTTCTCCCGAAACAGTGTGTATACATTAAAAACCTGAAAATTATTGACCTGCACCATCGGTTTGTCAAGGAGTTTTGCCGAAGAGGCCGGATAAGGAATCAGCCGCGGTAGATTTCCCTGCTGAAGTGGCAGGCAGCCCTGTGGCCCGGTTCCTTCTCCTCCAGGGGAGGGGCGCTGCTGCGGCAGAGATCCTTGGCATACGGGCACCTGGGCTGGAAGATGCAGCCGGACGGTGAAGCTTCCGCCTCGTTTGTCATCCGATTCAGGGCCGGACTGGTTTTCCCGGGGGACAGGCCGGGGACTGCCGCAAGAAGCGCTTCCGTGTAGGGATGAAGGCAGCCGGTGAAGATCTGCTCACTTGGGCCTTCCTCGACGATTTTCCCAAGGTACATGACCGCCACACGGTCACTCAGGTGCCTGATGACGGCAAGATCGTGGGAGATGATGAGGTAGGACAGTCCGAGACTCTCCTGCAGGTCGAGCAGCAGGTTGATGATCTGGGCCTGGATTGATATGTCGAGTGCCGACAGCGGCTCATCGGCGAGCAGTGCCCTGGGCCTGACGGCAAGTGCCCTGGCTATGCCGATACGCTGTCTCTGCCCCCCTGAAAATTCATGGGGGTAACGGTCGTAATGGTCGGGCGACATGCCGACCCGTCGGAGCAGGTTGGTAACTTCGTCCCGCAGGGATGCCTGCAGGGGAATTCCGTGGATTTTGATCGGTTCGGCGATGATCTCACCGATTCTCATGCGCGGGTTCAGGGAAGAGAACGGGTCCTGGAAGACCATCTGTACGGTTTTCCTGAAGTCGGTGGTTTCTTGCCGCGACAGTGTCGACAGCGTTGAGCCCTTGAACATGACCTGGCCCTCGGTCGGTTCCAGGAGCCCCATCATCATCTTGGCCACCGTGGATTTGCCACACCCTGATTCACCGGCCAGCCCGAGGGTCTCTCCCGGGAAAAGGGACAGGTCGATACCGTCAACGGCGGTCACGGACCGTTTCGGGAGGAACGGGGAGTGCTGTTGAGCGAAGACCTTGCGCAGGTTGCGCGCTTCCAGAAGTGGCGGGTTGTGTTCGGTCATTGCCGGGCTCCCCCATGGCATGCAACCAGGTGATCCTTTTCCAGTTCCTGCAGCAGTGGCGGCTCGTTGCGGCACCGTTCTGCTTCGTGGGGGCACCTGGTGGAGAAGGTGCATCCGTTATTCCCCCCGGTCATGTTATTGACACCCCCTGGAATCGTCGGCAGTCGTGTATGCGGGGGGCTGTTCTGCGGCAGGGACGCCAGAAGACCCCGCGTATACGGGTGCAGAGGATTTGCCAGCAGGCGGCCGGTCGGAGCAACCTCGACGGCCCGTCCCGCGTACATGACGACGGTCCGGTCCGCCCGTTCGGCCACGATACCGAGGTTGTGGGTGATGAGGAGAAGGCTCATCTCAAGTTCGGCCTTCAACCGGTCGATCAGGGCGAGAATTTCAGCCTGGATAGTCACGTCAAGGGCTGTCGTCGGTTCGTCGGCGATCAGCAGCCGTGGCCTGCAGGCAAGCGCCATGGCGATCATGACGCGTTGTTTCATCCCTCCGGAGAGTTGATGCGGATAGGCGTGGTAACGTTCGTCGGGCGCGGCTATTCCCACCTGGGAGAGAAGGTCGACCGCTTCCCGTACGGCTTCCTGGCCGGTGATCCTCTTGTGCCTGAGAATCCCTTCGGTGATCTGGAAGCCTATTTTCAGGACCGGATTAAGGGATGTCATCGGCTCCTGGAATATCATGGAGACGGTCCCGCCGCGCAGCAACAGCATCTCGCTCTCCGGAAGAGACAACAGGTTTTGTCCGGCAAGGATGATCTCTCCACCGGCAATGATACCCGGTCTCTGCAGAAGTCTCATGATCGAGAGCGCGGTGGCGCTTTTCCCGCATCCGGATTCGCCGACAAGGGCAAGTGTCTCACCCTGATTGATGGTAAATGAGAGAGAATCCACCGCGTTGAAAGTCCCTCCTTCGGGGGAAGGGTAGCGGACGGTGAGATTCTTGACTGACAAAAGCGGAGAGACGGTTGTGGGAACGGATTCTGGAGGGGTCATGGAGGAGTTATAACATCAAATTGCCGGCCGGGCAATCCCTCGGGCTCAGACTGCCACTGCGGAGCTCTGGGCGCTCTGCTGAATCTGCTCCGGGAAGTAGAACTCTCCCTGTCGTAGGAGGTCTACGAAGTGGGGAACAATGGCAGGGTCGAACTGTGTTCCGGCGTTGTCGACAAGTTCCTTGACGGCGATGTCCAGTGAAAGCGCCTTACGGTACGGACGGTCGGAAGTCATGGCATCAAAGGAGTCAGCGATGGCCAGAATGCGTGATTCGAGAAGGAGTTCCTCGCCTGTAACCCCGTTGGGGTACCCTTTGCCGTCGAACCGTTCGTGGTGCTGGGCAATGCAGATGCGCACGTCGTTGAGAAATTCGATCGGTTCAAGGATCTTGATACCGATAATCGGATGCTGCTGCAGATCAAAGACATCCTCCGGGGTAAGTCTGCCGACCTTGTGCAGCAGGGCAACATTGATGCCGATCTTGCCGATATCGTGCAGGATCGCCGCCCGCTCCATGATCTTGAGACGCTCGGCGGAAAGACCGAGTTTTTTCGCTATGGCGAGGCTGTAGCGGGTGACCCGCTCGGAGTGGCCGCGGGTGTAGCTGTCGCTGGCCTCAATTGCCGAAACGAGGGCGTGGATTGTGTTCAGATAGGTCTTCTGCTGGTCCTCGTAGAGCATGGCATTCTTGATGGCAATGCTCGCCTGCGCGGCAATCGTGGTGAGAAGACCCAGTTCCTCGTTGGTATAGGTGGAGCCGTCATTCTTGTTGACAACGGTGATGGTACCGATTACCTCGTCCTTGACAATAAGCGGTGCACAGATGAGAGTCTTGCGCTCGTATCCCAGGGCGCTGAACCGGTCGAACTGGGGGGCATCATTTATGTCGGAGATGAGAAGCGGTTTTGCATTGCTGAGTACCCAACCGGAGACGCTGGTTGATTTAATCGGCAGATAGATCTCACCCTGGGGCATGTCGTCATGACCGATGAGCGTGTCGACCCGCAGGGCGTTCTTCTGCTTGTCGTGAATGATGATGTAGCCGATGTCGGCATGGAGTGTTTCGATAGTCGTGTCGACGATGAGTTTGAAGATGTTTTCACTATCCATGTTCGAGTTTATGGCGAGACCAACCTTGTAGAGCGTGGAGAGCCGTGCAACTACCTTTTCCAGGTTGGTATTCTTGTCCTCCAGTTCACCGGCGAGATCGGCTATTTTGTAGTTCGCCTCTTCGATCTCTTCGATACGCTCTTCCAGGGTCACGTTCAGCGCTTCGATCTCGTTGATCTGGGCTTCAAGCTTTTGGTTCAGGCTGTGGACTTCCCGGTGGTGGGCAAGCTTCCCCTGGGCGACCGCCAGATCACGTTCATGGGCAATGGCCGTATCCATGACGCTTTTCAGCTGGTTAACCATGTGGCTGAAATGGCTGCTGAGAAGATTCATTTCCGTGCTGCTGGTGATGCTGATCTGTGTGGAGAAGTCGCCATGCTCGACGCGCTGCATTGAGGAGATCAGGTTTCTGATCGGTTTATCGACATACAGATAGAGGAAGACGGATATGGTTATGATTAAAAGGAGTATTATGACCGCGGTTGTGCCGATTTCATTGTTCCGCATGGATGCCATGAAGCTGCGGAGGTGCTCGGTTGAAATGTTGACCTGCAGGATTCCGAGAACTTCAGATGCCGGATTGTGGCAGCCATGGCATGCCGGGTTGTTTTTGATCAGGGTAATGGAGGTAAATGTTTTCAGATCATCGATTATCGCCGAATCTTCGCGCTTGATAACCGACATGTCTTCCTTGGGGATTGTCGTGCCGATTTCAGCTGCGTTCGCGGAGTTCAGGACAACACCGTCAGTGTCCAGTATGCGTATGGAGGAGATATGGCCGGAAGAGTTCAGTTTGGAGAGAATGGAGCGGACTTCATCGGATCGCCCGCTTCTCATTGCATCGGAAATGCTGCTCTTGATGGTTTCATTGAGCAGGTGGATATTGCTGTCGGTAATTTTATGAACCAGCTGCTTCTGGTATCTGAAATTCAGGTAGGCCGCTGCAGTGAGCAGGATGATGATCAGTGCGCAGACCGTACCTAGTATTTTGACCTTAAGAGAGTTCATGAATTCTTTCTGGATTTCTTCTCTGCCTGGTTCAGGTGGCTGAATATCACTGTCTGCTTTTGCTAAATGGCGATTAGTCGCGTCTAATTCAGTGATAACAGTAGGTAATTATAATTTGCTGCCTGCAATATTTGCCATCGAGCCAAGATTTCGAGGCGTCCATGGAAGGACATAACAGCATGTTTTCTACGCTACTCCTGCTGTTTTTGCAACAAATTGTCATATGGCTGTTCATTAAGCTTGTCCATCAGGCACACAACGACAACCTCAATCAATATTATCATTAAGCAAATCGTCTGCCAAAAATATCCAAACTGCATAAAAATATAGCATTGAAGCCCAAGACAACCCTTTCCAGCCTATTTTTTTTTAAATATTGACTGGCATTATGTTTTGTGATTTCTATTATTATTTTTCCACGGGATGGTGAATTGATTTTGTATCGATTACTCATAGTTATCACACTCATTGTGCTTGCTGTCGTTGTCATCGCGTCCGCGGCCAACAGGCCGGAGACGGTAAGGGTGGCGGTCTCCAGGGGTGGGGATACGGTCAGGATTGACGGCGAGGGGGTACTTGTCTCCGATGAACGGGGGAACGCAGTCGATCTTGAGTTCCCTTGCACTGTCCAGCGTTCATCCGGCAACTTCCTCAGTGTCGGTCCGGTTACTTCGCGTCGCCTGACCTTTGTTTCGCCAAATCTTCTGAAGATCAACGGCAAGGGGTACCGAGGGGTAATAGAACTACATCCGGTGGAAAAGGGTATTCTCGCGGTGAACGAGCTGCAGCTGGAGGAGTATCTTGTCGGCCTGATCAACTGCGAGATTTCCTCGCTCTGGCCGATAGAGGCTGTCAAGGCCCAGGCCGTCATTGCGCGATCCTATGCCATATACCAGAAAGACAGCCGCAAGGGAGCCCTGTACCACCTGGAGTCCAGTGTCATGGACCAGGTATACAACGGTGCCGATATCGAGGACAGCCGTGCCGCCCGGGCAGTGCAGGAGACCGCCGGGGAGGTGCTGGTTTACTCCGGAAACGTGATTCAGTCATTCTATCACTCCAACTGCGGCGGACACACGGAGGCGGCTGTCAATGTCTGGGGGGCTGATCTCCCCTATCTGCAGGGGGTTGACTGCAAATACTGCGTCACTACCCCTCCCGCCCGATGGGAGCTCACCCTCAGCCTGAAGAAGATTGAGTCCCTCCTGAAGGGGGCAGGGTATCAGTACGGCGCCATCAGGGAGATCAGGGTCGGCAGGCCGAACCGGAGCGGTCGCCTGCAGAATCTGTCCCTGGTGACGAGCAGGGGCGAGTCGGTGCTGAGCGCGGTGAATTTCCGCAAGGCAATCGGCTACGCGGTCTTGAAAAGCACCAATTTTACCATCCGACAGAAAAATGACGAGATCACCTTTTCCGGTGCTGGCAATGGACATGGTGTCGGTCTCTGCCAGTGGGGCTCCAAACAGAGAGCCGGTGACGGATTCAATTACCGGGAGATCCTGAACTACTATTATCCGGGTGTCCGCCTCGAAAGACTCAAGGGTTGAGGTCGGTATGTGCGCAACGCGCGTCACGGGTGAGTCGTCCGGGATGCTCTTGTCCAAGAACCGGGAGCGTAAGCGCCAACAGATGAAAATTGATGATTTCGATTTTGTTCTCCCCCCGGAGCTGATAGCCACCGAGCCGCTGGCGGATCGCGACGCTTCCAGGCTCATGACGCTGGACCGGCTAAGTGGTGCTGTCGGCGAGGCGGTTATCTCCGACCTTCCCCAGCTGTTGCAGGCCGGAGATCTGCTGGTTTTAAACGATACCCGGGTGCTTCCGGCACGTCTTTTCGGCAAGAAGGAGAGCGGCGGCGGGGTCGAGCTGTTCCTTGTCCGTCGCGTTGCCGGGGATGATGAACAGTGGGATGCGCTCATACGTGCGTCCAAACCATGTCGCAGCGGTACGCGCATCCTTCTTTCCGAAGGGGTTGTCGCCACAGTCGTTGTTGCCGGGGAGGGGGAAACCAGGCTGGTATCATTTTCCGGCTACACCGATTTCAACTCCTGGCTGGAGCGTACCGGTCAGGTCCCGCTCCCTCCCTACATCCGCAGGGCTCCCCTGGAGAGCGACCGTGAGCGTTACCAGACGGTCTTTGCTTCAGAGCGCGGAGCCGTTGCCGCTCCGACCGCCGGGCTGCATTTTACCACCGGCCTGCTCGATAAAATCCGCGGTCACGGGGTGCGGACGGCCACCGTGACACTGCATGTGGGGCTCGGTACGTTCATGCCCATGCGTGTGGAGGACCCCCGCCAGCACCGGATGCACAGTGAGTGGTACCGGGTTCCTGAGGAGACGGTTGCTGCCATCGCCGACTGCCGGGGCAGGGGGGGACGGGTCGTGGCCGTTGGTACGACGGTAACCCGCGCACTCGAGCATGCCGCGGCGGGTGAGAGGCTGCAGCCGGGCAGCGGTGAAACGGACATATTCATCTTCCCCGGGTATACATTCAGGGTTGTGGATGCACTGATAACCAATTTTCATCTGCCGAAATCGACTCTCCTCATGCTGGTCTCGGCCTTTGCCGGTCGTGAAAATGTGCTGCATGCATATGAAGAGGCGGTTGCCCGGCGGTTTCGTTTTTACAGCTACGGAGATGCAATGTTCATTTCTTAGCACCTTCTCCGTGCAAGCTGGACCCGCTTTCCCGGCACTACTACTATTTCCGCTTAGGATGAGCAGATTCCATGACTACAATGACTGAACTTACCCCGATGATGCGCCAGTACCTGGAGATCAAGTCAGGCTACCAGGATGCCATCCTCTTTTTCCGTCTGGGTGACTTCTATGAAATGTTCCTCGACGACGCCGTCAAGGCGTCACGCATCCTCGACATCACCCTGACTTCCCGCAACAAGAACGCCGAAGGGGCGGAGGTGCCGCTGTGCGGCATCCCCTTCCACTCCGCCAACCCCTACATCGCCAAACTTATCGAAGCCGGCGAGAAGGTGGCCATCTGCGAGCAGGTGGAGGATCCCAAGGCGGTAAAGGGGATCGTGCGGCGTGAGGTCGTCAAGGTCATCACCCCCGGCCTCGTCGTCGATGGCGACACGCTCTCGCCGAAGGAGAACAATTTTCTCCTCGCCCTTGTCCCCGGTGGGGACGACCTCTTCGGCCTGGCGAGCCTCGACCTGTCCACCGGACATTTTCGCACCACCGAAGTGGAGGGGGGGGCGGCCGCGGTTGCCGAGGCGGCATGCATCGCCCCGCGGGAGATGCTGCTCCCGGCGACCTGCCGTGATTCGGCCCTGCACCGCTCCCTGCAGCTGGATGTGGCCCCGCTGCTCACCTTTGTCGAGGAGTGGGCCTATGACCGGGATTATGCCGTGCGGCTCTTCAGCGACCAGTTCGGCGTGCCGCCCGATTCGCTCTGCGGCGCGATGAAACTGGCCGCCGCAGCTGCCGCGGCGGTGCTGCACTACCTGAAGGAGACCCAGAAGGGTGGGGCGCTGCACCTGCGGGAGCTCGTCACCTACCAGAGCCGCGAATTCCTAATGCTGGACGATGCCACCAGGCGCAACCTTGAACTGACCAGGACCATGGCCGACGGCAGGAGGCGAGGCTCCCTCCTGGGGCTGATGGACCATACGGTCACCTCCATGGGGGCACGGAAACTGAAGCAGTGGATCAATTACCCCCTGATGTCGGTCGAGCTGATTGCCCGGCGCCACGATGCCGTGGAAGAGCTGGTCTCCGATCCTTCCCTGCGGGGGGGGATTTCCGCTTCCCTGGAGGGGATCTACGACCTGGAGCGGCTGAACGGCAGGATCAGCCTGGCATCGGCGTCGGCAAAGGATATGGTTGCCCTGCGCGACTCCCTGGAGCGGATTCCGGCCATTGTTGCCGCCGCCGGCTCCTGCAGCGCCGCACTCCTGCGGGAAACGATTGCTGCCATCGATCCGCTGGAGGATATTGCCTCCCTCATCAGGTCGGCGATTGCCGAAAACCCGCCGTTCGTGCTTCGGGACGGAGGGGTGATCGCCGATGGCTACTGCTCCGAGCTTGACGAACTGAGGAGCATCAGCAGCGAGGGGAAGGGGTTCATCGCCCGGCTGGAAGCCCAGGAGAAGGCCCGAACCGGCATCGGCTCCCTGAAGATCCGCTACAACAAGGTGTTCGGCTACTACATCGAGGTGACCAAGTCCAATCTGGCCGATATTCCCGCAGACTACATCCGCCGCCAGACCCTGGCCAATGCGGAGCGGTTCATTACCCCCGAGCTGAAGGAGTACGAGGAGAAGGTGCTTGGCGCCGAGGATCGCATCGCCGAGCTTGAATACTCCCTCTTCCAGGAGATCAGGTGCCGGGTGGCCGAACAGGGGGGGCGGATAGCCCGGACAGCGGATCTGCTGGCCACCCTGGATGTGCTCCTCTCCCTGGCGCGGCTGGCCCACGAGGCGGACTACTGTCGCCCGCGGATGAACGACGGCGATGTCATCGCCATTACCGACGGCCGCCACCCGGTGGTGGAGTCCCTCAACCTGGGGGAGCGGTTCGTGGCCAACGACCTGCTCCTGGACAGCCGGGAAAACCAGCTCCTGATCATTACCGGCCCGAACATGGCCGGTAAATCCACCTTCATGCGACAGGTCGCCCTGATAACCCTGATGGCGCAGATCGGCAGCTTCGTGCCGGCACGGGAGGCGACCATCGGCATTACAGACAGGATCTTCACCCGCGTCGGCGCATCGGACAACCTGGCCCGCGGCCAGTCCACCTTCATGCTGGAGATGACCGAGACGGCCAACATCCTGCGCAACGCCACACCCCGCAGCCTTGTCATTCTTGACGAGATCGGCCGGGGGACCTCCACCTTTGACGGCGTCTCCATTGCCTGGGCGGTTGCCGAGTTCCTCCACGACTCGGTCGAGCACAAGGCCAAGACCCTCTTTGCCACCCATTACCACGAGATGACCGAGCTGGCGGTCACCCGCGGGGGGGTGAAGAACTACAACATTGCCGTACGCGAATGGAATGACCAGGTAATTTTCCTGCGCAAGATCATCCCCGGCGGCGCCTCCCACTCCTACGGCATCCAGGTGGCACGTCTCGCCGGCCTTCCCCTGGCCGTGATCGAACGGTCGAAGGAGATCCTGCGTAACCTGGAGAAGGGGGAGTTTTCCGCCGAAGGGGTACCGCGCATCGCCAGCGGGAAGAAATCGTCCCCCCCGGCGCCGACCGCCCAGCTCTCCCTGTTCGACGACGGTTCCGCCATGCTCAGGAGGCGCCTGGAGGAGATCAACGTGTCTGCCATCACCCCGCTTGAGGCGCTGAATCTGCTCGATGAACTGAAGAGGATGCTCTGATGCCGCGTCGCCTGCTGACCATCTTGACCGTCCTGCTCCTGTTGACCCTCCCCACAACCGTTTGCGCCGAGAAAACCGGGGGGAAGGGGACGAAGAAACCCGCTGCATCCGGGAAAAAAGCGGCAAAAACGAAAAAGGCCAAACCGGTGGGGAAGAGGAAGGCAGAGGCCAGGGTTGCCGAGAAGAAGCCGGCACCCCCTGTCGTTCCAGTCGCTGCCGAAAAGGTCGTTGTCGCGACGGCAGCGGTGACGGAGGTGCGCCACTGGTCAACCCCCGATTACACCAGGGTTGCCGTGACGCTTGACCGCGAGGCTACGTTCGAGAAGCACGAGATTGCCAAAAGCCCCGGGAGCAGCGTCCTGAGCAGGATCTACTTCGACATCAACAATGCCCGGCTGGCAACCGGGGTGAAGGATATCCCCATCGGCGACGGCCTGCTGAAGAGCGCCCGGGTGGCCCAGTACAGGGCGGACACGGTGCGGATTGTGCTGGATATCGAGAACATCCGGGACTACAAGATCTTCACCTTTTCCGAACCTTTCAGGATCATCGTTGACGTGAAAGGGGAGCGCAAGGCGGAAATCAGCGCCCTTACCCCCGCGATCAAGGCCGCTTTGCCGGTTGCAGAGGCGGTCGCACGGGAGATCCCCGGGGTTGTGACAAAGGAGCCGGCAATGGAGTCCACCCGGGAGCAGCCGGTGGAAAAACCACGGCCCCGGCCTTTGGTGAAGCCTGGCAAGGTCAGGCGGATCGTGGTCGATCCAGGCCATGGCGGCAAGGACCCGGGCGCGGTCGGCCCGTCGGGGCTGCAGGAGAAGGACGTGGTTCTCGCCATGGGGCTCTCCCTGGCGAAAAAGCTGAAGGAAGAGTTGGGGGTCGATGTGGTCATGACCCGCTCGACGGATGTGTTCATCGAACTGCAGGAGCGGACGGCCATCGCCAACCAGGTGGGGGCGGACCTGTTCGTCTCCATTCATGCCAATGCCTCGCTCAACCGGAGCGCCTCGGGTATCGAAACCTATTACCTCAATCTGGCAAAGACGGAGAAGGCTGCCCAGCTTGCCGCAAGGGAGAACGGAACCTCTCTGGAAAAGGTAAGTGTCCTGCAGGCGGTACTGTTCGATCTCATGGCCAATTACAAGCTGAACGACTCGGCACACATGGCGGAGGAGGTCCAGAAATCACTGCACAAACGGATTTCCGCACGGTATTCCCAGGTCAAGAACCTGGGTGTCAAGCAGGGGCCGTTCTATGTCCTTGTCGGGGCCACCATGCCGAGCATCCTCGTGGAGTCGGCCTTCATAAGCAATGAGCGGGAAGAGAGCCGTCTCGGAGATCCTCTGTTCCAGGAGCAGGTGGCAGAGGG
>Ga0209172_10004785_pt1 | contig 17462 bp, 15 predicted proteins | sample LarsenN4metaG_FD_184113 | JGI IMG/M metagenome (GOLD analysis project Ga0209172, IMG submission 184113) | Hot spring sediment bacterial and archeal communities from British Columbia, Canada, to study Microbial Dark Matter (Phase II) - Larsen... ... | reverse complement strand
GCCTCATCGCGCGGGGCAAGCTGCCCAAGGTCGCCTTGATCGCCGCGATGCGGAAGCTCCTCCACGCCGTCTACAGCGTCGCCATTCACCGCCGCCCCTTCGTCCCGCTGCCCGTCGGTCACGAGGCGCACCCATGAAGAAAGCGCTTGACACGCGTCACGGTATCTCACAGCTCGATCAGGACCTTCATCACGGCCCCTCCTCCGAGCGCCAGCTCCATGCCGGCGTTGATCTCCTCCAGCGGGATCCGCCGGCTCACCAGCGGCGCGACCGGCACCGCGCCGCTCGCGGCCAGCGCGATCGCCTCCTCCCAGTCCCGGCGCGCGTAGAGCCGGCTGCCGTGCATGGCGAGCTCGCGCGCGAACATCCGGTAGAGGTTCACGGGCACGGGCTCGGCGTGGATCGCGACGATGCTGACCGTCCCCCAGACGCGGACGACGTCGCTCACCATGCGCACCGCGGCGGGGTTGCCCGTGACCTCGAACGCCACGTCGACGCCGGTGCCGCCCGTCCACTCGTCGGCGAACGCGACCACGTCGGTGCCGGGGCCCACGGTCAGGAGCCCCTGGCCCTGGAGCATCGCGACCCGGAACGGGTTGATCTCCGCCACGGCGACGCGGGCGCCGCGGTGGCGCGCCACCATCGCGATGAGGGCGCCGATGGGCCCGCCGCCGAAGACCAGGACGCTGTCGCCCTCCTTCACGCCGGCGCGGCGGACGTCGTGGACGGCGACGGCGAGCGGCTCGACCAGCGCCGCCTGGTCGTCGCCCAGGACGTCGGGCACGCGCAGCAGCCGCGCCGCCGGGACGGCCCAGTACTCCTGCATCCCCCCGGGCAGCTCGACCCCGAGGACCTTCAGCGAGTAGCAGAGGTACTCGGCGCCCATCCGGCAGGCGCGGCACGCGCCGCAGAACCGGAGCGGCTCCACGACGACGCGATCGCCGGCGGCGAAGCCGCTGCCGGCCGGCGCCTCGGCCACCTCGGCGAACGTCTCGTGGCCGATCACGCCGTCCCGCGGCACGCGGTGGTCCAGGTGGCCCTGGAAGATGTGCAGATCGGTGCCGCAGATCCCGACGCGGCGCACGCGCAGCAGCGCCTCGCCGGGGCCCGGCCGCGGCACCGGCGCCGTGCCCGTGCGGAACTTCCCCGGCCCCGCGTAGAACGCCGCGCGCATGTCCGGCACGGCTCAGCCGACCTTCGGGTAGCCCGCGCTCCTGAGTGCGTCGGAGATCTCGGGCAGGATGGCGGGGTCGTCGATCGTGGCCGGCACCGCGTACTCCACGCCGTCGGCGATGCGCTTCATCGTGCCGCGCAGGATCTTCCCCGAGCGCGTCTTCGGCAGGCGCTTGACCACGATGGCCGTCTTGAACGCCGCCACCGGGCCGATCTGCTCGCGGATGCGGTCCACCAGCTCGCGCGCGATGTCGGCGTCGGGGCGCTCGACGCCGGCCTTGGTGACGATGAAGCCCACCGGCACCTCGCCCTTGACGTCGTCGCGCACGCCGACGACGGCGCACTCCGCGACGTCAGGATGCGAGGCGAGCACCTCCTCCATCGCGCCGGTCGAGAGCCGGTGGCCGGCGACATTGATGATGTCGTCCACGCGGCTCATGATGTAGAGGTAGCCGTCGGCGTCCTTGTAACCGGCGTCTCCCGTCAGGTAGTGGCCGGGGTGCTTCGTCAGGTACGACTTCTCGTAGCCCGCGTCGTTGTTCCACAGCGTCGGCAGCGTGCCCGGGGGCAGCGGCAGGCGGATCGCGATCGAGCCGATCTGGTCCGCCGGCATCTCCACGTTGTCCTCCGAGAGCACGCGGACGTCGTAGCCGGGCACCGGCTTCGTCGGCGAGCCCGGCTTGACGGGCAGCATCCCCAGCCCCACGCAGTTCGCCGCGATGGGCCAGCCGGTCTCGGTCTGCCACCAGTGATCGATCACCGGGACGCCGAGCCGCTCGCGCGCCCACAGCAGCGTGTCCGGGTCGCACCGCTCGCCCGCGAGGAAGAGCGTGCGGAACCGCGAGAGGTCGTGCTTGGCCATGTACGCGCCCTGCGGATCCTCCTTCTTGATGGCGCGAAACGCCGTGGGCGCCGTGAAGAGCACGTTGACGCCGTGCTGGGCGATGAGCCGCCAGAACGCGCCGGGGTCCGGCGTGCCGACCGGCTTGCCCTCGTAGAGGATCGTCGTGCACCCCTTCAGCAGCGGCCCGTACACGATGTACGAGTGGCCGACGACCCAGCCGATGTCCGAAGCGGCCCAGTACACCTCGCCGGCCCCGACCCCGTAGACGTTCTGCATCGACCACTTCAGCGCCACCGCGTGGCCGCCGTTGTCGCGCACGACGCCCTTCGGCACGCCGGTCGTGCCCGACGTGTACAGGACGTAGAGCGGGTCGGTCGCCTCCACCGGGACGCACTCGACGGCCGGCGCGCCGGCCATCGCCTCGCCCCAGTCGAGGTCGCGCCCGGGGACGAGGGACGCCGTCGCCTGCGGCCGCTGGAGCACGACGCACCGCTCGGGCTTGTGGCGCGCCAGGTCGATCGCGCCGTCGAGGAGCGGCTTGTAGGGGACGACGCGGTTCACCTCGATGCCGCACGAGGCGCTGAGGATCGCGCGCGGCCTCGCGTCGTCGATGCGGGTGGCCAGCTCGCGGGCCGCGAACCCGCCGAACACCACCGAGTGGACCGCGCCGATCCGGGCGCAGGCGAGCATCGCCATGACGGCCTCGGGGACCATCGGCATGTAGATGATGACGCGGTCGCCGCGCTCGATCCCCAGGCGCCGCAGCATGCCGGCAACCCGCGCCACCTCGTCGCGCAGCTCCGCGTACGTGTAGACCTGCACGGTGTCGGTGACGGGGCTGTCGTACACGAGCGCGCGCTGCTTGCCCCGGCCGCGGTCGACGTGGAGGTCCAGCGCGTTGTAGCAGGTGTTCAGCCGGCCCCCGACGAACCAGCGGTAGAAGGGCGGGCGGCTGCCGTCGAAGGCCCGGTCCCAGCGCCGGTCCCAGTAGATGTCCTCGGCGGCCGCGGCCCAGAAGCCCTCGGGATCCCGCATGGAGCGGGAGTACGTCTCGTCGTAGACGCTCCTCATCGGCGATCCTCCCGGTCGCACACCTGGCTCGCGCACCGAAACCTTAGCCGCGGGCGTCCCGGGGCGCAAGTCCGCGGCAGTGCGTGGCGTCCGGATTGCACCGCCCGGACGGGGTGCGCTCGCCGAGATGATCGCCACCCCGCCGGGGCGGGCCCGGCGCGCAGCGGCCCGACTCGTCTACACTACGGCCCACCTGACGGGCACGCCCCCTGCACCACCGCGCGAGAAGAAGGAGGAAGCGCCATGACGCGGCTCCCCGTCGCCGTCCTGATCGGCCTCGTGCTGCTGACCCCGGCCGCCGCGCACACGTTCCCCGGCGAGTACCGCGTGGTCCACGGGACGCTCGTGTGGCCGGAGGCGCTGTCGGCCGCGACGCTCGCCGCGGGACAGCGGACGGTGCTCGTCCAGGGCGACCTCGGCACGCGGTACTCCGCCGAGCTGACGGCGACGACGGAGGTGCCGGCGCCGCTGCGCGCCGGCGCCCGCGTCGTCGTCGTGGGCCGCGAGGGACAGCAGACCAACCAGGTGATCGCGCTGAGGATCGAGTCGCCGTCGCCGCAGGCGCCGGCCGCCTCGGCATCTCCCGCGACCCGGCCCGCGCCCGCGGCGCCATCGGCGCGGGCTCCGGCCCGAACGGCTCCGCCGGCGCAGCCGCCGGCCTCTCCGCAGCCCGCGGCGGCGGCATCGCCCGCCGCGACGGGACCGAGCGCGACCGCGCCCCCCACGAGCGCGCCCACCGCGACGGCGCCGGCCGCGACGGCGCCGGCGGTCGCCTCGCCGCCGCCTCCGCCGGCTCCCCGCACCTCGGTCGAGGGAGCGGTGACGGCGGTGTCGGGCTCAACGCTCGTGCTGAGGACGCGCGACGGGCGGAACATCGCGGTGGACATCTCGGCGCTGGACGCGCCGGTGCGCGCGGTGCTGCTGCCGGGCCGCGAGGTCGGGGTCTTCGGCGTCGTCGTGAACGGCGCCGTGCTCGTCGCGCAGGGCATCGAGCTGGAGTACGTCCCCGCCGCGCTGCCGGGCCGCTGACATCGCCCCGCCGGCCGCCCGGCGATCAGGGAGCGCCGCGCGACGCTAGCCGCGTCGGCCGGCGGTCGCGAGCATCTGGCGCGCGAACTCCTCGACGCTCTGACCGAAGGCGCGCGAGAACAGCTCGTCGCGATCGGCGCCGCCGCCCGCCGCCCGGAAGTAATCGACGACGCGCGGGAACCCGTGGCGGTCGATCAGCGCGTCGGTGAGCAGGAAGGCCAGCCGGTAGGTCGCGACGCCATCGCGCCGGCTGGCGTCGAGGAAGCCGCGCGGCTCGCCGAGCGCGGCGAGGTCCAGCGCGAAGCCGGGGTCCTCGATCTCCCTCCGCGCCTCCTCGAGGACCAGCGCGCGCTCGCGTCCCCGCGCCTGCACGCCCAGCCGGTCGAGCACCGCGTACGCGACCCAGTCCGCCATGCCCTCGGCCAGCCACTGCGCCGTGCGACCCTCGCGGGTCGCGAGCTCGGCCTGGGAGAGGTGGGCCATCTCGTGCGCCACGAGGCGGAGCCACTCGCGGGCCCCGCGGCGCGCCTCGGGCTCGAGCAGCAGCACGTGACGGTCGAGCGCCAGCCCCGCGGCGAAGCCGCTCAGGCGGGCCGCGAGGTCCGGGGCGACGCCGAGCTCGTGGACCAGCCCGCGCTCGAGCAGGCGCGGCGTCTCGTAGAGGTGGAGCGTGATGCGGTCGGGCACCGGGAGGTCGAGGTCCTCGCTGAGCACGCGGGCGATCCGGCGCACCGTGCCCTCGTACGTGGCGAGCGGCGCCGCGTCCGACGCGAAGCCGAGAGACAGCGGCTCCAGCGGGATGGTGAGCACGGCGCGGCCCTGGTCGGACGTCAGGAGGACGGCCAGCGCGAGCGCGATCACACCGCCGAGCGGGACGAGGGCGCGCATCGCGCGCATTCTACCGCCCGCGCGCGCGGTGTCCAGGCCGGTCGCTGGCATCCGGCTTGCGACGGGCCGCGGTATCCGTCGGCGCGGAGGACGCGCATGGCTCTCGCCCGGATGCCCGCCGAACGCGGCCGCTACAACTACGACCACTTCACCGCCCGGGCCCTCGTCGAGGACGCGCGCCGCACGATCCGCGCGGCCGGCCCGGCGCCCGGCACGATGGCTCCCGACTTCGAGCTGCCTCGCGCCGACGGCGGCACGCTGCGCCTGTCGTCGCTGCGCGGCCGCCCGGTGCTCCTCCACTTCGGGTCGCTCATCTGACCGGCGACGATCGGCTCGGTCGAGCCGCTGACGGGGCTCCACGACCGATGGAGCGGCGACGTGCGGTTCGTCGACGTCCTCGTCCGCCAGGCGCACCCCGGCCCCGGCGCGCCGGCGTACCACGACCTGGCGACGAAGCTGGCCGACGCGCGCCGCTACGTCGACGGGGAGCGGATCCCGTGGCCCGTGCTCGTCGACGACCTCGAGGGCACGGTGCACCGCGCGTACGGAGGGCTCGCGGACCCGACGTACCTCCTCGACGTCGACGGCCGGATCGCGTTCGCCCAGATGTGGACCCACGTGCCGACGCTCCACCGCGCGCTCGAGACGCTGTCCGGCCAGCGGTGGACGGGTGTCGCGGCCGGCGGCGTCGACCGCAAGCCCCACGTGCTGGCCGCCATGACGGACGGCTGGCGCGGTCTCGAGCGCGGCCTGCCGCAGCGCGCGGCCGACATGCGGCGAGCGGCGCCGGGCATGGCGGAGATGGCGAGGCTCGGGTACCGGATGCGGCGCGTCTTCGGGCCGGTCACGCTGCGACCGCGCCCGCTTCCCGCGGCCGTCCGCTACGGCGCCATGGCGGGCGCCGCGTTCCTCGTGCTGCGGATGCTCGCCGGGGGCCGCGGCAAGGAAGAGGTGGAGCGGGAGCGCCGCCGGCGGCAGGACGAGATCCGGGCGCTCCGGCGCCGGCTCGACGAGGAGGAGCGGGCGCTGCGGCGCCGTCGCTCAGCGTGACGGCGTCGTCGGCGCGGGGGCGACCCAGTCCATGGCCGCGAGGTGCCGCCGCTCGAAGTCCGCGATGGCGGCCTCGTGGCCCAGCGTCAGCGCGATCTCGTCCTGGCCCGTGAGCAGCATCCGCTTCCGGAACGGGTCGACGTCGAAGGCGTGCGCCGTCCCGTCGGGGGCCGTCACGACCTGCGCGTCGAGATCGACGGTCATGGTGGCGCCGGGTCGCTGGCGGAGCTGGCCGCGCAGGCCGCCGACGACGCCGGCGGGGAGGATCACCGGCAGCAGGCCGTTCTTGAAGCAGTTCTGGTGGAAGATGTCGCCGAGCGACGGCGCCACGACCGCGCGGATGCCGTAGGCCTGCAGCGCCCAGACCGCCATCTCCCGCGACGACCCGCAGCCGAAGTTCTCCGCGGTCACGAGGATGCGCGCCGGCCGGTACGCCGCCTGGTTCAGCACGAAGTCCGGGCGCTCGGCGCCGTCCGCCGTGAAGCGCACGTCGTGGAACAGGAAGCGCGCGTAGCCGGCGTCGCGGGGCTTGCGCAGGAAGCGGGCCGGGATGATCCGGTCGGTGTCGACGTTCGGCAGGTCGATGGGCGCGGCCACGGCGGTGAGACGGCGGAAGGGTTCCATCAGAGCGTCCTCACGTCGGTGAGCCGGCCGGTCACCGCGGCGGCCGCGGCCATGGCCGGCGAAACGAGATGCGTGCGGACGCCCTTGCCCTGGCGGCCCTCGAAGTTCCGGTTCGACGTCGAGGCCACGCGCTCGCCCTCGGCCCCCGTCTCCCCGTTCATGCCGACGCACATGGAGCATCCGGGCTCGCGCCACTCGAAGCCGGCGTCGCGGAAGACGCGGTCGAGTCCCTCGCGCTCCGCGTCCCGCTTGACCAGCCCCGAACCGGGCACCACCCACGCGGGGACGACCGCCCGGCGGCCCCTGGCGACCGCGGCGGCCGCGCGCAGGTCCTCCAGCCGGCTGTTGGTGCAGGAGCCGATGAACACGCGGTCGATCGCCAGGCCGGCGAGCGGCGTGCCCGGCGCCAGCGCCATGTAGGCGAGCGCCTGCTCGACGCTCGTGCGCCTCACGGGATCGGCGATGGCCGCGGGATCGGGCACGCGCGCCGTGATGGGCGCGGCGTGCTCGGGGCTCGTCCCCCACGTCACGGTCGGCGCGATGGCCGAGGCGTCGAGCGTCACCTCGCGGTCGAACGCCGCGTCCGGGTCGCTCGGCAGCGTCCCCCAGTACGCCCGGGCCCGCGCCCACGCCTCGCCGCGCGGCGCGAACGGCCGCCCCTCGAGCCAGGCGAACGTCGTCTCGTCCGGCGCCACCATGCCGGCCCGCGCCCCCGCCTCGATCGACATGTTACAGAGGGTCATGCGCTGCTCCATCGACATCGCCCGCACCGCCGACCCCGCGTACTCGATGACGTGACCGGTGCCGCCGGCGGCGCCGATCTCCGCGATCAGCGCCAGGATCACGTCCTTGGCCGTGACCCCGGACGGCAGCCGTCCCTCGATGGCGACGCGGAGAGTCCTCGGCTTCCGCTGCCACAGGGTCTGGGTCGCCATGACGTGCTCGACCTCGGTGGAGCCGATGCCGAACGCGAGCGCGCCGAACGCGCCGTGCGTGGCGGTGTGCGAGTCGCCGCACACCAGCGTCGTGCCGGGGAGCGTGAGGCCCTGCTCGGGACCGATGACGTGGACGATGCCGCGCCGCGCGTCGCCGAGGCCGAAGTACGTCACGCCCTGCTCGGCCGCGTGGCGGTCGAGCGACGCGACCATGGCGCGGATCTCGGGATCCGCGATCGGCGTCCCGGGCGGCGTCGTCGGCAGGTAGTGGTCGGCCGTGGCGAACGTGAGGTCGGGGCGGCGGAGCCGCCGTCCGGCCTTCGCCAGCCGCTGGAACGCGTGGGTCGAGCCCTCGTGCAGCAGGTGGCGGTCGATGAACAGCAGGCTGTGGCCGCCGGGCCCCTCCGTCACGACGTGGCGGGTCCAGATCTTCTCGAACATCGTGCGCGGCGGCGTGGACACGGGCGGTCCTCCCGCCGGAAGATTACTCGCCGGCCGGGACCGTCACAACACCGTCACAACATGGTCGGCGGCGCCGGTGGCCTGGGCGGCACCGGCGGACCGGGAGGCCTCGGCGGTCCCGGTGGCGGCGGGGGACCCGGCGGCCGCGGAGGCGGCGGAGGCGGCGGCGGCTGCGGCGGCGCGGGCGGCTCGGGCGGGGCCGGCGGCTGGGGCGCCGGCGGCTTGCGGGCACGGCCTGAAGGGAGGAGCAATCTCATGCGCATGTCTCCCTCCCGGAGCGTGGAGCAAGCGGTGTGCCGGCCGCGGTCGCGGGCATCGCGCATGCAGGCCCCGTCAAACGTGCCCGCGCGAGGCCGGATGCTGCTGCTCGTCCTGGCGACGGTCGTCCTCGCGGGCGGATGCGCGGCCCGGCTCGTGCCCGCGCCCGGCGCGATCACGGCGCCGGGGCGCGGCGCCGGCGCCATCGCCGAGGTGGAGGGCGTCAGGGTCGTCGCGCGCGCCCGAGTAGGCGGCTGACGAGCGACGCCGGCGCCCGGCGGCGCTCGATCCCGCGAGACTCATCGGATCCCGCGCAGCTCCAGCGTCTCCACGCTTCCATCGGCGAGGCTCACGACGCGGATCGCGTGGTTGTTGGTGTCGGCGACGTGGAGGCGGCCGCCGGCGACGGCGAGCCCGCCCGGCTCGCCGAAGCGCGCGGCGTCTCGGGCGCCGTCCGCGCGACCGGGCGTCCCGCTACCGGCGAACGTGCGGCACTCGGCGGTGGCGGGATCGAGGCGCTTGATCTTGTGGTTGTAGGTGTCGGCGATCCAGAGCGCGCCGCCGTGCCAGAGCACGCCGAGCGGGTGCTGGAGCCGCACCGCCGCGGCGCCGACGCCGTCGCGGTCGCCGAACTCGAAGAGCCCCTCGCCGACGATCGTGCGCACCCCGCCGCCCGGCCCCGGATCCACGACGCGGATGGCGCTCGCCTCGCTGTCGGCCACGTACAGGCGCGCGCCGTCGGTGGTGAGGCCGCTCGGCTGGTTCATCGACGCCTCCTCGCGCGGGCCGTCCTCGAGCGCCTCGCGGCCGGTCCCCGCGTACGGGTGGATGACGCCGCGGCCGAGGGGCAGCGCCCAGAGCTGGTGGGTGCCCGCCATCGCGACGTAGAGCACGCCGTCGAGCACGGCGAGGTCCCACGGCGAGCTGAGCGCCGTCCGCAGCGCCGGGCCGCCGGCGCGCGGCCCCATGAGCTGCTCGCCGGTCCCGGCCACGGTCGACACGGCGCCGGTGGCCAGGTCGATGGCGCGCAGCGCGTGGTTCTCGGTGTCGGCCACGTGGAGGACGTCGCCGGCGAGCGCGAGTCCCTGGGGCTGGTGGAACCGCGCGCGGTCCGCGGGGCCGTCGGCGAGCCCCGCCTCGCCCGCGCCGACCACGCGGCGGACACGGCCGTCGAGGTCGGCGAGCACGACCCGGTCGTGGCCGGTGTCGGCGACGGCGAGCAGGCCGCGGCGCTCGTCGGCCAGGACCTTGCCGGGGAACCGCAGCGGCCCGGTGTCCTCCGGCGCCCCGGCCGCCCGGTCGAGCGGCCGGCGGTCGAGCAGGCCCCGGGCGTCGAACTCGGCGACCATGTCGGCGATCAGCCGGTCGAACGGCTCGAGCGGGAACTCGCCCTCGTGACGGCCGATCACCTTGCCCGCCGGATCGACGAACATCAGCGTGGGCCACGCCCGCACGGCGTAGGCCTGCCACACGGCGAAGTCGCGGTCGTTGATCACCGGGTGGCCGACGTTCAGCCGCTCGATCGCGTGGCGCACGGCCTCGGCGTCGCGCTCGGCGACGAACTTCGGCGAGTGGACGCCCACGACCGCCAGCTCGCGGCTCCACTTGCGCTCGAGCCTCCGCAACTGCGGAAGCACGTGGAGGCAGTTGATTCAGCAGAAGGTCCAGAAGTCGAGCAGGACGATCTTGCCGCGCAGCTCGCGGAGCGAGAGCGGGCGCGAGGCGTTGAGCCACTCGGCCCCGGGCGGGAACTCCGGGGCGTTCACCTTGCCGAGATACGACTCGGGCACCGCCGCTATCCCCGCCGGGCGCGCAGCGCCGCGCGCAGCTCGTGCGTCGCGTCCCCGTCGACCTTCAGCGTGATGGGATCGAGCACGACGCCGTGCTCGCGGCGCGCGTACTCGAGCGTGACCTTCTCCTCGAGCGCGTCGGCCGCCACGAGCTCCGGATCGCGCTCCAGCGGGTCGCCGTGGCCGCCGCCGCCCGCCTGCTCGTGGCGGATCACGTCGCCGCGCCGGAGCGTCGTGGCGAACTTCGCAGGCATCTCGCGGGGCGCGGTGTCGGGGTTCAGCACGTTGCGGGTCGGGGCGCCCGGCTTGCCGCCGGCGAGGCCGTACGGCCTGAACCGCATGCGGTCGGAGCGGAGCTGCAGCGTCGCCTCGGGGTTCAGCAGCCGGTACTGCCGCCGGAGGCCGAGGCCGCCGCGCCAGCGGCCGGCGCCGCAGGAGTCGGGGACGAGCGCGTACTCGTCGATCCGGATCGGGTGCTGGGCCTCCAGCACCTCCACCGGCGTGTTCGACATGTTCTGCGACGGGTTGGTGATCGCCTCGATCCCGTCCCTGTCGGGCCGGCCGCCCCAGGCGCCGCAGATCATGTCGACGATGACGAACGGGCGGCGCTCGGGCGTGTAGCCGCCGATCGACAGCACGGTGTTGCCGCCCTCCCCCGCGGCCGGCACCCGGTCGGGGACGACCTGGGCCAGCGCGCCCAGCATCACGTCGAGCAGCCGGTAGCCCGTGAGGGCGCGGGCGGCGCAGGCGCCCGGCAGTCGCGGGTTCAGGATCGTGCCCTCGGGCGCGATCACGTCGATGCAGCGGAACACCCCGGCGTTGTTCGGGATGTCCTGCCGGAGCACCGAGCGGACGCTGAGGTAGGTGCACGACTTCGTGAACGACAGCGTGGAGTTGAGCGCGGCCTTCACCTGCGGCGCCGAGCCCGTGTAGTCGCACGTGAGGCGCCCGCCGCGGACGGTGAGCCGCACCGTGAGCGGGACCGGCGCGTCGTCGATCCCGTCGCTGTCCAGGTGGTCGGTGAACGCGTACGTGCCCTCCGGCCAGGCGCCGATCTCCGCGCGGGTCAGCCGCTCGGCGTAGTCGAGCAGCTCGTCGAGGTAGGCGCGCACCGTCGCGGCGCCGTGGCGGGCCAGGAGCTTCAGGAACTCGCGCTCGCCGACGCGGCAGGCCGCGTACTGCGCCCCCAGGTCGCCCAGGACGCGGTCCGGCACGCGGACGTTCTTCTCGATGATCCGCATCACCGCCCGGCTCGGCCGGCCCGCCTCGTAGAGCTTCACGGCCGGGATGCGGAGCCCCTCCTGGTAGATCTCGGTCGAGTCGCTGGCGTTCGAGCCCGGCACCCGGCCGCCCATGTCGGTCTGGTGCGCGATGACCACCGCGAAGCCCTCGAGGGCCCCGGCGTGGAAGACCGGCAGGAACATGAAGACGTCCGGCAGGTGCATGCCGCCCTCGTAGGGGTCGTTCATGATCACGACGTCCCCGGGCGCGATGTCGCCGTCGAACACCCGCAGCACGGTGGCCATCGCGTCGGGGATGGCGCCGAGGTGCTGGGCGATGGTCCGCGCCTGGGCGACCATGCGGCCGCGCGCGTCGCAGAGCGCCGCCGAGTAGTCCATGACGTCCTTGACGATCTCCGATCGCGCGGTGCGGATGACCGTGTAGGCCATCTCGTCGACGATGGCGTCGAGCGCGCTCTTCACGACGGCGAAGGCGATGGGGTCGGCCGGCATGATGGTAGTGTAGCGCAGCGCCGATGACCTTCCCCGGCGGCCTCCGCGCGCTGAACCACCGCGACTACCGCGTCTACTACCTGGGGCAGCTCGTCGCCCTCAGCGGCACCTGGATGCAGACCGTGGCCCAGTCGTGGCTCGTCCTCCAGCTCACCGATTCGCCGCTGCGCCTCGGCCTGATCGGCACGTTCCAGTTCGCGCCGCTGCTGCTCTTCTCGCTCCTCGCCGGCGCCGTCGCCGACCGCCTGCCCAAGCGGCGGCTGCTCGTCGCGGCCCAGTCGACGCAGGCCGGCCTCGCCCTGGTGCTCGCGACGCTGATCTGGACCGGCCGGGTCCAGTACTGGCACGTGGCCGGCGTGGCCCTGCTGTGGGGCTGCGTCAACGCGATCGACCAGCCGGCGCGGCAGTCGTTCGTCGTCTCGCTGGTGGGCCGGAGCGACCTCGTGAGCGCCGTGGGGCTGAACTCCGCGGCGTTCAACGGCGCCCGGATCATCGGGCCCGCGATCGGCGGCGTGCTCATCGCGCGCGCCGGCATCGCCCCCGCCTTCGCCCTGAACGCCGTCGCCTTCCTCGTGGCGATCTCCGCGCTGCTCACGGTGCGGGCGCGGGGGGCGGCGGCGCCGCGCGGGACGACGACGGTGGCGGAGGAGATCGCCGAGGGCGTGGCCTATGCGGTCCGCGCGCCGCGCGTGCGGCTCGTGCTGGGGCTGCTGCTGATCACGAGCTTCTGCGTCTTCAACTTCACGGTCTACGTGCCGCTGCTCGCGCGCAACGTCCTCGGCCTCGGCTCCGAGGGCTTCGGCTTCCTGATGACCGCGCTCGGCGTGGGCGCCGTCGCGGCCGGCCTCTCGCTCGGGTGGATCGGCACGGCGCCGCCGTCGCTGGGCACGATGGCGCTCGCGCTCGGCGCCGCGCTCACGGGGCTCGTGACGCTCTCGGCGGCGCGGCACTTCTGGGTGGCGGCGGTCCTGCTCGCCGCCGTCGGCTTCGCCGCGACCACCACGACCGCGGCCTGCAACACGTCGCTGCAGCTCCTCGCCCCGGACGCGCTGCGGGGCCGCGTGATGAGCCTCTACACGCTGGTCTCCGGCGGCGTGTTCCCGATCGGCGCGTTCTGGGTGGGCGCCGTCTCCGAGGCGCGGGGAGTGTCGATCGCGTTCCTCGTCAACGGACTCGTGGGGCTGGCGGGGCTCGGCGCGCTGATGCTGTGGTGGAGGTCGCGCGCTCCTCGGTCGTGACGGTCGCGCTCGGCCCCGGGGGTCGGGGGGCTGACGACCCCCGGTGCGCCGGAAGCAGACGTCCGCGCGCGCGCCGCCGGCGGGCGAGGGAGCGCGCCTCCCGAGTCGAGAGGCGGGCACGGGGAAACGCCCTACGTCGTCATCACGAGGTTCCCCCACTCGTCGGCGGCGAGGGTCCACCCGGGGGGAACGACGACCGTCGAGTCGTAGGACTCGACGATCACGGGCCCGGGGATCGGCGTGGCGCCGACGCTCCGGCGGCGCAGCACCGGCGTCTCCGTCGCCGCCGCCCCGCGCTCGAACGACACCGGACGCGTCCCCGTCGCCGCCCGGCCCCGCTCGGCGACGGCGCGCAGCCGCCGGAACTGGAGCCTGCCGGCGCGGAGGCCGGTCGCGACCAGGCGGAAGTTCACCAGCTCGAGGTCCTCGTCGCCGGCGTAGCCGTACGTCGTCGCGTACTCGGCGGCAAACGACCTGCGCAGCGCGGCGACGGCCGCCGCGTCGAGCGCGGGGCCGCCGAGCGGGATCGTCAGCTCCGAGCCCTGGCCCACGTAGCGCAGGTCGGCCTGGAACTCGAGGCGCATGGCGTCCCGCGCGTAGCCCTCCGCGGCGAGCGCGGCGCGGGCCTCCTCCCCGAGCGCCTCGAGCGCGGCCGTGGCGGCGGCGAGGTCGAGCGCCGACAGCACGCCGGGATGGGCGCGGACGAAGTGGTGCTGCAGGTCGGTCGCCAGCATCCCCACGGCCGTGAAGACCCCGGGCGAGACCGGGACCAGCACGCGGCGGACGTCGAGCGCCCGCGCGATGTCGGCGGCGTGGACGGGACCGCTGCCGCCGAAGGCGACCAGCGTGTAGTCGCGGGGATCGCGGCCGCGCTCGATCGTCACCGACCGGATCGCGCGCGCCATGCTGGCGTTGGCGACGTCGCGGATGCCGTGGGCCGCGTCCTCGACCGTCAGGCCGAGCGGCGCGGCGACGTGACGGCGGATCGCCTCGCGCGCGCGGCCGGCGTCCAGGCGCAGGTCGCCGCCCGCCAGGTACGCGGGGTTCAGGAAGCCGAGCACGACGCCGGCGTCGGTGACGGTCGGCCGCTCGCCGCCCTGGCCGTAGCACGCGGGTCCCGGCGAGGCGCCGGCCGACTCCGGCCCGACGCGGAGCAGCCCTCCGGCGTCGGTCCAGGCGATCGAGCCCGCGCCGGCGCCGACCTCGGCCACGTCGACGGCCGGCACCTTGAGCATGTAGCCGCCGGCCTTGATGAAGCGGCTGGACGTCGAGAGCCCCTCGCGGAACTCGTACTCGGAGGTCAGCGTGACGGCGCCGCGCTCGACCAGCGACGCCTTCGCCGTCGTGCCGCCCATGTCGAAGGCGATCAGGTCCGGCGTCCCGGCCACCTGCCCGAGCCGCGCCGCGCCGGCGACGCCGGCCGCGGGCCCCGACGCCACGGCGAACACCGGCTTCTCGGCCGCCGCCCGCGCCCCCATCACGCCGCCGTTGGAGGCGACGACGAGGAGCGGCGCCTCGATCCCGAGCCGGCGGAGGCCGTCGTCCAGGCCGGCGAGGTACCGGCGCATGACCGGCAGCAGGTAGGCGTTGACGACGGTCGTGCTCGTCCGCTCGTACTCCTTCATCTCGGGAAGCACGCGGCAGGAGGCCGTCACGTCGAGCGACGGGTAGCGCTCTCTCAGCAGCCGTTCGGCTTCCAGCTCGTGGACCGGGTTCGCGTAGGCGTTGATGAAGCAGACGGCGACCGCGACGACGCCGTCGGCGACGAGCCGGTCCGCCGCGCTGAGGACGCTCGCGCGGTCCAGCGGCCGCACCACGGAGCCGTCGGCGGCGATGCGCTCGTCGACCTCGAGGCGCCGGCGCCGCTCCACCAGCGGCCGCGGCTTGTCCCAGGCGAGGTCGTACATGTGCGGCATGCGGATCCGGCCGATCTCGAGCACGTCGCGGAAGCCGCGCGTCGTGAGGAGCCCCGTCGGCGCGCCCCGCTTCTGGAGGATCGCGTTGGAGCCCACCGTGGTGCCGTGGACGACCTCCACGACGTCGCGCGGGCTCACGCCCGCCTCCCGCAGCAGCGCGGCCACGCCCTCGATGACGGCCTGGCCGGGGTCGTGGGGCGTGGAGGGCACCTTGCTGACGCTGACGGAGGCGTCGTCGAGCGCGAGGACGACGTCGGTGAAGGTGCCGCCGACGTCGACGCCGATGCGGGCGGAGCGGCCGGTCACGCGGGCGCGCGGCGTCTAATGATGCTCGCGGAATTGATTGACGCCAGCGCCCGGCGGGGGGTGTCCCGGTCGCGCCGAGGATGGCTCGCCTGTACGCCGACGCTCGCTCGGGCGGGGCTCGCGCGGCCTCCATCCCCCGGAGGGGGCTCGCCCGAGGCCAGTCGGTGCGCGGCGGCGCGCTCGCCCCACCCTGCGCTTCGCACGGCGACATGGCTCGCCATACGGCGCTCCCGGGACTCCCGCCCGCCGGGCGCCGGCGTCGCGCCGTCAACGTATTCCGCGGGATTCACTAGAGCGCCGCCACCTCGACCCGCGCGTCGTTGTAGCAGGCGCCCTCCGAGATGTCGGCCTTGTGCGTGGGCGCCAGCGCCGACACCGTCTGCCCGTTGTCGGTGGTCCGCATCCACGCCCCCTTCAGCGAGCACACGATGCCCGGCGGCACGCGGTCGGTGACCAGGAGCGTCAGGTGCACCTCGCCGAGGTCGTTCCACACCTTCACGCGGGCGCCGTCCGCCAGGCCGCGGTCGCGGGCGTCGTCGGGGTGCATCTCCAGCGCCTGCGGCTCCTCGCTCGGGCCGCAGCCGCCGAAGGTCGCGGTGATGCGCTTGTCGGACGCGGGCGAGATCAGCGTCAGCGGCCAGGGCGAGTCGAGCGGCCGGTAGCCGGGCAACGGCGCGCCGTACTTCTTCTCGAGATAGCCCGACGCCAGCTCGACCTTGCCGGACGGCGTCGCCGGCCGGACGTTCCGGAACAGGACGAACTCCTCGCCGCCCGCGGTCATCTCCAGCGCGCGGTCGGTCGGGATCGCGCTCGGCCGGAGCCCGCCGAGCCGCGGGTCGGCCGGGTCGAGGGCGTCGTCCATCAGCTCGGCGTCGGTCGCCCGGAAGCACGGGTCGTCGAACCCGAAGCGCACCGCCAGGCGACGGAAGATCTCCGTGTTCGGCAGCGCCTCGCCCTCGGGCGGGATCACCGGCTCCGCCCGCTGGAGCCAGTGCTGGCCGTAGGCGGCGAAGAGATCGGGATGCTCGAAGTGGCTGCACGCCGGGAGCACGACGTCGGCGTAGGCGAGCGTGTCCGTCATCACCACGTCGCAGCCGACGACGAAGAGGTCCTCGCGCGAGAGCCCGCGCCGCAGCCGGTTCTGGTCGGGATGGACCACGAGCGGGTTGTGGTTGTAGACGAACAGCGCCCGGAGCGGCGGCCGCAGCCCGGGGTCGAGCAGGTGCCGGCCGACGTCGATGATATTGAGCGTGCGCGTGCCGGGCGGCACGAGGTCGGGCCGGCCGAGGCGATGGGGCGTCTTGGGGAAGGCGTGGCCCGCCCCGTTGACGCAGCCGCCGCCGCGCACGCCCCACTTCCCCGCGAGCGCGGGCAGCGCGAAGATCGCGCGGATCCCGCTGCCGCCGTTCCGGTTCCGCTCGAGCCCGTTGCCCACGCTGATCGCCGCCGGCGACAGCGTCGCGTACCACTCGGCGAACCGGAGGACGTCGGCCTCCGGCACGCCGCACGCGCGAGCGGCCTCGCGCGGCGGCCAGCGCCGCGCGACCTCCATGTAGGCGTCGAAGCCGTGGACGTGGCGGGCGATGAACTGGCGGTCGAGGGCGCCGCGGCGCTCGAGCTCGCACGCGACCGCGAAGGCGAGCAGCACGTCGGTCCCCGGCCGGAGCGCCACGTGCAGGTCGGCCTGCTCGGCGATCTTCGTGCGCCGGGGGTCGACCGCCACGAGCCTGGCGCCCCGGCGCCGGGCGCGCTGGATGATCGGGGTCAGGTGCAGGTTGCACCAGGTGACGTTCGAGCCCCACGCGACGACGAGCCGCGAGTCCTCGACCTGCTCGGGGCGGATCCCCGGCACGGGCCCGTAGGTGCCGACCCACGCCTCGGAGCGGATGCCGCCGCAGAGCGGCCGCCGGTCCAGCAGGCTCGCGCCCAGGCGGTGGAAGAACCGGAGATCCATCGAGCCTCCGGCGAGGAAGCCGTGAGATACCGTGACGCGTGTCAAGCGCTTTCTTCATGGGTGAGCCTCGTGACCGACGGGCAGCGGGACGAAGGGGCGGCGGTGAATGGCGACGCTGTAGACGGCGTGGAGGAGCTTCCGCATCGCGGCGATCAAGGCGACCTTGGGCAGCTTGCCCCGCGCGATGAGGC
>Ga0209172_10004784_pt1 | contig 17468 bp, 10 predicted proteins | sample LarsenN4metaG_FD_184113 | JGI IMG/M metagenome (GOLD analysis project Ga0209172, IMG submission 184113) | Hot spring sediment bacterial and archeal communities from British Columbia, Canada, to study Microbial Dark Matter (Phase II) - Larsen... ... | reverse complement strand
AGGGAGGGTGCTGAGGAAATTGTAAAATGGCCTCGGCGATGAAAGAGATGAGGATCGGATAAAGAAGATCCATGGGAATCAAGCTGGGGAGCTTCATATCTTGGGAGATACGGATCTGGGGCCAGGTTTTATCGGGGGCATTTTCCCCAAAAAACCGCTCGAAGGTACGCCGCCCGGGAGACACCGAGACGATCTTTCCAACCCGTGGGTCCTTGACCCCTTCCTGGATAACGACCCCGGCGCCGAAGGAGTGACCTATCAGATAAATGCGCTTAGGATCCAGGCCTTTCACCGTGGTCAGGGTAGAAACTGCTTGGGATAAATCCCCGACAAAATCCAGATCCTCCGGGGAATCAAATTTGGGGGGATCGTCCGACTCGCCGAACCCTCTGAAATCGAAACTTAGAACTATATAACCTTTTTTAGCCAATCTCTGGCTCATAACTACGTAGAGGGCCAACTTTCTCCCGAGCCTGGTGGATCCATGGGCGATCACAATGCCCGGGAAGGGCCCCCGTCCCTCGGGAATATAAAGAGATCCCCTGAGCTTTAAGCCCCGGTTGCTGAATGCTATCTCCTGGGAGGTATACCTGAAGGTAGGCTGAAACCGGGCGAGCAGAAGTCTCGGGGAAAGCAAGATCTTAAAACCTTTCAGGTACGAGACTCCCAGGATCAAGAAAACCAGGGCACCGATGAAGATAACCCGGAGAGAAATGCTCTTTGGTCTCATAAAACGAAATGTAAAGGGCGCTTATTCCGCTTGTCAAATGGAATTTTCGGGATGGTTGCCCTCACGGTGCTAAAAACGGCTACAAACAGGTCGCCCCTGACGGAATGGGGGGCTAAAGCCTGGCAACGTAGATTCTAGAGGCCCCGTCCCTTAAGGCGAGGCAGAGCCTCGAGATAAGCGTTCCCAGGCAGAGCCTGGGAACGAGAAAAAAACAGGGCTACGGACCAAAAGGTTGGGCTTAGGTATGCGGAGAAAAATTGGCGAGATTATTTTTTTAACGGTAGGAGTCCCCCTGATATTCATGGGGATGCTCGAGGCCATCATCAGGTTTTCAGGGATCGACACCGAAGTCGTTAAAAGCAAGAATTTTCAAGTGGAGATACCGATCTGGGCATCGAACGACATCAACTTCTTCGCTGCAGAAGGGATCTACAACCGAATTCTGGATAATACCCTTTCTGCAGATTCCGCCGAGTGGCTGAAATACTTTGAAGAAGCCAAATACGTTCACTATAAGATGAAACCCAACATCTCCGTTTATGTAACCAACACGGTCAACCGGGCGGAACTTGAAAAAGGGATCAAGGTTTTTATGAAGTCTAACTCTGAAGGGTTTCGAACCGAAGAGATTGCGGCCCGAAAGGGGGAGAACGTCTACCGAATCGTCCTCTTAGGGGATTCCAGCACGTTCGGATGGGGGGTTAACCAGGACGAGAGATTCTCCCGGTTTTTGGAGGATAAGCTCAATTCCGCCCAAAGCTCCACCCGGTACGAGGTGATCAATCTGGGCATACCGGGATATACGACGGAGCATGGGGTGGCTGCGTTCGACCACTATGCCCTAAAATATTCCCCGGACCTGGTCATCCTCAGTTTTGGAGCCAATGACGGGAAGCCCATCCCTCAAAGGGCTAAGAAGTTTTTGAAAAACAACCCCTGGATCGAAGACCTGAAGGAGTTCCTGAGAAACTTCTCCACCTATAAATTGCTGAGAAAGGTGCTCCTCTCCTACTATAATCCCTTCGATCAAATCCGCAGAGAAGCGACCCGGCGCGTCGCTTCCACTCAAAAAGAGGATCCGATGGAACCCTTCGTCTCCTTTCAAGAGTATCAGAGGAACCTGGAATATATCATAGATGCCGGAAGAAAAAGGGGGATAGACATCGTGCTCCTGGCCTTGTGCTGCCCCAGGCAGTATCTAGACCTTATGGCGAAAGTGGCCCAAAGAAAGAATGTACCTATGATCGATGGAATGTATGTGTTGATCCAAAGCGTTCAAGATATCCAACAGGAGATCCGTTATCCAGACCTCGCCCGGTATTATAAAAATCTGTACGGAGAAGAGCGCTTAAAGAATAGACGCCTCCTCTATGTAACCAACGATACCTGTCACCCTAACATTATCGGCCATAAAATCCTGGCGGAGACCCTTTATAACCGAATCTTTGCAGCCAAAATCCAGCCGTCCCCTTGAGCTTAAAAACCCGGCCTCTTTAAGAGACCCCATCTCTCTTCAAAAAAGATCTCACGAAGATTCCCTATCTTAGCCTCTTCCCGCAGGACCAGGCATCCATAATCTCTAAAATTTAAATATTTTTCTGCTGCTTTGGGAACTCATTTTAGGGACGACCAGATACCCATAAAACCGCGTACTGGCCTGCAAGTTATTACAAATTAAACTTTTCCCAGCTAATCTTAAAATCCAGGCGCCTTGAATTTTTTGGATCTTTCCACAATCCCTGAGGGATTCTCATTGACAGGGGAGCTTTTTTATGCTTTATAGCCGCTTAAACTTACGCTTTATTGTAACTCTTCGGCTATTAAGAAAGGAATCCTTATGCCCCAGAAAAAATCGGTCATTAGAGCTAGAAAGCAGCCCGTAGGATCCGACGAGAACACAGAACCTTTCGCGGGAAGTTCCCTAGAGATGGCCTTCAAACCCGCAGAGCCCCCTGCTCCCGCCCCTACCCTGGAGAGCCCGCCGATACGGGATCTTTCCCCTGTACGGCTCAAAACCTATAAAGCCGACAATGTTCAAGGGATGCCGGGGGATAATGGGATTCGTCATTTGATCGGAGAGAGGGCGCCCTTGCAGGGTCGGGACGGCTGGAAAGCAGTTGGGCAGGGTTATGCCGTTTACGGTCCTTATGATTCCAGCCTGCCCAAAGGAAAAAAATATCGAGCCCGATTCCATCTTGCCATCGGCCACCTACCTAGCGCCTATACCCGGGTGGCCACTCTGGATATTAACGACTTCGACCCCATGGACCCGAAGGACCATGGAGATATTCTCTCCAGGCGAGATCTCTACGCTCAGGAGTTTCAAGGCGCCGAGACCTGGCAGGCCTTCGATCTAGACTTTGAAGGCTTACAGAGGGTCTTAGAAACCCGGGTTTTTATACAAAGCCACATCGAGGTCTACATCGAGAAAGTAGAGCTTTTCGAGCTTCCCTCGGGGGGGCAGGTCGTAAATGACGTCATCAACCACGAAGCGGAAAGCCCCGAGATGGCCCATGAATTTGGGCGGCTCCAACGGGTAGGATCCACCCATTGTTGGAATGCCAATATCCTTCAGGATAACACACCGCTTTTTGGTTCCAAAAGTAAAGCCGGGAAACGCATGGTCCATGGCCCGGGAGATGCTTTGCCCAAGGGAGTTTATCGGGTTTCTTTCTACGTCGCCTTGTTGGATCATCGCAACGATGCAGCCCAAGTCCTGGTCTTGCGGGTCGTCGACACGGTCCCTGGGAAACTTTTGGCCCAGCGGGGAGTCCTCCGGACGGATTTTCAGAAGACCCGGACTTATCAACCCTTCGACCTGGACTTTTCCGTCCTGGAGGAAGGGGCCAGGATCGACTACGAAGTGATCTGGAGCGGAGTTGCCGAAATTAACCTGGACCGCATCGAAATTTCCACCCTGGCCGATCCGTTACCGGAGGCTCCTGCTCCAGAATTGACCGTCTTAGGCGGAAAGATTTTCTACGGGAATTCTCCCATCCAGCTCCTGGGGGTCTCCAGCTATGGCTGGCTGGGCGCCAACTCCGGAGAAGACTACCGGCATTTCCTGGACACCCTAGCCGCTCACCATATCAACTTTACCCGGGTGTTCGCCATCTTCCCCTGGGCGAATGACCTGTACCCCTTTTCCAAAAGGACGGATCATAAATTTAATCTCCCCGAATCCCAGGCCGATGAATCTGAAAATAATTATAACGCCCTTTATTTTCAAAGATTAAAAGATTTTATCGGGTACGCGGAACAGAAGAGAATCATCGTCCAGGTCGTCCTCTTTGATGAGGTTGGGATGAGCGGGTCAGATAAACCCAGAGCCTGGGATCGCCATCCTTATAAGGGTCGGAATAACACCAGGGGCCAGGTGAGCGACCCGGATAAAGGGATCCCGGCTTTTTATGAAGATCCCCAAATGCGGAAACTGGAAGAACCCTATATCCGCTATCTGGTTAAATCCACCCGGAATTACGGGAATATCCTCTACGAGGTGGCCAACGAGTATTCAGGTCCGCCCGAGTGGCATCGCTGGGTTGCCGAAAAAATTAAAGAGCAGATTCGTGAGGATCGAAAATTGGGAGGTAGATACCGCCTGGTGGCGGCCAACGTCTGCCGGTCTTCGATCCAGGAGCTATACGGCGATAAAAATGTGGATGTCCTCCGCTTCTCGGGTAGAATCTGGTGTGGGGCCGGGTCTCCCGGCGAAGGGGTTACCCAAACCCTTCAGCGCTTTCCGGGGAAGCCGGCCATTTTTTCTACAGATGGGCTCCGTGGGAGGCCCGCCCTGGAAACCGAGCTGCCCTGGACGGTTGCCCCTTCTCTACCGGATCAAATTTACGCCTGGGCAAAGGAAATCATTCAGCAGGGGGGCCACTTGGAATTTCTGGATCCTCAAATCCAGATGCCGACCCACAACCCTATAATCCGCCCCAGATCCCAGAACGTTAACCTCTCCATCCTTCAAAAGCTCAGTGAAGTTAACCTTCCCCCGGAGACGCCGCCCCCTCCCCCGTCTGTATCCCTATTCCTGCTCTCAAGGATTCAGCCGATCCTTGAAGATCCCTTAACCCATAAAGGGACCCTGGGTCGGCGTCAGGGGGGAGAATTTACCTCAGAAGGCTTTAAAGTTACGAGCCCCCTCCATCATTTTATCCTTTACCAGACGAACCTCTCCGGGCAGATCCGGGTGGAGTTCGAGGCTAAGGGATTTTTGCCGAATGAGGCCACGGATTCCAAGCTGGTGTTCTTTCGTATGTTCGATTCCCCGCCGGATGAGCAGGAAGGAAGCCTGCCGATGATGGCCAGGTATTTCCTCTACGAAATTCGAAAACAGGGCTTAGAAGGCGGGCGGGTGGGGAAAGCGACCAACGGACTTGCCCTCAAACTCGGCGGTCGAGGTCTCCAGAATTTTACGAGGCTGGGCACCTGGGAGCCCGGCCAGGCCAGGACCGGCAACTTAAGCTGGGACCCTGATAAAAAATACTTCTTCCGGATTATCTGGGACCAGCGCCGAACCAAAATTTATCGAGATGACGTTTTGATCTACGATATTTATGAACCCCGCTTTGCGCCCACGAAAATTTACATCCGCCTGGGGGGGACCTGCGGAGACCGTAAGGCCCCCATCGGGGTAACCTATTCCAACGTCCGTATTTACGATGGCGGGAGCTGATAGGGCAGGCCTAAACGCTCCCAAACCTCCCAGGCGCCCTGCCGCCCATGCCCCCAAACCCTCTTTGAAAAAGGCTCTGCTAAAACCTGCAGAAAATATCCCTTCGCTCCCCACCTACCACTTCAACCTGCTGGTTACAATCTCGATAACCTGCCCGTCGGACAGATACCAAATGAAGGCCGGAGGTCAGAAGGAATTCCTGATTCGAATACCCGACAAACTCTCCGTCCACATAAACCTCGGCCCGGATCTCAGAGTTAATCCTTAAGCGCCCATAGTCATTTTGGATTCTCGCAGTCCCTTCTGAGGGAAGGATGGAGGTCCTGAAGTACTGTCCTTCTCGGCTGACAAGGTCCAGGTAAGAGGAAACTACCGAGGGGATCTCCTGCCTCAACGTGCCGGCGTCCAGGCCGCTCAGGTTGGGAAAGACCTCCTTCTTGGCGCGAAGGTATTCCTGTACGATACGATACTTGGCTTCCCGGGTCAGCGCCAGCTTATTTTGGCTCTCCCATTCTGAAATGGTCGCTAACACGACCCTCTCGATCTCATCCTGCAAGGAGGACGTAGAAGGAGAGGAAGGCACCGGGGGAAGGTTCGGAGGAGATATCGAAGGCGACGGAGGGGTCACAGACTGGGATTTAATCAAGGAAAGATTGTAACGAGCGGCCTGATTATTGGAGTCTACATCCAACGCCTTTTGAAAGAATTCCGCAGCCTCCTTAAGTTTTCTTTTATTGTAGAGTTCCACCCCCATATTGGTGTACGTCGAAGAGAGATTTTGCCGGGCATATTTATCGCTGGGATCTAAATTTAACGCTTTTTCAAACGCCTCAATGGCTTCTGTATACAACCGCTGATTATGAAAAGAGGCGCCCATCTGGACGTAGGCCACAGAAAGATTCTGCTTTACCAGTTGATCCTCAGGCCTTAAACGGTAAGCCCTTTCAAGTACTTCTACCGCTTCCGCAGGCTTTTGTTGCTGAAGATACACGACGCCCAGATTGATATAAGCCGTCACAAATTCAGGGTCTAACTCAACAGCTTTTCGATAATACTGAATTTTCTCCTGAGGGTCCAGAGTTTCGTTACCCTTTTTATAATAAAAACTGGCATCCCTCTGGGCCTCCTCCCCCGGCCCGGTGGCCGCCTTGGCGGCCACGGCTGAGAACAGGAAGAAAGGCAGCCCTAAAGGAATAAAAACCCTTCTTACAAATACATCTAGTATATCTAGCATCTTAAAGCTCCTGGAAGATAGTTAAGACGTTCCCGTTATTTTATGAGTCGATTTTAAAACTCATTTATAATAAGTACCTTAGCACAGCGCGGCCCGGTTGTCAACCTCGCCCCCCGGGAGCTGCCATATTCCTTCGTCCGGTTCAGGAGGCCTAACATTAGCCCCCCAAGGCCCTTTCGCGGATCCACCGATGACGCTAAGTTAGAAGGACAGAGCGATACACCCTCTTATTCCCTTGACAACCTGGCGGATAACTTTGTACAAGGGTAGAAAAACCTAACTCTCTAATTTAAATACCTTGCTGGTGAAAAAGGAGTCAAAGCTATGCCGAAAATTTCCGAACGGATGAGCTTACTAGGAACAGAATCTGCTTTTGAAATTTTAGCCAAGGCCAAAGCGTTGGAGCGTCAGGGCCGCGATATTCTTCATTTTGAGATCGGGGAGCCGGATTTTGATACCCCCGAGAACATTAAGGAAGCGGCCATCAAGGCTTTAAGAGACGGGTACACCCATTACTGTCCGGCTCCAGGAATTCCGCAGCTCCGGGAAGCTATCGCCGAGCATATTTCCGTCACCCGTAAGATTCCCGTAAGCCCCGAAGAGGTCGTCGTAACTCCAGGGGCGAAGCCGATTATGTTTTACGGCATTCTGGCCTGCGTGGATCCCGGCGATGAGGTCATTTACCCCAACCCTGGGTTCCCCATTTACGAATCGGTCATTAACTTTGTGGGAGCTAAGCCGGTTCCCGTTCCTCTGTTGGAGGACAGGGGATTCAGTTTTGATATGGCGGTCTTTGAGAAAAGCATCACCCCTAAAACCCGAATGATCATTCTAAACTTCCCCCAGAACCCCACGGGTGGAACCCTTTTGGAAGCGGATTTGAAACGCATCGCGGGAATTGCTAAAGAAAAAAATATCTGGATCTTCTCAGACGAGATTTACAGCCAGATCCTCTATGAAGGTCAGTTCGTGAGCATCTTGACCCTGGCCGATGTGAAAGATCAGACCATTCTGCTGGACGGATTTTCGAAGACCTATGCCATGACCGGGTGGCGGTTAGGTTACGGAGTTATGCCGAAGACGCTGGCCGAGCACGTGACCCGGCTGGTCATCAATTGTAACTCCTGCACGGCAACCTTCGAGCAAATGGCCGGCGTCGAAGCCCTTAAAGGCCCTCAAGACTCCGTCGCCAAAATGGTATCGGAATTCAAACGCCGGCGGGATCTGATCGTATCCGGACTGAACCAAATTCCAGGGATAAGTTGCCGGGTCCCCCAAGGGGCTTTTTACGTTTTTCCTAACGTAAAGAGTTTTCAAAAACCGGCCAACCAGATCGCGGATTATCTGCTAGACAAGGCAGGGATTGCGGTCCTCTCCGGTACGGCCTTTGGAAAGTATGGGGAAGGGTATTTGCGATTTTCGTATGCCAATTCCCAGGAGAACATCCAAAAGATGTTACATCGCCTGGGAGACGCACTCGCCGGGGGGAACCCTCCGGCGATCCGTTGACGGGCAGCGCCCGGACCCCCACCCGGCGAACGCTTTGCCCCCGTCCTCTGTTTTTGTTTGACAGGATGGTTGGAACTTGGTATATAGGAGACGGGTATCTCTTCCATTTACGTAATTTATGGTGTTAGGTCCGTTCACCCCTTTCATTCACTTTAATCCAAAGGAGGGTATGTTATGACAAAAATAACGAGATGGTTGAGTCTGGCTTTACTTTTGGGCCTGGTCCTCACGCTGGCGGTGGGATCGGCGCTAGATAAGGCGACCGCTCAGGCAAAGAAAAAACTGGTTTTTGCCTGGATTCCAAAAGCTCTGAACAATCCGGTCTTCGAGATAGGGCGGGACGGGGCTATGCAGAAAGCCAAGGAAATTACGGCCAAAGGCGAACATGAGGTGGAGGTCCTGTACCAGGCTTCTGTAGCCTCGGACGCTGCCGAGCAGGTCCGGGTCATCGAAGATGTCATCTCGAAAAAACCGGACGCCATCGGCATCTCGGCCAACGATCCCACAGCCTTAATTGATGTGATCAATAAAGCCGTGGACGCTGGTATTCCGGTGATGACCTGGGACTCCGATGCGCCCAAGAGCAAACGGTTCACCTACCTGGGCGTCAATAACTACGAAGGGGGCAAGGCCGCCGCAGACCTGCTGATTAAAGCCATGGGGACCAAAGGTAAGGTAGCTTTGTTGACAGGCGTGCCCGGGGCCTTTAATCTGGAAGAACGCATCCGGGGATTTAAAGATGGGATTAAAGGAACCGAGATTCAGGTGGTCAAAACCGTTTATTGTAATGATGACATCAACCTGGGGGTCCAGGTCGTCGAAGAGGCCATGCAATCCAACCCGGACCTGAACGGATGGTTCTTCGTGGGCGTCTGGCCGCTTTTTGCGAAGAAAGGATCTATGCCCCTCTGGGAAACGGCTGCCAAGGAAGGGAAGGTTAAAACGGTCGCCTTTGATACCTTGCCCATGGAGCTGGAATATGTGAAAGATGGCATGATATACGGCCTGGTCGGCCAGAAATACTGGGGATGGGGGTACGATTCCATCCAGATGATGTACGACCGCGTTGTCCATAACAAAAAATTTGAGTCTTTCACCAACTCGGGAATGGATATCGTCACGGCTAAAAATGTGGATGCCATGGCTGAGGCCTGGAAAAACCGGGACTTTACAAAACCCCTTCCGCCACCCTTCTAAGGGCACCGGGGAGGGCGACCCGTTGTCGGGTCGTCCCTACCCATCTGGCCATCCCAAGATCTGAACTAGGAGGGAAAGGATTCCATAAGAAAACCATGCGCAGCTCCAAAATAAAGTCTCCTCAAATTTTAAAGGCTGAACCCACTTCTCCAGAGGCCCCTACAAAGGCGCTCACCCCCCTCGGTATTAAATTGACCCAACTTATTAGAAGCCAGGAGCTTGGCATCCTGGTGATCCTTCTTATCATGGGGACAATCCTCAGTTTAAAAGCCCCGTCGTTTCTCACCAGCACCAATATTTTCAATGTGTTGCGGGCTTTTTCCTGGATTGCCATCAGTTCGTTCGGCGAGGCGATGGTCATTATCACAGCCGGGGTTGACCTGTCCGTGGGATCGATCATGGCCCTATCGGGGTTAATCACGGCGATGCTTTTAGTCCAGGGTTTCGGCACCGTGGTCTCCGTATTGGGAGGATTGATAACGGGAGCGCTCTTCGGTTTCATTAACGGAGGGCTGATTAGCAAAGCGAAGCTACCCCCTTTTATCGCGACCCTGGGCATTATGAGCATTGCCAGAGGTTTTTGCTACGGGCTCACCGGGGGATTGACGGTGCGGGATTTCCCGGAAGAGTTTTTGCTTATTGGCCGGACGGACCTTCCCCTGGGCACCTGGCTGGTCCCGGTCCCTGTGATCGTTATGCTGGTTCTGGCCCTGGTATCTCATATATTTCTCAATAAAACGGTTTGGGGGTATCGGATTTATGCCGTGGGCGGCAATGAACCTGCCGCCATCCTGGCCGGAATCAATACAGACCGGGTGAAGCTCCTGGTCTATACCCTCTCCGGGCTTCTCACCGCCGTGGGCGGTATCCTGATGACCTCCCGTTTAGGGGTCGCCGCTCCGACCGCTGCCCTGGGCTATGAGCTGGATGTGATCGCGGCGGCGGTCATCGGGGGAACGAGTCTTAAGGGCGGAGAAGGAAGCATCGCCGGCGCCCTCATCGGCGCCGCGATTATGCAGGTTCTCCGTAATGGGCTGGTCCTGATGGGGTTTCCTGCCTATTGGCAGCCCTCGGCCATCGGCGCCGTGATCCTGATAGCAGTTATGCTAGATCAATTGAGAAAACGAAGCAGCAAACCCTAGAGAAACGAGAGGATGGAAGAATGGAAGAACCTCCCACGCGCCCATTCCTCCATGCTTTCCCCTCTTTCTTTAGAAAGGAGAGATCATGCAAGAAAAAGGAAAAGTAGCCCTGATCACAGGAGGCGGAACAGGTATTGGACGGGCCTCCAGCTTAGCCCTGGCCCGGCGCGGAATTCAGGTCGCCATCAACTATTCTCAGTCTGCCAGGGAAGCCGAGGAGACGGCCCAAGAGGCGCAGAAACTGGGGGTTTCCGCCATGACCGTTCAGGCAGACATCTCCAAGGATAAGGAAGTCCGGGAAATGGTCCAAAAGGTGCTGGATGCCTGGGGACGGATGGATATGCTCATTAGCTGCGCAGGTTGGTCTCAGCGACTCCCCTTTAACGATCTGGAAGCGCATACCGAAGAGATCTGGGATAAAAATCTGGCCATTAACTTGAAAGGGGTTTTCTTTTGCTGCCGGGCCGTGGCCGAACCCATGAAAAGGCAGGGACAGGGTTCTATCGTGATCATTTCGTCCGTAGCCGGGATCACCGGAATGGGAAGTTCCATCGCGTACGCCGCCTCCAAGGCCGGAGTCATCAGCCTGACCAAATCTCTGGCCAAAGCCCTGGCTCCGGAAATTCGGGTCAATTCCATTGCCCCGGGACTGGTAGAGACCCGATGGATTACGCGCTGGTCCGACGTGGAGGAAATCCGAGATCAAACCCTCAAAACCACTCCCTTAAAACGAGTCTCGACTCCCGAAGATGTGGCCGACGCGGTTTGCTTTTTTGCAACCGGCGCCCAGATGGTAACCGGACAAATTCTCGTCGTCGACGGGGGGAAGATACTAGGATAAATAAAATAATCTTGAGAAGGCGGTTCGTTGTCTGTTATCCGTCCTTTAGAAGAGCCCAGAGGGATACCAATAAAATTTGTGGAGTCTGAGGATGACAACGGGCCACAGACGACGGACGGTAGAGAAATTGATGAAAGGTCAATTATTGCAATTGTTAGCAGCTCGTGCCGAATCCGGCCATCCGCTGAGGGTTGGGCTGATCGGTGCCGGTAAATTCGGCACGATGTTTCTGAGTCAGGCATTTCGAGTTCCGGGCCTTCACGTTCTTGGCGTCGCCGATCTCTCGACGCAGCGAGCGGCTAATGCGCTGCGGCGCGCGGGCTGGCCCCAGGAGCAATTTGCGGCCCGTAGCTTCGCCGACGCCCTCCAGACCGGCGCTACGCATTTAACCGAAGATAGCGAAGCTCTCATCAAGGCCGACGGTTTAGAAGTCCTGGTCGAAGCTACGGGGGTCCCTGCTACAGGCTTACGACACGCGTTAAAAGCCTTTGAACAAGGCCGCCACGTCATCATGGTCAATGTGGAAGCGGACGTCCTCGCCGGACCGCTTCTGGCAGAACGCGCAGCCGCTGCGGGCGTGGTCTACAGCCTGGCCTACGGGGATCAGCCGGCCCTGATCTGCGAACTGGTGGCGTGGGCGCGGGCCTGCGGCTTCGAGGTCATCTGCGCCGGCAAGGGGACCAAGTACCTTCCGGTCTACCATACGTCTACCCCGGATACGGTCTGGGGGTACTACGGCTTTAGCGAAGAGACGGTGGCTCAGGGCGATTTCAACCCCAGGATGTTCAATTCCTTCCTCGATGGGACCAAATCGGCCATCGAGATGGCCGCAGTGGCCAACGCAACCGGCCTGATGCCCCAACCGGAAGGCCTGCGGTTTCCGCCCTGCGGGGTGGAGGACTTACCCCACATCTGCCGACCCCAGAGCGAAGGGGGGCTGCTCTCCCAGAAAGGGACCGTGGAAGTGGTCTCCAGCCTGGAACGCGATGGACGCCCGGTGCGTGGCAATTTGCGCTGGGGCGTTTACGTAACCTTCGCAGCTCCCAACGACTATGTAAAACGCTGTTTCGCCGAATATGGCTTGGTAACCGATGCGACGGGACGTTACGCGGCCATGTATAAGCCCTACCATCTGATAGGACTAGAACTCAACATCAGCGTCCTCCGAGTAGGTCTGCGGGGCGAAGCCACGGGCTCCCCGACGGGGTTCCGGGGGGATGTGGTGGCTACGGCCAAGCGGGATCTGGCCACCGGCGAGCTGTTGGACGGAGAGGGCGGCTACTGCGTCTACGGGAAGTTAATGCCCGCCGGCCAGGCCCTGAAGTCCAGTGCGCTCCCCATCGGCCTGGCAAGCAACGTAAAGCTGAAAAATAAAGTCGCTGCGGGCCAACCTGTTCGCTGGTCGGACGTGGGGTACGACGAAACGGAATTGACGGTACAGGTCCGCCGGGAGATGGAACGGCGATTTACCAAAAATAGCCCGTCGTCCTAGCAGAGGAGAGGCCCCCTGCGGCGCAGAACGGGGAACTTCAAACCGCCTCCCAGATGGAACCTCAGGGAGGTTCCAAGAGCCCCCATCCCCGTCTCACAGGGCATCCGGGAGGGGGCCTACTTATCCCCAGGGAAATTTATAGAGATTCGCTCAGATACCGACGGTGGCACCCGATCTCTTCAATAGAAAAGGGCTCCGGGTTCTTCAGGCCCCGGGCCTTAAACTCGCGAGCAATGATATCCCGCAACGCCATCCTCCCTCGATGTAACCGAGACTTGACCGCGCGGGTCTGAATCCCCAAAGCCTCGGCGATCTCCGGAGCGTGCAACCCTTCCATATCGTGCAAAACCACCACCATCCTCTGGGTCTCGGGCAACTTTAAGATGGCCTGGTTGAGGAGATAATACTTAAAGGTCGTTGCGCACATTTTATCCGGGTCCTCCTCAGGCCTCTCCACAGGCTTGATCACCGAACGAAGCACCCTATCCTCTTGATGGACGCGGGACTGACGCCGGTCCCGCTTTTTTCGGAAATTTAAACAAATATGAGCGCCCAACCGATATGCCCAGGTGTACAGAGAGGACTCTCCTTTAAATTTTGGCAAGGACCGATCTACCTGAATCAAAACTTCCTGGAGGGCGTCCATGGCGTCGTCATGATTCCCCAGCATCCGGTAGGCTAAAGAGTAAAGCCGGGACTGATAAGTCTCTATGAAAAGTTTTAAAGCTCTTTCGCGCTCCCCTCTCCGATGAGAGGCGATAATTTCCTCGTCTGAGGATATAACCATCTCCCTCATGTTTCATCTCCCTTCTGCAAATTCCGCCGGTTTTCTTGGATACAACCCATGAAAGGATCCCCTCTGAAGAATTAGTCTAAGTTCTTTACAAGAAAAAAACAAAAATTTTTCGAATCCTTTTTAGGCGGACCGTCCACTAACAGATTGTAAAACAACCACGAGGAGTCAGGCAAACTTGAAAAGATCCAAAGGTCACTGGTTGAGCGAAGCCCCTCAAGCAGCGACCCTTTTTTAAAAAAGGAGGTTTACTGTGAAACCTTTCAGCTTAAAAACGAACCTGGTTGTCGTGAACAAAGTTACCTTCGTAATTCTAACCCTTACTGCCCTGGCAGGGTTTATTTCTCTCAATCTGCTCTCCGCGCAGGAGAAACCCCAGGTAACCGAAACCCCCATATATGCCGCCTCAGATAACGCCAGGTGGAGCCCCTGCGAAGGATTATCCGGCTGCGAGTTCCTCCAGCTTCGCGGAGATCCGAAGAAAGAGCCTTCCGAGGCTATTTTCCGGCTCGCTGCAGGGGTTCACTTCCCCAAACACTGGCATACAAGCCCCGAGCACATCGTCGGAATCAAGGGCAGGCTGGTCATCAATCTCGAGAACGGCAGCACATACACGGTGGGCTCAGGCTCGTTCTTATATAACCCGGGCGGGATGATCCACTGGGGCCACTGCAGCAATGAGGAGTCCTGCCTGTACTATGTCTACGACGACAAGCCCTACGACATCTACCTAGCCGAGAAAGTTGAGGCCGGGATGGAAAAAAAATAAACAGGGCCTTGTAAAGGTAAATTTGAAATAACCGGTTTGCTCTCCCCCCGACCCCTCTCCCATAGCCTGGGAGAGGGGTTGGCTTTTAGGGGCCTCTTTTTTATGAACCTCACCCCCTCACCCCTTTATGCGCCAGGATCAGGGGAAAGTCCCCTATTCCCTCGTTCCCAGGCAGAGCCTGGGAACGAGGGAGTCCGGGCAATTCTGTTTTTAACCTGGCGCGTAGGCCCCCTAACGCCCTTCCCGACGGGAAGGGGAAACTTAACTCTCCCCTTCCCTCCCAAGGAAGGGGAGTCGGGGGGGTTAGGTCAAAAAAATACCCTTGAAAGGGAGGGGCTGGGGGGAGGAGGGGGATTTATAAAGTTGTCCAAAGCTAAGTAAACCGTGTAATAACCCGACCCTATCATTTTTAACTGCACTTTTGTTTTGACATTTCGTTAGAGTCCGTGCACCATATCAGATAATTTAAGTTACTGAACTTGTCCGTTGGCCGGCACGGGCTAAGCCACTATTTGACCGGTTGCGCTCGGACCCGAAGTTTTTACAGCTCTTTTAAAGAGGGGGTTGTAAGCAGAATCGAGAGGGGTTGTCTGGGGAGGTTATCGAGGACGGGTGGAGCTGCCTTCGGCGATGCATCGCCGATAATCCCAGGCATCGGCTAAAAGACGAAAATTCTTCCAACAACTTGAGAAAGCAGTGTAGCCTGTGGGGACGACCGGGCGAATTGCCCGCATGGGTGGCCTCCGTCCGGGGGGTCGTCTTTACAAAAGGATCTATCTGTAGGAGCCAAAAAATGCGCAAATTTTTTCTGGTTTTATTCTTTATCTGGGGCTCATCCGGTTTTATACTTACTTTTGCACAACGGGATTCTGCCCAGCTCAACAAAAACAAAGAACCCCTCAAGATTTTGACCATTACGCCTGCCGGAACCGACGTGCCTCCCGGCCAGCAAATCGTGTTTCAATTTAATCGTCCCGTAGTACCGGTCGGACGCATGGAGCGCAAAGCCGAAGAAATTCCCATCATTATCGAACCGGGCCTGGATTGTGAATGGCGCTGGCTCAACACCTCGTCTCTGGCCTGTCAGCTTGGGGAGAAAGCGGCTATGGCCCCTGCTACCCGGTATAAGATCACCGTGCGTCCCGGTATCCAGGCTGAGGACGGCACCACCCTGGCGGAAGAGATCACCCATACGTTCATCACCCAACGTCCGAAGGTCATGAATACCTGGTTTCGAACCTGGAAATCGCCCGGTACCCCGGAGATCCAGGTTACGTTCGATCAACCCGTCACCGGCGATTCCATCGAACGGCACCTGCACTTGCAGACGGAGAAGGGCCGGCGGGTGGCCCTCCGCGCCAAAGAAGCCAAGGATCAGGAGGGGGATATAGACCAGGAAGCCGGCGAGGAGGAGCCGGGTGAGGGGCCGATCGCGGAAGAGGCCGCCGACCGCAAAGGCCTGGACTGGATCGTAAGTCCTTCGGAGGAGCTCCCTCTGGATACGCGTACAGAGCTGCGTGTGGAGCCGGGGATCATCTCTACGCAGGGACCCGAACCGGGGGTTGAGGATCGCGTCGTCGTCGAGTTCTACACTTTCCCTGCCTTTCAGTTCCTGGGCGTGCGATGTACGACCAACCAGGAGCAGGCTATCACCCTCACGCCCGCCGAGGATTTCTCTCCCCAAAAACGATGTAACCCCTTGAGAGGCGCCGCGCTCCTTTTTTCTGCCCCCGTCATTAAGGAAGCCGTTAAGGATTACCTGCAGGTGACCCCGGATCTGGCGGGGGGCCGCAAAGACTACGATCCATGGGATGCGGTACCCTCCTATTCTCAGTTGTCGCGTCCCCACGAAAAGGGCGCCGAATATGAGGTCTACCTGCCCGGAATTTTAAAGGCGAACGCGACCTATCACCTCCAGGCCCCGGCTCAGCAAATTAAAGATGAATTTGGTAGACCCCTGCCGGACGCCATAGATCTGCAATTTGCCACCGATCACCGGCTGCCGAATTATCACCTGGAGCACCCGATCTCCGTTTTAGAAAAGAACGTGGAGACCCACGTGCCTATCGTGGTGACCAACCTGGATGCCATCCAGCTAAGCTATGAGACCTTAACCGCCCAGGGGAGGAAGCCGGGACAGAAGAAAACCCTGACCCCCTATAAGGTCAAAGATATCGCCTATCCCTTCCCCCTGAAAATGCGGGAACTCATCCCTGCGCCCTCGGGGGCGATCCAGGGAAACCTGACAACGACTCCCCCCGTCGTCGGCGACGACAAGCCACGATGGTTCTTCTCCCAGGTCACCCCTTTCCACGTCCACGTCAAGCTGGGGCACTATAACACCCTGGTCTGGGTCACTTACTTCGATACCGGGCGCCCGGCAAGCGGAGTGCGCGTACAGATCTACGTGGACAAGTTCGGCTCGTTTAAAGAGAATCCCAAAGTACTCTCCGAAGCGATAACGAACGACGACGGTATCGCCCTGTTGGCCGGCACCCGTGCGGTGGACCCGGAGTTGAAAGTGCTCAACAACTGGGAGCGTTTCGATCCCCATCTGTTTCTGCGTCTCCAGAAGGAGGAGGATCTGGCGTTGGTGCCCCTGATGGAGGACTTCTCCGTCTACTCCTTCGGTACCAATGAAGAATATATCGATTCGCAACTGAAACAACGCTACGGACATATCCATACCTGGGGGACCACCGCCCAGGGGGTTTACAAGGTGGGAGATACCCTCCAGTACAAATTCTACGTGCGGGATCAGGATAACCAGCGGTTCGTTCCGCCTCCGCGCACCGGATACGCGTTGCAGATCTTTGATCCTATGGACAAGGTCGTCTATGAGGTCAAGGAACTGAGCCTGTCCGAATTTGGCGCCTACCACGGAGAGTTCACCATCCCCCAAACCGCCGCGGTCGGCTGGTATCGCTTTGTACTCTCGGCCAAGTTCAGCAAGGACCAGTGGGAGCCGCTGCGAGTGTTGGTGAGCGACTTCACGCCTGCGCCGTTCCGCGTCACGACGGATCTAAACGGGGAACTCTTCAAACCCGGAGATACGGTTAGGGTCACCACCCAGGCCAAGC
>Ga0209172_10004781_pt1 | contig 17483 bp, 16 predicted proteins | sample LarsenN4metaG_FD_184113 | JGI IMG/M metagenome (GOLD analysis project Ga0209172, IMG submission 184113) | Hot spring sediment bacterial and archeal communities from British Columbia, Canada, to study Microbial Dark Matter (Phase II) - Larsen... ... | reverse complement strand
GCAGACGCGCCACCCAGCCGCGCACGTGGTGCGCCTGGGCGCTGCGCAGCGCCACGCCGTCGTCGCCTGCGAAGCGCACCAGCCGCACCAGTGCCTCGCGGTACATGGCGATCGTTCGCGCGGCCAGGCGGCGCTCGACGCGCAGGTGCTCGAGGAAGGCTTCGGGCGCGGCGTCCATGCCTGCCGCCGTGGTGGCCCGCTCAGGCGCCTTCGGCGCGGTAGCGCACCAGCGCCGCGCCGGTCAGCTCGCCCAGGCGCTCGAGGAACTCGGTGCCCATGTCGGCGGTGTAGCGCGTCGGGTCGGGCGAGCCGAGCACGAGCAGCCCGAAGGGCGCCTCGCCGTCGCCCGCCGCGCCGGGCAGCGAGCGCAGCGGGATCATCGCCAGCGAGCGCATCGCGCCGGCATCGGCCAGCCAGCCGGCGGCCTCGAAGCCGGCGTTGGCGCCGCAGTAGGGCTGCGCCAGGCTCGCCGCGAAGGTCTTCACGTCGTCGCTGACCGGGGCGGCGAAGGGCGCGCCGGCGTGCTCGGGCTTCACGCTCCACAGCCGCAGCGCGGCCTGCGGGATCATGAACTCGTGCATCAGCACCTCGGCCAGCGTGCCGGGCGCGGCACCGGCCAGCAGCGCCAGCGTGTAGCGGTGCAGCCGGTCGGCGTGGCCCATGTTCTCCTGGCCGGCGCGGATCATCTCGATGATGCGCATCTCCAGGCCGCGGATGCGCTCGCGCAGCATCTGCATCTGCCGCTCCTGCAGCGACACCGCGCGCTGGCCGTGCGGGTTGGCCAGCTGGATGCTCGCCAGCAGCTCGGCGTGGCGCTCGAAGAAGCCCGGCGTGTTGGCCAGGTAGTTGGCGATGTCGGCCTCGGTGATGCCGTGCACGCCCTGTCCGCCTTGAACGCTCACAGCTCGACCTCCCCTTCGAAGACGAATTCGGCCGGGCCCGTCATCAGCACGCCCGCGTCGTCTGCCGGCCATTCGATCAGCAGGTCGCCGCCGCGCGCGTGCACCTCGACGCGGCGCGCCAGCCAGCCCAGCCGGATGCCGGCCACCACCGCGGCGCAGGCGCCGGTGCCGCAGGCCAGCGTCTCGCCGGCGCCGCGCTCGTACACGCGCAGGTTGATCTCGTGCGGCGACAGCACCTGCATGAAGCCGACGTTGACGCGGCGCGGGAAATGCACGTCGCCCTCGATCAGCGGCCCGAGCGTGGCCACCGGCGCGGTGCGCACGTCCTCCACGTGCTGCACGGCATGCGGGTTGCCCATCGACAGCACCGCCACCTCCACGCCCTGCAGCGGCCACAGCTCGAGGCCGCCCTCGCGCCGCGGCACGAGGCCGGCGGCGTCGAACGGCACCAGCGCGGGGTCGAAGACCGGCCGGTTCATGTCCACCGTGATGCGCCCGTCGTCGCGCTCGTGCAGCACGAGCAGGTTGTTGACGGTCTCCACGCGCACCTCGCGCTGGCTGGTGTAGCCACGCGCGCGCACGAAGCGCACGAAGCAGCGCGCGCCGTTGCCGCAATGCTCCACCTCGTCGCCGCTGGCGTTGAAGATGCGGTAGCGGAAGTCGACGCCGGGCTTGTCGCTCTTCTCGACCATCAGGATCTGGTCGGCACCGATGCCGAAGCGGCGGTCGGCCAGGCGCCGCGCCTGCTCGGGCGTCAGGTCCACCGGGTGGGCGATGCCGTCGAGCACGACGAAGTCGTTGCCCGCGCCCTGCATCTTCGTGAAGCGCAATCGCATGGGGCGCGATTGTCGCGCCAGTTGTGGCACAGGCCGTGTCGCCGGTCGCTCAGTAGATCGGCGGCGCGCCCGGCGGCCGCGTCTTGAAGCGCTTGTGCACCCACAGGTACTGCGCCGGGCAGCGGCGGATCTCCTGTTCGATCCAGCGGTTCATGCGCGCCGCGTCGGCCTCGGCGTCGGGGCTCGGCCAGTCGGTCCACGGCTCGAGGAAGCGGATGCGGTAGCCCTCGCCACCGGGCAGCAGCTCGCCGACCACCGGCTGCACCACCATGCCCAGCGTGCGCGCCAGCCGCGACGGCGCCAGCAGCGTGGCCGCCGGCTGGCCGAAGAAGGGCACGAAGGCGGCGTCGCGCAGCCCGAAATCCATGTCGCTCGGGTTGAAGAAGGCGTGGCCGCGCTTGATGGCGCGCACCATCGGCAGCGCGCTCTGCTGGCGCGTGAACATCTCGGCCAGGCCGAAGCGCGCGCGGCCCTTCTTCAGCGCCGCGTCGAGCACCGGGTTGCTCTGCGCGGTGTAGACGTTGACCACCCACTGCTTCTGGAAGAGCTGCGTCGCCGCGCCGGCCACGTCCACCGCCAGGAAGTGCGGCACCAGCCACATCACCGGGCGCGCGCTGCGCTCGGCGAGATGCACGTCGCCTTCGACGTGGATCAGCTTCTCCAGCCGCGCGCGCGGCGCGTACCACAGCAGCCCGCGCTCGAGCAGGCTGCGGCCGACGAGCGCGAAGTGCTCGCGCACGAGGGCGCGGCGTTCGCGCTCGGCAAGCTCGGGCAGGCACAGCGCCACGTTGGCCAGCGCGACGCGCCGGCGCCCGCGGCCGAACCAGTACAGCAGCCGGCCGAGCCCGCGCCCCAGCGGCGCCAGCAGCGCCAGCGGCAGCCATTGCAGCAGCCACACCAGGCCGAGCAGCAGGCGCGCCGCGGCGTTCAACTCAGGCCGACTCCTGCTGGCGGGGCTGCTTATAGCGGTGATAGCCCCACAGATACTGCGAAGGCCGGCTGGCGATCAGCGCCTCCATCGAGCGGTTGATCGCGGTGGCGTCGGCGATCGCCGCGGCCTCCTCGCCGGCCGGCAGCATGGCCGCGTCGGCCAGCGGCGCGGCCAGTTCGCTCACGTGCACCACGTAGCCGGCGCCGCGCGGCAGCCGCTCGCCCCAGATCGCGAGCACCGCGCAGCCGGTCTGGCGCACCAGCTTGGCCGCCAGCGTCATCGTGTACGCCGGCTGGCCGAAGAACGGCGCCCACACGCCCATGCCCTGCGGCGGCACCTGGTCGGGCAGCAGGCCCACCGTCTCGCCGCGGCGCAGGGCGCGGATGAGCAGCCGCACGCCGGCCAGCGTGGCCGGCGCGGTGGCCAGGTGGGTGCGCGCGCGCGCCGTCTCCTCGAGCTCACGCAGCCAGGCGTTGCGCGCCGGGCGGTACAGCACCGTGATCGGCTGCGCCGCGCCGAAGCGCTCGGCATAGGCCTGCGCGCAGATCTCGAAGCTGCCCATGTGAGGGGTCAGCAGCACGAGGCCGCGCCCGGCCTCGAGCGCGGCGCTCACGAGCGCCTCGCCCTGCCAGTGCACCGGGTCGGCGATCGGCATCTCGCGCGGGCGCAGCCACAGGCGCGGCATCTCCATCGACATGCGCCCGGCCTCGGCCACCGCGGCGCGCCGCTCGGCCACGGCCACGCCCGCGAGCGCCGCGTTGGCGTTCAGGCGCCGTCGGTAGCTCGGCGAGAGCGCGTACGCGAGCCAGCCGAGCAGCGCACCCAGCGCGTGCAAATGACGCAGCGGGCGCCGGGCGAGCCATGCCAACAGCCAGGACATCGTTCGTATAATTTGCCCGTCGCCGAGTTAAAGGACAACTTGCGGGGCGATCGGCGGGGTGGCAATCGTAGCGAGCCCCGCCGGGTGCAGCGGCCGGCACGGCGCTCACTCAACAAATCCGCTAAAGCGTTCGCCGCAGCCAAGGCAAGCTCACAGCAACACCTGACCAGCGACGACGCGAGTCAGGTGTTTTCTTTTCTGGAGCTAAACCGCGTGGCCAACGACTTCCTCTTCACCAGCGAATCCGTCTCCGAGGGTCACCCCGACAAGGTGGCCGACCAGATCTCGGACGCGATCCTCGACGCGATCTTCAAGCAGGACCCGCGCTCGCGCGTGGCCGCCGAGACGCTGTGCAACACCGGCCTGGTGGTGCTGGCCGGCGAGATCACGACCAACGCGCACGTCGACTACAGCGAGGTCGCGCGCAACACCATCAAGCGCATCGGCTACGACAACACCGAGTACGGCATCGACTACAAGGGCTGCGCCGTGCTCGTGGCCTACGACAAGCAGAGCAACGACATCGCGCAGGGCGTCGACCACGCCAGCGACGACCACCTCAACACCGGCGCCGGCGACCAGGGCCTGATGTTCGGCTACGCCTGCGACGAGACGCCCGAGCTGATGCCGGCGCCGATCTACTACGCGCACCGTCTGGTCGAGCGCCAGGCGCAGCTGCGCAAGGACGGCCGCCTGCCCTTCCTGCGCCCCGACGCCAAGAGCCAGGTGACGATGCGCTACGTCGACGGCAAGCCGCATTCGATCGACACCGTGGTGCTGTCGATCCAGCACGCGCCCGAGATGAGCCTGGGCACCAAGATGAAGCCCGAGTTCTACGAGGCGGTGATCGAGGAGATCATCAAGCCGGTGCTGCCCAAGGAGTGGCTCAAGGACACCAAGTACCTGATCAACCCGACCGGCCGCTTCGTCATCGGCGGCCCGCAGGGCGACTGCGGCCTCACCGGCCGCAAGATCATCGTCGACACCTACGGCGGCGCCTGCCCGCACGGCGGCGGCGCGTTCTCGGGCAAGGACCCGAGCAAGGTCGACCGCTCGGCCGCCTACGCCGCGCGTTATGTCGCGAAGAACGTGGTCGCCGCGGGCCTGGCGCGCCAGTGCCAGGTGCAGGTGGCCTACGCGATCGGCGTGGCGCGGCCGATGAACGTGACCGTCTACACCGAGGGCACCGGCAAGCTCTCCGACGAGAAGATCGCCGCGCTCGTCAACGAGCACTTCGACCTGCGCCCCAAGGGCATCATCCAGATGCTCGACCTGCTGCGCCCGATCTACGAGAAGACCGCCGCCTACGGCCACTTCGGCCGCGAGGAGCCGGAGTTCACGTGGGAGCGCACCGACAAGGCCTCTGCGCTGCGCGCGGCGGCGGGCCTATAAGGTCCGCACGGTCATCGTCGTTTCCGGGCCGGGCGCCGCGTGGCGCCCGCGCCACGTCGGGAACCCCATCTTGCACGGGGTCAACGCGCTGACCGGGAACCCTGATTAGCCTTTGTCCTGATCGGGCCCGCAGTGGGCTGGATCCGTCCAGTCGCCTGGGGCGACGATCAGAGAGGAATCATCATGAAGAAGACCTTCATCGCGATGGCAGCCAGCGCGCTGCTGGCGTTCGCGGCCACCGCCCAGGCGCAGGGCTATGTCGGCGCCGCCGGCGGCCCGACCAACCTGGACGCCGACTGCACCGGCACGATCACCTGCGACAACAGCGGCACCGGCTTCAAGGTCTACGGGGGCTACAAGTTCCTGCCCTTCCTGGCCGGCGAACTCACCTACATGAGCTTCGGCAAGGCCAAGGCCTCGGTCGGCTTCGGCGGCGGTGTGGTCAATGCCGAGATCAAGACCACCGGCTTCGGCGGCGGCGTGGCGCTGATGGGTGACCTGGCGCCGAACTGGCCCGCTGCGGCGCGGCTCGGCGTGGCGCGCGTCAAGGCCGACGTGACCGGCAGCGCGTTCGGCGTGTCGGCATCCGACAGCGACGACACGACCCAGGCCTACTTCGGCTTCGACGTCGGCTACGCGTTCTCGAAGAACGCCGCGGTGACGCTGAGCGCGGACTTCTCGCGCTCCAAGTACGCCGGCGAGACCGCCGACGTGCGACTGCTCGGCGTGGGCTTCAGGTTCTCGTTCTGACGCCCTGAACGGCCGGGCTGCGCCCGGCCTTCGAGCGGCGAGTGCGGCGCGCCGACCTTGATCGCCGTCAAGGCCATCCTGGATCGCGCGCCGCGCCGCCGGAACCGGCAGGCGCAGGCTCAGGTCGCACCGATAGACGACCACCAAAGGAGCAGATCATGAGACTCGCGCTTCTGACCACCATGGCCGCTGCCGCGCTGACGCTCGGCGGTTGCGCCGCTCACCCGATGATGCCGATGCGGATGGCGTACGCGCCGGCCGCCCAGGCCACGGGCACCTGCCCGATGGCCGAAGCGTCGGCCACGGACGCCACCGCGCCGGGCCACGTGCACGGGCACGGCATGCAGGGCATGCACGGTGCGATGCATGGCGGCATGCATGGCATGCACGGCGGCATGCACGGCGGGATGCACGCCCACGCCGGACCTCCGGGCATGCCCGCGGGCACCTGCCCGGCGCAGCAGCCGAACGCGCCGCGTCAGTGAGCTGACTGCAAGAGCGGCACCGCGCCCGCGCACCGGCGCGAGCGGCGCCGCTTTCAGGACTCGGCCTTGACCCCCGCGTCCTTCACGACCTTCGTCCACTTGGCCGTCTCGGCGCGGATGAAGTCCGCGAACTTCTCCGGGCTGCCGCCGCCGTCTTCGGCGCCCGAGGCGTCCAGGCGTTCCTGAACGTCGGGCATCGCCAGCGCCGCGTTGACGTCGGCGTTGATCTTGCGCGCGATCACGCCCGGCAGCTTGCCCGGGCCGACCAGCCCGTACCAGGTGGTGGCCTCGAAGCCCGGGTAGCCGAGTTCGTGCATCGTCGGCACGTCGGGGTAGCCCTTGGCGCGCTTGGCGCGCGTCTGCGCGATGGGCACCACCTTGCCGCTCTTCACGTGCGGCGTGGCCGCGGTCATGGTCTCGAAGGTGTAGTGGATCTGGCCGCCGATCAGGTCGGTGAGCACCGGCGCGCTGCCCTTGTACGGGATGTGCAGCGCGTCGATCTTCGCGCGCAGCTTGAACATCTCGAGCGCCAGGTGCTGCGCCGAGCCGTTGCCCGCCGAGCCGAAGCTGATCTTGCCCGGCTCGGCCTTGCAGCGCGCGACCACGTCCTGCAGCGTCTTGGCCGGCTGCATCAGCCCGCCGATCAGCAGGTTGGGCGTCACGCCCACGAGCACCACGGGGACGAAGTCGCGCTGCACGTCGTAGCGCGTCTTCAAGCCGAGCGCCGGCGCCAGCGCGTGGCTGTTGATGTGCGCCATCAGCAGCGTGCTGCCGTCGCTCGGCTGCTGCGCGGTGTACTCGGCGGCCAGGCCGCCGGCCACGCCGGCGCGGTTCTCCACCAGCACCTGCTGGCCCCACATCGGCTGCAGCTTGGCCGCCAGCGTGCGCGCCAGGATGTCGGTGCCGCCGCCCGGCGGGAAGCCGACGATGATGCGCACCGGCCCGTGCGGCCAGGTCTGCGCGAAGACGCGCGGCGCGCCGAGCGTGGCCGCCGCGCCGGCGGCGGATTGGAGGAGCAGGCGTCGTTGCATGGAAGGTCTCCCGTCGTTGTCGGAGTTCAGGCGGCGGCAGCGAGCGGCCGGCGCTCCTGGGCCGGCTCCTGGGCCAACCCATGGGCCGGCGCCTGCGCGGCGAACCAGTCCATCGCCGCGGCCACGCCGCTGCCGGCCAGCGCCACGCCGGCGAGCTTGAGGCCCATCTCCACGCCGCCGAGCGTGGCCACCAGCGTGAGGTCGTTGCAGTCGCCCAGGTGGCCGATGCGGAACATGCGGCCCTTGACCTTGCCGAGGCCGGTGCCGAGCGAAAGATCGAAGCGCTCGTGGATCAGCCGGCGCAGCGCGTCGGCGTCCACGCCCGGCGGCGTGATCACGCCGGTGAGCACCGGCGAGTGCAGCGCCGCGTCGGCGCACTGGATCGGCAGGCCCCAGGCGCGCACCGCGCGGCGCACGCCCTCGGCCCAGCGCGCGTGGCGCGCGAACACCGCATCGAGCCCCTCGCCCAGCAGCATCTCCAGCGCCTCGGCCAGGCCGTACAGCAGGTTGGTGTTGGGCGTGTAGGGCCAGTAGCCGTCCTTGTTCATCGCCACGATCTCGTCCCAGGCCCAGTACGACTTGGGCAACCGCGCCGTCTTGGCCGCCTCCAGCGCGCGCGGCGAGAGCGCGTTGAAGCTCATGCCCGGCGGCAGCATCAGCCCCTTCTGCGAGCCGCTGACGGTGACGTCCACGCCCCAGGCATCGTGTTCGTAGGGCGCGCTGGCCAGGCCCGAGATCGTGTCCACCATCAGCAGCGCCGGGTGGCGCGCCGCGTCGAGGGCGCGGCGCACGGCGGCGATGTCGCTCGTCACGCCGGTGCTGGTCTCGTTGTGCACCACGCACACCGCCTTGATCTGGTGCGCGGTGTCTTCGCGCAGGCGCTTCTCGATCATTTCGGCGCTCACGCCGTGGCGCCAGGCGCGCGGCAGGCCGGTCTCGTCGTTGCCCGGCAGGCCGATGAACTCGGGCTCGAGGCCGAGCCGCAGCGCCATCTTCTGCCACAGCGTGGCGAAGTGCCCGGTCTCGAACATCAGCACGCGGTCGCCCGGCGAGCACACGTTGACGAGCGCCGCCTCCCACGCGCCGGTGCCCGACGACGGGTAGATGGCCACCGGATGCTGCGTCCTGAAGACTTGGCGGATGCCCGCCAGCACCTGCCGCCCGAGCGCGCCGAACTCGGGCCCGCGGTGGTCGATGGTGGGCAGGCTCATCGCGCGCAGGATCCGGTCGGGCACCGGGCTCGGCCCCGGGATCTGCAGGAAGTGGCGGCCGCTGGGGTGGAAGTCGAGTCGGGGCATGGGCCGGGCTCCGTGCGGAAGACGGAGCCGATATTTGCATGCAAACCGGGGTTGTCAACCCGGATTACCTGGGAGACACCCATCCGATCTTGCATGCAGAATGTCCGACATGGCCGACGTGATCTCGATCGAGCGCGCCAAGCTGCTGCACGAGCAGGTCGTGCAGCGCCTGCGCACCATGCTCGTCGAGGGCCAGATCCCCGCCGGCGCCAAGCTCAACGAGCGCGAGCTGGCCGAGCGGCTGGCGGTGTCGCGCACGCCGCTGCGCGAGGCGATCCGGCAGCTCGCCGCCGAAGGCCTGGTGGAGCTGCTGCCCAACCGCGGCGCGGTGGCGATCCAGCTCGACGAGGCCGACGTGCGCGCCAGCTTCGAGGTCATGGCCGCGCTCGAAGGCCTCTCGGGCGAGCTCGCCGCGGCGCGCATCGAGCCCGACGAGCTGCGCCAGATCCAGGCCCTGCACTTCGAGATGCTGGCCGCCTACACGCGGCGCGAGCTGTCGGCCTACTACCGGCTCAACGCGCAGATCCACGCCGCCATCAACGCCGCGGCGCGCAACCCGGTGCTCGCGCGCAGCTACGCGCAGGTCAACGCGCGGCTGCAGGCGCTGCGCTTCCGCTCCAACCAGGACGAGCACAAGTGGCAGCGCGCCGTCGAGGAGCACGGCCGCATGGTCGACGCGCTCGCCGCGCGCGACGCCGGCGCGCTGCGCGACATCCTCGTCACGCACCTCAACCACAAGCGCGACGTCGTGCTCGAGCTGATGCGCGCGGGCCGCCTCGCGATGCCGGCATGAAGCGCGACGCCGGCGCCGCCGTGATCGACGCCGAGCGCCGCGAGGCGCACGCAGCGCTCGAGCAGCGCCTGCGCGGCCACGTTCGCGGCGCCCTGCACTTCGATGCCGCCTCACGCGGCCGTTATGCCACCGACGCGTCGATCTACCAGCAGATGCCGCTCGGCGTGTTCGTGCCCGCCGACGAGGCCGACGTCGAGGCGGCGCTGGCCGCCGCGCGTGAACTCGACGTGCCCGTGCTGCCGCGCGGCGCCGGCACCAGCCAGTGCGGGCAGACGGTGGGCGCCGGACTCGTCATCGACCACACGAAGCACCTGCGCCGCCTGCTCGACGTGGACACGGCCGGCCGCCGCGCGCGCGTGCAGCCCGGCATCGTGCTCGACGCACTCAACGCCGAGCTGAAGAAGCACGGCCTGTGGTTCCCGGTGGACGTGAGCACCAGCGCGCAGGCCACGCTCGGCGGCATGGCCGGCAACAACAGCTGCGGCTCGCGCAGCATCGCCTACGGCAACATGGTGCACAACGTGCTCGGCGCCGAGGTCTGGCTCGCCGAGGGCGGTGCGGCCGAGCGCTTCGATCGCATGGACACGCTCGCCGGCCGCGCCGCGCGCATCGGCGAGTTCGTGCGGCAGCTCGCGCACGAGCACGCCGCCGAGATCGACGCCCACTGGCCGCGCGTGCTGCGCCGCGTGGGCGGCTACAACCTCGACATCTTCCGCCCGGTGAGCGAGCGGCCGTACACGGCGGACTGCGGCGACGCCAGCGTCAACCTCGCGCACCTGTTCGTCGGCGCCGAAGGCACGCTCGGCTTCGTCAAGACGCTCGACCTCGCGCTTGCCCCGCTGCCGCGCGCCAAGGTGCTGGGCGTGGCCAACTTCGCGCGTTTCCACGACGCGATGGCCGCCGCGCAGCACATCGTCAAGCTCGGCCCCACCGCGGTGGAGCTGGTCGACCGCACGATGATCGAGCTCGCGCGCGCCAACCCGGCGTTCCGCCCGGTCATCGAGGCGGCGCTCGTCGACCGCGCGGCTTCGCCGCAGGCCATCCTGCTCGTCGAGTTCGCCGGCGACGAGCGCGCGGCGCTGCTGCCGCAGCTCGACCGCCTCGTCGAGCTGATGGGCGACCTCGGCCACGCGAACAGCGTGGTCAAGATGCCCGGCGAGGCCGAGCAGAAGGCGCTGTGGGAGGTGCGCAAGGCCGGGCTCAACATCATGATGAGCCTCAAGGGCGACGGCAAGCCGGTCAGCTTCATCGAGGACTGCGCGGTGCCGCTCGAGCACCTGGCGGACTACACCGCCGCGCTGACCGAGGTGTTCGAGCGCCACGGCACGCGCGGCACCTGGTACGCGCACGCCTCGGTGGGCACGCTGCACGTGCGGCCGATCCTCGACATGCGGCAGGGCGGGCCGGAAGGCGGCGCGGCGAAGATGCGCGCCATCGCCGAAGAGGCCTCGGCCCTCGTGCGCAAGTTCAAGGGCGCCTACAGCGGCGAGCACGGCGATGGCCTGTGCCGCGGCGAGTGGATCGAGTGGCAGTTCGGGCCGAAGCTGACCGAAGCCTTCCGCGCCATCAAGCACGAGCTCGACCCGCAGGGCCTGTTCTGCCCGAACCGCATCGTCGACGTGCCGAAGATGGACACCGCCGAGCTGTTGCGCTTCCCCCCGCCGCAGTCCTCGCGCCCCTACCGCACCATCGAGCTCAAGCCCGCGCTCGACTGGCAGGCCTGGAACGTGCAGAACGATGCGCGCACCGAGGCCGTGAGCGCGCCCGGCACCGGCGGCGACACCACCGGTGGCCTGGCCAAGGCGGTGGAGATGTGCAACAACAACGGCCACTGCCGCAAGTTCGACGCCGGCACGATGTGCCCGAGCTTCCGCGTCACGCGCGACGAACAGCACCTGACGCGCGGGCGCGCCAACACGCTGCGGCTGGCGCTCTCGGGCCAGCTCGGCGAAGACGCCTTCACGAGCGACGCGGTGCGCGAGGCGATGGACCTGTGCGTCAGCTGCAAGGGCTGCAAGCGCGAGTGCCCCACCGGCGTGGACATGGCGCGCATGAAGATCGAATTCCTGCACCACTGGCATGCGAAGCATGGGCGTGGCCTGAAGGAGCGGCTGCTCGGCTCGCTGCCCGACTGGGCGCGTTTCGCGGCGCGCGTGCCGTGGCTCTTCAACCTTCGCGAGCGGCTGCCCGGCGGGCGCGCTCTCGGGGAGCGTTGGCTCGGCATCGCTGGCGCGCGAGCCCTGCCGCGCTGGCGGCGCGACACCTTCTGGTCGGCGGCGGGCCGGCTCGGCCTCGCCTCGAAGGAGGAGGTGCTCGCCGCGCACCGCGGGCACCGGCGCGGCGTGGTGCTCTTCGTCGACACCTTCAACGGCTGCTTCGAGACCGAGAACGCCGCGGCGGCGGTGCGCGTGCTGCAGGCCACCGGGTACGCGGTGCACGTGGCCTCGCGCGACGGCCGCCACCTGTGCTGCGGCCGCACCCACCTGGCCAGCGGCGACGTGAGCGCGGCGCGCGCCAAGGCGCGCCAGCTGATCGACGCCTTCGCGCCTTTCGTCGAAGCGGGCCTGCCCATCGTCGGCCTCGAGCCGAGCTGCCTGTTCACGCTGCGCGACGAGATGCTGGTGATGGGCCTGGGCGCGCCGGCCGAGCGTCTTGCCGAACGCGCGCTGCTGTTCGAGGAGTTCCTCGCCGCCGAGGCGAGGGCCGGCCGCTTCGCGCCGAAGCTGCGCGCGCCCGCCGGGCCCGTGCTGGTGCACGGCCACTGCCACCAGAAGGCCTTCGGCGCGGTGCCGCCGCTGCTCGAGGTGCTGGCGCTGCTGCCGGGCGCCAGGCCGCAACTCATCGAGTCGAGCTGCTGCGGCATGGCCGGCAGCTTCGGCTACGAGGCCACGCACCAGGCGGTTTCGCTGCAGATGGCCGAACTCACGCTGCTGCCCGCGCTGCGCGCCGCGCCGGCCGAGGCCATCGTGGTGGCCGACGGCACCAGTTGTCGCCAGCAGATCGAACACGGCTTGAACGGCGCGCGCCCGGCCCGCCACTGCGCGCTGGTGCTGGCCGAACATCTCGTGGCCTGACCCCGGCCCGCACGGCCTCGCGATGCCCGGCGCACCGATCATCGCCCGTTGCCGCTGGTGCAGCCGCCCGCTCGGCGAACTGCAGCGCCGCGTCGCCGAGCACTGCGGCGCGCCGGCCTGCCGCCACCGCACCGACCAGCGCATGATGCTCGAACGCCGCGAGGCGGCGCTGGCGCAGGCGCGCGCTCACGCGCCGGCCGCAGCGGCGAGCGAGCGAGCGCCCGTGATCTGGCTGCAGCACCGCGAGCCGGTGATGACCGCGCTCACCGACGACGAGCGCGCCGATCACGCTGGCTTCCTCGCCGCCGTGGCCGCCGAGCCGCAGGCGCACCGCCGGCGCGGCGAACTCGCCTACCCCGAAGACCGGGGCCCCGGCCCGCAGGCCGACGCCGTGGTCTGCGGCTTCTGCCGCGGCCGCTGCTGCGAGGCCGGCAAGGGCAACCGCGGCTTCATCGACGCCGAGCTGCTCGAACGCCATGCCGCCGAGCACGGCGGCAGCCTGCACGACGCGGCCGCCTTCTACCTCGCCCGGCTGCCCGCGCGCCACGTGGCCGACGCCTGCCTGTACCAGGGCGAGCAGGGCTGCGTGCTGCCGCGCGAGGCGCGCGCGCCGGTGTGCAACGGCTTCGCGTGCCCGCCGCTGAAGCAGGCGCGCGAGCGGCTGGCCGGATCGGGCGGCGCGGTGCTCGCCCGCTTCGACGCGGACCGCGTCGTCGCCGCCGCCTGGGCGCCGCACGATCGGGCGCCGGCGCAGGTCTTCTTCGTCGCGCCGGCCGCGGCCCACCCGGTCTGAGGCGGCTCAATGCAGGCCGCCCGGCCTGCGCGCATCGTCGGTCTGGCGGGCGGGGCCCGGCAGAAGGAGTCGGTGATGCGCAACACGATCATCGTCGCGGCGGCGTTGGCGGCGTTCGCGGCCTGCACGATCGCGACGGCCCAGGACGGCAAGGCACTCGATGGCCGCTGGACGGCTCAGTGGCCGACCAAGCAGTCCGGGCAGACGGCGAACGCGGAGATGAATCTGCGCGACTCGAGCGGGACCTGGCGCGCGATGTTCGCCCACAGCGAGGGGCGCATGAACGTCTGCCTCGAGAAGGAGCACCCGGCCACGGTCAAGCCGCTGCCCGGCGGCAGGTACCGCCTGGCGGTCGAGGCGTCGAAGACGATGCCGAGCTGCCAGAACGTCTACGCCACGCTCGAGCTGGTCGATCCGACGCACCTCGTCGGCAAGTGGGACAACGGCCAGGAGCTCAAGCTCGTGCGCAAGTAGCCGGCCGCCCCCGGCTGCGGGGGGCCGGGCATTGCGTGCACGCAATGCGGCCCAGCCGCCTCGAAACCAGACTCGAACTCCCGAAGCCCGTTGGGAGTGAACGATGAAGCGACTGAGGTCCCTCTTTGGCGGCTTGGTGCTCGCCGCCGCCGCTGGCGGCACCTGGGCCGCCGACATCGACGTGATGACGCAGAACCAGTACCTCGGCGCGGACCTCGCGCCGGTGCTGGGCGCGGCCACCGCCGAGCCTTTCGACCCGCAGGCCTTCTCGGCCGCGGTGGTGGAGGCGCTGACGCGCATCGCGCGCACGCGGCCGGCCGAGCGCGCCCAGGCCCTCGCCGCGATGATCGGCGAGCGCCGCCCCGACGTCGTGGGTCTGCAGGAGGCCTACGCCTTCGGCTGCCTGCCCTACCCCGGCGTGCCGCAGCAGCCCGGCCTGGGCTGCGACGACCCCGACATCAAGGCCGCGTTCACCGACCACCTGGCCGACACGCTGGCCGCGCTGCGCGGCGAGTACCGCGTGGTCGGCCGCGTCACCAACCTGAAGGTCGACGCGCTGCCCTTCGTCGTGAAGGGCGTGCCGGCCCTCCTGACGCTGGCCGACCGCGACGCGCTGCTCGTGCACGCCCGGCACCCCGCCGCCGCGGTGGACTTCTCGGCCGACCCGCGCTGTCGCGTCTCCGACGACGGCTGCGTGTACTTCAGCGCGCCGCCGCCCTTCGCCACGCCGATCGGCGCGATCGCCATCGAGCGCGGCTTCGTCGCGGCCGACCTCAGCGTCAAGGGCGTGCCCTACCGCGTCTTCAACACCCACCTCGAGCAGCGCCTGCTCGCGCCGGGCGCCTTCGCGACGCGGCTGCTGCAGGTGGGGCAGGCCTACGAGCTGCTCGGCATCGCCGCCGGCACCTGGGACGGCCTGAAGAAGCTCATCGTGATCGGCGACTTCAACTCCGACCCCGCCGACGGCATCGACACGCCGCCCTATCCGCCCACTTTGCCCGGCAGCACGCTGCCCACGCTGACGCCGTGGCAGGTGTTCACGCGCAACGGCTTTGCCGACGCGTGGCTGCTGCAGCCGAACGCCGGGCCCGGCGCCACCTGCTGCCAGGCCGAGGGGCTCGACAACCGCGCCTCGGCGCTGTACGAGCGCATCGATCACGTCTTCGCCTGGCCGCGGCCGGCGCAGGTGGTGGACATGCGGCTGCTCGGCGCCACCCAGGGCGACAAGACGAGACCGCCCGGCCGCGCCGGGCTGTGGCCGAGCGATCACGCGGCGGTGGCGGCGCGGCTGAAGTTCGACTGAAGCGCCGGCAGGCCCGCCGGCGCAGGCGCCGGTCTGCCAGGCGGGTGCTGCGGCAAGACCCAACCGAAAGGAGCCCAGCATGTGCATTCCCGTCCGCACCAGCCTGCCTGCCTTGTCCTTGATCGCGGCGTTGATGCTGCCGCCGGCGCTCGTGCAGGCCGAGCCCACCCGCATCGACTTCCAGGGGCACGTCACGTTCGTCAGCGCCGCCGGCTATCCCGGCGTCGCACTCGGCGCCCCGGTGTCGGGCTACGTCGTCTACGAGTCCTCGGCCCGCGGGCAGAAGACTTTCTCCACGCCGCCGTACGGCTTCTCGTTCGACTACGCCGGCACCGTGGTGGCCGGCCCGGTGCTGTCCCAGGTCGTCGCCAACGACTTCTGCTTCAACATCTCCGCGGACTGCGTGCGTTTCGGCGAAGCCGGGCACACGCTGAACTTCCTGGACCTGTCCATGACCAGGCTGTCCAACGACACGATGCCCGGCGCCGACGTTCTGCGCAGCTTCCCGATCATCAGCCTCAGCGACAACGTCGGGGGGACGTTGAGGTTCAACGCCACCGTCGACGCGCTGACGATCACCGCGGTGCCCGAGCCGGAAGCCTGGGCGCTCATGCTGGCCGGCCTGGGCATCGTCGGCCGGGCCTGGCGCCGGCGCTCGCCGGCACGCACGGGCGGACCGGCGTGAACCGCTGAGGCCGCGTCTTCAGCGCCAGGCGAAGAACGGCTGGTCGAAGTGCGCCACCCGCGTCGGGCGGCCCAGCAGCAGCCACTCGCGGAACTGGAAGAGGAAGGCCGCCGTCGGCGCCGCGATCCAGGCGCTGCCGATCGGCATGCGCAGCACGGTGGTCTCGGTGCCGCTCACGTGGTTGAGGATCGGCGCGTCGTCGCGCAGCAGTTCGCCGAACGGGATGCGGTGCACGCTGGCCACCTCCTGCGGGTTGGGCGCGAGTTCGCGCGCCGCGCCGGCCCACATCAGCACCGGGGTGATGACGTAGCCCGAGCGCGTGGCGTAGTCGTCCAGGCGCCCGATCAGCGCGGCCTCGTCGAGCACGAGGCCGACCTCCTCGCGCAGCTCGCGCAGCGCGGCCTGCTCGGGGGTTTCGCCTTCGTCGATGCGCCCGCCGGGGAGCGCCCACTGGCCGGCGTGCTGGCGCAGGCCGGCGGCGCGCCGCGTGGCGAGCAGCGCGCCGGCTTCGCTCCAGCGGCCTTCCTGCAGCGGCAGGCCGGGCACGCCGGCGCCCGGGCCCTGCTCGACGACGACCAGCGCCACCGCGGCCTGGCGGCGGCCCGCCGGCGCGATGCCGTGAACGGGGAAACGCGCCAGCCGCGCGCGCAGCGACGCCGGGTCCGGCAGCTCGGTCATCGGCGCAGCATAGCCGCGCCGCGGCGCCACCGAGCCAACGCGCCAGCGCAGCCCGCGCGCCCTCACTCCGGCTGCGGCAGCGAGGCGCGCCGGCACGTCGCCGGGTCGGGCGCCGCCGGCAGCGTCACGCTTGCGTCGATGCCCATCGTCACGACGTGGCGCACCTCGTTCTCGTCGGTCCAGTCGAACAGGTCGACCCAGCCGGTGGCCCTGCGCTCGTTGACGGTGATGCTGGTCGTGGGGCGCGTCGCGCCGCTCTGGAAGCGCAGCAGGTCGAAGCGGTTGCCCGCCAGGCCGCTCAGGTTGCCGTCGGAGACCGTGCCGACGAAGGTCGGACCCTGCGACGCATTGCGCACGGCCACGGCCGCCAGCCGCTCGCGGTTGGTCGTGGTCTCGTCGACCGCCTGGACCGAGAAGAACCGGATGTCGTTGCCCTCCCACTGGCTGATGCCGAGGTACAGCGCCCAGGTCAGTGGCCCGCTGCGATCGTTGATCGACGCGCCCTGCGCCGCATAGACGCCGCCGTTGGCGAACGCGGGGTAGGGGCACAGGCGCAGGCTGTCGCTGGCGCGCGAGTGCAGCCCCTCGAGCGCGCTGCTGCCGGAGGACACCGCCTTGAGCAGCCCGAGCGTGGCTTCGCCGCGCCCGCGCCCGCTGCCGCCCGAGGCGCAGTTGCCGTGCGCCACCTGCTGCGCGCAGTACAGCGGGCCGCTCACCCAGCTGTCGGCCAGCAGCTGCTCGGCGCGGCTCGCGCTCAGCCGGCTGCGCAGGCTGTTCAGGCGCGTGAGGTTGTCGTCGGAGGGGTCGAGGTAGATCTGCTGCCGCACGAGCTCGATCTCGCGCGCGGTGGCGTCGGCCGGGCCGAAGTCCAGCGTCAGCGTCGAGACCACCGCGTTGCCGATGCCGAAGCTCGCATTGCACTGCGAGTCCACGCGCTCCAGCGTGAGCGGGTGCCGCGTGGCCGCCTCGGCGGTCAGGCCGGCGGCGGCGAGCAGCGCGTCGGTGCGCAGCGTGAGCGTCTCCGACAGCAGCAGCGAGCCGCTCGAACGGCGCTCGGCCACCAGCACGCCGGCGAACTTGACGAGCAGCCGCTCCTCGGCAGCGGCGGGGCACTTGAGGGTGTCGATCGGGCCGGCGATGCGCAGCTCGGTCGCGCCGAGCACCGGCAGCACCGCCTC
>Ga0209172_10004780_pt1 | contig 17484 bp, 15 predicted proteins | sample LarsenN4metaG_FD_184113 | JGI IMG/M metagenome (GOLD analysis project Ga0209172, IMG submission 184113) | Hot spring sediment bacterial and archeal communities from British Columbia, Canada, to study Microbial Dark Matter (Phase II) - Larsen... ... | reverse complement strand
CACAGGCCGCGATGATCCGTCTCCTTAAATCCATTCCATAAGGTTGCATTCCAAGCTTGGTACGGACTTCCAGACCAGTTGTACAGACAATTAAATCATATTAATACGGAAATGCTCTAGCTTCTCCGTTTGCGCTCTCTGCGCCTTTGCGCCTCTGCGTTAAAAACTGCTTGAAACATCGCACTGGCGCACTGGGGTCAACACATGACTCTGGACGGTTTCGATTCCCGCGGCGCATGGGGTCGCACCTGGGATATGTCCTTGGCAATTCGTGTTTTCTCCTGAACGAAGGCTGCCCTGATTTCCTCCTTTGTTGAACCGGCGGAGGCCCGGAAGACAAAAAAAGAACAGGATTCAAGAACCAGAACCCCCCCTTCAACCACGAATCGACACGAATGGACACGAATAGGGAAAACCAATGACCAATGACAAAGGACGGGGACGCCCCGCCTGACAACCTGAAACCAGAAGCGCGAAACCAGGAACCCGCTCCCTGCTCCACGCCATGCGTCGATCGAAGAGGAAGACTAAGAGGGAGAGGAAGATGCGGCTAAGGCATCGCCCCATTTGCCATTTGACGCCTGCCTCTAGATACATATCTTTTAATGTATGAAGACCATCACCATCAATGTATCCGAGCCGGTTTATGAGGCGTTTCGGGAACATGCGCGGAAGGTGGACCGAAAGGCGTCGGAATTGATCCGGGAGGCCATGGAACTCTACCGCCAGCAGCACATGCAGCGGCGCACGTCCCTGCGCGACCGGCACCCGGCCAGCGTGGGCGGACCAATCCGGCCGATCACGGAAGAAGACGACCTGCTCGGGGACATGCTCGATGACGCACGGGATTGACACGGATTTTTTGGTGGCGGTGGAGGTTCGCGACCATCCCTTCCATGGCCCGGCCGATGCCCTGCTGCAGCGGCTTCTGGCCGAAGGGCACGACCTGGCCCTGGCACCCCAGACCCTGGCCGAGTTCATCCACGTGGTGACCGACGCGAAACGCATGCCGCAGCCCCTATCCATGGGCGAGGCCATCCGCCGCGCGGAGCACTGGTGGCAGGCCGCGGAAGTGGTGCGGGTGTTCCCCGATGGGCGGGCCGTGGCGGATTTCCTGCACTGGCTGACGCGCCACAAGCTGGGCCGCAAACGCCTGCTGGATACCATGCTCGCGGCCGCTTACCACAGCGCCGGCATTCAACGGGTCATCACCAACAACGCACGGGATTTCCAGGTCCTCGGCGTCTTTGAACTCATCGGTTTCCGCCCTTGAGGAAATCAGGGAGGACGGATGGCGGATTGAACCAACCCGAAACGCGAAACCAGAAATCCGTTTAACCACTGATGGGCACTGATGAACACTGATGAGGAAACGGGCAGGAATAGGCAACCCAACACCGATCCCGCCTCCTGCGGGATCGCGAGCAGGTGGACGCAAAGGGGGAGCAGCTAACGCAAGGACGCAAGTCCGCTGCGCGGACGCAGAGACGCAAAGGGAAGGGTATTGGGGGTTTTCAACCAGAAACCTGAAACTTTTTTACCACGGATCAACACGAATGGACACGAATAGGGAAACCCAATGACCAAGGACAAATGACCAAGGACTGGTTTCCACTCACTGCCATTCATCATCCAAGCTGCTGCTGGCGGAGATGGCGGTGACCACGAGAGGTATCTTCATCGGACCAAACCGGGGATCCTCGCTCGAAAACTGTTCATAACTCGGCAGGCTGGAGGCGTCGGTCTTCACTCCCGAAACCGCTCCAATACCGAATTCCACTTCGAAATAGAGCCGGTCCCCCTCGGCGACATCAAACGCGCCCAGGGCATCATCGTCAGGGCCCATGGAGGGGCTCCAGCTATCTCTGACCAGGGCGCGCTGCGCGGGATCGAATCCATAGAGGTTGAATGGCTTGCCATTGAGCTTTCGCACGGTCTCCAGGCTCATGCCCACATGGACCCCGTGCTTGCCGCGCCAAAGCGAAGCAGGGTCCTTGACCGAGATGCTGGCCAGGATGCCGGAATACTCCCCGCCGTGAAATCTAACGTAAGCCCGGCGTGAGGGATCATCCGGGAAGAGAACGATGTGGGGGTCCGGCCCGGCTTCCTTCCGCGCGTTGGCTTTGCCGAAGCGGGCCTCCAGGTCCTCAATGGTCGTTCCCTCCGAGTAATCGCCCGGCAGCAGCAGGAAGGCATCGGCCCCCGGAGGCGGTGAGGATGCGCCGGGCCCGCAGGCGCTGAGCGCCAGACCCAACCCAGCGGCGGCCACAAAGATGAAATGGAATGAAGAGATCGAGTTCATGGATGGTTCAGGTGGAGTGTCATTTTTTGACCGTTTTTCAGGCCTTCCCGCGTTGCTGCAATTCAAAGACACGGGCCGCGCCGGCCAAAAACAATCCCGCTACCGTGCCGATAGGCCCCAGAATCAGAAACCCGATGGCCACGATACCCGCGGCGTTGTCTGCGCGCCAATCCATGGCCTCGGCCATTCCCCAGCCCACGAGGAGCAGGACAAAGCAGCAGGCTGCCGTGCGCAGTCCCAGGCGGATTCTCCAACCCCAGCGGTCGGGGGCAATGAGGCGGGTGCCGCTCAACACCTCCTGGAAATACCGCCGCACCGCCTCCACTTCCTCCTGTCCTGCCGCTGGCACCCGCAAGAGTCCCTTGGAAACAGTCAAACTGGGCACCGAGTGCCCCTTGGTCATGTAGAGCTGCGTTTGAAACTCAAGGACCGGAGGCGGGCCGGGTTCGAGGCGGACTGCCCGGATCGATTGCATGCCGGATGAAGGAATGCTGTAGAGGTAATTTCCCAGGAGCACGACTTCCGGCCCAAAAATGACTTCCAGCCCGGACGCGACATCGTGAGAACTCGGCCGCCAATGCGGCTTCATACCCTCGCGGCGTGCTTCCGCCGCCACGTGAAGGCGCATCAGATCGGGAGGCACCTTCCAGCGGGCAATGACGGTGTCTCCGCGCCGCAGGCGCTGTTGCAAACGCAGCGCCCATCCAAAATTCAAGGTGATGAAAAAACCGAAAAAAGCGCAAAGCCCACCCACGCTCAGCGCGACGGTGTGCAGCACCCGGGGCGTCTCGCTTTCGACAGCCGGCAGACCCCAGAGTGCGGCGGCCAAGCCAACAACAAAAAGTGCAACAGCAAGGCAGAAATCCCGGAGTGGATGAACCATCACAGGAGTCTCGATGCTTGGGTTAGACTCACATCTGTGTGTAGCCAGAACCACGGTGCAAATCAAGCCTTTCCAAGGCGCCTGGGTCTGGCGGGGGCGATTCCAAGCCCCCCTTCGCCGCCTCCTGCGCCAAGGCTTCAGCGGACCAGGCCATCGCGACACCAGGCCGCTCCGAGACACCAACGAAAGCTACGAGCGAGGGCTTTGAGGGTGAGGTGTGGTTTCCTTGATCCGTTTTTTCACAGCCATTCTCCCCTTTGCGTCTCTGCGGTCCGCAGGACTTGCGTCTTTGCGTTAAATGGTTTTTGTGCCCCTCCCCTCTTCCAGGCCGTCGCGCGGCCAGCGCGCTCCGACGATCCTGGCAACGGCTGGAACAACGCTCGAATGACCAAGGACGAGGGACCCAGGGCGCCTGCTCCCTTGACGTTTCGACTGGTCCGACTAGTCTGAATGCATGCTCTCCAAAGAAGTCGGAGCCTACGAGGCCAAGACCCACTTGTCCAAGTTGCTGGACGAAGTGGAGGCCGGGACCACCGTGATCATCACCCGCCATGGTCATCCCGTGGCCGAGTTGAAGCCCCCTGCCCCCAAAAAGAAGCGCAAACGGGGTTGCGCGAAGGGGCCGGGCTTTTACATGTCGCCCGATTTCGATGAGCCCTTAGACGAATTCAAAGACTACATGTGAGCCAACTCATTGACACCAACGCCTGGATCGCCTTTTTCGAAGACAGCCCCTTGTTGACCGAGCGGGCTGCGTTGGCGATGGAATCCGGCTCCGAATGCTGGATCAGCGTGGCCAGCCTGTGGGAGGCGGCGATCAAGGCCGGGCTGGGGAAACTCAAGCTGCCCTACGACCTGAGCCGCGACCTCCCGCGGATTCTGGAGGACAACAGCATCCGCGTGCTGGGCATCGAGACGGAAGATGCCCTGGCCGTGCAGGACCTGGAGCCGCTGCACGGAGACCCCTTTGACCGCATGCAAATCATCCAGGCCCGGCGGCGCGGCTGGCCGGTGATCAGCCGGGACCCGGTCTTCGACCGCTACGGCCTGACCCGGATTTGGTGAGGAAGCAGGAACTTCCGCTGCACCGCGGCAGGAACAGTTCCGAAGGCTTTCGCGGGCTGTCCCTGTTCAGCCTGATTTTCCCCAAACGCCCTGGCCTGGGAATCCGATAGAGCCCCCATTTAACCTAACACGCCTATTCGCAGCAGCGTCGCGCCCTTTTTTGAGCGAAATGGCGTTTGTGGGCCCAACAGAACTTCGAGAACGGACTCATCCCCGGCTTGTCCGATTCGGTCTCTTCGATACGGCTGGGGAGAACCGGCCATTCAGCGGACGGTGAATTCATACCGTGCCAGGAGGCGGGGGCCCACTTGGCGGTCACTGTGGTGGCGGAAGCCGCAATGTTCATAGACCGCACGGAGCTTGCTGCGGTCGGCCAGCAGATCGAGCCGCAGGAATTTCTTGCCGCGGTTTTTGGTTTCTTTCATCGCCCAGGCCAGCATGGCCTGCGCCAACCCTTTGCCAGCTTCCCGGCGCACGAGGGCCATGTGGTGGATGAAAAGAGACTCCCCGGGAACCGCATCCGGCCAGACCGACGGATCGTCTTCATGCAGCCGGAAGGCGCCGACCGGCGCGCCCGAGGCATCGCGCGCGAGTATGTATTGGCCGGAGGCGACGGTGGCAGCGATGCCAGGGGGAGCCACTTCTTGCTGGGACCAAAGCGGTATGCCTTTTTGCTCCAGCCAGCGCCCCGCTTCCTGGAGCACCTCGGCCACGTCCTGGGTCTCGTACGGGCGGGCGGGGGCGATGTGAATCTCCATGGTGCGAGAATTGTAACCACTAATTCCCGCCGGGACACAGCGATTTTTCTCTGGGGCGGATTTACAAGTCAGGCGGCAGCGGCCACGGGGCGGGGCGCGCGGGGGGGGAACTTCCGGCGGGGGGGAACCTGGATGTCCCGGGTGCGCAGGCGGACTTTGCCCGCACCGGCGATGGCCCGGAGTTCCTGCAGCAGTTCCAGTGAGGGACGGATGTGGAATTTGGCATCGGTCTCGATCACGGCCTGGCCGCGTCCCGGCCCCGGAATGATCAGGCACAGCGGTGTCTCGCCGGAGTGTTTTTCGATCACCGCCTGGATTTTGCGGAAGACTTCGTCCCGGCACTGTTCGCGTTCCAGGAAGATATAAATGTCCCGGACCCACTGGCGGGCCGCTTCCTCAAGGGGCAGGACGATTTGCGGCATGAGCTTGGGCTTGTCATCATCCCGGCGCTCCAGATGCCCGGCAACAATGATGGGCTGGCCCTCGATCAGGTGGTTGCCCACTTTCTGATACATGTCCGACCAGACCATCATTTCGATGCGTCCGGTGCGGTCTTCCACTTGGACGGTGGCCCAGGGGCGCTGGTCTTTTTTGCTCAAGCGCACTTCCTTGCCGATGACCAGTCCGGCGATGCGGACGGCACTGTCCTCGGGTTCTTCCTCGATTTCGGCCAGAGGGACGCCCCGGAAGGAGCGCAGGTCGTCTTCGTATTCATCCGCCGGGTGGCCGGTGACATAGAAGCCCAGGAGTTCTTTTTCATACTGGAGGCGCTCGCGGAACGGCCAGTCCGGCAAGGTGCCATCCTCGTCTTTGCCTCGCTTCCGGCCCTTGGCGGGAAGGTCCTCGCTCATGTCCAGCAGCATCCCCTGCCCGCTCTCCCGGTCGCGTGCAAGGGAAGAAGCTTCGGCCAGCCCCTGGTCGATCTGCGCCATCAGGGTGGCCCGGTTCGGGCCCAGGCCGTCGAAGGCGCCTGCTTTGACCAGGCTTTCGATCGTCTTCTTGTTGATCGCCCGGAATTCAACCCGGCGGCAGAAATCCACCATGGACTGGTATGGTCCCTCCGAACGGCCCGCCACGATGGCATCGGCCGCTCCGGAACCGACATTCTTGATCGCCGCCAGGCCGTAGCGGATGGTCTGGGGGCCCACGGTAAACTTCAGGCCGCTTTCGTTGACCGAGGGGGGCAGGATGCGGATGCCCATGTTCTGCGCTTCATCGACAAAAAGGGCGATTTTGTCCGTGTTGTCCAGCTCGTTGCACAGCAGGGCGGCCATGAACTCCACGGGGTGGTTTGCCTTGAGGTAGGCGGTATGATAGGAAATCAGGCCGTAGGCGGCGCTGTGGGATTTGTTGAAGCCGTAACCGGCGAATTTTTCCAGCAAGGCGAAGATTTCTTCGGAGAGCTTGCGGGGGATGCCGTTTTTTTCCGCGCATCCCTGGATGAAACGGGCTTTCTGCTTCTCCATTTCCTCGGGCTTTTTCTTGCCCATGGCCCGGCGCAGCAAGTCGGCATCTCCCAGGCTGTAGCCTGCCAGGACCTGGGCGGCTGCCATGACCTGTTCTTGATAGATCATGATGCCGTAGGTGTCGGAGGAAACCTGCTCCAGGAGGGGGTGGAGGTATTCGAAGGTCTCCTGGCCCCGCTTGCGGCGGATGTAGTCCGGAATGAGGTCCATCGGACCGGGACGGTAGAGCGCGATCAGGGCGATGATGTCATCGATGCTCTGGATATCGAAGCCCAGGCAGGTCCGGCGCATGCCGGGCGATTCCACCTGGAAAACGCCGATGTTTTGCGCCCGGTTGAGCAGGTCGAAGGTTGCCTTGTCCTCCAGGGGGATGTCGTCGGTGCGCAGCCTGCGGCCGGTGGATTGCTCGATGAAGTCGAAGCAGTCCTGGATAACAGTCAGGGTCTTGAGGCCCAGGAAATCCATCTTGAGCATGCCCAGCTCGGTCAGGGGCTCCATCTCGAACTGGGTCAGCACGCTGCCGCTGTCGTCCATGGTCAGCGGCAGGGAGTCGGTCAGGTCACCATCGGCGATGACCACGCCGGCCGCGTGCATTCCGGTCTGGCGGACCATGCCTTCCAGCTTGAGTGCGGTCTCGATGACTTCGCGCGCCTGTTCGTCCTCCTCGAACACGCGCTTGAATTCCGGGTTGGCATCCAGGGCCTTTTGGATGGTGATCTTGGGGTCCTTGGGAATTTGGTCGGCAATCCGTGAGGCATCCCCGAATGACAGGCCCATGACGCGGGCCACGTCGCGCACCGCCATCTTCGCCCCCAGGGTACCGAAGGTGACGATCTGGGCCACGGAGCGGTCCCCGTATTTGCGGCGGACGTATTGGATGACTTCCTCGCGGCGGGACTGGCAGAAATCGACATCCACGTCGGGCGGGGAGATGCGCTCCGGGTTGAGAAAGCGTTCGAAGAGCAGCTTGTAGCGCATCGGGCAAAGCTCGGTGATCCCCAGGACATAGGCCACCAGGCTGCCCGCGGCGCTCCCACGGCCGGGGCCCACGGGAATGCCGTGGGACTTGGCGTAATGGATGAAGTCCCAGGTGATCAAGAAGTAGCTGACAAAGCCCATGCGCTCGATGACGCCCAGTTCGAAATCGAGCCGCTGGACCAATTCCGCGTCCGCCGCCCGCCCGGCGTAGCGGCGGCGCATGCCTTCGCCGCAGAGTTCGCGCAGATAGGCCTCGCGGGTCTTGCCCTCCGGGGGAGGATAGGCCGGGTAGTTGTTTTTGCCGAATTCCAGCTTCAGGTCGCAGCGTTCGGCGATGGCCAGGGTGTTCTCGCAAGCCTCCGGCAGGTCGGCAAAAAGAGCACGCATGGCCGCCGGGTCCTTCAGGTAGAACTCGTCGGAGGGATAGCGCATGCGCTTTTCATCGGTCAGCTTGGCCCCGGTTTGGATGCAGAGCAGGATTTCGTGGGCGCGTGCGTCCTCCGCACGGACGTAGTGGACATCGTTGGCCGCGACCAGGGGCAGGCCGGCCTGTTTTGCGAGGGTTTTATAAACCTCGCGCAGCTCGCGCTCTGCTTCCAGCCCGTGGTTGTGAACTTCCAGGTAAAAGGAGCCCGGCTCAAAGATTTCCTTGTACTCGCCAATGAGCCGCTCGGCGTCCTTGCGGCGCCCCTGGATCACCGCCTGGGCGATGTCACTCTTCAGGCACGCGCTGGTGCCGATCAGCCCCTCACGGTGCTGCGCCAGCAGGGCTTTGTCGATCCGCGGCTTGAAGTAGTGGCTTTCCAGATGGGCCGCGGAGACGAGCTTGAGCAGGTTCCGGTAGCCCGCCAGGTTGCGGGCCAGCAGGAGAAAATGGAAGTTGGGGTCCTTGCCGGAGGCGGTGGGCGTGCGGTCCATCCGGTCGCCCGGCGCCATATAGACTTCGCAACCGATGATGGGTTTGATGCCCGCCTTGGCGCAGGCCTGGTAGAATTCAACCGCGCCATACAAGTTGCCGTGGTCGCTCAATGCCAGCGCGGGCATGCCCAGCGCGGCCGCCTGGCCCACCAGGTCCTTGATCCGGCAGGCCCCGTCGAGCAGGGAATACTCCGTGTGGACATGAAGGTGGACAAAGGACCCGGACATCGCCTCCGAGTATGGAAGTGCGGGCGTGGGAATCCAGCGGGAATGTTCAGCCAGGGGCGGGGCCATTCCAAGCCGCCTGGATCAGGGACCTTTGCTTTGCGGCAATCTAAACGGCCCCAGTTGAGCGCGCGCGCCCCGGATGTTCAGCTTTCCGGGCTGAAAACTTCCTTGAGAGCCCGCAGGGAGGCCTCCAGTTCAGGACCCACGTGCGGATCGGTGTAATCCCGTCCGATTTTCGGGCCGCCAATCTCCAAATAGCCCACCATCTCCGGCACCGGCCAGGCCGCCCGGTGTTTTTCACAAAGCGCACGGATTTGGCCGAGATCGATGACGCCCTTGGCCCGCTCGGCATCGGAAAAGCCGAACGTGCTGTTGTAGATCGCGTCGGTGTTCTTGAAGTGGAACTCCGCCATCCAGGGCATCTCGAACTGGAAAAGCTCCACGTTGGAATGGAGGACGTTCTTGTCCGCATCGGCCACGCCATGGGAGATGTCGCCGCAGAGCCAGACCGGAACGGTCGTGGCGGGGTGCTGCGCGTGGTGGCCGTTCAGTTCCTCCATCATGTGCCGGATCTCGTCCGGGGTGGACGGCGGCTCGGCCAGGCAGGACATCGGCTCGATGGTAAGGGCCTTCAAGCCCAGGTGCCGGGCGAAGCCCTGAAGCTCCTTCATGTGCTTGAGGTAGGTGGCGATGCCCCGGTCCTTGTCCTGCGGGCGGTCGCGGTAAACCGCCCCGGGATTGGTGCCGCAGTAGTCCGCCCCCACCGCCGCGGCGGCGCGGATGAGCTGTTCATGGTTTCGGCGCGCGACTTTTTCCATGAGCGGGTGGTTGTAAAAATAACCGCCCAGCTCGCGGTAGCTGGTGAAGACGCTCTTGATGCGCAGGCCGCGCGTTTCCGCCTTTTCCCGCAGCTCGGGAAAGTAAGCCTCGTCGATGTTCATGATTTCCAGGAACGCGCCCAGCTGGACGAAACGGATGCCCTCGCGGGCCATGAGGTCGAAGAGCCAGTCGTAGCTGTAACGCGTGTGGATGGTGTCGGTCTTGACACCGAGATGGACGGGGGATGCATTCATGGAAATCACTCAAAAATCAGGCGCGGTGCCCACGGCCCCTCCCTGCTTCCGAGGACGACGGTCGATTTCTCGCCGCCACCGCCCAGGAGCAGGGCGGTGGAGGGGGTGCCGGATGCCAGCAGGGATGTGACATCGACCCGAACCAGGCCGTACGCTTCGGCAATCTCCACAGAAACAGACTGGGGGCCGGGCTGGACCGGGGTGTCGGTCCGCACCTGCGCCCGGTCGATCTCTCCCTCCGGGCGGGAGAGGGTGAGCGCGGCCCGGGCACCGGGCACGGCCCGTGCATGCAGGACCAGCGTGGCCCGGCGGAACGAGGCCGGCAGGCCGTCGAAATGGAGCAGCGCAGACCGGGCATGGGGTCCGGATTGCACGTAGAGCAGGGGGGCGGCGCCCAAGTCCACATTCTTCAGCCGGGCATTCAACGTCGTGTCGGCCGCCGCGGGAACTTCCCGCGCGCCGGCAGGCGCAGTCCACTCCGGAAGCGCGTCCGACGGGCAGGACGGCCAACCGCTCCCGGGCACGGAAAGTTTCTCCAAAGCCGCCATCTGCCGCGCCATTTCCAGCCCGAGGGCCTCACAAGAAGGGGCATCGTAGTGGACGTTGTCGGAAAGCGTCCGCTGGGTGGTGACGGCCACGGCAAAGTGCGGCAGCGTGCCGGCGAGTCCCAGGAGCGCCTCGTTGACCCGCCCGCCCGTTCCGGATTCGCCCAGGCTGCCGGCCACGAGCAGCAGGTCCGGTTTCTCCAGGGCCCCGCGGAAATCCGCCGCCATCTGCGTGAACATCGTGGCGTAATCGGGCCCCTCCCCTTCCCGCAGCCCCGTGCCCGCCTCGCCCTGGTGCCAGATCAGCCCGCGCAATTCCACGTTAGGCCCCAGGCTGTCGCGGATGAGGGGAAGGCCGGCCTCGAAGTGCTTCCCGCCCCGGATCCATTCCTTCAATGGCGACCCGGAAACCGCCAGCCGCAGGATGCGGATTTCATGCCCGGGCCGCGCGGCGGCCATGGCCTGCGCAAAGGCCCACCACGGACCGACACCGGTGCGCCCGAGGTCGTCCGGCATCCGGCCGAACTCCCCGAGCCATCCGGTATCTGGGGTCCAGGGCGTCATGGAACGGAACTGGATGCGCGGGTGGGCCACCAGATGGCGGGGCTCCGCATGCGCCCCCTGCCCGACCATGTTCGACTGGCCCGCCGCCAGATACAAATCCACCGGCCCCGCCACCGCGCCCGCGGCCAGGGCGAGCATCAAGGCGGCCATCCCAGCGGCCTTGGTCACGAGGCACCTCCGGACACGCGGAAGATGACTTTATTGTGATAGGCTTTGCGGTGGCGGATGCTGTCGAAGATCTCCGCCCCTTGCTCCAGTGAAGGGGTGTCGGTGATGAGCGGGGCGATCTGCAGCTCCCGGTCCATGTATTTCAGCACCGTGGACCAGTCGTCGGTCCCACGCGGGACCACCTTGCTGTTCCAGGTGCCGTGCAAGGTCAATTCGCGGCGCAGGATGCTGGAGAAGTCCTTTTCCGGCAGGCGGAATTCGCCGTGCAGGTTGCCCATGAAGACCACCTCGCCGAAGGTGGCGGCGCAGGCGATCGCCTGGGCAAAGGTGGCCGGCAGGCCGCAGGCTTCCACCACGCGCTGCGCGCCCAAGCCGCCCGTCAGGTCCTTCAACTGCTGGACCGGGTCACGACGCTTCGAATCGATCGTTTCGAATCCCATCGATGCCGCGAGTTCGAGCTTGCGGGGATCAACATCGGCGATGAGCACGCGGGCGCAGCCGTGGATGCGCAGCCATTGCGCGGTCATGTTCCCGATGGGGCCGGCGCCGATGACCAGCGCGGTGTCGCCTGCGGCGATGCGCAGCTTGCGCACCCCGTGCAAGGCCACTGCCGCCGGCTCGGTGCAGGCCGCGTGCAGCAGGTCCACAGGGTCCGGCAGGCGGAAAAGATTCGCCGCGGGCACGCGGAGGATTTCCTGCATCCCGCCATCACGGCGGGAGCCGAAATAATCGTAATTCGTCGTCTGGGCGAAGTCCCCGGTGTCGAAGCAGGGCTGTCCGGGTTTGGGGATGAGCGGAAACACGGCCACGCGGTCGCCCTTGTGGAATCCATGCGCGTCTTCGTCCACCACCGCACTGAACTCATGGCCCAGAACCAGCGGGTAATGATAGGCTCCGCCGGGGTCGAACGCGCGCGGCAGGTCGCTCCCGCAGATTCCGCAGGCGGCGACGCGCACGCGCACACAGTCCGCACCCGGATCGTCCAGCGGCTCGGGACGGTCGTTGCGGTAGGCGAATGTGCCGGGGGACTCGAGGAGGAGGGCACGCATGGTGAGAGAAGTTGGAATTCAGAAGTTCGAAGTCAGAATCATTTCAGTCAAAATCGATGATCACCTTCAGACTGTCGCTGTCCGCCGCGCGGCGGAGTGCGGGGAGTATCTGGTCCTCGCGGAAACGCTCGGTGGCGTTGGTCATCCGGTCCAGCTTCGGCAGACGGCCCTCGCTGAGCATGCGGTGGGCCAGGCGGATGCCGTGCATGGAGGAGCCGTGCGTGGCCTGGTAGCATTGCAGCTTGTAATGGACATCGTTGTTCAGATCGACCTCATGGGCGATGCGCGGCTTGCCCCCGGCGCCCTTGACCCCGGCATGGGCGTCGAGCACGGTGCCGTAGCCCATGAGCCGGACCGAAAGTTCATAGCCTTCCCGGCAGGGGGCGTTCATCATGACAAAGTGGGGTTCATTGAACGGACGGCAGGCCTCGAAGACGCGCTCGACGACGTGTTCGTCCCAGCGGATGCCGACGGTGCGTTCATCCCCGAAATCCCGGAGCACGCGTTCCAGCCTCTCGGCGCCACGGTTGACCAGGATGATCTTGCGCGCGCCCATGGCCTGGGCACATTGCAGGGCATAAGTGCTCTGCGAGCCCGCGCCGATGAGCACCACAATGCGGTTCTCGATGCATCCATTGACGCGGGTCATGCCCTCCAGGCCGCAGGCGAGCGGTTCCATCTGGCAGGCATGGTCGGGATTGAACCCGGCGGGAAACTTCATGATGGGGCCCAGCTCCACAAACCAATCCGGCAGTATGGCATGCGTGCGGGCAAAGCCGGGAAACTCATGGCCGGTCGCCTGAGTGTTCGGACAGCTGGTCCAATCACCCGTGCCGTGATCCCCGCAGTAGATGCAGCCGCGTGCGCCGCAGGGAATGTCACAGCCCAATCCGACGAGGTCGCCGGGAGCAAACCGGGTCACGCCCTCGCCCACCGCCTCCACCGTGCAGGCGGCCTCATGCAGGATCACGGCCGGCCATTGCTTGATCCGGGGCAGGCCCACCTTGTGGATGACCACGTCCGACTGGCAGACGGAGACCCGCCGTGTCCGCAACAGAATCTCCCCCGGACCCGGCTCCCGGATTTCCACCTCACGGCGGCTGAAGGTTCCGCCAGGCCGGTCGAGTGTGTATTCCCATGATTTCATGCCGATGATTAAAATTTGATCATTTTTTGATTATATGTCAACAATCACTCATAAATCGATCATGAAAGACCGCCTTCCCGTTCAAAACGCCCCTTCCCTCATGTGTGCCAATCTCCTGCGCCTGGAGGACGATCTGCGCGCATTGGAAGCCGGCGGAGCCGCTTGGTGGCACATCGACATCATGGACGGCCACTTCGTGCCGAACCTCACACTTGGCCAGGATTTCTGCCGGGCGGTCGCCCGTGCCTGCCCGTCCGTGCCCCTGGACATCCACCTGATGGTGCAGCCGGTGGAACAACACTTGGACCGTTTTCTGGAGTTTTCCGGCTCCCGCATCTCCTTCCACCCGGAAGCCAGCCGGGACCCCGGGGCCGTCCTGACCCGGATTCGTCAAGCCGGCTGCCACCCTGGCCTGGCTATTTCCCCGTCCGTGTCCGTGGAAAGCCTTGAACCTCTTCTGGCGGATTCGGCCTACGCCTGCGTGATGACAGTCCAGCCCGGCTTTGCCGGACAGAAGCTTATCCCCGCCTGCCTGCCCAAGATCGGCCAGGTCCGCCGGTTTTTCGGGGAAAATGGCCTGCCCAACGACATCGAAGTTGACGGCAACGTGAGTTGGGAGAATATCCCAGCCATGGTGGGTGAGGGGGCAAGCGTACTCGTGACGGGGACATCCTCCCTTTTTTCCAAAACCGTCCCGCTGGAAGAAGGCTGCCGGCGGCTCCGCTCCCTCCTTGACCGCCTGGCATGAACTACCGCGAACGCATCCGCCGCATCCTTGCCGCCATCGAGTCCGGTGAAGAGCTGGCCGTGGACCAGGCCAGCCGCCGCTTCAAAGTCTCCCCTGCCACCATCCGCCGGGATTTCCAGCGCCTCCATGCCGAGGGGCGCGTGGACAAAACCTGGGGCGGCATCAAAGCCCGCGGGCGCAGCTTCAACCTCATGCCCCCCTACCCGGTGCGGGAATCCCGCCAGACCGCAGCCAAAAAGGACATCGCCGCCCGCGCCGCCGCCCTCGTCCAAGACGGAGACGTCGTCTTCATCGACGGCGGCACCACCACCTCCCACCTCCCCCCCCACCTCGCCTGCAAGCGCATCCGCGTCATCACCAATTCCCTCGTCATCGCCCACACCATGGACCGCCTCCGGAAGGACCGCCCCGGGGCCGAGGTTTACCTCGCCGGCGGCATGCTCTTCCCCCAGTCCGAGCTGCTCGTCGGCCCGCAGGCCCGTGAGACCCTCAGCCAATACCACGCCCAGTGGGCCTTCCTCTCCGCCGGCGGCATCGACCCCCGCGGCGCCAGCAACCACGAGGAACGCATCGTCGATGTCGAGCGCACCATGATCGGCAACGCCGAACGCGTCGCCCTCCTCGCCGACCGCTCCAAATGCGGCATCCGCTCCATGGTCCACGTCTGCACCTGGGAAGAAATCGATGCCTGGGTCACCGACACCCCGGCCGCGCATCCCTGCGTCCAGGCCGCAGAAAAAGCCGGGGTCAACGTCATTCGTTAGACTCCGGCCGTTTCTTCCCCACCCACACCCTCCAATCCACACCGCCGCCCATGCCCCACCCCACCCAAATCTTTCTGCACAACCCACAGGCCCTCCGCGTGGAATTCCGCCTCGACGACCAGCGGCTTGAACTTTGGTGGTCCCCCAAAGCCGGACGGTCCTTCGACGCCCGTGACCGCAACTTTTCCAACCGGGACAACCACCTCGACGTTTTTGAATCCATCACCCTGCGCGGATTCGGACTGGATGGTTTCGAGGGCTGCGACTACGACCCCTATCACACCGTGCTGCGCTGGAAGCAGGCCTGCCTCCACTTGGCCGTCCTTCCCGATGCCCCGGTCCTGCTGCTCTGGTCCAGCACCCCTTTCACGGCCGACTTCAAAACCGCGCGTTACGATGCCGCCCTTTTGGAAAACGCCCGGTCCTTCGCCGTCCGCCACGAAGAACCATCCGGCGCGTTCGAATTCGCCGCCGCCCTGGGGGATGGCTCCGGTGCTTTCCGGCACTGCGCTTTCCACGCCCCCTGGAACAGCTACTACACCCAGGCCGCCGCCGCGCCCGGCCAGGTCCTCTCCATCGGCGTCTCCCAAGCCGGTGAAGGCGCGCCGGACGCCGTCCAAGCCGCGGCCGCCCGCGGTGCCGAGGGCACCCTCGCGGCCATCGAATCCGTCCTGGCCCCCGTAGAAGCCATGGGCCGGATCACCGCTCCCGCCCACCCGGACATGGAAGCCCTCCGCCGCATCGTCGTGCGCGGCCTCCACTCCATGATCGATGAGAGCGGCGCTTTCCGTGCCTCGATCAAGGCCATCTACTACCTCATCTGGGTGCGCGATTCCGGCTTTTCCTTTCCCTATCATGAAGCGGCCGGCTTCCCCCACAAGCTGGAGGAACTCTGCCGCCTTCTCCTGGCCAACCCCACCACCGCCCGTGGACCCGGCATCCCCCCGGGCCGCATGTTCGCCCAGCTCATCAATGCGGATTACGGCAAATACGAAGAGGACGGCATCTACTACGTGCTCTGGATCCTCTTCACCCACTGGACCCAAACCGGCGATCCCCGCTTCCTCCAAGGCGGACACCTCGCCTTGGTTGAAGAAGCCATGGCCTGGGTCGAACGCTACATCTTTGACGAGTCCCGCGGCCTTTTCGGCAGTTATTTTGCCGATGAAACCCCCGCCCACGGCGCCCGCGACTTCGGCTGGGACTACGCCATCGGCCAGCCCGCCGGCCCCTACGGCATCACCCACCAGGGCAAAAAAGTTGTCCGCAGCTACGACACCTACATCAACACCCTCATGCACTCGGCCTACGCCATGCTGGCCGCCGTGGCCCCGCGGGAACGCGCCGCATCTTACGCCGCCAAAGCCGATGCCCTCTGGAAGCACTACCAGCCCATCTTCCGCCAATTCACCCAGGGCCTGCCCCCCTACGGCCTCCTCCTCCTGGAAGATGGCTCCACCGCCGTTGCCCCACACTGGGGACCCGCCAGTTCCACTTACATCTGGGCCCTCACCATGCCCAACTCCATTCCCTTCGAGGGCTGGGACGAACTCCGCGGGCGCCTGCTTGATGCCATCATGGAAAAACCCGCCATGCACTGGCTCAATGGCATCTGCTCCGCCGTCTCCGCGGCCGACCCCTGGTTCCACGACGAAGCCCGCCTCGTCGAAATCCTCCTCGCGGTCAAAGACGAGACCTTCAAGCCCGGGCCCTTCCTCCCCATGGGCGGCGCCATGCCGGAAAAATTCGATGCCCCCCAGGGCAACCTTTACCATGACATCCGGCCCCAGGGCTTTGCCATGGGCGCCTGGCTTGGCGCCTGGTCCTCCCTCGGCCTCCGCCGCCTGCCCCACGGCCTGGCCCTCCGGCCCACCCGCGCCTACACCCGCATCGAACAATTTCCCTGGCGCGGCAAAACCCTCGAGTTCCACTTCCCCCCGGTCGAACACCCCGCCCTCCAGATCGATGGCCGCCGGGTCCCCGGCACCCTGCAAATTCCCCACCATCGACTCACCAGAAGCACGCACCACATCGGCCTGGAAGAAGCCGGCCCCGGTGGCGGCCTCCTTTGGCTCCGCTCGACCGTCGATCTGCTCCGCGCCGAACCGGAGGCCTATCACTTCCAAGCCTTCGGCCTCTCGGAAATCCTCTTCTCCGGCGCCCTGGCACCCTTTGCCCTGCAGGACGCCGCCGGCGCCTCCATCCCGCACACCCTCCACCAAATCCCCCGCACCGGCCACCTTCCCTGCACCCTCCTCCGTTTCACCCACTGGGGTGCGGCCGTGCTGGCCCGTGGGGTGTAGCGGAATCGGGAAACCGTTCTGGTTTGCAGTTTGCAGTTTGGATTCCTCCCCAACATTCCCCATTTCGAATTTCGCATTTCGAATTGCACCCCATCCCCCTCTTCGCGGTTAACACAGCCTTTCCACCGACCGGCTGAATTTTAACGCAAAGGCGCAAACCCGCTGCGCGGGACGCAATGGATTGACGTAGGAGCGCGAAGGTCGGGTTGAGGATTGTTGTAGGAGCGCGCTTGCCGCGCGATGGGCTGCTGCTTTCAAGTTTCGGGATTCAAGTTTGCAGTTTGCGGTTCGCGGTTTGCAGTTTGAATTGAATTCCTGCTCGCCTCGACCATGCCCCATTCAAAATTTTCAATTCAAAATTAAAAAATTCCTCCCCTCCCCATTTCGAATTTCGCATTTGGTGCCGCCCCCGAAAACCATAGCGTTTGCAGAGTTAGTCTGACCGGGTAAGAACCTGGAAGGACTATGAAGAAGAAGCGATACACCGAAGAGCAGATCATTGGAGCCTTGAAGCAGCAGGAAGCC
>Ga0209172_10004779_pt1 | contig 17485 bp, 11 predicted proteins | sample LarsenN4metaG_FD_184113 | JGI IMG/M metagenome (GOLD analysis project Ga0209172, IMG submission 184113) | Hot spring sediment bacterial and archeal communities from British Columbia, Canada, to study Microbial Dark Matter (Phase II) - Larsen... ... | reverse complement strand
AGCGCCCACAAGCGGCCGCGCTTCAATGGGGCCGCGGCGTTAGAGCCGCGGAAATCGCGGGCCGCGCAAGTTCCGCATGGTGAGGAGGTTGTGATAGCGTTTGCGAGCGACCGGCGGGCGAACAGCGTGCCGATCCGGCGGTCACCGGGGCGCGAGCTGGACTGCCTTGTCGGACAAAGACTTGCGGATGCGAGCGGGTCCCGGGGTTCTGGCATCACAGAGGCTCTCGCATGCAGGCGGCGGGCCCCGGAGGGACCGATGAGCGGCCGCTCCTGGCCGCCGGCTCATGCCTGGAAGCATAACGCGCAGGGTCTTCTGGGGCAAGGGGGCGCGCGCAGGCTGGCATTTTCTGACGGAGGATGACACGTCAGCCGATCACGACAGCGGCAGGGCGTATCCAAGGCGCCAGCGGCGGGCCGAGGAACTCGACGCGCTGCTCAGCGGGTTCGTCGATGCTGCCGAGGCGTACGATCATGACGCGGTCCTGGCGGAGGTTGATGATTTCGCGCAGAGCGCCAATCAGGAGGACCCGCTCGGCAGCCGAAAGGTCGCACTTGAAAACGGAATACTGGATAGCGTCGCCGAAGCCATGCATCTTGCGGTATACGAGGCGCAGCCGCTTGGGATCGGCAATGTCGTAGCAGACCAGGTAGCGATGTCGCACGGTGCAGTCCTTTCCGGGGCGCGGTTAACGGGTCACGAAGGCGGCGTATTCGGTGAATTCGCCCTGGAGGCACGCGGCGAGGAGACGGGCCTGGACGTCGAGGACGCGTCGGTAGCTGATGGTGTAGCCGAAGAGCGGATGGCGGATAAGGGTATCAAGGCGGCGCTCGTAGGCCTGGATGAAAGTGCGGCGTCCGGCGGGGGTGAGGCTACAGGCGGGGCCGCGGACCAGGAAGTCGTCGAGCTTGATCTCGGCGGTGTTGAGGACTTGGATGACGACGCTGTCGACGATGAGCGGTCGGAACTCCTCGGCCAGATCAAGGGCGAGCGCGGGCCGACCGTAGCGCGGGCGATGGTAGAAGCCGAGGAACGGGTCGAAGCCCACTGCCAGCAGGGTCACCGCAAGGTCCTTGACCAGCAAGGAGTAGCCGAGGGAGAGCAGAGCGTTAACGGGGTCGCGTGGCGGGCGGCGGTTGCGTGAGTCGAAGCCGAAGGCGGGGAGATCGCTGGTGGTTTTCAGCATGCGGGGGAAATGCTGAAAGTAGATCCTGGCGGCATTGCCCTCTATGCCGAGCAGGGAATCGGGCGAGGCTGCCCGGGCGGCGCGACGGCGAAGCTCGAGCAGGTCGCGCAAGGCATCGGTTGGCCGGTCGGCGGCGTTACGACGAAGCAACGTGCGGCAGTTCGTGATTTTGCCGATGATGAAGCGTCTGGCAAAGCGCAGCGCGGCCTGGGGGTCTGCGGCCTGCTGGAACTGACGGATGCGCAGCTCGACGTTCTTGTGGCCGAGGCCCGTGGTAATAGCCTGAAAGTACCCTCCGAAACTGAAGTAGCAGACGGGTATGTCACGTGCCACAAGTTCGCGCAAAGCCTGCGCGGAGACCTGGATGTTACCGAAGAGGTTGAGCTGGGAGACATCCAGCAAACGCAGGCGCTGGCGCGGACCGTCGGAGAGCGAAATGGAGAGTTCGTCGCCGGACTTGCCGACCGCGCCGCCGGGGGTCAGGACGTAGACGGGCAGGGCGTCGGGACGGGCTGGCAGCAGCCGGCGGACCTCGCGGGGCGCAGCTTCTGCGCCGCGGGCCAGGCGGTTAATCTCATCCGGCAAGCAGATGCCGACCAGCGAGCAGCGCGGGCACTTGGGGCTGTCCACGAGGGGCGGGGGGATCTGGCCCGCCGTTGCCACGCGGCGGGCTTCATCGCGACAGGCCAGCGTACGGGCAATGAGCGTTTCGTCGATGGGGATGGTAACGCGCTTGCGACTGCCGGCGTAGTAGATGACGCCGTGGTCGCACTGGTAGCCGTTTTCCCGCAGGATCAGCGCCTGGGCACAAAGCTGAACGCGCTCGGGCTCCCAGGCCCCTTCGGGGAGATCCGGAGCGGTGCCGCGTTTGTAATCGACCGGGGTGACGTGCTGGCCGGCAGCCTCCAGCAGGTCGATGCGAGCCACCAGGTTGAGTGCGGATGCCGAAAGGTGCAGCGAGCGCGCAATTGTGGGGGCGGCTTCACCTTCGGTCGGCGGAAGCGGCTGCTGGCCAGGGCCCTCGGGAGCGGGCGAGAGGGTGCCCGCCTCCGTGTCCACCCGTTCGTGCAGCAAGCGGCCTTCGAGCGTATCAGCAGAGTGCACGAACTGGCCTTGCACAAACTCCAGATAAAACAGGCGGGGGCAATAAACAAACTCGTTGAGCATCCGGGCGGGGATGAGCTCCGGCAGGCCGGACGGGAGCGAGACCTGCGCCCCGTCCGACCTGTCCGGAGTCGCCGAGACAAGGCCCGACATCGCACTCTGCCTCAGGTTGGCCGATGCGCCCGCGGCCTGACCGCGCGGCAATTGCGGCGGGCGGTCACTATTGACTTTTCAAAGATCGGGTCTTCGGGCCGGCGGCTGAACGGGAGTCAGCCAGCGCCGGCGGATGGACCAAGCCGGCGACCAGGCGCCGGCAAGGACCAGGAATCAACTTCGCCCGTATCCTCCGGGACATCGGCGCCGAGCGCCTGGAGCAGCCTTTTTGCGGCGTCGTGCAACTGCTTATAGGCATTCTCACCTACGGGCTGAAAGCCGTGGGCCAGAATCGAGTTGTTGCGGGCGACGAGGGGCGAACCTTCGGCGGCGGCCAGACGGGCGTCATCGAAGCACTGCCCGACCGGGTCCGCAAGTTCCCTGAGCACGCGGTAAGCATCTTGAAGGCCGAGCATGAAAGTACGTCCGTCGCGGGCTCGACTGGCCCACTCGTCGCGCAGGGTCTGTGGAAGCTGGTCCAGAGTTACGGCCCTGGTATTCAGAATACCATGCTTCTCCCGCAATACCACCTGAGCCAAGGCTTCAATAGCTCGATACAGGCGCGCCACAGCGTCATCAAGACGCTGTTCGGCAGAGCGGCGGCGGGCGTTTTGAACAAGATCAATCACCCATTCCAGTTTCGGCTCGTTGCCCGGGCTGAGTCCCCGGACATGATCGCGGTGGCGCTCAAGGCGAGCGATGAGCGACGGGTACTCGTGGGGGAATAGCGCAAACAAGTCGTTGCGGTTCTTGAGCGCGTCGGCAAAGCGTTGCGCGGCCTCCTTGTGGTCGAAGCGGTCCCAGGCGGCGTAGGCGTCGATGACGGCCTTGAGCGTGGACAGCTCGCGTTTGACGGCCGCATCGTCGGCGCCACGCACGGCCTGATCAAGCAGGGCAGCCGCCGCGGCGTAGCCGCCGTGGTTGAAGACGGCTACGGCCTCTTCCACGGCCTGGTAGCCGAGGGCGTCCCAGGGGTTGAACTGGCTGAACTGTGTCTCGCGGCCGGAGACGACCACGCCGACGCCGTTCCTGTTGCGCTCCTGCCCGCCGACATAGGCGAAGGTGCACTTCCAGCGGCGGGCGACGAGGGCGAGTGCGGCGGACATGACCTTTGTGCCGCCGGTGAAGTCGACGACGACGTCGTAGCCCTCGCCGCGCTGCTGCCAGGATCGCACGTGTTGATCGAGCGGGCGAAGGTCGCCGAGCGTCTGCTGGAGGTCCTGGGGATCGCGGAGGAGGGTCTGGTCGGTGCATCCGGGCGGAATCGTGGGGTCGCCGGCGGCGGTAAGGGCGTCGAGCGCCGTTTTGATCGAGGCGCGGGTCTGCTCAGAGGAGAGGAACACGAGGCGCGCGGGTCGCCAGTGGCGGATTGCGGCGGCGATCGGCTCTGGTGTTCCGCCGACGGAACAGATGAGGAGAACGCGCTGGTTGTTGGCGTGCATGTGTCACCTCCGTCCGCCGGGTGCGCCGCCGCGGTCGCCTTTGGGTCTGCCCCGGGGTTTCCGGGCGCGCTGCTCGTCGGCAGCAGTCGGATAACGAAACGCGATTTCCCGCGGGTTCGCCGACGCGACGATCAGCGTGAGTTTGTCCCCCGCCTTCCTGTCGGCGGGCACGTCGGCGCTGTTCTGGATGGGTCCGGTCAAGCCGGAGGGTTCGTGCCGGGCCTTCCAGCCGCCCTTTTTGGTTTTCTCCTCAAGGAGCACGGCATCGACGGGGTCGCCGGCGCTGGGCAAGCTCGGTCCTGCCGGAGGAGCGGGAGCGTGTTGCCGAGTGGCGTCCCTGGACGGGCTTGGCGCAGAAGGAGGCGGCTGCAAGTTGGAACGCCTTCGCAGGTCGTCGCCGAAGTCCTTGAGGAACCCCTTCAGGAATGTGGTGCTGGCATCGAGGTCTGGCAGGCGCGCGGCCGGAAACGCAACGGCGCGGACAAGCCATCCGCCGTCGCGGCGATCGATGTGGATGTGTACGGGGGAGGAACAACGGCCGTTCGTCGTGACGGGGGGCGCGGGGTTGAACGTGCCTTGGACGGGGTTGCCGATGCGCCGCGGCAGGCCCAATGCCATCTTCTCGCGCTGGTGCTTGTACTTCTTGGCGAACGCCTGGTACGCAAAGCCGACCTGGTCGAGGACGTGCCAGACGTTTGGCCAGGAGAACGCGACCTCGACGGGATTGAGCATCTGCTGCAACGAAGACGAGTGTGCGTGGCTTTTACTGAAGCTGTTCGGCAATTCCAGCGCCGTGCGAAGTTGTCCGGCCGTCTCGTGACATTTTTCCAGCGTCCAGCCGTCGAGTCCGGCCGCGGCCAGTGAGCCGAATCCCTTGCGGGCCTTCGAGCCGACGGCGCCAAAGTGACACGCGAGCCACAAGGCAGCCTTCGCCTGATCCAGCACCTGCTCGGCCGTGATCGGCTTGCCCTGGTTCCCCCTTTTCGGGTCAGCGGCATCTGCGCGGTTTGTGAAGAAGCGCGTCGGCCGGGCAATCAACCGCAAGCGCCATGAAGCAGGTGGCTCGAGCACACATCGTTGACGGCGATTGTTCTGACGGCCTTCATCCATGCCGTACGATGCGTACCAGAGACCTTGGGTCGTCTTCTGCGGATCGGAACCGGGGATACCGTGGTCTGACTTCTTCGCGTCCCTGTCGAAGTTTGCCTTGCTCTGCTTGTCGTATAGCTGAGCCGCGGGCACGCCGGTGTTCTCGAGGACGATGCGTACCGCTCCGCCCGCGCGGGTGTCGCCCCAGATGGCGGCCTCCAGGGCACGGAGGGTCTTCACGTCGAGGAAGCCGGCGTGCAGGGCGCGCCACCACCAGCGCAGGTGGCCGCGGAGCGTGGCCGGGCGAAGGTCGCAGCCTTCGGCGGCCGCGCCGCCGTATTGTTCGGCGCCGGCCAAGAAGCCCGGCGTGACCAGTTCCAACGTGGTCTCGAGGACGCCGCGCTTCGGGCTCCGGCCAGCCGTGGCGGCCTTCCAGGTTTCGTCAACTGCTGCCGGCAGAGTTGGCTCGGTGCCGGTTGCCGGTTTGAAGGCCCCGTAGCCCGCGTTGGTCTTGGCCCCGGCGCCGAGATGACAAAGCGCACCGAGCAGCCACTGGCGAGCGTGGGTGAGCAGATCGCCGGCCACGTCGGGGCGGCGCTTGGAGAGTGGGAAGGTGAACGTCGTTTCCGGCTTGAGGGCCAGGAAGTAGACCGGCACGGGGTCCTCCCAGTCGCCGGGAGGATGGGCGTTAGGGTCGTCGGGCCGGAATCCACAGTCGCGGCATCGTCCTTGGTCATCCAGCTTGCCGGCTTGCCCCGGGTAATAATGGGGATGATGGTTGTTCACGATGTCGACGATCAGTTGCGGCCAGCCCGTCGGCCAGGCATCGTGGAAGACGATGTGGCCGGATGAAGCCTTGATCTCCGGCGACTCAGCATCGCTGTCATCCTCACGACGCACCGAAGCCGGGTGCTTGCGATCCTTGATCTGCTGCTTACGCTCAGGATTCGGGGCCCAGCCGAAGACGTCCTCGATGTTTCGCCACGCCTGCTGCGGGTCTGTCTGCGTCGGCAACCAGACGGTCTCGGCATAGGCGCGGGCCATACCCTTCAGGCCGCTGCCGGGCAGATAGACGAAGCCGTAGAGCGGGTGCAGGCAAATGCCGGCGTTTTCGAGGGCCGAGGCGCGCGACAGGTGAAGCGTCAATGGGCCGGCGGTGGTGCAGCGAAACTCAATCGCGCCGGGCAGCGATTTCAGCGTTCGCCTGCGACGCTCGGCCAGGCTGGCGAACAAGGAGGAGTCGCCCGGGATTAGGCAAACCTCCTCGAGCGCCGCCTTTTGCGCCTGCTGATCGCCGGGAATGCTGAACTTGTCGAGCTGCAAGCCAGGGTGCCGATGGTTGTTGGTAGCACCATTGATGAGTCTGACCGTGCTCTGCGGGAGGACGAGGGTCATTGCTCTTCTCCGTCGGTCAGTCCCTCGGCCTCGGAGAAGCGGTTGAGCCAGACGAGGTAGGCCAGCACCTCGTCGGTCGCCCGGCAAAGGAAGTTGGAATCGCCCTTGACGATTCGCTCCAGCAGATCTTGCGGATCACCCTGCGCGGGTGGTATGCGCGCCGTGACCCAATCGTTCAACTCAGCCAGCAGTCCGGGCGCATAGCCCTTGGCCTTCAGAAAAGCGAGCGCCTGTCCGAGCCCGGCGGCCATGATGCGCGTCGGCAGCTTCTTCGCCTGGCCGCCGAACTTCTTCGGGTCCTGATTCTGATGGTGGCCTTGCTTGCTTTTGGCCCGTTGTACTACGTCCCACGCGTGACTGGCGCGGCGCTGGTCGAGGGTTTGACGAACGTTGCTTGTTTGCGAAGTCACGAGGCGCCCTCCTCTCCGGTATCGAGCCGCACGGCGCAGAGCCCCTTGCCGATGGTCTCGTCGCCGCCGATCTGAAGGACGTGCGGCATCTTCCCGCGCAGGTAGTCGAGTACTTCGCGGGCGGACTTGCCGTGCCCCTCGCGCCGGCTGGGGCTGGCAAGCACGACGGAATAGAACAGCGTCTCGGCGGGCAGGAACTCCTCGTAGAAGAGCGCACCGCTCCTGACCGTCTTGCGCTCGTAGTCGAGGCCAACGCGAGCGACGACCTCCGTCGCGTGGCGGACGAAGTGGGTGAAATCGTCGTCGTGCAAGATGACCATGTGGCTCTTGAAACGCTCGAGCGTGAACCTGTCGTTCTCGCCAAAGGCGTGTTTGGCGACCCAATTGGCCACAGCGCTAGTATCACTGGTACATTCGAACTCGAATTCCTCCAGGACGAGCTTGTTGCCATCAACCAGGAGCGCGCTGGTCTGCTGGCAGAGAGCCTTGTCCTTCGCCGGCGCGTTGGGAAGTTGCAACGCCGCGCCGTTGACTTGTGCAAGATTCACGTCCCGGACCACGCGCTCCAGCACCGCGGGACACGTGATCCAAGCGAAGACGCCCTTCAGCGAACGCACGGGAAAGGCGAGGATGCGGGCGTCGGTCAGGCTCAGGGCGCCGGCGTGCTTGTCGGCCTCGGCGGTTTCGGGGCCGAATGCGGCAAACAGGTCGGCGTTGCTACCGGAGGCGCGACGGCAGGCGTCGCGCAGGATGCCCTTGAGCGTCGAGCCTTGGATGACCGGCCACTGCGTGTGCCGCTCGCGCTGGACAGGCAGGTCCACGGTGCCCAGAGCCGTTCCCGAGCCGGGATGCAGCGGCGTCTGTGCGTGGATAAACAACAGCGCGGCCGCTTGTTGGGCCTGTTGCGGTCTTGTTGGGGCTGCGGTTTCACTCATCGGTCCAGACTCCTGTCAGGAAGCAACCCCAGCCTTGCTGACGATCCTCGTCGCTCTCGGCCAGGGTCTGCGCCCAGCGGTCGGGCAGTGAATCCAGAAAAAAGACGCTTCCGGCCGGGACGGCGAAGCGCATCGGCTTCGGCCCGCGCCGTGCCAGGTCCCAGCCGGAGAAAGCCAGTGAGCCCGGGACAGCGGCCGAAACGACGTGAGCGTCCAACGCACGCGGTTTCCAGCCGGCCTGGAATGCGCACGGCGTCGTCAGCAAGAGCAGGGGTTTCTGCTGGTCGGTTGGCGTCACCTGCGGCCACGGGAACGGCGCGACGCGACGAAGCGTCGCGTGCCGCCCCTCGCCGCCCAGGGGAATCGCCTTGATCTCCTCGAAAAGGGCGCCATCGCGCGCTTCATCAGGCAACACAATCTCGGCGTAGAGAAACACTTTTTCCTTGAGGGCCAGGAAGCCGCGGCCGAAGATCTGCGACTCCTCGGCGACGAGTCGGTCCGGCGCGATGCCGATCCCGGTTCGGTAATCGAAGTCGAACAGCGCGTCCTGCGGCACGATATCCTCCGCGGCGACCTCGTTTCCGCGCAGGAACTGTTCAAGGCCTCGCCGCGTCAGGAAGCCGGAGACGGGCTCTGTAGCCGGCAGATGTTTGAGCCAGAGAGGGCGAAGTCCTTTCTGGTTGTCCGGCGGGTTCCAGCCGGGCAATTGGCCGTTCGGCAGCGGCGACAAGCGGTGCAGTCTCTCTGGACTGCGCTTCTCGCGGTGCAGTATCGCCGGCACAAGGACCAGCACGTCGATGTCGTCGTTTGTCCTTCCGCGCCGAGCAAGCTGCGGTCCGCGCACCACGAGATCGCCGATCCAGTGGTGTTCTGCGACACAGGATCGCTTCACGGCGTCGGGAAAGGATGCGCCGGTCTTCATGGCAGCGCCAAGTTTCCAGAAATCGCAGTCGACCGACCGCAGAAGAGCTGTACGAATGGCACCGGCCACGGTCTGCGGCAGCGGCAGGCCGCTGACGCTGCGTTCGGCGCCGGTGAACGGCCGACCGTCGCGGAAGAACAGCACATCGAGCGGCTCCAGGCACAGGCCGATCGTGGCGGTCATCAGTCCCTCCCCCGCGCAAGGAATGAGGCGGTATCACAAAGGGTCAGGAACGCGCGCAGTGCCTCATCCAGCGACGGAAAGCGTCTGCTGGGACCGCCGTCGGCTTTTGTCGTCGGCTCGCGGAGTCGGTCGAAAGCGGCGACGAGATCATCAGGCGGAATCAGGCTGGGTGTGGGCGCTTCGGCGCGGCCGAGCTGCCGCCGCACTTCGGCCTTGATCGCCTCGACCGGCAGTTTCTCCAGCGTAGCCCGCTCGGCATAAAGACCGTACGCCCAGCGATCAGACGCGCCCGCGGCGAACTTCTGCCGCCAGTTCTCGACTTCCGGTGCGAATTCCCAGGGGCACAGGGCCGACGTGTGTTCACCCGACCGGCGACGGACGGTGATGGCCAGGGCATCTTTGCCGGCCTCTTTGGCTTGCTTTTCGGCGCGGCGCGCGTCTTGCAACGCGAGCCGCAGGTCGTCCTTTGCATGGACAACGACCAGGCCACCGGAGAGCGTCGCCCGCGAACCCATCATCAAATACTCCCGCTGGTTCTCCTGCTGACCGGTTTGCTCAACCGGGCACCACCAGTCGCTCGCGTACGCCTTGCGCAGTTCCAGCGCGCACGCCAGCGCCGTGCTTACGGGAAGCAGAATGAGCGTGTCGTCGCCACCGGAGTAGATCGTGGTGCCGTGGTGCCGGCGGACGATCTCGGGCACCCCGTGCAGGGCGAAGTTGGCCAGCGCCATGCTGATGGCCGCGTGCAACGCCGGACCGACAGGCCGCCGCGCGTCGAGCCCTGCCTTCGCAGTGTCCCCCAGGCCCTCGTAATACTCCACCAACTTGGGATGCATAACCTGGCGGACCTTCGGCGACTTCTCGCCGCGCAGCCAGCCGCCGACGTCGTCCCCGTCGAGTTTCAGAATGGCGTAGTAAACGGGTACGCCTCCCAGGCGATCGCGCGCCGTCCTGATGGCCTTGAAGACCTCCGTCGGGCACCTCGGCTCGTCGGGATCGTCTTGTTCGGTCTTCCAGTGCAGCCACTGCCCGTTCCAGTCCCCGTGCTGTTGGCGAATCCCCCGCGGATTGATCTCCGCCCGTTCCAGCCACTCGGCAGCAGCAACGGTCCATGTATCCAGGAATCGCAGTTCCGCTGGTGGGACGTTCAGTTCCTTCGCCAGAAGCGCTGGTCCAGCGAATCGCTTCACCAACGCCACGGCGCACAGGGCTTCGCCCTTCCGGATGCGGACGCCGTCGATGCTCAAGCCATGCTGCGACGCCGCGAGGTTGTCCCAGAACCTCTTCGACTCCGCCAGGTTGTCCGGGCCCATCTGCTCGAAGCTGCCCAGCAGCGTGCACTTCTGCGGATAGCGCTCGTTCGGATCGCTGCTCGATAGTGTCGTCGGTACGTGGCGGATGGCGCGCTGTGCCGCCAGCGAGCGATTGACCAGTTCGACCTGATGCTGCCACCGGCCCGCGTGGTCCTGGGGATATGCAGGTCGATGGTTTTGAGGAATCGCGCGAGCCATTCCGCGGATCGCCTCGGCGTCGCCGAAAGCCTCAGCGAAGGAATTGTTTCCAGCCAACAGCCCGGCCAACCGGCGGTCCACTTCTTCGCCAGAACCGCCTAGTGGCACGATTGCCGCTGAGGCGCTGAAATAGCTCGCAATCTGATCATTCCAACGCTTGTCCCAACCGGCGAATAGCGAGTCTAACGTGCCGTTGACTCGGTCCCTAACCGCGTCCGCCATTTCCTTCCATGCATTTGCGACGGCGTGCTGGCATTCTGCGGCCAATGCTTGCGCCGCCGATCCAGCATTGCCCCACGGCACGAGGGCCAGGAAGCGATGCGGAAGGGAGGGCGTCAATCGACGTGGCTCATCGGGCATCGGCACCTTGTCGCCCAAACGCTGGTTGTCCCGCAACCACAAATCCAGCAGCGGGTTGCCTCGCAGGGCCGGGTACACCAGCGCCGTGGGGCCAAGCCGTTCGATCACCGGCAGTATCGCCCGGAACGCCAGCCACGACAGGGTCATGCTGCCCGACCACAAATCGCGCACCGAGCGGGCGGCTTCGATGAACCGCTGGACCGGTCCGAGGGCGAATGCGAGGAGAGCTGCACCGTGTCCTCCGGTCTCGGCCGCCTTGAAGGCGGCCGTGATGTCCACGTGGTTCCAGAGCGAATGGTCGGGGGTTCGCGTATCGGCGGGGAGTTGGGCAAGACAGCGGTCGCAATTCGCGGGGAGAAGTTCGGGCCACAACCGCCAGACGGCGAGGAGTCGATTGCGCCCTTGCTCATGTCCATCGCTGGACGAGTCTTGCACGATGCTACGGAGTTGCTCGCGTTCCCCCCTGATCAACTCGTCGGTCAGATCGGGCACCTGCACGTCAACGCGTGTACCAGAGAGTGGGTGGATCACGCAGAGGCAACCGTCCTGCGGACCGACGGCGCGTTCACCTTCATCACCGGCGGTCGGCATCGGCAGACGTTCAACGACCGCGGCCATCGGATCCGCCTCCGTCACACACTCCTCGATCCGTTTTCTGCTCACCTGGTCGTCGCCGAGCGCGATCTTGGCACTGTCCCGGGCGCGCGGAACATGCCCACGAATCGAAAGCGCCTTGTCGGGTGGGTCGTGGAGAAAGGCGAGCAGCAATTGGTCCCAGTCAGCAGCCACCATCAATCTCCCCAATCGGGCTCTCGTCGTTACTTCGAACAAGTCGCCATCGCTCGCATCGCTACTCCCGCTGCCACGCCGCGAACACACCCAGACCGCAATGCCTTCCTGCCCCGATTGCGATTGGGCCACTCGTCGGAACGCGAAAACGGAGGCGCACGTGAAGTGCCGGCAGGTGGCGCAGATACGCCGGCCGCCGGAACGTCCGTGTCGGTGGACACCCGGCCAGCCACGCGGCTGGACGAGTCTCGACGGACTCGACGGCTTCCTCGTAGCCCGCGTGCATAAGACACTCGCGCAGCAACCGCTCGCGCTTGGCGGGCTTGGCGTCGTCGTAGCCGGGCAGGATGACGGGCGTGACGCTGACCCATTCGCGCGCGGGGTTATCGCGCGCCACGTATCGCGCCAGCACCGCATCGCCATCCGCCAACTGTTCCAGCAGCGCTGCGTCGTCGCCGGTCTGCTCATCGCGCAGCATCGATCCTGCCATGCGCTGCATCGCCCATGCCGCTGAGCGCCCATCGCCGCCGAGCTGCGGCAGCGGCTCGGCGATCAGCACGCGGCGGATCATGCCGTCGGCATGCGGCCCGCCAGTCGTGGGCAACGGGAGATACGAGAAGCGAGGCCAGTTGTCATCGACGTATCGACCGTTGGGCTTGCGTGGGCCGTGGCCGGCGACGGCCTGTTTGGCCCAGGTCGCGTCGCGCCAGCCGCCGAGATCAGCCTTCGCGGCCTCCCACGCGGCGTGACGAAGCATGGCGGCGACGCACACGGCGCGCTCCTGACGGAACGCGCGCCACGGCGTGCGTGCGTCGGGATCGACGGGGCGCAGGGCGAAGGCGGCGAAGGAACGGGGCGGTTGCTCCGACGTACGGGCGTAAGCGAGCGCACGGAAGTTGCTCAGCGGGGGAACGATTTTGAGGCCACCGTCCGACAGACGATTCAGGAACCGCGCGTGACGATCCGTCAACGCTCGAAACGTTCCGTTGACCGGAAGCCGAAGGCCGTTGCCGTAGCCGGCTGCCGCGCGGAGCGGCAGCCAGCGCTCGCCAGCGAGACGGAGCGCGTCCTGGTCGGAGATGACGCGCGCGTCGCCGATGGCGACGTCGACACCCCAGCCTAGCGCGACAAGGCAGCGAGCAGCGGCAGTGAGGGCCGTGATATGGTGGTCAATGTCGGCAGCCGCGGGATCAGACAGGGGCCAGAGGTAATGCAGCGTGTCGCGGTCGAGCATATGCGTCGGGCGGACGGGCTTCATCGTGCGATGGGTGGCCGGGTTGGCGTCGCCGGTGTTGGAGTAGTTGCCGCGCGACCACGCCGCGGCGACGAGGTCCATCGCATTGTTGGGGACGGAGAGGAGGTAGGCGGAGCCGACCTGGGCTGCGGGGGAGATGATCTCGGGCGGCGAATGCTCGCAGAGGCGCTCAAGCCAGCGGAAGGCGTCAGCGACATCGGTGAGCTTGGGCTTCGTTTCGTCTGCAAGATTGGTTCGACCGCCGTCCTCGTCCCATCGGGCGGCCGCGCCGGCGACGAGCGCCTGAAAGAGGCGCAGCGGCGACGGCGGCCACTCGGGTTGGCCTCGGTCGCGCCGACCGTGGAAGGTAGGCTGGAGGAACGTGACGGAGACGCAGAAGTATTGCGCGGGCATGGGGTCTCCTCCATTCAGCTCGTCGGCGCCTCGTTAGCCGTTTGCGCCTCGCCCGCACCGGTCTTCTTGCCCCTGCGCTTCTTCTTGTCATCGTCGCCGGCGACGTCTTGCTTGGCCCGCTCCTTGTCGAAAGCGACGGTGCGATTCCGACCGACGTTGAAGGCCTTGGCGGCGGCCTGCGCGTATTCGACTGCGCTGCCGTGCGACACGTCCGCGGGCTCGCGGCGACCATCGGGGTAAACCTTGACAAACTCGCGCGGCTTCTCGGGATCGAGCACGAGATTGCAGCCCTGCCGCAGGTAGCCGACGAATGCCGATGGGTGGGTGAAGGCCGTCAGGGCAAGGCCGAGGATATACCGCTCAAGCGCTTGCGTCTTGCCCTGATCATTCCCGGCCTTCAGTAGTCGGAGTGCGGCGAGACTGAGCGTGGCGTCGCGGCGTACCCCGCCGTTGGCGATGACGCCACCGTGACTGGCGGAAGCGGGGACGTGGATGAACCCACGCTCGGCGTACCTGTCCTTGGCGCCCTTGTCTGGGGGCTCGTCCAGCAGACCTTCCTCGACGTAGCTTGCTGCGGGCACGAACTGGGCTGAGCGTGTCAGCTTGCGGACGTTGAACGCCCGGATCGCTGAAGTAACTAAGCGCGGCAGCTTGGCTTGCGTGTCGCGCGAGTCCCAGACCCCAAAGACGAGCGACGTGGGCGCGATCTTGGCCAGCGGCTCAGCGTTCCCCTTGAGCAGCTCCTTGAACGCTGTCTGGAGCTCCTGTTGGAGGGCGGAACAGCGAACGAGTGCATCGCCAGCGCGGTGACCGGCTTCGAGGAGACGGTATTCCTTCTTGTTCGCCCCTTCGCCGGCCGTCACGACGACCTGGGGCACGAGCGCTGCGTACTTAGGATTGGCGAAGATCGGCTCGATGCGGTTCGCCTGAGATCCGACAGTGTCGATAAGACAGATGTTTTCGGCTTCCATTGCCCCGTCAATGTTGTATCCGCCCGCAAAGTTGTCGCCGGCCGCGAACGTGGCTGGGAACAGAACCCCGTCGCGGCCCTCGACGGGCATGAGATGCTCGCGGATCACCAAGGCCGCGGGACCATCGTCAGACAGCCAAGCGTCGTACGTCGTCAGTAAGTCGCTCATCGTTCTTCTCCAATTCGGGTAGCGGGCATGAAACCCTTGTGCTTTCTCTGGTCGGTCCGGAAGGCATTCTCGAAGCGGTAGCGGACCGCATCAACCCCGGGCAGTCTGCCGCAGACGGCGACCGCAGCGAGCGCGGGCGGCAGCGGCACGGACCACGTGCAGTAGTCGAAGACGCGCGGCGTGTCGGTGGGCGCCGGGCGGAAGCGCTGGAGGCCAACGAGGCACAGCGCTTCAACTGCGGGAAACGCCTCGGTTGTCATCTTCAAAGCATCGGGCATGAAGCCAATGTCGCGGGCCGTCGCGCTGCCGCCGCGGCGCGCGTCGAAGTAATACGGTTCGCGCTTCTTGGGCTTCGTCGCTTTGCGGGACTTACCCGTCGATCCGGTCGGTTGCTGCCTGACTGGGTCGGCGACCACGCCGCCCTGGGCAAACGGATCGTCGCACTTCTCGTCGATGGCTCCTTTCATTGCCACAAAGATCGTGCGCGCGTTCATCGAACCGGCCCACGTTTTGAGTCCCTTGTCGCTCCACCAGTCGAGCCGCAGATTGAAAGGGTCGCCAATCTCCAGTGGTTGTGCCTTCGTGTCTTCATCGTCGTCGTCAGCCGACTCTTTGCTGGCGGGTTGGCCGTCGCCAAGCAGCCCGCAGGTCTTGAAGCTCGACAGGAGTGTTCCAAGAGAAGCCGCGGCGTCCCTGCATCGCACGCGGAATTCACCATCTTCGAACCACCCCTCCGCGCCCGGCCACAGCCGGCGCGCCAGTTCCAGCAGCCCGCAGCAGGCGAAGAACTGGCCGGGGTTGGTCACATCGACGGGGATGGAGATGGCCGGCTCGGGAGTGTTCATGAGAGTCCTCCGTCGCGCGTGCCAGCGAGCTGGTCTGCGCCTCGGGCGAAGCCCCCGCTCCCTCACGGTCGCGGCTCGGATCAGAGGCTTGGCGCCGCGTTTGGTCGCCCGTCTCTGCCGGTTGCGACCCCATCGCATCCGCGCAGCGCAGCAGAGACTCCAGCCAGGCCAGGCCCCAGCGGCCGAAGCGCTGCTGGAGCCGAGCGAAGCGCTGCATGACCTCGACGGCGACGGCCTCGTTCTCGCTGGTCGGGCGCTCGCGGTCGAATGCCTTCGACTCGAAATGTGGTCGACCCCAGCCGTGATGCGCGGCGATCAGGTGCAGGATCAGGTCGCGCTCAGGGTGGTCGGCGATTTCGGCCGGCGGCACGGCGCCATTCTGCCCGAGCGCGGCGTCGAGAAGCGACCCGAACTCGTGTCGATACCCGGCAAGGGCCTTCGGGTGCAGGTAGCGCTTCGCCTTGGCCAGCGCCGTGGCGCCGGGATCGCCGTTGCGGGCATACCGCTGCCAGACGGCGCGCGACTTGCCGGCGTCGTGCCAGCGGGCGGCGAGCGTCAGCGCCTTACGGATGGAGTCCTCGAGCCCAAGTGCCCGCCCGATTCTGTCAGCGGCCGCCTCGACAGCGCTGCTGTGGTCCTGGAGCGCGACAGCGGCACCTGGTTCGCTACTTTCACCCGGGGCGATGCGATACTCGATCGTGGCAGCGGGCGGAGATTCTTCATCGTCAGGGTCGAGCTTTCCGAGTCCGACCGCGTGCCGCGCGATCAGACCTGTGGATGGCGCCTCGCTCAAGACGCCTGGAAGAGAACCGTCACGGACCCATAGGCGCTGCCGGACCCTCTGCCCTGCGACGCTGACCTCGGCGACGTCCAGAACGTCCTCGCGGCTACCGCCGTCGAGGAAGCCATCATTCAGGCCGCCGACTTCTGTCGGGAGCACAATCGTGGCGTAGGCCAGTGACCTCCGCACTTGCTCCTTCCTGCGATTGTCGTCCGGGACGAGCTCGGAGAGGGTGATCCACCGCGCGGTGTCGTTCTTGATCAGAACCGCCCTGATCTGCGGGTGTCGGGCTGCGATCTTCTGAAGTTCGTTCTGCACGCGGTCCGTGCGATCACGCAGGCGCTCGGCGGCGCGGAGTGAGAAGACCTCGAAGATCTGATCCAACTGATCCTCCTTGATCCCCGCCGCGGCCAGCTCAGAGATCTCCGCCCGCCACGCGACGTAGGTTTCCGGCGGCTCATGTTCGGCGATGCCGTGCAGGTACGGTGCGACCTCGGGCCGCCCGGGCAGCTCTTCGCGGATGGAAGTCAGCGACCAGGCATCGAAGAGAATGTCCGTGACCGGCAGGATGGTCGGCGTCGGCGAGAAGGCCGTCTTCGCCTCGTCGGACTCCAATACCGGTCGGAGCGCGGCCGGCGAGACGTCGCCGCCGTTGTCTGCGATCTTGCGCAGCATCGCGCCCGCGGCGGCAACCGCAATGTCGAACGGGCTCTGCTTCTTGTGCTTACCCTTGGGGCCCTGGGCTTTGTCCACGTCCTTGGCCTTTTCGTGGACCAGGGCGACACACGCGGATCGACCATCGCCGCCGAGGCGGTTCACGCGGCCGAAACGCTGCGCCATGCTGTCGAGCGTGGTCAGGTCGCAGATGAGGTGGTCGGCGTCCCAGTCTGCGCCGACCTCGCCGGCAGAGGTGGAGACAAGATACAGCGTGTGCTTAAGTTGAAGCGGCCGATTCGGGTCCGACCGGAACGCCTTGAACAGCTCGCCTTCCGCGAGCATGTCGCGCTCAAAGCCGCGGATTGTGCCCGTGAGCAGTCCGACGCGTTGCCGCGCGTCGTCCTTGGAGATTGGGAACCCAGCCTGTGTCGCCTGTTCGACGATTCGCTTGGTGATCGCCTCTCGCACGTCCACTGCGGTCTCAGGCCTTTGGACGTACACGAGCACGCGGCACGCCTTGCCGTCATGCTGAAGCGCCGCCTTGGCGATTGCGCCGACGAGCCCGTTCTTCGTCTCCGCGTCCACCTCGACGAACGAAGGCCGTTTCTTCGCCGTGAGGCGGCGCTGAACCACCGAATCCTCAGCGTCCGCGTCGTCGATGCCGAAGGAGTCGACGGGCGCGGGTCCGTTTGGACCGTCATCCGATCGGGTGGTCGCGGAGAGCTCCATGACGCGAATCGGGCGCGTGATGTTGGTCGGCCGCCCGTTCCGCTTGAACTCTCGGTCTTGTTCATGCTCCACCGCCCGCAGCAGCTTGCTGAACGCCGGCGACAGGTGCGCCTCGTCGTGGACGATAAGCGCGTCCTGCCCGATCAGCCCCGCGTGATGAGCCCGGCCGTAGCGCCGGTCGCCATAGCCCGAAAAGAGCAGCTTGCT
>Ga0209172_10004776_pt1 | contig 17498 bp, 15 predicted proteins | sample LarsenN4metaG_FD_184113 | JGI IMG/M metagenome (GOLD analysis project Ga0209172, IMG submission 184113) | Hot spring sediment bacterial and archeal communities from British Columbia, Canada, to study Microbial Dark Matter (Phase II) - Larsen... ... | reverse complement strand
TCGATTATCTGGTTTCAGTTACTCAAACGCATCCAATCTCACGCTGATATTGCGGCTCATTTTGGGTTCGATATTGACCTCAAACCTCGCTTAGAATCGGCTTATTGAGAATGCTGCAAGATCTCAGTTAAGGCATTTTCTATATACAGATTCAGGAGAAGTATAAAGTATGTCGCTAATGACAGACACCTTTGGGGCGGATTAGTACCTACTGTCACTGCCAATCGAAAGTTAGACGTGTAACGTCTAGCTGTGAGTTGTAATGTTTGAACTAACGGCTCGTATCAGTTCTCCATGGCAGACTGTAAGTAACCGTAAGGTTTGATAAATCAAACCAAAAAACCGCTTTATAGTGAGTGGATACATAATCATAGGGACTTTCATCATAAACTACATAGGTGTTTTGCAAGAGATACTGATTTTCTTCTTTCGGATCTAACTTTAGGTCTTTTAATGAAGTTGCATACTTCCCTGGTAGATCAACTAAGTCATCAACATTGCAAAAGCGATCTGATTTTTTTTGTTAGAAGATACTCGCGTTTTAATTGTAAAACGGCTTCCCTGATAGCTAAAATAGCCAAAGTATAAGTTCTTATTTGTGCGGCGATCGCAATATTGTTGCCAGTGCAAGTAAACGGCAATCGAACCATCATCCTGCATTCCAGTGAAGACATAAGTCTGCAACTCACCAACAGGAACAAATGCAGGATTCAAATCAAAATCCTTGCGAATTTGCTCCTGCAACTCTGTTTCGAGTGCTATGTCATCACTTTGATGGATTCAAAGTATCAGATGGACTTGACAAATAATTCTTCGGTCTTGTCACTTATTTCTTCGCTCTACACTTGCCCTTATGCAAACCAGCGAACCGCCCTAACTACAGACGGTAATTACTCCGCATCTGAGATGAATATTCCTTTATATTTCGTTACATTAGGGCTATGAAGCCTAAGGACGATCACAAGCGTCCGTTTATTTGGAGGTATCCGATATGAATAATATTCGTGTCGGCAGTTTGTTTGGAATTCCATTCTACGTCAACCCGTCTTGGTTCCTGGTTCTGGGATTAGTGACCTTGAGTTATGGGTCTGGACTCACCGCCCAATTTCCAACCCTCCCGCCTGGAGTTACCTGGAGTTTGGGATTAATCACGGCATTGCTCCTATTCGGCTCTGTGCTAGCGCATGAGTTGGGTCATAGCTTTGTCGCATTGAAGCAAGGAATTGAGGTGAAGTCCATCACCCTATTTCTGTTTGGGGGCTTAGCCAATTTAGAAAAAGAATCAGACAGCCCTGAGGGTGCGTTTTGGGTCGCGATCGCGGGTCCCTTGGTGAGTCTCCTGATTGCGGTAGGGGTGACGCTGCTGACTGGGTTTACCGGCATTACAGGACCCTTAGCAGCGATGTTAGGAGTGCTAGCGTCGGTTAACTTTGCTTTGGCACTGTTCAACCTGATTCCAGGCTTACCTTTGGATGGGGGCAATATTCTCAAGGCGTTGGTCTGGAAAATTACGGGCAACCCTTACAAAGGGATGCAATTTGCGGGTCGCGTCGGCCAGGTGTTTGGCTGGGTCGCGATCGCCTCTGGACTCCTTCCCTTAGTCTTGTTTGGCGCTGGAGTGAATTTCTGGAATGTGTTGATTGGTTGGTTCCTGTTGCAAAATGCGGGTCAAGCGGCGCAATATGCCACTGTGCAAGACCGCTTAGCCGGACTCACGGCAGCAGATGCCGTCATTGCCGAAAGTCCAGTGGTTGCCGCTTCTTTGACCTTGCGAGAGTTTGCTGATCAACGGGTTTTAGAGAGTCGCAAGTGGCGGCAGTTTTTGGTTGCAGCGGCGGATGGACAGTTGCTGGGCACGATCGCGGTGGATGACCTGAGAACGATTTCTCGTGAGCAGTGGGCAGAGACGACGGTGCAGGCGTGTACGACACAGATCGAACCGTCGCTAGTGGTTGAAAGCGATCGCCCGCTATCAGATGTGATGAATTTGTTGGCAGAACGACAGATTACAGCCCTGTCGGTTGTCCGCGCCAATGGCAGTCTTGTTGGGTTACTAGAGAAAGCTGCGATTACTCAGTTACTCCAAGGGAATCCCGTCGCAACGCCTGCTTAGATTTGTCATGCTCAGTCGTTGCGAATGACAACGCGACGCACAACCCCACCTGGAATTGAGTTTCAGGTGGGGTTATTCCGAATGAAGCAAAGGTTGATCCTTGCCGTGGCATTGGCAAGCGTCTGCTCAAAGCTCTTGACCAAGATCTGACAGCGATCCATCCAAGCATTTGATCGCTCCATCATCCAGCTACAATGCCACGCTATACCCTAATCGGGTATGGCAACGGATTCGATACTGACTTGAAATACTCCTGTCATCAGGCGGCTGGGGCGGATTGGGGTTCAAGTGCCACTTGGTAGCCCATATCCTCTAAGCGCTCAGTTTCTTGGTGGTCATCTCTGGCTGTTTCTGGTCAAAATAATTAGTCCCCAGTTCATGATACGGTTCTTGTCACATTGAATGGACGGTTGAACAACTCAAAGCACTGCGCCTAATCGGTAGGCTGGAAGCCTGGAGTGAGCAGCATACACGCCCATCTACTATGACCTCAGTTTTGATGAACGTCGCAACCGATAAGTGCCCACGAACTATGATTTCCTTTTGCGTTGAGACAAACCCTTGCTGTTCGTCGTTGAGGCTCGCCCCACGCTTTCAAGCAGGTCAAAGAGCCACACTAGACCCAGATCCATCATTGCAACCTGTGGAGCAACAGCGTTGAGCCGGAAACGCCCCAGCGAAAGCGGTGCTTCTGTGCCTACAACCCCAAAACGCTGTGCATGCATCGCAACGAAATGCTTTGGCAGTGCTGAAATCAGATCGGTTTCGGCAAGAATTGCGAGTGCAAACATGAAGTTTGGGACAGTCAGTACAATTCGTCGTTTGCGTCCCTCCTCTGCAAGAATGCGATCAACAAAGCCAAAAGCATCGCCTGTTAGCGAAACCACAAGGTGCTGCATCTGGCAATAGCGATCGAGGGTCGGATCAACTGTAAACGGATGTCCGGCCCGTGTTGCAATCACAAATTCTTCTTCATAGAGGGTCTTTGAAAGAAATCTTGCGGCGATGTTGTCCATTGGCAGAATAGCAATGTCCATCACGTGCTCATCAAGGTCGGTGAAGGCTTCTCGCCATGCGCGATCGGGGGAGGATTCTCCTGCCGTTGGTAGCAATTGGCGTATACCCAGATCGATCCTGGGTGCGGCTTTGTTGAGTTCAGTAAGAAGCGGCGTCAGAAACACGGCTGAAACGCCATCGGGCGCTCCGATCGTAAAACGGCGCGAGGATGTGGCTGGATCGAACGGCTCAGTGAGCGACATGATGCTCTTCACGCGCGTCAGAATGTCGGCGATGGGGCCGGCTAGCTCCATCGCGCGTGCCGTTGGAACGACACCTTTTGGTGTTTTGAGAAACAACGGATCGTTGAAAAGCCGACGCAGACGACCCAGACCGTGGCTCACTGCTGAGGGCGACAGATGCAACCGATCTGCCGCGCGGCCAACGTTGCGCTCTGCCATCACAACATCAAACAGAACTAGCAAATTGAGGTCAGCACGAGAGAGATCAATTTCATTCAGCATATTACTGAAATCATATCACTGGATTCAGCAGCTTAGTAGTGTTATGTTCGGATCAAACGAAGCGGCATCCCGCTGCTTCGCCAGTATGCACTTTGGATAGGAATACTCAAATGTCCACACTACAAAGCAACATGTTGGCTGCCGCGATCGCTAACCCTGCGGCTTTCGACATCGCAAGCAAAACGACTGATGCTGTTTTGGATGCTCGATTCAATTACTGCCAGTATGGATCGGATGTTTTTAGTGCGGTAATCCTCAATTGGAAAACGGACACGAGATAAGTTTCTTCACATGAACCAGGTGAATTTTCACCCAATTGAGCGGGGTAGCAGTTGGTTCAAGCCTCGTAGAATGAGCGCTGTGATCTAAACCCTATCCATATCTAAATTTGTATTTTAAGTTGAATGTGGTTGAGCAGCATAAATTACGCTTCTCAACGTGGAAAGTGAATGACAGTAAAGAACTACGAGAGTCTTCACAATGGATGCTGAACAAGCCCTCGCTCTAGTGTATGCCTTACTCGAAGGGCAAAAGCTAAAAGATGTTCAGGAGCAAGTTTTTCGTTACTCCTGGTGTGGATGGACTTATCCAGAAATTGCTGAGCACATTGGTTACGACACGGGGCACACTCGTGATGTGGGGTCTCAACTCTGGCGACAACTTAGTCAAGCGGTAGGAGAGCAGGTCAGCAAGAAGAATTTACAATCCGTTTTGCGCCGTCAATCATCACAGTCGCTGCCATTGAATGCATCGAGTTCTGAAGCCGCACCCATCCCCTTGATCGCCCCTGTACCCCAAACCATTCCTCAACTTGCCCCAAAACAGCATTGGGGAGAAGCGATTGATGTTTCGGTATTTTACGGTCGAACTCAAGAGTTAACTCTGCTGAAACAGTGGATTTTGCAAGATGGATGTCGCTTAATCACCGTATTAGGCATGGGCGGCATGGGCAAAACTACGCTTGTGACTAAATTGGCACAGGAAATCGGGGTGAGGGAACCGGAAATCGGCAATGAGGAATGGGCTTCTGCTGGGAGCGGTTTGGTCGAGCCTTTCTGTCAAGACCTGAGCGGTTTGGTTGACTCACCGCAAGCCCGAACAGGAACAGGGAAGGGGACAGAGTCTCAGTCCTCAATTCTCAGTTCTCAGTCTTTTAAATTTGTTATTTGGCAGTCCCTTCGTAACGTACCTGCGATCGCGTCCATTTTAGATAACTGGATTCAAATACTTTCGGGACAGCAGCAGACTCATCATTTGACATGTGTAACCGAGCAGATTGACCAATTGATGAACTATTTGCGCACTAATCGCTGTTTGCTGGTGCTAGATAATTTTGATGCAGTTTTGAGCGATCGTGCAGGGCAATACCGCGATGGCTATGAGGCATATGGAGAGCTGTTGCGCCGGATTGGGATAGAGCAGCACATTAGCCATGTGTTATTAACCAGTCGAGAACAACCCAAAAACCTGGTGATGTTAGAAGGGGAAACATCGCCGACTCGAACACTACGATTATCTGGGTTAGATGTGGCAGAAGTGAGGAAAATTTGTGAAACGAATGGTTGCTTCACAGAGGCAGAGGATGATTGGCGCACTTTGGCGGCACAATACTCTGGTAACCCACTGGCAATTAAGATTGTTTCCACAGTTGTGCGTGATTTATTCAATGGGCAACTAACCCATTTTTTACAGCAGGGTGCGATCGCGTTTGGTAACATTCGCACGTTATTAGATGAGCAGTTTCAACGATTGACCACTCTGGAACAACACATTATCTACTGGCTTGCCATTGGGCGCGAGTGGATCTCGGTAAATCAATTACGGGTAGCGCTCATGCCCGTTCCGTCACAGGTGGCACTCCTGGAAGCTCTACTCTCACTTGATCAGCGATCGCTGATTGAAAAGCGAGACGGACGGTTTACACTGCAACCTGTTGTGATGGAGTATGTCACAGAGCAGTTACTCGATCGAGTCTTTGAAGAAATTAGAGAATGGGGAATCGGGAATCAGGAATCGGGGAATTTTCAGGCTTGCTCCCCTCCACTCTTCTCTACCCATGCATTAATTCAAGCTCATACAGAAGATTATGTACGAGAAAGTCAAATTCGAGTTTTATTAGTGCCTTTGATAGATCGATTACTAGCTTATTTTCAATCAACTGAAAGGATAGAGCAGCAGTTTAAAAAAATTCTTTCTAGTTTACGTCAGCGGGCTCAGTCTGCTGGCTATGCAGGTGGAAATTTAATTAATTTACTGCATCAATTAGGTGTGCAGTTGCAGGGCTACGATTTTTCTAATCTGCCGATCTGGCAGGCATGTCTTCAGGCTGCAACTCTGCACCAGACAAATTTTACTGGCTCACAGTTTGCCGCATCGATATTTACAGAGACCCTGGCAATGCCGCTGGCGATCGCGTTCAGCCCAACCGGAGACTATTTGGTCAGCGGTGATTTAAATAGTGAAGTGCGCTTGTGGCGAGTGGCAGACGGAGAAGCTATGTGGATTGGGCGAAAACATAGCGGTTGGGTCTGGTCGATCGCGTTCAGTCCAGACGGTGAGCGACTAGCAAGCGGCAGCGAAGACTGTACCATAAAACTATGGGATGTGAATACTGGACACTGTTATAAAACCCTGGAAGAGCATTCAAGCCCCATTTGGTGTGTGGCATTCAGTCCGGATGGGCGATTGCTGGCAAGCAGTAGCGAAGATTGGACAGTGAAATTGTGGAATGTGCATACCGGGCAGTGTTTGACGACGCTCAGGGGGCATCAAAACTGGGTGCGCTCCGTTGCATTTAGCCCAGTGTTAGACAACCAGGAGAAACGATCGCTGCTTGCCAGCGCCGGAGATGACCATCTGATCAAGATTTGGGATTTGAAGACGGGGCGATGTTATCGAACTTTGAGCGGACATCGCGATCGCGTCTGGGCCATCGCGTTTAGCCCCGATGGGCGGTTTCTTGCGAGTGGCAGCAGCGATCGCAGTGTGAGGCTCTGGGATGTGAAAACCGGGGATTGCTTGCACGTGATGCAGGGTCACGCAAGTTGGGTACGATCCATTGCCTTTGCCGATGAACACACGATTATCAGCGGCAGTGAAGATCACACGGTGCGTCTGTGGGATCGACAAACGGGCACCTGTCGGCAAGTGCTATCGGGCCATACCAGTTGGGTGCGTTCTGTGGCAGCCCATCCCCAAACTTCGCTGATTGCCAGCGGCAGTGGTGATCACACAATTAAACTGTGGGAAGGCGGCACTGGTCGCTGTTGCCGCACATTGAAGGGATTCACCAATCGCGTTTGGGCGATCGCTCACCTGCCTCCAACTCAGCAGCTTGTTAGCAGCCATGATGATCATTGTGTGCGAGTGTGGAACCTGAAAACCGGGCAGTGTGAACAGACGCTGCGGGGACACACGAATTCGGTGTGCGCGATCGCCGCCAGCCCAACTACATCCCTCTTCGCCAGTGGCAGCACCGATTGCACGATTAAACTCTGGAACGAACAGGGCCACTGTCTGGCGACGTTGCGCGAACACACCAGCCGAGTTTGGTCGGTGGCATTCAGTTCTGATGGAGCATGGCTGGCTAGTAGCAGTGATGATCAAACCGTGAAAGTGTGGCAGGTCGGCACTCGGCGCTGTGCTCAAACGCTACGAGGACATACCAGTTGGGTCTGTTCTGTTGCTTTTAGCCCTGTGCAATCACCTGAAACTGAATTGCTACTTGCCAGTGGCAGCTATGACCAAACCATCAAGCTCTGGGATGGCGTGACTGGAGAATGCCTGCAAACGTTAGAAGGTCACACAAATTGGGTGTGGACGGTTGCTTTTAGCCCCGTAGGCGTTAGCCTGCCGTCAGGCATTGGGCACATTCTTGCTAGTGGCAGCGGTGACCACACGATTAAGCTGTGGGATGTCAAGACAGGAAACTGCTATCGAACCCTGGAGGGACACACCAGCCGGATCTGGGCGATCGCATTTAGTGCTGATGGCCAATGGTTAGCCAGCACCAGCACCGACCAAACAGTGAGACTGTGGCACGTGGCAACGGGGGACTGTTTGCAGGTGTTTTATGGACATACAAACGTCGTCACATCGGTTGAGTTCAACTCGGATGGCACGTTAACCAGCAGCAGCCAGGATGAGACGATTAAGCGCTGGGATGTTGCCACAGGTGAATGTCTGATGACTTTAAAGGCCGATCGCCCCTACGAAGGCATGAACATTACTGGCGCAATTGGTCTTTCCGATGCTCAGAAAGTTTCTTTGAGAACTTTAGGAGCAGTGGAAAATTAAGGGTTTCATCTACAGCTTGGCCCAGAAGCGATCGCGCAGAAACTTGAGATTCGATTGTTCAATCGTGCTGAGTTTTGGCAGCATTTCTTGTTTGAATTGGTTGACTCGATAAAGTGGACGATACCAGGCTTGTTTCTCAAACACTCGCTTCAACAAGCCGTTGTAACGTCCCATTATTTACCTCAACACAGGTTGCTTTGTGGTTGCTAATTGTTCGAGTAAGGTTGCCGCGATCGCGGGCGCAGTGTAGCGTTGCATTTCAGTTTGAAACTGATCAACGCGTGTGCGATAGCTAGAATCGGCGAGTAGAGTTTTAACAGCGGTTTTAATTTGGGCTGGAGTGGGTGTTCCGGTTCTCAAGTTAATTCCTACTCTAGCCCACTCAACCCGGGCTGCAATCTCTGGTTTTTCCTCTGTTTGTCCAGCAACAACCAGGGGAACGCCATTGGCAAGAGCCATTTGCACGCCGTTATAGCCACCATTGGATACCATCACATCTACGTGCGGCAATAAATGAGCATGGGGAATGAAGGGTTCAAGCCGAACATTAGCGGGCAAATCCTCCAGGTTCAAAGTCTCAAGCGGCACACCGCCCGTCGTTGCCACCACTAACACATCTTCGTGGGCCAATGCCTGTATAGTAGGCATCAACAACTCAGTGGGATTTGTGGCAACCGTTCCCTGTGTGACGTGAACAACTGGCTGATGACCGTTCAGTTCGTCCCACCAGGCAGGAGGCGTAAATTCGGCAGTGGGAGCAGACAGCAACGGTCCGATAAAATGCACCTGCGGCGGCAAATTCCGACGGGGATACTCAAACTCTGGAACCGTAGCTGCCAGATACAGAAAGGGAGATATCCGGTCAAAGAAATACACTGGGCTAGGTGGTAATCCGACCTGCGATCGCACCTCGTTGGTGTAATCTCTCAGTTCTCGCAGCACCGTTCGTTCAAAAAACCAGGTTAACCCTCGATTTCGCAAACACCGAAATAGAGTGTTGCTGGGTTGTAAGCCTAATCCAAATGGAGCTGTATCCGGACCGTTGACTGTGGTCGCAGACGAAGCAAATTCGGCCCATGGAAGCTGTTTTTGTTCCGCCAGCCATGACATGCCCAAAAACATCGAGTCTGCCAGCAAAATATCGGCTGGAAATTCATACAGGATATCCGATAAATCTTGTACCTGCCCCACAGCTGGATCAATAAAAAAAGTCTTCAAATCAAATTTCAGCCGTTGTACCCCCTGAGACGCTTCCCGTTGCTCCATCAGCTCGGACGGAACGTTATCCAAGTCAGAGTAGTCCATCCAACTGCGAATCGGAAAAAATCGCGCTCCGGTTGCCTCTACTTTGGTTTGAAACGCTTGCCCTGTATACCAACCAACTTCATGCCCCCGTTTGATTAATTCCCGCACGATGGGCACAGCCGGACTAACGTGGCCAATGATAGGGATAGTTCCGATTAAAAAACGAACCATAGTATCCTCCAATTGCTAAGGTGTTACGACAGACGGAGTGGCATATTCAGTCGCTGCATCGGCAGAGCGTCGCAGCATCAGTAGGACAGGTACAGACGTTTCACCTGCTGGGTAACGCTCGATCCCAACTTCTACAAACCCCCAGCGGCGGTAGAAGGAGATCGCACGGTTATTACTTTCCAAAACCCGCAACCAGCAGGTCGCAAACCCATTACTTGTGGCAAATTCTAGTGCCGTTTGCATCAGCTTTGCTCCAGCGCCTCTACCAATCCACTGGGAATCCACGTACAAATGCACTAGTTCAAGTGGGTGCAACCCAGGGATTGCGTCCGGAGTAGAGGTTGGCTCAAGCTTTGCATAACCGCAAGGCTGCTGGTTTACTGTAGCCATAAGGTATAGAACTTGCGGGTTTGCAAGTTCAGCAGTTAGCCGTTTCAAGTTAAATCTCTGCTCGGCGACGTGATCAATTTCTTTGATGGCAAAGCTAGCGCCATATGTCTGTCGCATGGTACGCCTCCCTAATTCAGCCAGAACTGCTGCATCGGTTGCCGTTGCCCGGTGTATCGTAATTGCTTCTTCAGTGGTTATCATTGATGACTTCTTGCTGTTTAATAGCATCAAATTTTTCTCAAAATTGATTAAGCGATCTCAAACATTGGAGAGCAGTCGCAGTAGGTGAGGTGGAAAAGGACGTTGATGTACCAGTTCTCCATGAGTTAGATATTCCACTTCTTCAGGAGTCGATTTACGTCCCAATACCTCGTTGCGATGGGGATGACGACCAAACCGAGCAATGATATCTCGATGGCAACGAGCTTGCTCTGCGGAAAACTTCAGCAGTTCACGCTGGTCTGGAGAAGCATCTAGAAGCAAATCGGCTGCCAGCTTAACGGCTAATTCCAACTTCCTGAGATCTTCAGAATGACCTAATGGCAGGAGAAAAAAAGTTTTCTCCCAGGGTGTTTTCAATGCGGCGTAATGCCCAATTTCAAGCCCCTCCAGCGTTAAGTCGCAAGCTTTTGGATCTTGAGTAAATGCCTGAGCAGTGCCGCGATAGATTGTGCGGGAGAACTGATCCAACACAAGGATCAATGCCAAGCGCGATCGCGCTTCACCCGCCCAATCATCTAATTTGCCCTGTATGGCTTGTTCCAATAAGGAAACAAAACGTTTTATGATTTCGGTATCTGCACCACCTCTAAACCAGCGCAGCCATTGTCGTACCAATGTCGCTTGATTACAATCTGGCGAAATCGGAAACCAAAACCGAAGCACCTCCTGAGCGGAGGTTAATTGAGTGTAATCTGCGTGAAGTGTCATAATTCCTCCGATGCTAGATCGTAGAGCACAGTCGTTTCCTGCTCACTTGAATCATTGCGAGCAACCAGGGCATACACGGGTTCAGATGTGCTTAAGTTACGGGGTTCATGGGGTACACCTGGCGGGACAAACATAAAATCCCCTGCTTTCATGACTACAGTCTGTTTGAGTCCTTTACCGTAACGAGTTTCAACCTCTCCCTGAATTAGGTAAATTACCGTCTCATGATGAGGATGAAAATGAGGTTCGGCGCACGCGCCAGGGGGAATCACGGCAATGCTCATCGAAATTTCTTTTGCACCTGCGCTGCTTGCAGAGACACCAACAAAATAGGGCAAATTTTGTAAAGTTAAAATTTCTGCATCCGGACGCACTATCACAACTTCGGTTGGTGGCTGATTAGAGTTTTTGGTATTGCCAAAATGATTCAATAATGGTTTCTCCATAATTAACTCTCCTTTGGGTTTAGATTAAGTAATTGACTGAATTCGGTTACTATCAAGATTGGATTTCGTAGTAAAGCAGTGGACGTTCGTTGACGATCGCTTTTCCAATTCGCGTCATTCCTAACGCCTCAAGCACCCGAATCGAGGCTTGATTGGGTTCATCCACATCTGCCACAATTCGCTTCAATCCCAGTACGTTGAATGCATAATCCAAAACGGTGGCGGCAGCTTCTCTGGCATAGCCCCGGCCCCAAAGTTGCGGCTGTGTACCAAAGATCAAACTGGGTGCTTTTTGTGGCACATGCAACAATCCAGAAAATCCCGCTATTTGATCGTTTTGAGATTCAAAAAAGAGCCAAATTCCATACCCATGTTTGGCAAAGCTTGCCATACTGCTTTCTAGAAACGATCGTGCCTCCTGTTGAGAGATTGGGCGATCGTCAAAAAGAAAGCGTCTCACATCAACCTCCATCCATAGCTGATGGATAACATCCAAATCGCTCATCTGGCAGGGACGTAAACTCAAACGAGTCGTGTGTAAATGCATTACCATATGAAACCTGGCAATTTTAGTTCTATCTCTCCAACAACGCTAGGCCTCGAACGGGTAAATGCTGCCTGCATTTATAGTTTCAGTAGATCACAAAAATGATTAGATCCCCCCTAGCCCCCCTTAAAAAAGGGGGAACCGAGTCAAAAATAGTTGAAAGTCCCCCTTTTCAAGGGGGATTTAGGGGGATCAACCGGGGCTTTTGCAGTGAAAACAACTGCATTTATAGTTTACTTACCGTTGGTGAAGCCAACCGTTGAGCCAACTGTGCGTAATGTTCGATGTAAAACTCTGGAGAGTGGGCGATCGCTCGCACCGATTCATGATTTGCCATTGTGTTGCACCACTGTTTGAGGCGATCGAGTTCCGCTGGAAATTTCACACCCCGAAAGTGCTCCAACACGGCCCATTGCTCAAACAGGGGGTAGTAAGTGAAATCAACCAGACTAATCTCTGTTCCCAACCAATAGGGACCATTGTCAGATAGTTTTCGTAATCCTTCCTGTTCAATAAATTGCAAATGCTCAATCAGTTCCTTGGCCGCTGCTGCTTGCTGTTGCGGATCTTGGCTACCGTAAAGCAGTTTACCGGATGCTGCAAATAGTCGGGTATCGGCAAAATTAACCCAGATTCGTGCTTGGGCGCGCCGAATTGGTGATTTGGGTAACAGCGCAGGATTGGGGAACACTTCCTCCAGGTATTCATTAATCACGGCAGATTCCCAGACTCGCTGGTCACCATGCTTAAGCACAGGCACCTTGCCGTAGGGAGAAATGTCTTTGAAGTTGGCAGGCTTATTTTGCAAATCAATTTCGATTAGCTGAAAGGGAATGCCTTTTTCGACTAACGTTAAGCGCGATCGGTGCGCAAATGGACAAAGCGCGGCACTATAAATTTCAATCTCAGTCATAAGAAGCCTTCATTTGAAGAATAAAATGGAGCTTGATCGATAACGCGAGTGAACTGGCATACTTAAGCCATTTCATGTTCACTATTGATGCTTTATTCATTCCACTCTTTTCACCGATTCAGGTGCGTGGTTGGATTTCTTGAGATAACTGGAAAAGATCGATTAAGAAGAAGAGTTGATATTTGCCTTCCTTACCCCCATCTACTGTGAGAGCCAAGTTGTAGTCATTGTCTCCATGCTTACCCAGCAGCGCTGGCGCTTTCCACTCGGTTATTTCTGGGTTGTAGTCAAACAGCAGCTTTGAAGTTTGACCAATCTCATCGTCACCCAAACCAAGTAACGCCACTCCCCACTCTGGTAACCACCCAATGTAAATGTCGCGCATCCAATCAGGCATCACATGGTTACCCACGGGAATACCTAAAAAGGGACCAGCAGTTTGAGCAATTTTATCTACCTTCTGCTCAACCTCTTCCAGAACCGTCCTAACTTTCTTTTCTGCCTCATCTTTACTCCCCAAGTCATGCTCCATTGCAGCAACACCGAGGACGATAGGCGGTGTGAGGTTATCTTTGTTGCCGCTGATGCCTACCGTTGCTATGTTTGTGACCTCAGTTCGGACGCTGTTTGTGTTGATACTGCTATAGTCACGACGCACAAGTTTCGAGCCGTTTGTAGCCACTGCCCCGATCAAGAAGTATGGCTCATCGGAACCTGTACTTTGATCCCAGTTGGATTCTTTTAAGCAGCGGAACCCCAGGAAATTGATACGAACAGCTAGCTGCTTTTCTCCCTTCGGATCGCTGCCTTGGTAGGCAATTTGCCCTCCCGCAAAACGACGAATGGCTGTCTGTCCAGTAAATTTTACATTGCTCACAGGTAATCCCAATGGACCTTTGAAGCCGCCTGTTTGCAGGTAAAAGGAACCAATTGCCGCAATTTGAGCTTGCTTAAACACAGATTGCTCAGAGGAACCTGTGCGGTTGAACATCTCTCGCACCGAATTGGTGCCGAGTTCGCTTAAGGTTTTTGCTAATTGAACGCTAGCCATCATCTTCTCCGTTTGATGTTGGGCGGTGATTTTGGGCAAAAGTCAAAATTTGGTTTTTGCCAAGATTCAAGCTGTCGGTTTCAATCCAGTTGAATCTTGGCACTGACAGCGTGAGCGCTAATTGCCTTGCATTCTTAAGGCGCTCACTTCTGCTGCCAATTCTGCAAGCATCTTCTGCTGTTCTTGCATGGCTTTGGCTAACACTGCCACAATATCCATCGGGCTAAGGCGATCGCGCTCTGCACTAGCGACTAAATCAGGCACATCTTCGGCAATAAATCCAATATGCTGCTGTTTCTGTTCATCGGCTTTGTAGTTGTATTTGACTGCATTCAACCCTTGTAATGTCGCTATTGCTTCTTGACCTGAAAGCTCGGCAACATTTTCCTTCAGCGCGATCGAGGAAGCTTGGGTTAATTTTCCTGTAACCTGAACATCGCTTTCGATGCGAATGCCTTGTGTGTAACCGTTTTTACGGTTGATGACTAACACATCCTTTGTTGTGGACTTGTCGAAGTCATGAAAGAGTGCAAGATGTTTTGGGGCGTGTGTCAGCGCAGCATGCATTTGGAGAGCCTGTGTATAGAGCTGAATGCCTACGACTTTTTCGGTTTCTCCGAGTTCCGACATCTCCTGCCCTAAAAATAAACCGACTTTGCCGCTCAGACGCTTTGCACTCAAACTACCGTGAACGTCAATACCCTGTTCAACCAGAAGCCTGCCTTTGAATACCGTTCGCCAAGTGTCACCTTCCTCCTTGACTGTCAGCACATCTTCACCTGACCAGAGACGAGCATCTCCATCCTGTGCGTACCAAACCCAGCGTTCACCCTTTGTAGGGTTGTCTACAAATCCGGGCTTGGCACGATCGCTGAAAGAAAATCCTGCTCCACCGCCGCTACTGTGAATTTCGTTGCCTTCCACGTGCAGCGATCGTACTGGGTTGTTGGTGCCGATGCCCACATTTCCATTCGTAGTCACCGACAGAAAGGGACCGCTAAACTGAGTGTTATTGTGCCAAAAAATAGAAAGCGGGTTATTCGGTTCGTAGGAGCGAGGTCCCGAAATGTGCCAGAAACCTTTGGGATTCTTCAAATTGAGGGCGATCGAGCTTTGTTCAGCACCTCGATCAAATGTAACATCCGTTCCCTCTACTAAAACTCCATTGCCGTTCAATTTAATATCGCTAGCCATTAGAATACTCCTTTTTTGTGTTGTAGAAATTGAGTTTGAGTAGGATTGTTTACGACTCGACCAATTGGGGACAACGCGGGTTTGAAATTAAATCGAAACTTTTGCCTTGACTTGAGAGAGTGGTTGAATGTGCTTTTGCATAGTCAAGCAGTTCGTGTGTCCAGGCTTCAAATAATTCGAAGACTTCATCAACAAGAGAGAGGCAACGCGCTTGAGTTGTCTCATCTAATAGAATTCCAGCAATCTCAGCGTGATCGCTGCCAGCCGAATGTCCAGACTCTAGACTGAAGTGAAATTCTCCACAGTAACGCAGTTCGATTCCACGTCGAGTTTCAATTGCCTTCGCTAAATTAAGCATGGTACTGAAGAGCACATTTCCAGTCTCCTCAATTGCCTCAATAATGGCAATCCGTTCCACTGCACTTGCCTCTGAAATCAAAGCAGCAAGTCGGTAGGTCAGAATACGGTTTTGGCGTGTTTCATCGCTCCAGAGAAAACGCATCCAAGATGTTGGGCTACACAAATGATCAAAACCGAGCTTAGTGAAATCTTCAAGATACCAAGGCCAATGATGATCATCTTCATAAGTATGGTCATTGACTTGCTGTTGGTATGTATTGATCGCGGGTTCTTCTCGCAGCATGTATTTATTGATGTCGCCAAAGCTCAAAATAAAGTGCGCCATACAAGGGTAGAAACCAAGCCTTTCTTCTTCAGTCAAACTAGAGTCGCGCATATATTGAAATAAGGGCAACTTGGAATAGGCTTGTTTGTGTTCTAAGATCTTCTTCAGTACATATTTCATGATTGTCTTCTCCTTCTCAACTCAATGGTTGTATTGGGTATGGTGGACTCTCTGGGTTAAATTCCTGAAAAGGCGATCGCTCTCTGTGAAATCGCATACTGCGACGCAATTTCCGCTTTAGAAGTCAACCTGTGACGCAGTTCTAAATAGATAAAGCGCTACGTCGTTCTGTAATTGTTTTGCGATTGCCTATGAGCAATGCATGGGAGCGAGATCGGCATCTATAGCCTATTTCGCTAGTCCCACTCTGCAACCGATGATGGGATTAGCGATGAAATTAACTTGAATCTCTTCATCCACAACTACCAACACGCTCTCTTGCTGAAACCGAGTGATGTATTCGGACACAACCTCATTGATTAAAGCTTCGTTGGCTACGGTATCTTCAACGATGAGGCTCACTTCTTTCGATCGCTCTCGAATCAGATCGCCACTGCTGGATAAAAATTGACCGTTGGCATCAATCACAGTGAACTGATCGAAGCGTGGGTCAACCACCTCCTCTAGAAATGTTTGAAAATCTGCCTCAGAAACACCTTCAACTCCGCCAATATTACGTCCAAAAAACAAATTCACCTGGATTGGTTCTGGGATTACGTCATTGTCAATTAAATCTGCAGTTGACCCAAAGACAACAGTGACCTCTTCATTCACCGCAATTAACACGCTTTCCTGCTGAAATTGCTGCTTATACGCTGAAACAATGGCATCGATCGCGGCTTCGTTGGCTTCCGTGTCTTCAATAATTAGGCGGATGACTTCAGCGGGTTCTCGAACTAGAATGCCGTCACTGGACAAAAATTGCCTATTGGCATCAAAGTTGGTTAGCCCTACAGGAAAGCGAGGTGTAATCTCTTGATCAACAAAAGCCTGAAACTGTTTCTGAGTGACCTCTTTGACTCCGTCGGTATTACGTCTAAAAAACAGATCAACCTGAATCAGTTCGGGTACTAGATTATTATCAATTAGATCTTTACCAGGTCCAAATCCAATCTTCAATTCATCTTTTTTCGTAACTCGAAGGATACTAGCCCCAAACTCTTGCTGATACGCCTGTGCAATTTGCTTGAGCGATATTTGGTTTTCAAGTGAGTCTGCTGCATAGAACGTTACTACATTTGTCGCAGTTTTAACTCCAGGTTGATCCTGCAATTGTCCTTTACCGTCAAACTGAATCAGTCCCGATGCAAAGCGAGGCGTGATTACATCATCTAAAAAATCTCGAAATTCCAGGTTGGAAATCGTTTTGTAGTTCGATAGGCTCTGTCCGAAGTACAAGTCCTGCTGAATTAAAGCTGGACTTGCAATCGCGGCTTCTGCGATCGCTATCATCATTATTCTCCTAAACTCTCAGTTTGTTCTGAGGCAGTCGTGATTCATTTACTGGCACCTTTCCACCATAAGAACTGGAATCACCCATGTCAGTCACAAACGATCGGGTTAAGTGTCGGAAACGATCGGGTAAACGTTTAGCGATTGTGTTGTAAAAATCAGCTAACGTTAGGGTAGTTGGGGCGAGATTTTTCTCTCAGCGATTCGCTAACAGTATTGACTCGTTGCCATACCCCTAAAGAACAAAAATGATTTTGAGTCTATTAGTTACACCAAATTCAAGATACTGTTGCTAAAAATGCATCGAGTCTATGCAGATCATTCAGGAGTTTCTATAGTTTGTAACTTAGTGAACAAACTAGTGCATGAAGGCAAGAGTAGTTAGACAGCTAGAATAGAACTGATGTCTAAAATCCAGCAGTTCTTGTACCATGCCGACCCCTTACGCCCTCGCTATCCAGTTAAGCGAACGCCAACAGCACCTA